>Ga0075421_100007793_pt1 | contig 13122 bp, 9 predicted proteins | sample SoiMetdeltSBSDD5_FD_75292 | JGI IMG/M metagenome (GOLD analysis project Ga0075421, IMG submission 75292) | Bulk soil microbial communities from a Populus tree surrounding site in Tennessee, USA - Soil MetaG P. deltoides SBSDD5 | ecosystem: Environmental > Terrestrial > Soil > Tree plantation... | reverse complement strand
TGAAGCACGCGGTAGAGATGTTCTCCATCGCGCATATCGTGGACATCCCAATGGGAGTGCGTGCGCCCGTTCCCGATAGCGAAGCCATTCAAGCCGTCGTAGGCTTCCGCCCACCAGCCATCGAGAACGGAAAGATTGAGACCGCCGTTCAACACGACTTTTTGACCGCTGGTTCCCGACGCTTCCAGCGGCCGCCTGGGATTGTTCAGCCAGACGTCGACTCCTTGAACCAGGTAGCGGCCCACGTTGATGTCATAGTCCTCGACGAAAACAAATTTGTCGGCAAACTTCCGGTCATGCACCAATTCTGCAATTTGCTGCAGCACTCGTTTTCCGGGTTCGTCTCGCGGGTGAGCTTTACCTGCGAAGATGAACTGAACCGGGCGCTTCGGATCATTCACCATCGACGCGAGTCTTTCGATGTCCGAGAGCACCAGATTAGCTCTCTTGTACGTGGCGAAGCGTCGTGCAAACCCGATGGTGAGGGCATCCGGGCTGAGCACCCGGCGCACAGTTTCAGGTGGTTCTCCCCGCCTTCGGCCCTGCTCGATGGCGCGCGCGCGAACAAACTCCAGCAACTGCGACTTCAGGCTGAGATGGGTTTCCCATAATTCACCGTCATCGACATTCTCGATGCCTTCCCAGATGCGCGCGTCGCTGCTGTGTTCATGCCAACCCGGTCCGAAATGCCGATCGTAGAGCCGGAACATTTGCGGGGCCAGCCAGGTAGGAACGTGCACACCGTTTGTGATGTGTCCGATCGGAACCGCATCTTCGGACTTCCCCGGATACAACCCCGTCCACATGGCGCGCGACACTTCTCCATGCAACGCCGAAACCGCGTTTGTGCGGCGCGACAGCGTCAAGCCTAGAACCGTCATGCAAAATTCTTCGTGCGGATTGGACGGATTCTCCTGACCAAACCCCATCAGACGCTGTGGCGAAACGCGTAAGGCATCACCAAGCGGACCCAGATGTTCCTCGATCAGCGACCGATGAAATCGATCGTGTCCCGCGGGAACCGGGGTGTGCGTCGTAAAGACGACTTCGCGCGAAACGCGCCGCGCCCCTTCATCGAAGTCCACGCCTTCTTCTTCCATGCGGCTTCGAATGGCTTCGAGCACCGCGAATGCACTGTGACCTTCATTGAGGTGAAGGACACCCGGAGTAATACCCATTGCTTTCAGCGCGCGGAAGCCGCCGACACCAAGCAATAGTTCCTGCCGGATGCGCACGCGTCCGTCGCCGCCATAGAGGCGTGAAGTCAAATCGCGATCCTCCGGCGCATTGCCGGCAATGTTGGAATCGAGAAGCAACAGGTCGCAGCGACCGACCTTCAATTTCCAGACTCGAGCGCGAATCGGACCGCTTCGCGTTTCGATCTGAACGGTGACAGGTTGACCATTGGCGCCGATCGCCAGTTCCATCGGCAATCCGTTGACATCGGTTTCGAGGTAGTCCTCATGCTGCCAGCCATTGCGATCGAGTCGCTGGCGGAAATACCCTTGTCCATAAAACAGACCGATACCAATTAACGGTACACCGAGATCCGACGCGCTCTTGATGTGATCACCGGCCAGAACACCCAGGCCGCCGGAATAAATCGGTACGGATTCGTGCATGCCGAATTCGGCCGAGAAATATGCAACCGGGCGGGGTCGCAAGATACCGGCGTTTTTCGCTCCCCAGGTGCGATCGGCGTTGAGGTATTCGCTCTGACGCCGGTATGCATAGTTGATGCGGCTGTGAAGGACAAGCTGCTGCGCGCGGCGCTCGATGCCGTCCAGTGGGATCTCGGCGAGCATCGAGATCGGATTATGATTCAGCTGCCGGAATCGCAACGGATCCAGGTCGCGAAAGATGCTGGTGGAATCATGGTCCCAGCTCCACCACAAATTTCGAGCCAACGACCACAATCGCTCGCGGGTGGGCGCAATGAATCGATCCAGGGTGCGCGCTTCGCTCACGACGTGAGCGACCTGGGCAGCGGCATGCATCAGCATGCGGACTTCATCGTCGCGGTATGCGCGCGCTTCCCGTGTTTGAACGACAAGGACGCCTTGAAGCACACCGCGATCAATGAGAGGAACACCGAGGAACGACTGGTAATCATCTTCTCCGGCTTCCCGGAAATATTTAAACCGAGGATGGTTTCTCACTTGTTCCACAGCGACCGGGTGTACTTCCTCTGCGACAAGCCCGGCCAGGCCTTCATGCAGTCCCATGCGGACATTGCCAACAGATTGCGGGCGAAGGCCCAATGTCGCTGCCAGAACGAGCGTCGTGCGATCCGGCTCGAGCAGGTAGGCGGAGCACACATCCGTTCGGAATCGACTCGCAATCAATGCCACGACATTCATCAGTGTCTCGGCGGGTTTGCCTGCTTCTCCCGCGAGATTTCTTATCTCTTCGAGAGTTAATACATAACCAGCTTCACGATCGTCTGCTGTGGTGCTCATCTCTCCAGTCCTGTCTTACAAGAAGTTTTCGCCCGTTCATTTGTTGTCCGTCGAGAACCTTGATGGCGTCCAGAGTTCTGGCGCGTACGGACACATAGCCGAATGCCGGCGATACACCGGCAACCTGATCCCGAATCAGCCGGATTGAATCGACATCAAATCCTCGCGCTTCAATCCAGCGCTGTAACTCCACTTCCTCGCAGTCGTAAGGAATATTGGTGAAGAATAATCTGGTCATAACCGTCCTCTTTAAATTCAGAAAAAACGCTACGGAACATCACGGGTCCGGAACGTCGTTGTCTTTTCAAAGGGATGACGGCGGTGTCAGCCTAAGGAATGCGGTACGTCATCGTACCAGGAACCCTTTTTAGACCAGGGTGTCGACCGTGTCAATCAATTCGTTCAATTGGTTGTTAATAACACGAATTCGGTCCGCCGGGGTGAGGATTTGTTGTATCGCAGCGAGAGGGCGCGCGGCAGCAATTTCGAAGTCAGTCTTTACTTGACCGCACTGGCATGCCAGTGCGATGTTTTACGGATCCTTGAACTGATTGATGGAGGCAACAATGGCAACATTTCGAATGACGACTTGTTTTGTACTTGCGCTGGCGCTGTTGGCGACGCCTTGTTTTGCAGCTTCGTTGACGGACAGTCTGAAGTCCGGTAAAGCCGAATTGAAGTCGGCCGGAAGTCTAGCTTTCGGACCCGACGGAGTTCTCTTCGTCGGCGACTCTTTAGCCGGAGCAGTTTTTGCGATCGATACCCAGGACCGGACAGCCACCCAATCGGCTTCAGTAGAAGTAAAAGGCCTGTCTGAAAAAATCGCAGCGATGCTGGGAACCACCGCGGATCAGATTCAGATCAACGACGTCGCGGTGAATCCGATTTCCAAGAAGACCTATGTTTCCGTTTCTCGGGGTCTTGGTCCGGCGGCAAGTCCAGTCATCCTGCGCATCGATTCCACCGGCAAGCTGGAAGCACTCTCCATGGATAACGTGAAGCATTCCAGCGTGGCGATCCCGAATCCGGCGAACTCGAGCACCAGCGGACGCACGAACCCACGCACAATGGCGATTACCGATTTAGCATTCGTCGAGAATCAGGTTTTTGTGGCCGGCTTGTCGAACGAAGAATTTTCATCGACGCTTCGCGCCATTCCTTTCCCGTTCAACCAGGCGGACAAAGGCACCAGCGCTGAAATCTGGCATGCTTCGCACCGTCGCTTTGAGACGAATTCTCCGATCCGCACCTTCCTTCCCTACAAGGTGAACAACCAGGACACCATCCTCGCGTCCTATACCTGCACGCCGCTCGTTAAATTCCCGGTGTCGTCGCTGAAACCCGGCACGAAGGTCATGGGCACGACGATTGCAGAATTCGGCGCGGGTAACACACCGCTGGACATGATTGCGTATTCGAAGGGTGGCAAGAATTACATCCTGATGAGCAACACGTCGCGCGGCGTCATGAAGTTTTCGGCGGACGGGCTGGAGAAATTTGATGCCATTACGCAACCCGTTGCGGATAAGGCCGGTGTTCCATACGAGACCATCTCCACCTTGACCGGTGTGGTCCAGATGGATCGGCTGGATGCGGATAAGGCTGTTGTTCTGGAGCGCACGGCGTCCGGACTCGACCTGCGCACAGTGGCTCTTCCCTAAGTAACAAACGTAATGTTGCTATTGTTGGTACGCGGCGCTCTCGCCGCGTACCTCCTGCTTACCTTTCAATCACCCGCCGTCCGCTACGATAGCGGCCTGAATGCATTCCTGCTCGAAAACTGGCCAGGTGCGGCGGCAGTCACTCCGGATAGCTACGGCGAAACGTTCATTGTTTCCGTGGATGCGGCGGATGTTCCGCCTCTGCTTGGACAGTATCGTCTCGAACGCGGGGTGCTGGTGTTCGTGCCGCAATTCCCACTGCAGCCCGGAGTGCGTTACCGTGCGACTGCCCGCATCCCAGGCAGTTCCCCAATCTCGATCGTCATTGATGTTCCCAAGGCAGTTGTGAAGGCTACGACGACGGTCGAGCGAGTCTATCCTTCAACGAATGTCCTTCCGGAAAATCAACTCAAGTTTTACATCCATTTCTCAGCTGCGATGGCGCGAGGATTTGCCTATGACCGGATTTCCCTGCTCGACGAGTCAGGCAAGAAGATCGATGCGCCGTTCCTCGAACTCGGCGAAGAGTTGTGGGATCCGGAGGGCCGTCGTCTGACGCTCTTCTTCGATCCTGGACGAATCAAGCGCGGTCTGGTTTCGCAACAGGAACTCGGCATCGTCCTGCACGAAGGCAAGCGCTACACGCTTTTGATCGACAAAGGTTGGAAAGACGCGGGAGGAAATCCGCTGGCTGAGGAATTCCGGAAGACGTTCACTGTGGGCGGCCCGGATCGGAAGGCCGTGAATATCAAGTCCTGGAAAATACGGAAGCCTGTGGCTGGAAGCCGGTCGACGCTTACTGTCGAGTTTCCTGAGGCTTTGGATCATGCGCTGGTCGGAAGGGAGCTGGACATCGTCGATTCGTCCGGGACGAGCTTACGCGGTTCGATCTCGATTGGATCGTTGGAAAAGAGCTGGACGTTCACTCCGGAGATTCCGTGGAAGAAGGGAGCCTACGAGCTGCGCGCGGGAAGTGTTTTAGCCGACCTCGCCGGAAACATGATCGATCGCCCGTTTGAAATTGACCGCTTCGAGCGCGTCGATCAAGTCCTGGACCGATCCATCCATTCGATTTCGTTCAAAGTCGATTGAGGACCTGTACTTCGTTTTTTTTACAACGTAACTCACTGTAAATAGTCCGCTTTAGCCCCTCGACAGATATCCTCTTGGCGTTTTCGTGTCACGGCTCTACAAAAAAGGAGGTTCACAATGCGCAAGCAACGTGAGGAGGCGTCCAATGGATTGGTTGAAGTCGAAAACAACGATAATTGCAGTTTTGGGTCTGGCACTCATTGGGCTTCTGGGCTACGCGGGAATGGAAACGCGAAGCGCCATGGAAGACCGTATGAGTTCGATGGCAGAAGACTACGCGAACGCGGATGAGCGAATAACGACGCTCACATCGGATCTCAACGTTGTCACCAAACGCATGGGAGTCACCGCACAAGAACTGCAAGAAGCGCAAGCCCAAACAAAACAGTTGAAACAGGAAAATACGCAATTGGCACAGCGCCTACGCCGCGAACTGGCCAACAAGGCAGACTCTAAAGCGGTCGCCAAGTTCCAGCAGGAATCTGCAAGCAAGCATCAGGAAACGACAACGAAGATCGATGGCATCAACGGAGAAGTGCAAGTCGTACGCACGGATCTGGATGCAGCCCGCAACGATCTTAAGGCAACTCGTTCGGATCTCAATTTGACACGCGAGGAAATGGCGAACAATAAGCGCGATCTTGGCACGTTGATCGCGCGAAATTCTACTGAACTGTCGGAACTCCGTCGCAAAGGCGAACGCGATTACGTCGAATTTGATATCACGAAGAGCAAGTCGTTCAACAGGGTGGGTGACGTTCTGGTTCAGCTCAAGAAGACCGATGTCAAACGCCAGAAATACGAAGTGGTCATTAACGCGGACGACAGCGCTATTCAGAAGAAAGATCGCACCGCCAACGAGCCGGTCACTTTCCTTGTGGGCCGCGATCGAGCGCGGTATGAGCTGGTGGTGAATTACGTCGACAAAGACAGAATCCGAGGCTACATGAGCGCGCCAAAGGACAAGTCACTCGGCGCGGAAGGACCATCGCTGCGCGTCCAGTAAATATAAAAAACACAGAGACCGGGGAATCTGATCAATTCGTCAATTCTCGATTCCCAATCCTCATCCGAGGGACCCTCTCGATTCACGCGGTATCCTCGGATAGGAATTGGGAATCGAGAATTGACGAATTGATCAGATTCCCCCGGTCTCTGGGGTTTTTCTATCGCCTGTGGAACTCCGTGCTACTTAGCCGGCGCCTTGCAGGCCCAGTTCTCCGCATTCTTCAGGTCGCCCGTCCCCTTGTACTCTGCATATTGCGGATAAGGGCACAGTGGACGCGTGAGACCTTGCGCGCCCCTTCCCATCATTTGATCGGGCGCAATCCCCTTTTCCACCCAGTTCTCTAACGTGCCGATAGAGTCGAATGTGTTCACGCCGGGACCGCCCCCGCAATGACCCATTCCGGGAGCCATGAAAAGCCGCATCCAGTCACTCTGATTCTTTCCCATCTTGTTCAGTACGGAGTCGTAGTACCAAATCGTCGTTTCCGGAGTGATTCCGGTATCCGACCATCCATGCGTGAGCAGCAGCTTTCCGCCGCTGGATTTGAACTTGCTGAGATCCGGATTCACGGCGTCCACGTAACCGATTGCCTTGTCGATCAGCGGCATGTCTCTGTCGAGGTCGAACTTCTGCCAATCCAGATTCGGATCGTTGAACGCGATTCGGACAATGTCAAACGTTCCGCCCGGCGATTGGTTCGTGCCGCGCAGCGCTCCTATCGGGTTGCCGAGTGCCTGTCCTGAAAAGATCAATTCGCCTTTCGAGTTCTTCACTCCTCCGTAGAACGTGTCCACGGTTTTTAATTGCGCGGCCGTCAGACATGTCGCGTCGTCCTTGCCTGCGGTACACAACAGTTTCGAGAAGTCCACTTTGCACTGCCGCGGGTTGTTCAGGAACCCTTCCTTCAGGGCGTCGCAGGTATTCGTGACCATTTGATTGATGAGAGCCGCTTTCTCCACAGTGAGGTTTCCCTCCGGGCGACGGGACAGATCAATGCCGCGAGCAACGCCTGCGGTCCACATATGAATGTGACGATTCGCCAGCGACCCGGCAATGATTCCGTCGTAGTCGTCGGGATATCTCTGAGCTTCCATCAGCGCCATGCGGCCACCGGTAGAACATCCTTTGAAGTACGAGTACTTCGCGTTTTCGTCATAGAACGCTTTGACGATCTGCTTGGCCTTCACCGTCATTTCATGCGTGGAGCGGTAGCCAAAATCGATCATTTTTTCAGGGTGACCAATGGCCCAGTTTCCACCCTGTTCCTGATGTCCCGTGTCGGTGCCGGCTGTGGCGTACCCGAGTCGTAGCGCCTGAGGCATCTCATTGTTTAAGCCCTGAATGGATCCGGCGAATCCGCCATTGCCAACGCCCATGAACTTTCCGTTCCAGTTCTGGGTTGGAAGCCAGAGTTCCATATTGATGTGGGAATCGGATGTGGGCTTCAAAACCAACTGAACCCGGCAATGCGCCGGAATGTTTGCAGGAGGGGCTGGAGGAGTTTGGGGTGCTCCACCGCCGCGGGGAGCGGCGCCACGCGCTGCACCACCTCGTGCCGCACCACCGCCTCCGCCACCGCCTCCGCGAGCCGGCGGCGGACCTTCCGGAACAACAACAGCACTGGTAATCGTGGTACCGGCGAGCTTAAGGCCTGCCAGATTCTCGCACGGCATTCCCGCAACAGCTGCGGCGCCGAGCAGTAAAGAAGCGATGCTGGCTATCATGTTTGCCTCCGTTATGCTGATGGAAATGGCCGCACGCTATCACACAACTGTAGGCGCGGTCTATGACCGCCCGTAAAAATCAGGCCTGTCTGCCGGATTGATACTGCGGAACGGCTGGAACGTGCTGCAATGCGAAGAACGAGTGATGTACAGCATCGCCGACGAGGTTGAGGCGCACTTGCACACTGTCCAGAAACTCGTGCAAGCCGCGATTGATGATTTCCCGCACCTGAATGTAGTTCAGGTCCGCGCACACGCGACCCATCTGCTGTTCAGCAGAATTCGCAAATGTGCCGACGGGACTGCCCGTAATCGTGTGCAGTGATTCCTGCGCCGAGGTCACGCAGTAGTGAATCGCGCGCGGAAATTCCCGGTCAAGCACCAGAAACTCTACGATGCGGTCCGGAGAGATCTGCTGGTACCGCTTCCGATACATCTCGAATGCGCTGGTCGAGCGGAGAACCGCCGCCCACATGATGTCGTCGTAGGGCGTACCAACGGCGGCCACGGACGGGAGCAACAGATAGTACTTCGTATCTAAAATTCGGGACGTCTTGTCGGCGCGTTCGATCAGGCGGCCCAATCGGCAGAAGTGCCAGCCTTCGTTATGGGACATCGTGGCGTACAGCGTTCCGAGAAACAGGTGGCTGGCCGTCGTGACTTCGGAGAAGAAATCCGCACTCGGGTCGAATCCGCGGGCGGCAAATCGAGAGCCGTTCTGAATGACGAAGTAAAAACGATTGATTTGCTCCCACATTTCTAGCGTGATGTACTGCCGTGCAAGGCGTGCGTTCTCGCGCGCTGCGGTGATGGCGGAAAAGATCGAATTCGGATTACGTGTATCAAACGTCAGAAAATGCGTGACATTACGTTTCGATGGCTCGTCGTAATGTTGGGCGAACAGGGCGTCGTCTCCTGTCGTGCTGATCAGGGGACTCCACTGCTCGTGATATCCCGTCGGCAGATCCAGGCTCAGCCACGAATTGACATCGATAAACCGCGCGACATTTTCGGCTCGCTCGACATAGCGGCTCATCCAGTACAAGGAATCGGCCAGCCGGCTCAGCATGACAACACCCACGTATCCTTACTGCCGCCGCCTTGTGAGGAGTTGACGACGAGGGATCCCTTCCTCAACGCAACACGCGTCAACCCTCCAGGCAGGACAAAGATGTCCTTGCCGTAGAGAACGTACGGACGAAGGTCGACATGCCGGCCTTCAAAATGATCCTCCACAATCACGGGTACACGCGACAGCGCCAAAGTCGGCTGTGCGATGTAATTGCGCGGATCGGCGTTGATCGCGTATTTGAATTTCTCGCGCTGTTCGGCCGTTGAATGCGGTCCGACGAGCATACCGTAGCCGCCGGATTCGTTCGCCGCCTTGACAACAAGCTTATCCAGGTTATCGAGGACATACTGGCGCTCATTGTCGTCCCAACACACGTATGTAGGGACGTTTGGAAGAATCTGGTCTTCGCCGAGGTAATACTTGATGATCTTCGGCACGTAGGCGTAGATCACTTTATCGTCCGCAACCCCCGTCCCGGGCGCATTCGCCAGCGCAACGCGGCCTGCGCGATAGACGTCCATCAGGCCAGGCAAGCCGAGCATCGAATCAGGCCGAAACGTCAAGGGATCCAGAAAATCGTCATCGATCCTGCGATAAATCACGTCTACACGCTCGAAGCCTTTCGTCGTCCGCATCATCACGTAGCCGTTCATGACGACCAGGTCGCGACCTTCAACAAGTTCCACACCCATGAACTTCGCCAGAAACGCATGCTCGAAGTAGGCGGAGTTGTAGATACCCGGCGTCAGCAATGCGACGGTGGGTGAAGGGATGCCCATTGGCGCAATGTCGTGCAGGGTTTCGAGCAGATGGCTGGGATAATCACCGACCGGTCGGACGTTACTGTGATCGAAGATTTGCGGGAAAGTCCGCTTCATGATTTCGCGGTTCTGCAGCACATACGACACGCCGGATGGGCAACGCAGATTATCTTCAAGGACGTAAAACTTGCCGTCGCCGTGGCGGATCAGATCGGTACCGGTAATGTGACACCACGTCCCCTTTGGAGGCCTCAGTCCGATGCAGGCCCTGCGAAAGGACTTCGCCGAAAGAACCAGATCCGTCGGAATCACGCCGTCCTTCAGAATGCGCTGCTCGTGGTAGATATCGTCGATAAAAAGATTGAGCGCGTGAACCCGCTGGCGTAAACCCAGGTCGATTTGCGCCCATTCGTCCGCTGCGACAATTCTGGGAATGATGTCGAAGGGAAAGATTTTCTCTGTCCCGGCCTCATCACCATACACGTTGAACGTAATGCCCATGCGGAACAACAACTGTTCGGCGGACTGTTGATACCGCCGGATTTCGTCATCTCCAACCGAAGCAATGCGTTCAAAAAGCAAACGAGCGCTGGGCCGGGGCTTTCCGTCCGCATTGAACATCTCGTCGTGAAAGCCACCAGTATCGTATCCGTCAAAAAGCATAAATAAAAAAAGCGCCCGGAGCCGTTGTGCTCTCGGACGCCCTCGTCCTAAGTACTTTCTCGTACCACCGTGATTAAAGATCAAATCCAATATTTCGTCAAGCCGGAGAAAAATGGGGTCAGGATCGGGGATCTGATCAATTCGTCAATTCTCGATTCCCAATCCTCATCCGAGGGACCCTCCCGATTCACGCGATATCCTCGGATAGGAATTCGGAATCGAGAATTGACGAATTGATCAGATCCTGAGCCCGTTTTTCTCAGGCCAATATCGTCGGAAGCTTCATTGGATCCGACGAGAATGTACCTGTCAGGTTCGACCCGGCTAAATGTTTACAAAAACTTAGGCACTGGCACGAGCATTGCAACGGCAGTCGGCATGAAAAATATCATGCTTCTGCTCTCTTTCTTAATGATCACAGCGTGCGTACGTAAAGTGGACGTCACAGCTCCGCAGTTTATTCGTGCGGAAGGGTACTCGTATGTTCAAGGCGAAGATGGCCGCCTCTATGTTGTCACCGCCAACAATAAAGAATTTGATGAAGCCCTGAAGAAAATCCATCCAGGCCCGTCGAGTGTGGACAAGTTAAACCTGTGGGTGGTCACGCCCCTGAAAGGAAAACAGGAATGAAGCAAACCTGAGGATTACTCCAGGCCTTATCTTCATTAGCAACCTCGAATTTGCCGATGGTACAGTATCCGAATGAGTCGCTGGACCATTGTCCTGCTGCTTTTGGCGTCTGTGGCTCTCGGCCAGACGCGTAAGGAATTCGAAGTCGCTTCAATCCGGCCGGTGACGGAACAACCGCCCAATCAAGTCCGCGTAGGCGTGAACATCGATGGGTCGCAGGTCCGCGTCACCTATCTTTCCCTGAAGGACTACATCAGCGTTGCATATGAAGTAAGGCTGAACCAGATCATCGGCCCCGATTGGCTTGCTACGGAGCGGTTCGATATTGCCGCGAAGCTACCGGAAGGGGCATTGCAGGCGGACGTTCCCGCAATGCTCCAGACCTTGCTGGCGGACCGCTTTCAGATGAAAAGCCATAAGGAAAAAAGGGAATTCCCCGTCTATGCACTCGAGGTCGCGAAGTCGGGTTTCAAGCTCTCTCCTGTCGGAGAATCCGAAATCGACGACACCAGGCCGCTGAACATTACAGCCGGCGGCAGCGGTGCAGGTGTAATGATCAGCTTTGGAAAGGATTCTTATTTCGCACTCGGCGCGAACGGATTTGAAAGTAAGAAACTGTCGATGGAAATCGTCGCCGACATGCTCACGCGATTTCTGGATCGTCCGGTGGTCAACATGACGAATCTGAAGGGAACTTACGATATCAACCTGGACTTAACACCCGAAGACCGGACTGTGATGTTGATCCGATCGGCGATTGCCGCCGGTGTGGTTCTGCCGCCGCAGGCTCTCGCCTTGCTGGATACGGGATCGAACGCGTCATTGACGAATGCGCTGCGGAACATCGGCCTGACGTTGGAAGCGCGGCGAGCTCCTTTGGAAGTCCTGGTTGTCGATCAAATGCAGAAAACACCGACCGAGAATTAGTGGTCTCAGTGGGCGACAGTCCCCTCCTCGTGAGGAGGGGTGGACGCGACATCAGAAAATGCCGCGAAGCCTCCTTTATTGGAGCGGACGGGGTGGTCGCTCACGGAAGGATTTTCGGTGAGCGACCACCCCGTCTGCGCCGGCTTCGGAGGCTTCGCGAAATTTTGTTAGTGGCGCAGCCACCCCTCCTCACGAGGAGGGGAATCTCACCCACTGAGACCAACAGCCAATTCATTCACACAGTCTACAGCTACAGCAGCCGCATGGCTCGCCGGATTTCCTCTTCGCTGCCGATCAGGTAAACGTGTTCTCCCTCCTGCAGTACGTGCGTCGGCGGCGGATTAGGCGTCACCACTGAATCCCGACGGACAGCAATGATCGTGGCGCCGGTATGTTCACGCACGCCAAGCTCGGCCAGCGACTTTCCGGATGACCGGGCTCGGACTTCGACTTCGAAGGGATCGAACCCCACTTCCGTGCGAATCGGCACCTTTTCGATCGGTCCGCCGCGAAAGATCTCGTAACGCCGTTGCCTGACTGTAAGGACCTCACGATCGATCGTGGATGGACGGTATCCAAGACGACCAAGGATCCTGCGAATAATCTCCAGTGAAGTCTCGAACTCTTCGGCGATGACGGTATCGGCGCCGGCCCGGTACAACTCGTCGATCTCCGATATGTATCGCGTCCTGGCGATTATATAAAGCGCAGCATTCAAGCGTCGGGCGGCCGCGACCGCTTGCCGCGTCGCGACGGGATCGGAAATCGCAAATGCGGCGCACTGTGCCTGGTTGATACCGAGACTGCTCAAAACGACCTCGGTGACAGCATCTCCGTAATAGATCGGCTCGCCGGCAGACTTGGCGGTTCGAACCGTCTGTGGATTCATCTCCAGGATCACGTACGGCAATCCATGCGAACGGAGCGAGGCCGCCACGTTCTGCCCGTTCAGGCCATAGCCGACAATGATCGTATGACCGCTAAGATTGACCGTTTCCCTTTTCGGTTGCTGGCTCAAGGGCGCCGCGAGCGCCACCTGGTCCGCAATCATTGCGAGCGCCGGCGCGGCAACCATCGTCACCAGGGTCACGGAGAGGGCCATCTGGTGGAAGGAATCCGGAAAC
>Ga0075421_100007791_pt1 | contig 13124 bp, 14 predicted proteins | sample SoiMetdeltSBSDD5_FD_75292 | JGI IMG/M metagenome (GOLD analysis project Ga0075421, IMG submission 75292) | Bulk soil microbial communities from a Populus tree surrounding site in Tennessee, USA - Soil MetaG P. deltoides SBSDD5 | ecosystem: Environmental > Terrestrial > Soil > Tree plantation... | reverse complement strand
ACTTCGCCTTTCATTGACCTTTCGCAGTTGGGCCAGTGGCTTGCGGGTGTAAGTTGCAGCCATGCTACTCCTATGTCGGCATTTTGACAGTGCTTTCCCCCTGAAGGCGGGGCTGGCGCAAAGGGCATCGCAAACTCGGAGAAGGAAAAGCACTATGAAGAAGACTGCACTGCTGCTTGCGGCCGCTGCCGCTCTGTTCGCGACGAACGTCGCGGCTCAAGAGGCGATTGCTTCGGGAGCGAAGGTATCCGTCGTCTTTGACCAGGCGTTGCCGAATGTCCCTGGCAAGAGCCTGCGCGCCGTGCTCGTCGAGTACGAACCCGGTGCCGGATCGCCCTCGCATCGTCACCCGTCCTCGGCCTTCATCTATGCGCGGGTGTTGGAAGGAGCGATCCGCAGCAAAGTGAACAACGAGCCCGAGCGTACTTATCAGGCTGGCGAGAGCTGGACGGAGAAGCCGGGCGATCATCACCAGGTGAGTCACAATGCCAGCAACGCGGAACCGGCCAAGCTTCTAGCCATCTTCGTGGTCGATACGAGCGACCGGGAGATCGTCATTCCGGACAAGTGAGCGTGGCCGTCGGGCAGCGGCGGGCCAGTCCACTGCCGGGCCAACGTGCTTATGGGCTTCGCTGCGAGAATGGGTCAGCCGGCAACTCTCCCGGGCGATAAGCGGGTAGCTTTCCCGCGGGGATGATCGTCAGGAGAGCGAGCCCCGCCATGATGAGCAGCCCGATCTTCAGTGCGCGCAGCCGCGCCTCAGTATTGACACGCACCGCCTCCGCAACTTGCTCTGGCGTTGCTGTGGTGCCGGCAAGGACAGTCTGCAGCCTGTCATTGCTGATGAAATTGATATTGTCGAGGTCCACCTGTGCCTGCAGCTCGGGCGTGAGCTTCGGGCTCGCGGTGATGCTGCCAAGCGCGATCATGCTCAACAAACCGACGAGGAGCGCGCCGGCAACGGCTGTTCCCAGCGCCGACGCGAGATTTTGCGTTGTGCCGCGCAGCGCCCCGACATCGCCTGCGAGTTCCTTCGGCGAAGCCGTGACCAGCACGTTGAAGACCAGCGTAACGAGCGAACCCTGCCCGATGCCGAAGAGGATGAGGCCGAGGAGCACCGGCCACTCGCTCCAATCATTGTGGACGACAAAGGCAAGCCATAAGAGTCCGATGGCGCAGAGTATGAAGCCATAGCGGCCGATCTGCCGCGGCGTTAGCCGATCATAGAGCCGCACGATCAGCATCGCGGTGAAGAAAACCGTGAGATTGAACGGCATCATTGCGATCGCGGTTGCGATCGGGGAGCGTCCCTGCACGATCTGGATGTACAGCGGCACCGTGAAATTCAGCGCGGCTTCGAGCGCAACAACGGAAAACATGGCGTAGACCGCGGCCCGTTCCTCGAGCGAATCGATCACCTCGAGTGCCAGCAGAGGTGTCCTGCCTGTCTCCTGGCGCCTATGCGTCCACATCAGAAACGCTTGACCAAGCACGATGCCTACAACGATTAAAATCGGAGCGGGCGACAGGCCGAGAAGATTGAACGGCGCGTTCGCCGTCGCGAGCAGGAGCCCCCATCCATTCAGGTTGTTGAAGCCGAAGCTGATGAGCACGATCGCCGCTGCGGCGAGGCCGACGCCAACCACATCGATTCTGACGTCCGGGTGCCCCTCGTCCACCTTGAGCCGGAAGCTCAAAAGGAACACGATCGCCGAAACGGCGATCAGGATTCCGAAAACCGGGCGCCAGCCGATATAGGTGCCGAGGATACCGCCTATGACGAACGCCAACACGCCTGCGGCGGCGCGTGCAGAGCCGAGCGCGCCTACCGCCGTAGCCTGCTGGCGGCCCTTGTAGTTCTCCGCAATCAGCGCAACCAATGACGGGACGATCACAGAGGCTGACGCGCCGCAGAGCGCCTGAGCGGCAATCATCACCGTGGCGGTTGGACTCAATGTCATCAAAATTTGTGAAATGCAGAAAAGAACGACAGCGGCCCGAAACACGCGCGCCGCGCCGTAGCGTTGAGTGAGCTTCGCGCCAAGCATCACGAACCCGGCGACCAGCATCCCATAGGCCACGATGCCGGTTGCGATCGTGGTGGGGGGAACACCGAAGCTTTTCACCATCCCACCAAGCGCCACCGGCAGCGAGGCAACGTTGAAAGACATGATCATCTGCCCGAGCGCGATTGCGATCATCGGCACCCAGGACGTTTTCAGCTCCGACTGTTCGGCCGAAACGTCAACCGCTTGTACGGACATGTCTTGCTCCAGATTCAATGGCAATCGGAGGGACGCGCAACCTATGCGTCCGCTCACACCTCAGTGTTCGAGACGAAGAGATCCATCCCCAAGCTTTGGGAGAGGAATTTCGCGGCGAGCTGCCCCTTTACGCTATTGCCTGCAGCATCGAGCCGGGGCGCGAAGGTCCCGAACCCGCCCTTGCCCGGAGAGACGGCAACGATGCCACCGCCAATCCCACTTTTTCCTGGCAAACCGATGTCGTATAGCCAGTCTCCCGAGGTCTCGTACAATCCGGCAGTGACCATCACGGCGAGCGTATAGTGACAGACGCCCGCGTCGATCACACGTTGTTTGGTGATTGGATTCACACCGCCATCGGCCAGCGTCGCCCCCATCACCGCCAGATCCTTGGCGCTGACGTTCAGCGAGCACTGTCTGGTGTACAAGTCGGTCGCTTGCATCGGATCGGAGTAGAGCCTGTCATAGCTCTGCAGTAGGCGGGCAATGCTGCGATTGCGGAAGTTGGTCTCCGATGCCGACGCATACACCTCGTCGTTCAGTGGCAATGTCCGCCCGGCGAAACGCGACAGCCCGTCATGAATGAAGTTCCATTTCTGCTCAGCCGTCGCCCCCGGGACAAGGCTCGTCGTTGCAATCGCGCCGGCATTCACCATCGGATTGGTTCGCCCGTCCGGCGCCCTCTCGATGGCCGCCAGCGAATTGAACGCCAGCCCGGTGGCGTTCGCTCCGAGCTTGTCGCGCGCCTGTTCCGGTCCGATCGCTTCGCACACAAGCGCAAACACGAAAGGCTTCGACACGCTCATAATCGTGAAATCGTACTCGACGTCGCCGGCCGCATAGATCCTGCCGCTCGTCCCGACGATGCACACGCCGAACAAGTCACTCGGTACCCTGGCGAGCGCCGGGTACACTTGCGAGATCTCGCCGTCGGTATTTGACTTCAAGCGCGCGTACGCGTCAGAGACCAAATTCTGCACCATCTCGGGCTCTGGTAGATGCCCGGTCGAGATATATGACCAATGGGCTTGGTCCGTATTCGATATCGGCGAGTGCATGAGGCACCCCTCTTCAATCCTGTCCGCGGCTACCCAGCAAAGCAATCCTGGATCGCGCAGCGGTCTTTACCGAGCAATCTACTCACCTTCGCCGAATGGAAACAAGTCGACCATCTCGGCGGCGGACCTCAATCCGATGATTGGCTGCTCCACCAAACGCTGCAATTGCGATCCTAGTCTCAGCCGGTGTCGCGAGCCATCAGGGTATTCCCTGATTTCGTGAAAGATTCACCCTGATGCACAATCCGGCCGAGGCCAATTCCTTGCTGGAGACTGGCATGGCACGGCGTCGTTGGGAACCCCGGCCAACACGCTTATCGAGTTGGCTTGGGGTCGATCACGTCGACCCGATGATGTTCGCGTCAGGTCCGCTACACACCTGCAAACTGCGTCTTAGCGTACATCTCTGATCAGCAACTTGGGGCACAAGCCGAATTCGTGCGGCATGACTGACGGAAAGGCTTTGCGGTTAACTCTTCCGAGGTGGCCTATCTTGTGGCAGAAATTCCACTCTGGTTTCGTGCCAGTGGCCAACTTGACCGCGACGGATTCCGCAGCGCGGGCAGGCGCCTCTGCTGTTCGGCATCGCATCGCTCAGCGAGGACCAATCATGAAATTGATCAAAGAGCCGTTGCTGCATTTCGCCCTTGTGGGCGCGCTCCTCTTCATTACCTACGGCTTGGTCCAGGGGTATCGCTCTTTGGAAACGACAGGAGAACCCGTCGAAATTGGCGGAGGAGAGCTCCGCTGGCTCACCGAGACTTTCAAGAACCAGTGGCAGCGACTCCCTGACGACCAGGAACTCCGAGGTCTAGCGTCCAATCTCATCGAGGAGGAGCTGCTCGCGCGGGAAGCGTATGTCCTCGGTCTCGACAAAGACGACACGATTGTGCGTCGTCGGCTGGCACAGAAGCTCCTATTTCTGATCGAAGATAGTTCGCGTTTCACGGAGCCGAGTGAAACAGAGCTGCGCGCGCTTTACGCGGCCAACATCATGCTTTTCCGGACCCAGTCCCGACTCTCATTCAAGCACATATTTTTCGATCGGCAGAAGCGGCGTGATGCTGTCTCTGATGCCAAGGCAGCATTTGTCTCGATCACAACAGGATCGCACCAGGATGTGTCTGCCCTAGGAGATCGGCTGCTCCTCGGATCATCCTTCGAGAATATGGATGAACAGTCCTTGGCGGCAAGTTTCGGGGCCGGGTTCGCGCGGACTGTCATCGGGTTGGAGCCAGGGATATGGAGCGGGCCAATCCGATCTGGTTATGGCATTCACCTTGTTCAGGTTACGCACCGCATGCCGGGCAAGGAGCGGCGGTTCGAGGAGGTGCGGGACCATGTCGAGCGCGAGTGGCGGCGCAGCCGCAAGGACGCCGCCAAGGCAGCCTATCTTGTCAAACTCAGAGATAAGTATGGCGTGACAGTGGACGACCGGATCGAAGCGCTTGTGAGTCTTGCCAAGGGGATAGAGGATCGATGACGGCCAGCTCTCGATTCCTTCTCACCTTCTGCTGCGCTCTGCTCCTGGTCCATTTTGGAAGCGCAATTGCTTCAGCTCACGAGGTCCGACCTGCGTATCTTGAACTTACCGAACGTGGTCCTTTCGTTTTTGACATGCTGCTCAAGACGCCAATGCGCGGAGATGCGCGATTGGCGTTAGGTGCGACTCTCACCGGACGAACGGGGTTATTGCAGCCGGTCAGTTCGCACGCGAGTGATGACGCCATGGTGCAAACCTGGCGCATCGGCCTCATTGGCGGCTCCATCGCTGGACGAGAACTACGGATCGAGGGCCTGGAGCGCACGATGACCGATGCCCTGGTGCGGATCGATTTCACCGACGGCACAACTTGGACTGACCGACTGACGCCCGATAGACCAAGCGTGAGGGTGCCGTTGCGCCCGACAGGCTGGGAGGTGGCCCAAACTTACCTGCTGCTCGGCATCGAGCACATCCTTCTCGGCACGGATCACCTCCTGTTTGTGCTCGGGTTGATCCTGATTGCTCCAAGCTTAGGCAAACTCATTCAGGCCATAACGGCCTTCACGGCAGCCCACAGCATCACATTGGCCGGAGCGACGCTTGGTCTAGTCCATGTACCGAGCAAGCCGGTGGAGGCGGTGATTGCCCTCTCAATTGCATTCCTCGCCATGGAGATCGTGCGTGCGCGTGGCGGAAAGGCCGGTCTTGCCGCAAATGCGCCTTGGGTGGCGGCCTTCGGTTTCGGCCTCCTCCATGGTTTCGGATTTGCCGGCGCCCTGAAGGAGGTCGGTTTGCCCGTCGGCAATATTCCGGTCGCGCTTCTGTTCTTCAATGCTGGTGTCGAAGCCGGCCAGCTCGCCTTTGTCGCGATGGTACTTGGATTGGCGGCACTGCTATGTCTCGAATCGTGGCGGTTATGGAGCTGGGTTCGTGTCGCACCAACCTACGCCATCGGCAGCATAGCAATGTTCTGGGTCATCGAACGGATTGCGGCCTTCTAGAACCGCACCAAACAGGGAGATCGCTGATGCAGGCTCGAGCCAAGCAATTCAGGTTATCGCTGCTTCGTTGCACTGCTTGTGCATTATTCGCGGCCATGTTGGGATCGGTTGCCCACGCGCAGGATAACTACACTTCAGATGTCGGTACCCTCGACAAAGGATCTGCTGAAAAGGTCTTCCCGGCGCGGCGGCCCTATTCGCCATGGGCCGGTCGCAATTTCCCGACTCGCCCGCTGTTTGGCGACACTCACCTCCACACCTCGTTTTCCATGGATGCCGGGGCGTTTGGTGCCAGGCTGGGGCCAGCCGATGCTTACCGCTTCGCCAAGGGGGAGGAGATCGTGGCCTCGTCGGGTCAGCCGGTGAAGCTTTCACGTCCGCTCGATTTCCTCGTCGTTGCCGATCATTCCGACAATATGGGATTCTTCCCCGATCTTCTTGCAGGAAAGCCGGAGCTTCTTTCCGACCCCACGGGCCGGAAATGGTATGACATGATGCAGGCAGGTAAGGGTGCGGACGCGGCGATCCAAATCATTGGCGCCTTCTCGCAAGGGACTTTCCCAAAGGCTCTTGTTTACGCTCCGGATACGCGCGCCTATCGCTCTGCCTGGCAGGAGACGATCAAGGCCGCCGAGGAGGCCAATGATCCCGGCCGTTTCACCGCCTTCATCGGCTATGAGTGGACCTCCAATTCCGGCGGCAACAATCTGCACCGCAATGTCCTCTTCCGGGATGGCGGCGACAAGGCAGGCGAGGTCGTCCCATTTACCGTGGTGCCGCCGATGGGCAGCGATAATCCGCGGGACCTCTGGAAATGGATGGAGGCATACGAGGCCAAGACGGGAGGTGACGTGCTGGCGATCGCCCATAATGGCAATCTCTCGAACGGCCGCATGTTTCCGATCATTGAGTCCTTCACACGCCAGCCGATCGATCGCGAATACGCCGAGACGCGCGCGAAATGGGAACGCCTCTATGAAGCAACGCAGATCAAGGGTGACGGTGAAACACATCCCTATCTGTCGCCGAACGATGAGTTCGCGAACTTTGAGCGGTGGGACAAAGGCAATCTCGACTTGAGCGAGCTCAAAAAGCCCGAGATGCTGGAATTTGAATATGCACGCTCAGCGTTGAAACTTGGACTCAAGCTGGAGGATCAACTTGGCACCAACCCTTACAAGTTTGGGATGATCGGCTCCACCGACGCACACACCGGCCTTGCTGCTGTCGAGGAGGATAATTTCTTCGGGAAGACCTCGAGCTCGGAGCCCACTGCAGATCGTGCAACCCATCCCTTCGTCAAGACTGAAAGGGCCACGATTATGGGCTGGGAACAGACCGCCTCTGGCTATGCCGCAGTCTGGGCGACGGAGAACACGCGTGAGGCCATCTTCGACGCGATGGAACGGCGCGAAACCTATGCCACGACCGGACCGCGCATGTTCGTACGCTTCTTTGGCGGCTTCGATTTCAATGACGCCGATGCGCGGACCCGAAGCCCAGCGGTGATTGGCTACACAAAGGGCGTGCCCATGGGCGGCGAGATAGGTCCGGCACCGTCTGGTAAAGTTCCGACTTTCCTCGTCGCGGCGCTCAAGGATCCTATCGGTGCCAATCTCGACCGCTATCAGATCGTCAAGGGCTGGCTGGATGCCGACGGCAGGGTGCATGAAAAAATCTATGACGTCGCTTGGTCGGGGGATCGAAAACCGGCGTCCGACGGCAAAATTCCCGCCGTGGGGAGTACCGTCGACGTGGCAGCCGCCACCTGGACGAACTCGATCGGCGCTACAGAATTGATCGCCCTCTGGAAGGACCCGGAGTTCGATCCCAGGCAGCGAGCGTTCTATTACGGCCGGGTACTCGAAATTCCGACTCCGCGGTGGACCGCTTATGATGCCAAGTACTTCGGCGTCACCATGCCTCAGGAGGTGCCCATTGAGATGCAGGAGCGCGCTTATACATCGCCAATCTGGTACAATCCTGGTCAGTAAAACTCGCGGATTTCGATCGAAGGTCACTGCGGGGGGCCCGCAGTTCGCTCATACGTTCGACGCCGGTGGCGGCCGAACTTGTTCGCTTCTCCGGCGCCAAGGCGGCCTGGGTGGACCCATTCCGCCAACCGCTGAAAGCGGACCGAACCATCTGAGCGAGATGACTGCCATCCATGTTCATCAAAAAGCGAGTGATCAGTAGCTGTCGCTCTGCGGTAGACCGTCTGTGATCTCGTAGTAGTCACCCCTGTCCCCAACAAATGTGTGTTTGGAGAGATGCAATCCGGTCGGGCCATCAAATAGACCCATCGCAACCGCCGTGAGCTGATAGCCTTCAATTGTGGGCTTCCAGAACAACGTCGAGCCGCACTTAGAACAGAACCCACGTTCAACTTTGTCGGACGATCGGTACCAACGGACGTGTTGCTCACCGCCGACCGAGAGCGCGTCGCGGCGAACATTCACAGCAGCGAGGACGTGGCCAGACTGTTTCCGACACATCCTGCAATGGCAAGCTTCAGGTTGATGTTCAATTGGGCCTGTGACCTCGACTCTGACACTGCCGCACAGGCAAGCGCCTCTCAGGCCCCGCGCCGTCGAATCACCGTGCCGGATAAGCCGTGTAGACATAATCCTTTGCCTTCACTGGTTCATGGCAGGCGAAGCCGCACTTGGCGTCGTTTTCCTGTGCGGATGTATTGGGCTTGAACGCGGCGGACGCGGGATCATAGTCGAACTGAGCCCATCCCCATCCGCCGGTGTCCGCGAACCTCTTGCTATCCTTCACCATGCAACCAAGGCCCAGCAGGGTGCCCGGCACCGTCACCGGAAAGGGCGCCTCTCCATCCTGTTTCGGTTTCCAGTGGATCTTCACAGTAATGGAGCCGTCTGGAAAAGGCTTGCCGTTGCCGGGAATGCCCGACCGGTAGGCAGCGATCATCGTGGGATTGGCGACGATCACGTTGATCTTGTCTTCGGGATGACTAACGGCGACAGCAGGCCAGTCTTCGTAGCCCCTGCATTCAGACAACGAGAGCCCACCCGGTACCTGCACAGTGTACTTGTCCTGCGCGGATATGGCCGCTCCACTCAAGACGACAAGCACTCCCGGGATGACCAGCAGCTGCCAAGTTGGAGTTCCTGTCATGGCTCATTCCTCCCATCCAAGAGTTCAGTCAACGAGACGCCTCGATTGAAACCCATGCCATTGGCGCCTGACAAGATCCCCGAGGCGTTGACCTGGCGCTTGCTGAAGGACGAACCGGCAAGTTCTGGTGCCCGCCTGCGTCACATTCCCGCCTATTTTCTACCAAAACCAAGTCGGTCCCCTTGGCGCCAGCCTCACTTTCCCGGAACGGAAAGGCGCCCCGATCGTTAGCGCTCGCAACGTGAACCCGACGAGGCAACCGGGCTCATTCAAAGAGGCGGCAATCACAACCGCTCCCCATTGGAGGCAACCAGGACAAAACGGGGGCGTCAGTCACGTCAGGAGTTCGTCATGCACCTTCGCGAAATATCCGAATCCGGCAGCTATACCCGCTTCTTCGTTCAGATGATCGCCATGTATCTGATTGCGACAGCCTTCGCGTTTTGCCTGATCACTGCCGCTTACGTCTGACCAGAACGGCGCGTTGGGTCGGATTGGAGCAACATCAGTCCAGTCGCAGCAATCGCAGTCAAGCTGAAGCCGGTCATCTGTGACATGTATGTCGGCGTGCCCGGTCAATCTCCCGCCCCTCCCCGGGCTCCATAGCGGCCGGCCTCGCCCCCTCGGCCGGCCGCTTCATCAAAGGCCGGCGTTGCGGCGGGTCCTCAATGCAAAAGACCTCCTCGATGCATGCCACCGCGAGGGGTTTGCCGGGGTCGATCGTCTATGCGATCGATTGCTCGCAGAGTTGGAGCGAGACGAAGGCCTTCAGCACCCGAGTTGATCACCCGGGCCGCTTCGCACGCAAAAAGACGAGCGAAGCTTTGTAACGAAACTTTCCTTTGTGGACTGCCTCGATACTGGCGCTGGTAGCAGAGTGACCTGCGATGCAACTGAGTAAGGCGTAGGAACAATCCCTCGAAACCGCTAGTTCTCGCGTCGCGAGACAGGGTGGGTGGGGCATTGGAAGAGCAAAAGACCGTGAACGTCTATTGCCGTACTTGTAAAATCGGATCTCCCCGAGAGCCATCGGAACTCGCGCGTCCAAGCGGCAGGATGTGCCTTGTCTGCGGCGCGGCGCTCGTCGATGAGATGCCCTGGCCCATCATCGAGAAGAACAACGGTCCCTGAGAGTATCTCCCCCGCCGGCCTTTGATGGTCCGCGGAAGTTCAATTGCGCTGAAACCATCCTCTCCGTCATGCGTATCGATGCTGCCGACCATGTCTCATCCTTGATTTGGTCGGTGCAGCAAGGGCGGGTGTGCAAGTCCGCCGACCCGCCCTTGCCTTGGAAATAATTCGCGGCTGCCGTTCGTATGAAAATTGCCGACCAATTCTCCATCCCATCCCCATGGTCGGCCACACCAAGGAGCGGGAGATTGCGTAATTTCTCCCGTTCCTTGGCCATTTGAACCGCCGCACGGATTTGTGATGCCGATGGCCGCGATTTGGTCCGGTTTGCGTCGCCTCATCTCGACGCGGTCATGGACGGCCTGACCGCGAAATTGGGGCGGCGGCGCGCGGCATCGGAGGGCCTTCAGGCCGCGCCCCTTTTTTCTTGCCCCCATGTCCAACGATTTCGCGAGCATCCCGACGAGGCCCGCGCTAAAGGCCATTGCTGCCCCGTCCGGCGCGTTCGCGCCTCCGGGATAGCACACACTTGTTTTCCTCCCATGAGATGGCCGCCATGACAGCCGCGCCCGCCACCATCGAGATCCGGGATTATCGCGCCGATGATCGCCATGCGGTTGTTGATCTGGCGCGCGAGCTGCAGGCCCACGAACGGGCCGTCTATGACCGCATGCTCCCGCCGCTGGCGATCGGTCCCGACTATGTCGAGGCGTTGCTCGCTGATTGTCGAAAATATGGTGGCCGGATCATCGTCGCAGAGAGTGCAGGAGCGCTCGTCGGTTATGCGGTGGTGGAAACTCATGTGCATGAGGAGTCGATCGACGAGGAACACTACACCTATGCCTATGTGGCGGACCTAGTGGTCACGGAAAGCCGGCGCGGCACCGGCGTCGGCCGCCGGCTGTTGACAGCCTGCGAGGACATTGCCGTGAAGGCGGGTGCGCGGTGGCTCAGGATCTCGGCGCTCGCGGCCAATGGCCAAGCGCGCGCTCTCTATCATCGCTTCGGCTTTTCCGATCACCTCATCACCTTAGAGAAGCCGATCGGCAACTAAAGCTTCAGCGCTCCCGTCCCTGCATGATCTCGATCTGCAGCGCCTGGATCTCGGCGAGCCGCTGCCATTGCTTCGAGATCAGATGATCGATCTTGTCATGAAGGTGGCGTATCTCGAGCTCGGCCTTGAGATTGACGCGGTAATCATTGAGGGCGCGCTCGCGGTCCCGCGTCTCCTGGCGGCGCTGACTCATCATGATGATCGGCGCCTGGATGGCGGCGATACAGGACAGCACGAGATTGAGCAGGATGAACGGATAGGGATCGAACGAATTGGTGGCGCGCAAATTGACGGCAATCCACGCGCTCATGCAAACACCGAAGACAATCAGGAAGCTCCAGCTTCCACCGAAGGCCGCCAACAGGTCGGAAGCCCTTTCGCCGAAGCTCCGGCGCGACGGCTCGCCGATGTCGAGATTCTCCGAGATCAGCTCGCCTTTGGCAAGGCTCTGCGCCACCTGACGGTCGAGCGCGCTCAACTCGCCCCGCTCGGTCAGCAACAGCTCCTCGACATAGGCTGCGCGGTAGCGATCGATCTCGGCGCGGCTTACGAGGACGTCGGAGCCAAGCTCGGGGTGATCGGCGCGGATCCGATCGGCGATTTGCCGACTGACCAGATCGAGCGGAATGAGCTGCGACCGGCTCATCCGCTTTCCGGTCAGCGCGCAAATCATGCCCTTGTCCGCCATCGGTCGTGACCAATCCCGCGAGAATGCCGAGGGCTCGAGGAGCTCGCCGGCGCTCTCGCGAGAGTTAGATGCTGGAAACGGCTCGCCGGCTTATGCGGCTCACCTGCACTCGGCGGCCGCCTTCAGAGCACTCTGGGCTTCGTGCCGGGTCTTGTGACCGATCTTGCCGACCTCGATCCACGACTTCCCATCCGGCTTGCGCGCAACCACTTCGCATTTATGGGTGGTCGCGTTCTTTGCCACCCAATATTCGGTAGCGGCAAAAGCCGGCAGGCTGAAAAGCGAAAGCGCGGCAAGTGCCATGATGCTGCGACGAAACATGATCGTTCTCCTTGGTTGCAAGGCCATCTCCTGGCCTCCAAGGTTCATGCTGGCACAGCGAGCCTTACCGGAGTTGGGCGGCAGCTTTACCGTTTGGCAAGGTTCGATGTCGTTGCCAGACACCGGTTCGTTCAGTGAATCTTAGAAAGGACCTTGTCAAAGGCGCGCTTGTCGAAAGCCCGGAGCGTGGTGGTGCGGATGAACCCATCCGAGCAGATGTGGAGAAGATGGGCGCTTATGGATTCATCATCCGGCGCCTCCATGATGGCGACCATGTCATAGCCGCCGAGGGTCCAATAGACATTGGTGATCTTCACGCCGAAATTCTTGGTTTCCTTCACCCCTTCCGCCAGACGCTTCTCGGTGTCGCGGACGTTGACGATGCCTTTCTCGGTCCAGTTCACCAAAACCACGTAAGTTTGCATGGGTATCTCCCTTCACCAATTCGCATTTCGACTATGAGGCCGGAGATGTGCAAAACAAAAGCCCCCTCCGCAAAGGAGGGGGCTTTAATCTCAACGCACTCAACGACGAACTACGGATTCTTGCGAAGCCACTCGTCGACCTCGCGCGATGCCTGGTCCTTGGCATAACCATAGCGCTCCTGAATTCTGCCGATCAGCTCCTCGCGCTTGCCTTGGACCATCTTAAGGTCGTCATCGGTCAACTTGGCCCATTGCTGCTGGACCTTGCCCGTAAACTGTTTCCAGTTGCCCTCGATGCGATCCCAATTCATCGAAATCCTCCGTGGTTGCGACGGCCATCACGCCGCCTCACATGATTAACGGCCGTAATGACCGATCGTTCCCAGCTGTTGCAGACTTGCAACGGTTGTTTTGTCATATTTTGGTCAACGCAATCGGACGCTTGAAACCCGGGCGGCGCGGGTTTAATGCCAAAGATGGTAGCCCGCCTAACTCTCTTCGCCAGGACGACAGCCGCTCCTTCCTCCCTGATGAGCAGCCGCCGTCCTTCTTCTT
>Ga0075421_100007784_pt1 | contig 13129 bp, 7 predicted proteins | sample SoiMetdeltSBSDD5_FD_75292 | JGI IMG/M metagenome (GOLD analysis project Ga0075421, IMG submission 75292) | Bulk soil microbial communities from a Populus tree surrounding site in Tennessee, USA - Soil MetaG P. deltoides SBSDD5 | ecosystem: Environmental > Terrestrial > Soil > Tree plantation... | reverse complement strand
GTGCAGGCGAGGGTGGCGACGGTGCGGCCGTGCCAACCGCCTGCGACGGCCACCACCCCGCTCCGACCGGTGGACCGCCGCGCCAGGTGCAGGGCGTTCTCGTTCGCCTCCGCACCAGAATTGCAGAAGAACACCCGGGATCCGGGAACCGGACACCGGTTCCCGAGCTCTTCCGCCAGGCGTTCTCGTTGCGCCAGGGGAACCGCCGTGGAATAGAAGAGCAGAGTCTCCGCCTGGCGCGCGATGGCGGCCACGACGTGCGGGTGGCAATGACCCGTGGCGGCGACGGCGTGTCCGCCGTAGGCGTCGAGCCACTCGTGTCCTTCGGCATCGATCAGCCAGGCGCCGCGGCCGCTCACCGGACGGACCGGCATCTGGGCGTACACCGGCAGTAAGGCGCCGTTGTGTTCGACCGTCGTCGGTGCCGTCAACATGGGTACATGACCGAGAGTTTGAGGCCGGTCGTTTCGCCGAGGTCCAGCGCGAGATTCATGGCCTGGACGGCCTGTCCCGCCGCACCCTTCACCAGATTGTCGATTGCCACCGATACCTGCAGCTCCGTCCCGTCGTCGCTCGACGTCGCATAGACCAGGGCATCATTAGTCCCGACGGCGTGCGTCAGCTCCGGTGGTGACTGCCCCACCCGCACGAACGGCCGGCCCGCGTACGTCGACTGGTACGACGCCGCCACTTCGGCGCCTGTCCCTGGTTCGAGCCTCGAGTGCAGCGTGAGGTAGATCCCGCGCACGAACGGACCCGCGTGGGCGGCGAGCCGGGGCGCGGGTCCCGGGGTTCCGGTCCAGCGCCGCCATTGCTCGGTTATCTCCGCGTCGTGGCGATGACCCAGAGTCCCGTACGCGAACACGTTGTGCGCCCGGGCGGGATGATGCGTCGTAGCCTTGGGAGTCGCTCCGGCGCCAGAGCTGCCGGTGATGGCGAACAGGGCCGGAGGTGAGGCAACCCCGGAACGGGCGAGCGGGTACAGCGCGATGGCGGCGGCAGTAGCGAAGCACCCCGGGACCGCAATGGCCCGCGCTCCCTGGAGCGACTCGCCGCACACATCGGCCAGGCCATAGACGAAGCGGTTGCGGATGGCAGGGGCGCCCGGCTCTCCATAGTAGCGCCGGTGCAGCGCCGGGTCGCGCACGCGGAAATCCGCAGCGAGGTCTACCACGAGCCCCGGCTCGGCTGCAAAGATCGCCTCCGCCAGCCGGGAGGATTCGCCGTGCTCGAGCGCCAGGAATACCGCGTCTCGACCGCGAGCCGCGTCGGCTGGAGGGAGATCGGAAAACGTCGCGTCGCTGCTCGAAGCCAGCGCCGGATGCACCTCGGCCAGCGGCCGGCCCGCCTGGCTGCGGCTGACCGCGACGCAGTCGCTGACATCCGGGTGCTGCAGGAGCAGACGCAGCAGCTCGCCACCGGCATATCCGGCGGCGCCGATCACGGCGACCTTCACAGGGCGGCCGTGACCGAGTGGAGACTTTCGCGGACCGCGGTCACGAGTGCTGTGGCCTCGCGTAGCGCGTTGTGGGCGGGGAGGCCGAGCTCGCGGCGCACGTACTGGCGGCCGACCTCGTTGTCGGTCGCCGGGCCGCTGATGACGGTGATCGGCAGCCCGAATTCCTTCCGGTACAGCTCCGCCATGCCCCAGCAGCCGACAGGGTCTGGGGCGCACACGACGTGCGCCGCGCCCACGCTCATCAGATCCGGGTCGCGCAGGATGTCCTGCACGCCATAGTCGCCGAGCACGCCGTCGCCCAATTCGGCCACGATCACGTCGGGGCGGCCGTTGGGCTGGGTCGCGAGGCGGTTGAGAATCGCCTTGGCCAGGGGAACCGTTTCGCCTGCGTGTGTGCTGGCGGCGCCGGCATCATTGAAGGTGAGGGCCGTGGCGGCCCCGGCGTCGAGCATCGCGAGGGCATCCCGCATGAGGGAGACGCCGGTGAGCTTTGCGGCGGCCACACGGAGTCCGCTACGGGAGAGGCCGCGCACCAGCTCCACAGCGGCGGCGGTCTTGCCCGCGTTCATGCAGGTGCCGGCGACGTAGACGACCGGCACCGGGCAATCCAGGTGATCGGTGGGGGGAATGGCGTGATCGCGGATGTGGGCGGGGCGCCCGATCCGGTCGCCCAGCTCCGGGAACGCCAGGATGGCCCCCAGCACTTCGGCCCGGAACGGGGCGCCGAGGTCCGGATTGGCGGATGTGCAGAGTCCGAGGATGCCGCCCAGGTTCAGGACGTGAATCACGTCGCCGACCGCGATGTGCTCGGGCACGACGCCGGCGTAGCCTCGCAGCGCGCGGCGCGCACCCAGGGTGCCGGCCAGCACGTCCCCGGCACGGAGCGAGAGCATGCGGCCGGTCGTGTCCTCGATGGTGTTGTAGGTGCTCTTGTCATCGAGGATGCGTACCGCCAGCACGTATCCCTCCTCCGGGACGATGGCATCGCCCACGATGACTTCGCGGGCGAGCGCGGCATTCCGGGTGCTGCTCGATATGCGGTCAAGCCGAATCCGGGTCGTTACGACCATGCCGGGTCCTCCCCCGTGGGGTTGCTCGAGACCTGCTTGGATTCACTCATTCAATGCGCCCGCACGAGCCGCGAGAAACGACGGGATGGCCGCGACGCGCGCGAAGGCCCGCGCCTCGTCTCCCGTCCACAACCGGGGCTCCTCGCCATACGTGGCGACGGCGGGGTCCATGAGGGAGAACGGACTCCGGGTGCCGGTCACCTGGAACCGCCCGGCGGCCAAACGCACCCGCGTCTCTCCGGTCACCCGTGCCTGCGAGCTCGCGATCAACGCCTCGATGTCCCGCAGCGCGGGATCGAAATACTGGCCCTCGTGCAGCCGGTCGCCGTAGAAGCGGCCGAGCTGGTCCTTCCAGAACGTCTGCCAGCGCGTGAGCACGAGCTTTTCAAGTTCGCGGTGCGCGTGGATCAGCACCAGCGCGGCGCCGGCTTCGAAACCGATGCGGCCCTTGATGCCGAGCGCGGTTTCGCCGGTATGGGTGTGCCGGCCGATGCCGTAGCGGTGGGTCAGGTCGCTCAGCCGTTCGACGAGCGCGGGCCCGGCGAGCGGTGAGCCGTCGAGGGCCACCGGGAGTCCCTGCTCCCATGTGATGACGATCTCCGCCGGCGCGGGTGCGTCGGCCGGCGGATCGAGCAGCTCCGGGGGCGGGCCGATCCAGGGGTCGTGCGTCCAACCGCCGCCCCAGGTCGTCCCCCACAGCCCCGCGTTGATCGAATAGGCGCCGGCCTGCGCCGGGACCGGAAGGCCGTGTTGCTCTAGCCAGGCGATCGCCTGGGGGCGGGTGAGCGTCGCGTCGCGCACGGGAGTGAGGATCTCGAGATCCGGGGCCAGGACTCGCAGCGCGACGTCGAATCGCACCTGGTCGTTGCCGGCGCCGGTCGAGCCGTGGGCGACGGCTGTCGCGCCGACCTCGCGCGCCACGGCGACGACCGATACCGCCTGCTGCGTGCGCTCGGCGGCGACGGACAGCGGATAGACCTCGCCGCGCAGCACGTTGCCCTGGATGAGGAATCGCACGAAGCGCTCCCACACCGGGGCGCGCGCGTCGATGGCGTGATGGTGCGCGGCGCCGACGGCGCGGGCCTGGGCGGCGATGCGGGCCCGGTCGGCGTCGGTGGCGCCGCCGGTGTCGACCCACACCGTGTGGACCGTCCAGCCGTCGGCGGCGAGCTTCGCGGCACAATAGGAGGTGTCGAGGCCGCCGGAGAAGGCCAGGGCGAGCGGTTTTCCCAAATCTTGCATAGTGCATAATAATGCTGGAAGGCCGCGCAGGCGCAAGGGTGTCGGGTGCATCGGCAGGGATCTCGGCTGTGGCCGCGTCGGGCGCACGGCGGTTTCCCGGGTATCTTTCGCGTGCGCGCGTTCCGGTGTCCCACACTGCTGGAAGAGGTCGATGAGCGCACGGCGCTGGATGGTTGGCACGACGGTGTTTCTGCTCGGCGCGTCGGCGCGATCGGGGCAGACTGCGCCTGACACTCCGATGCTCCAGGCGATGCGGAACGAACTGGCCCGTAACATGACCGTGCTGCGCCAGCAGCCGGTCACGCCGTACTTCATCGGTTACGAAGTCAGGGAAGACCATTCCGTGACGATCCGCAGCACGTTCGGGGCGATCACACAGACCCAGGAACGGCGCGGACGCGCGCTCGTCGTGGATCTTCGAGTCGGAACCCCAGCTCTCGACAACACCCACGCCCTGCGGGGCGACGTGCCGGACCTCTCGGATTTCATGAACTTCGGCGGTGACTTCGTCGAAGTTCCCATCGACGACGACACGGCCGCCCTCAAAGTCGTCTTGTGGACCGAAACCGACCGCGAGTACCGGCGGGCCACACGGCGGCTGGCCTCGGTACGGGCAAACGCGGAGGTCAGTGTCCAGGCCGAGGACACTTCGCCCGATTTCTCCGTCGAGCCGGCCGAACAGCATGTGGATACGGTCATCCCTCTCGTCGTAGACACCACGGCCTGGGAAGCAAAGCTCCGCTCCTACACGGCTCCCTTCAGGCGCTACGCGGACATCTATGACGCTGACGCGACGCTCGATGCGGGGGTCGATACACGCTGGTACGTGAACAGCGAGGGGGCAACGATTCGGACGTCGCAGCCGATCTACCGACTTTACCTCTCCGCGTTCTCCAAGGCTGCGGACGGAATGGAACTGCCGCGGTACGAATCCTTCATGGCGTTCTCCCTGGAAGGACTTCCCGACGACTCGACGGTCCTCAAGGCCGTGAACCGGATGATCACTGACCTGCACGCACTGCAGGCGGCGCCGATCGTCGACCCCTACACCGGTCCCGCGATTCTGTCGGGACGGGCGAGCGCCGTGTTCTTCCACGAGGTGTTCGGGCACCGCATCGAAGGACATCGCCAGAAACAGGAAGACGAGGGACAGACGTTCAAGCGGGCGGTGAACCAGGCCGTGCTGCCGGCCGGGTTCTCTGTTTACTCGGATCCGACGCTCACCCGGCTCGGAGCAACGGATCTGGCCGGCTCGTATCAGTACGATGATGAAGGCGTGGCTGCCCAACGGGTCACCGTCGTACAGGCCGGCATTCTGAAGAACTTCCTGATGTCGCGATCCCCCATCGAGGGCTTCTCGCACTCCAACGGGCACGGCCGGAGCCAGATCGGGCTCACTCCGGTGGCGCGGCAGTCGAACCTCATCGTGCAGGCGGCAGTCCGACGCTCCCGCGCCCAATTGAAAGGGATGCTCCTCGCCGAGATCAAACGGCAGCATAAGCCGTTCGGCCTGTTGTTCGACGATATCGAAGGAGGGTTTACCATCACCGGCCGTGGCATCCCGAACGCGTTCGCGGTGCTGCCGATCATGGTCTACCGTGTCTTCCCCGATGGTCGTGAGCAGCTGGTCCGCGGCGTGGACCTCGTCGGCACGCCACTCACGGTGTTCAGCCGCATCCTCGCCGCCGACGACCAGATGGCGGTCTTCAACGGGTTGTGTGAGGCGGAATCGGGATTGGTTCCCGTGTCCGCGGTTTCACCGGGGCTGTTGATCGCGCAAGTCGAGGTGCAGAAGAAACCCAAGGCGGTGGTCGGGCCGCCGATTCTCCCCGCTCCGGGGCCCTAAGCGGGTCTGCCCATGAGGTTCTTGCCTACCCTTCTGGTGGTTCTCGGTCTCGCGGCGTCGCGCGACCTGGGCGCGCAGAACGACGCGCTAAGTCGAGCGATGCACGATGAGCTTACCCGCTCCATGGAGTCGCTGCACCTCGACACGCTTCCCAGGCCGTACTTCATCGCCTACCGCATCGACGAAATCGATCAGGTCGACGTCGCCGCCACCCATTCCAGCGTGGTGCACAGCACCCGGACCCACGGCCGGTTACTGACGGTCGAGGTCCGGGTCGGTGACTACGCGTTCGACAACACGAATTTCTTTGCCGTGCCGACGGCGGGAGGGGGCCTGCTCCGGGGGTTCGGCGGTCTGGCCGAGCTGCCCCTGGACGACGACTACGACGCCTTCCGGCGTCAGCTCTGGCTTGCGACCGATGCGGCGTACAAGGGGGCGGTGGAGTTGTACTCGCATAAGCGAGCGAGCCGGGCCGTTCCCCGTTCGGCCACGGACATTCCGGACTTCAGCCGCGACGACGTGACGACGACCACGGACAGCGTCGCCACGCCGGCACCGACGCTCAGCGACGCGGTAGCGCTCGCCCGGCGACTGTCGGCCGTGCTGGAAGGCTTGCCCGAGATCGAGCAATCCGAGGTGTCGGTGAACGTGCTGACGCTGCGGACGCTCTATTTGAACAGCGAGGGAACGTCGTTTGCGCGCTCCCTGCCGACCTCCGCGCTCAGGGTGGAGGCTGCCACACGCGCGGCCGACGGCATGCTCCTCGGCGAAGCGTTCACCACGCGCGCCGCATCGTTGACAGCCTTGCCGCCCGCCGATAGCCTGTCATCCCGGATCCGGGCGCTCGTCTCCAGACTCGGGCAAGAGCGAAGCGCGGTGCGAGCGGACGCGTATCACGGTCCAATCCTGTTCGAGGGGGAAGCCGCCGCCCAGCTGTTCGGGAACATCATCGGGTCGAAACTCATCGCGGCGCGGCGGCCGGTCTCGGACAACCCGGCATTCGACCAATTCCTCGCACGACGGGATAATCCGTTCCTCGATGAAATGGGCGCGCGGATTCTCCCGAAGTTTCTGAGTGCGACCGATAACCCCACTCTCCAGACCTATGCCGGGCAGTTCGTCGGCGGCTTTCGCATCGATGACGACGGCGTGCGCACGCGCGAGACCCTCGTCGTGGACCACGGCATCCTGAAGACGTTGCTCAGTACGCGTGTGCCGGTCCGCGGTGTGCCACGGAGCAGCGGCAACTGCCGCGGTGGAGAACCCGTCGTCAGCACGCTCATTGTGACGTCCGACAGTGGGCTGTCCAAAGAGGGGCTGAGGCAGCGGCTGCTCGCGCTGATCGCGGCCCGAGGTGTCCCTTACGGGATTATAGTGCGTCACATTGGGGACGCCCGGATTACGGCGAGGGATAACCCATTCGCCGTGTTCGCCGCGATGGAGATGGAGAGGGGGGGCAGCCCCGCCTTCCCCGCCAGTGAAGTGGTGCGAGTCTACCCCGATGGTCACGAGGAGCCGATTCGTGGCGCCACGGTTTCGGACATCTCGACCGGGTCGTTCCGCGACCTCGTCGCTGTTTCTCACGGGCGGTCGGTCTACACGGTACCCACGGGGCCGAATGAAATCCCGCTGGACTTGCCGGGCTTCATTCGCTTTCACGCGGCGCTCGAGTATGCGTCGACCTATGTGGTGCCCGATCTGCTGTTCGACGAGGGGTCGGTGAAGGCGAGCAGCGCTCAAACGTCGCCGTTACCGGTCGTGCCGCCGCCCTGGGCGAACTAGACCGTGGCCCTCCCGACCCAGAGCTTCGGGACGATCCGCAGCAAGCCGATCCCGCTCACCACAAACACCGCCAGCCACATGAGCCCCTGCGGCGTGCGTCCGTAGATGAAACTGCCGGTTCCGAACAATGCGGCATAGATGAACGCGCAGCCCATCACCCATCCCAGCATGGATTGTGACATGCTGTCGGGCGAGGCGGGAAGGCCGGCCTCGCGACGGATCGACTCCCACCCAGGACCGGCCGGTCGAACCAGCTTGTAGAATGACAGCAGCGTCGTCCGGTCGGTCGACGGCGCGAGATACGCGACCGCGACCCATACCAGCGTCGTGGCGGCGACCGTCAGGATCAGGGAGATGTGCGCGGGCACCGGATGGCCCGTCCGGGCGGCGATCGCGAAGCCGATCGCCACGACGAACGAGCTCACCATCGCGGCCACCTCGCACCAGGCGTTGACGCGCCACCAGAACCAGCGCAGCAGGTAGATCAATCCGGTTCCGGCGCCCACCGAGAGGATCAAATCAAACGCCTGCTTCGCCGTCCCCAGGGCATATGTGACGAGGGCCGCGACGACCATGAGCAAGGCCGTGGTCAACCGTCCGATGAGCACATAGTGCTTTTCCGTTGCCCCCTTGTTCAGAAAGCGTCGATAGAAGTCGTGGATGAGATAGGAGGTGCCCCAGTTGAGATGCGTCTCGATCGTCGAGCGATACGACGCGAGCATGCCGGCGATCATGAAGCCCAGAAACGGCGCCGGCAGGAACCGGTACATCGCCGGGTACGCCATGTCGTTGCCGATCAGGCTCGGCTCGATGTAGGGATACGCCCGCGCGATGTCGGAGAGCTGCGGATAGATGATCGTCGACGCCAGCGCGACCAGGATCCACGGCCACGGCCGTAATGCGTAGTGCATCACGTTGAAGAGCATCGTGCCGATCACGGCATCCTTCTCCGTGCGCGAGGCGAGCATGCGCTGCGCGATGTAGCTCCCCCCGCCGGGCTCCGCCCCCGGATACCAGACCGACCACCACTGGATCGTGAGCGGAATGATGAGCACCGACAGGGCGAGCCCCCAGTCGCCGAAATCGGGAATCAGTCGCAGCGTTTTGGGATCGATCTTCGCGATCAGGCCGGAAATGCCGCCGACCTCCGGTTGGCTCAGGGCGAAGTAGGCGAGCGCGAAGGTCGCGGTCATGGTGATGCCGAATTGAATCGAGTCGGTGACCAGCACGCCCCACAGACCCGACACGGAGGCAAAGAACACGGTGACTACGCCCATGAGCAGCAGCGTTTTCTCCATGGGCCACCCGAGCACGATGTTGGCGATCTTCGCGGCGGCGAGATTCACCGTCGCCATGATCACGCAGTTGAAGAACAGGCCGAGATACACCGCGCGAAAGCCGCGCACGAAAGTCGCCGCCTTGCCCGAGTAGCGCAGCTCGTAAAACTCGAGATCGGTCAGCACATTCGAGCGGCGCCACAGCCGGGCATAGAAGAACACCGTCGCCATACCGGTCAGCAGGAACGACCACCACAGCCAGTTCTCGGCCACCCCGCTCTCGCGCACCATGTTGGTGACGAGGTTCGGGGTGTCGGTCGAGAAGGTCGTGGCCACCATCGACACGCCGACCAGCCACCAGGGGGCGGCCCGTCCGGACGCGAAGAACTCGGTGGTGTTCTTGCTCGCCCGTCGAAAGAAAAAGAGTGCGGGCAGGAACGACACCGCGATCGAGATGATGACGACGGTCCAGTCAGCGCTCGTCAGGTGCATGGGGGCTCGGGGGCTGGGGGCTCGGAGTCCGGAGCGGGAAAACGGGTTGCGCTAAGATAGGGAACGGACAGCGATGCGCGAGAGGGTCAGGGAACGCTAGATTCGCACCCCATGATCGAGCTCAGGATCAGCCTGGCGGTCTGCGTGATCTGCGTGTTTCCGCCGGCGCTCGGGGCACAGGCGCCCGCCGCGGCAGGTGACTGGCCCGCGTACGGCGGTGGCCCCGGCGGCGCGCGCTACTCCACGCTCGACCAGATCACCCGCGCCAACGTAAGTCAGCTCCGCCTCGCCTGGGTGATCCGCACCGGCGACTACCTCCGCGACCGCGGCCGTTTCGAGGCGAACCCGCTGGTGGTCGACGGCACGCTGTACGTCGCGACGCCCCTCGGGACCGTGCTCGCGCTCGATCCCGCGCGCGGAACGGAGCGGTGGCGGTTCGACGCCCACCTGAACATCGACGGCGACTACGGCGATTTCGCGAACCGCGGCGTCGCGGTGTGGCTCGACAGCCGGCGCGAGGCCGGAGTGTGCCGGCGTCGCGTCTTCGTCGGCACCGTCGATGCCCGTCTCATTTCACTCGATGCGGCGACCGGCCGGCCCTGCGCGGATTTCGGAACAGCGGGCACGATCGATTTGTCGGCGGGACTGCGGCACGCCCCGGCCTATCACTGGGAGTACGGCGTGACCTCGCCCCCAACCGTGATCGGGGATCTCGTGGTGGTGGGCGCCGCCGTGTCGGACAATCAGCGCACCAATGCGCCGGATGGCGTCGTCCGCGCCTTCGACGCCCGCTCGGGCGCGCTGCGGTGGAGCTGGGATCCCATCCCGCGCAGAGCAGGCGATTCGGCCTACGCCACCTGGCAAGGGCCGACGGCTCACGAGACGGGTGCCGCGAACGTGTGGTCCGTGATGTCCGTCGACCCGTCCCTCGATCTCGTGTTCGTGCCGACCGGCAGTGCGAGTCCCGATTTCTACGGCGGCGAGCGCCAGGGCGCGAACCGCTACGCGAACTCGGTCGTGGCGCTGCGTGGAGCGACCGGCAAGCTGGTGTGGCAATTCCAGGTCGTGCATCACGACCTGTGGGACTACGATGTGCCCGCCCAGCCGGGCCTGTTCACGTTGCACCAGGGGAACCGGGCCATTCCCGCCGTGGCCGTCGCCACCAAGATGGGCCACCTGTTCATCCTGGACCGCCGCACCGGAGCCCCGCTGCTTCCAGTCGAAGAGCGGGCCGTGCCGGCGAGCGACGTGCCGGGGGAAACGGCCTGGCCGACTCAGCCATTTCCGGCGCCGCCATTCCGGCTCGCGCCCGAGAGTCTCATGCCCGATCAGGCGTTCGGTCTCACCGATTCGGCGCGCGCCCAGTGCCGGGCGCGTATCGAGGCTCTGCGCTACGAAGGTGTGTTTACGCCGCCCTCTTTGCGCGGCACTATCATTTTCCCGAGCAACCTCGGCGGCCTGAACTGGTCTGGCGTTTCGATCGATGAGCGCCGTGGTCTCATCGTGGCCCCGTCCAACCGGTTCGCGCACGTCGTGACGCTCATTCCGCGCGACAGCCTTGCCGCCGCCCGCCGCGCACATCCCGGGGTCGAGATCAGCGATCAGCGCGGTACGCCCTTCGGCATGATGCGCGACGTGCTGGTCGAGAATCGCGTACCGTGTACGCCCCCTCCCTGGGGGACGCTCGCCGCAGTGGATCTCAAGGGTGACAGCGTGCGGTGGCAGGTTCCCCTGGGGGCACTCCCGGGAATGCCGCCCGGTTCGCCGAGTGTCGGGGGCGCCATCGTGACAGCGGGTGGACTCGCATTTATCGCCGGAACGTTCGACCAACAGCTGCGCGCCTTCGACGTCGAAACCGGAACGGAGCTGTGGCACGTGGCGCTGCCGGCCGGCGCGCATGCATTGCCCACGACCTACCTTGCCGGCGGACGCCAGTACGTCGTGATCGCCGCGGGAGGGCACGACCGGCTCGGCACTACCATGGGGGACTACCTGCTGGCCTATACACTGCCGGGCCCAGGGGCGCCGATTCCGGACACCGCGCAGGGCTCGTTCGCCGGGTCGTACCGGGGCGAGCTGCGGGTCGGCGGAGCCCGCATCGGACTGACGCTCACCCTCACCGCCACCAGGGGGGGAGACTCGTTGACCGGATCGATCGGACCAATCGACTCAGTGCAGGTGACTGGAGCCGTGACCGTGACGCGGACCGAAGGCCAGCTCGGGATCCAGTTCCCGTTCTTCTATCCCCAGCGCCAGTGCCAGGGTGTGATCAGCGCCAGCACCCGGCTCTGGAACAGCGGCACTCTGCTCGAAGGCGATGTGGACGTCACCGGATCGTGCGGGCCACCAGACCGCGCGGCTCCGGGAGCACTCGCGCTGTGGAGGCAACAATGATGTTCATCTTCCTGCTCCTCTGGCAGGCGCCGTCCACGACTCTCGATCTCATGCCGGTGCCGCGCTCGGTGGCGTTGCGAGACGGCCGGCTCCCGATCGATTCGACGTTCACCGTCGCGATCGTCGGCGTCAGCGATGGCCGCCTGCAGCGCGGCGTGACCCGGGCGCTGAACCGGCTCGCCAAACGGACCGCCATCACCCCGAAGCGGGCGTCGACCGCGGATTCCGCTGCCTGGCGGCTCGTGATCACGGCACGCGGGGCGGGGCAGCCGATCCAGTCGGAAACCGAGGACGAGTCCTATACGCTGGACGTCGGTCCCGAGCGAGCGTCACTCGTCGGGACCACGGTGGTCGGGGTGTTGCGGGGACTCGAGACTCTGCTGCAGCTCGTCGCCAGGGACAGCTCGGGATTCTATTTGCCCGCGGTCCACATCGAGGACGTGCCGCGGTTCCCGTGGCGCGGGTTGTTGATCGATGCGGGACGGCATTTCGAGCCGGTGGAGGTGATCGAGCGGACGCTCGACGGGATGGCCGCGGTCAAGCTCAATGTGCTGCACTGGCATCTCTCGGAGGACCAAGGGTTCCGCGTCCAGAGCCTGCGCTATCCCCGGTTACAACGATTCGGCTCGGACGGCCTGTACTACACGCAGACCCAGATCCGCGCGGTCGTCGCCTATGCGCGCGATCGTGGCATCCGCGTGGTCCCGGAGTTCGACATGCCGGGACACTCCACGTCGTGGTTCGTTGGGTATCCCCAGTACGCGAGTGGCCGAGCTCCGTATCGCATCGTGCGCACCTGGGGTGTGTATGACGGCACGTTCGATCCCAGCCGCGAGGAAGTGTACCGGTTCCTCGACGGGTTCATCGGCGAAATGAGCGCGCTGTTTCCGGATCCCTACTGGCACATCGGTGGAGACGAGGTGAACGGGCGCGAGTGGGATGCGAATACCGGCATCCGCCGCTTCAAGCGGGTACACAACCTCGCCGACAACGCCGCGCTCCAGGTCTATTTCAATCAGCGGCTGGCCCGCATCCTGGAGCGCCACGGCAAACGGATGATCGGTTGGGACGAGATCCTGAACCCCGACTTGCCGACGACGGCCATGGTGCAGTCGTGGCGTGGGGTGGAATATCTGCCCCAGACGGTCCGGTCCGGCCATCACGCGATCCTCTCGGCGCCCTATTACCTCGACCAGATGTATTCCGCCGAAGATCATTACGTCGATCCGCTTCCGGATTCGCTCGGCCTGACGGCCGAGGAGGCCGCGCGCGTCACGGGCGGCGAGGCGTGCATGTGGGGGGAGCACGTCGGCCCGGAAACGATCGAAACCCGGCTGTGGCCCCGCCTGGCCGCGGTAGCCGAGAGACTGTGGTCGCCTGCGACGGTCTCGGACGTCCATGACATGTACAGGCGCCTGGCCGCGGTGCGTGCGCGGCTCGGTGAGCTTGGGATTCCGGCCGCGGGTCCCAATGACCGGATCTTGGGGCGTGCCGTCCGTGATGGCCCGGATCGCCAGGCGCTCGCGTCGCTCCTCCTGGTGACGCAGCCGGTCACGTTCGGCCAGCG
>Ga0075421_100007782_pt1 | contig 13131 bp, 11 predicted proteins | sample SoiMetdeltSBSDD5_FD_75292 | JGI IMG/M metagenome (GOLD analysis project Ga0075421, IMG submission 75292) | Bulk soil microbial communities from a Populus tree surrounding site in Tennessee, USA - Soil MetaG P. deltoides SBSDD5 | ecosystem: Environmental > Terrestrial > Soil > Tree plantation... | reverse complement strand
TAGACGACGATGCGCGCGCGTCGCTGGAAGCGCTGCGTGATCTCGCCTTCGGCGCCCGGTCGCTGCTCACCGAGGGCGCCCGCTTGCTCGAGCCAGTCGAGCAACGCAAGCAGATCCGCGTCGAGAGCCCGCACGCAGCCGAGGGAAATCGGCTTGCCGATCAGGATCGGACGGGCACCGCCGTGGAGCGCGATGCCGTCGGGACCGAAGGAGATCTTGGCCACGCCGAGGGGTCCGTCGCTCGAGGCCGACTTCTCCTGCGCGCCGCGCCCGCGCGCGATCTCGCCGGGGGTCCAGCGCGGATTCCGGATCACCTGGTGGATCGCGAAGCTGCCGGCAGGCGTCGGGTGGGAGGGCGAGCCGATCACCACCCGCAGCGCCGGTCCGTCCCGCTCGTCGCGCAGGTCGCGAACCTGGACCTGGAAGCGCTCCCGGTCGAGCTCCAGCAGGATGCCGGGGTCGTCGGCGGCGCCGGGGAGCGGTGCGGCCGTGAGCAGCAACGACAGCAGGAACGCGGCACGCCTGCGCATTCGACGCCTCGCCCGTCGCCCCGGCTCGGCGCGGGCCCGCCCCCGGGATCGGAATTTCCGGGCTCGACTCCGGGCCTCTATCGGCCGACAGGAGAAAAAGATTGCAGTGGCGCGGGAGTCTATGAAACGCTGGAAGTCGTTTCGAGACCCGGTGGATCTGGGAAGGCCACCTCACCTGAGGGACTCATGAAGGGGATGCTGTCGCTGACTCTGACGCTCGTCGTCTGTCTGCTCGCCGGTTTCGCCGATTCCGCGCGCGCGGTGCCGATCGCGATCCAGTTCGATTTCAGCGGGAGCTCCGTCTCCATGCTGAACGGCCTCGTGCAGATCCCGCCCGATGGCAGCATCAACAGCGCGAGCGGCACGTTGGTCGTGAACGGCGCCGGCCTCGCGACGCTGTCCGCGGGTCCCGCGAGCCTGCAGGGCTTCAACCTCTCGGCCACCGTGAACGCCGTCACCTTCGGCAACACCATCACGGGCAACCCGTCCGTGACGCAGATCGGTGCCGCCGGCGGGACGCTCACGCCGTCGCTCGCGCAGGTCGTCTTCGGCGCGCCCATGCAGATCGCGCTCGGCGGCGCGCTCGGCTGCACGGGACCCTCCTGCGCCATCCTCAGCCTGCCCGCCGTGCTGACGGGCACGCAGCTCCTGAACCTCGCCGCGCTCCCGATCGCGAACCTCGCCGTCCTCGGCAATGCCTTCATCGACGCGACCTACGCCATCACCTTCAACGGCATGACCGGGTCGCTGCACCTGGTCGGCGCCGAGGTGAGCCGCGTGGTCGTGCCGGAGCCGCAGACCGCCGGGCTGCTCGCGCTCGGCGTCTTCGCGCTGGCCGGCTGGCGCGCGGCCCGGTCGCGGCGCTAGAAGTCGCGGCGTCGCGCCGCGGAGGGCGCGCCGCAGAGATGTCCGTCGCCGATCTCGACGCGCTCGATCGCGAGCCCTTCATCAGCCTGGTCACGTTCCGGCGCACCGGCGTCGGCGTGGCGACTCCCGTCTGGTTCGCCGTCCACGACGGTCGACTGTGGGTCTTCAGCGAGGCGCGCGCCGGCAAGGTGAAGCGCCTGCGCAACGACGCGCGCGCCCGCTTTGCGGCATGCAGCGTGCGCGGACGCGTCCACGGCGCGTGGCACGAGGGACGCGCACACGTCGTCGCGGACGCGGACCAGGTGCGCGAGGCCTACGCGGCGCTGCACGCGAAGTACGGCTGGCAGATGCGCGTGACCGACTTCTTCTCGCGGCTCACGGGCCGCATCCACGGGCGCGCGATCCTGGCGATCGAGCCCGCCGCGTGAGCGAACGCGACATCCGCTTCCGCCTCGAGGATGGCGTCGCGACGATCGAGCTGCACCGACCCGAGCAGCGCAACGCCTTCAGCGGACAGATGGGCGAGGAGCTCGGCAACGCCTATCGCCGCTGCGACGCAGACGACGCGGTCCGCGCCATCGTGCTGACGGGCGCCGGTGACGCCTTCTGCGCGGGGGCCGACCTCGCGCCCGGCGGCGCGACGTTCGACGCTCCGACGGGCGAGCACTTCAGCGCCGCGGCCGTGGACCCGCCGGCCTTTTCGTTGCGCAAGCCGGTGATCGCCGCGGTGAACGGCCACGCGATCGGGCTCGGCCTCACCCTCGCGCTGCAGTGCGACCTCCGCATCGTCGCGCGCGAGGCGAAGCTCGGCATCGTGCAGGTGCGGCGCGGCGTCATGCCCGACGCCTACGCGCACTGGACCCTGCCCCGCATCGTCGGCATCGCGCGCGCCGCCGACCTCCTGCTCACGGGCCGACGCTTCAGCGGCGAGGAAGCCGCCCTGCTCGGCATCGCCAACCGCGTGCTGCCCGCCGTGGAGGTGCTGCCCGCCGCCCTCGAGATCGCGCGCGACATCGCGCAGAACACGGCGCCCCTCTCGGTGGCGATCGCGAAGCGTCTCCTGTGGGAGAGCGGCGCCCTCACGCCTGCGCAGGTCGAGCGGAAGGAGACCGCGCTGCATCGGGTCTTGATGGGTCGCGAGGACGCGCGCGAAGGCGTGATGGCCTGGCTCGAGCGGCGCGAACCGCGCTGGACCTCGCGCATCTCGAAGGACTGGCCGGAGTGGCCAGAGTAGGCGCGCGGGCTTTTCTCTTCAGGGCCAGCGTCGTGCAACCGATGACCTCCAGGTACGCATGCACTTCGGGAGGTAACCGCATGCCCGCTCGCATTCGCAGCTTCGTCGCGGCGCTCACGATCGCCGCGCTGCTCGGCACCGTTGCCGCGCCGGCCGCCTTCGCGGACGGCTTCGGCCAGAACGACGACACCACGGCGTACGCCTCGAGCGTGCCCATGGTGTTCGACGTGCTGATCCTGCGGCCGATCGGCCTCGCGATGCTGGTCGGTGGCACCGCCCTCTACGGGGCGTTCGTCATGCCGATCACGGCGCTGACGCGGCCGACCGAGGTCTGGAAGCCGGCCCTCCCGCTGATCGTCGCCCCGGCGAAGTTCACGTTCAGCGATCCGCTCGGTCAGCACCCCGTCAAATAGGGGCGCGCGGGCTCCGGCTTCGCGTCGCGAGGTACAGCGGCACACCGAGCGCCAGCGGGACGAGTCCCGCCAGCGCCAGGCCGCCCGCGTAGCGCAGGCTCGCCTCGAGCATGAAGAGGCTGCTCGCGCAGAAGACGAGCGGCGTCCACGGATAGGCCGGCACGCGGAACGGACGCGGCGCCGCCGGCTCGCGACGGCGTAGCGCCATCAGCGAAGCGCCCGTCGCGACCATGAAGAGCCAGAAGACCGGCGCGGTGCTCGCGACCAGCGTGTCGAAGCCGCCGCCGAAGCGCTCCCACGGCATGCCGGGAAGACCGAGCGCGCCGAGGACGGCGTCGAGCGCCGCGCGGCCCGGCTGCGTCCCGACCGCGCCGATCCACAGCAGCGACACGGCCGCCTGCGCGCACAGCGCGCGGGCCGGCACGCCCGAGCGCGCGCTCCAGCGCGCGAGCGCGGCGAACGCAGCGTGATCGCGGCCGGTGCTCGCGTAGACCCGCGCGCCCGTGAACACCATGCCCTGGATGGCGCCGAGCGCCGACACCATCACGAGCACGCTCATCACGTGACCGGCGGTGACGCCGAGACCTGCGGAGAGCACGTCGGCCGCCGGCGTCGGCGCGTGGCGCAGGCCCTCGAAGCCGAGCGCCGCGAGGTAGGCGGCGTTCACCACGAGATAGACCGCGGCGATGGCGGCGCAGCCTCCCACGAGCACGCGGGGCACGTTGCGCTGCGGGTCGCGCACCTCCGACGCGACGAAAGCCGCGTTGCTCCAGCCGCCGTACGCGTAGAGCACGAGCACGAGAGCGAAGCCGACGTCGCCGCCGTGCGCCGCGGTCGTCGCGACCGGCGCGTCCGCGCCCGTGTGGGCCAGCGCGAGGAGCCCGACAACCACGACACCCGCGAGCCCGACGATCTTCGCCAGGGTGAGCGTGTTCTGAACGCGGCGCCCCCACGTCACGCCGAGGAGGTTCCAGCCCGTCACGGCGACCACCGCGCCGGCCGCGATCGCCGTGGTGTCGCCGCCGTGGAAGAGCCCGGCCGCGTAGTCGGCGAACACGTAGGCCATGGCGCCGATGCTGCCCGTGAGGATCGCGACGAGCTGCGCCCAGCCGAACAGGAAGCCGAGCCAGGGACCGTAGGCGCGCGAGAGGTAGACGTAGTCGCCTCCCGAGCGCGGCCACGCAGCCGCCAGCTCCGCATAGCAGAGCGCGCCGACCAGCGAGAGCGCGCCGCCGAGCGCCCACACGCCGAGCCCCGCGAGCGGCCCGTCCACGTTGCCGAACACCGTCGCCGGCACCTTGAACAGGCTCACGCCGACGACGATGCCGACGACGACGCTGACGCCGTCCCACAGCGAGAGGGGCGCTCGTTCCTCGCTCACGCGCCCTCCCCCGCCCCCGTCGTGCAGTGGAGAGCGAGCCATTGCCAGGCCTCGCGCGCCGCGGGATCCGTGGGCACGTCGCCGCGCAGCCGCTCCCCCGCGCGACAGCGCGCGAACGCCTCGAGCACCGGCAGGAACGCATCGCCCGGCGCAAGCGCTCGCGCCGACGCGAGCTCGCGCGCGGCGCGCACGGACTCGCCGTTCGTCAGCGCGACGATGCCGAGCGTGCGTCGGTGCGGCCCCGGCGGACGGCCGTGCAGGACGGCTGCCTGCGCGGCGCGCGCCTGGTCGTCGGTGACGCCGAGGCGCCAGGCCGCGGCCGTGCCGAGCCCGCGCCCGATCAGCTCGTCGACGCCGGCCAGCCGCTCGCGCATGCCGAGCGGCGCGGCGCGCGCCGCCTCGCGGATGAAGCCCTCCGCCTCGAAGTACGCGAGCGTCCGCTCGCGCAGGTTCGGCGGCCACAGACTGAGCACCCAGGCGCTGTCGCGGAAGCGCGTGCGCGCCGCGGCGACGTCGAGCCACGGGTCGAAGGCCGCGCGCGCATCCGTCTGGAGCTCCGACGCGAGGCGCTTCGGCCGGTCGTCGGTCAGAGGCTCGGTATCGGCCGTGCGCGCGCGCAACCAGGCGGCGTCGGCGAGGAAGGTCGCGCCGAGCTGCTCGGGGCGCTCGAAGCCCGTGCGGCGAAGCTCGACCGCGCTGCGCGGGTTCCGCCAGAGACGCGCGAACGCGTCCTCGCTGGAGGGTCCGCGCAGGCCACGCGATCCGACCAGCACCCAGTCGAGGTCGTGGCCCGCCCACAGCGAGCAGTCGTCGAAGACGTCGCAGAAGGCGCGCACGATCGCGAGCGCGTCGCTCTCGAGCAGGTTGTGGACCGGCAGCCACCAGGTGACGATGCCGCCCTCCGCCAGCCGATCGCGCAGCAGCTCGAAGTGCTCGCGCGTATAGAGGTCGACCACGCCCGCGCTCTTGGGCGGCGGCGGCTCGCCGGTGATGACGTCGTAGCGCTGCTCGCTCGTGTGCAGGAAGTGACGCCCGTCCTCCACCTGGACCTTCACACGGGGATCGCGCAGCGGATGCTCGGTTGGATCGGGGTAGAGGAGATCCGACAGCGCCAGCACCTCGCGCGAGGTGTCGACCACGTCGATCGACTCGAGCCAGGGCACGTCGGTCAGCGCCTTCGCCGTCGAGCCGACGCCGTAGCTGATCAGCAGCGCCGTGCGCGGATTCGGATGGAGCGCCAGCGGCCACCACGCGAAGAGCTTCATGTAGCGGCGTGCGAACACCGCCGTGCTCGACATCGACACGCTGTCGGTCATGAGGAACGTGGCCAGCGGCTCGCCGTCGAGACGGCGCTCGACGTAGACCGCCGTCTCGCTGCGGCCTTCCTTCACGGCAACGACCGCGTGCTCGCTCTGCCCGTGCCAGCGCGCGATCGGCACGCGCAGGTAGCGGGCCTGCATGGCGCCGAACGGGAAGAACACGAGCGCGAGCGCAAACGCTGCCGCGGGCACGAATGCCGGGCGCAGCGCACCCGCACAGCCGGCCAGCAGCGCCAGCGGCGCATAGCCGACCGCGAGGAGCACCAGCGCGCGCTCGACGCCGAGCGCGGGCAGCAGCACGAAGCCGGCCAGCAAGGGCCCCGCCGCCGAGCCGAGCGTGTTCGCGAGCGCCAGCCAGCCCGTCGCGCGCGGCTCGTCGGCGACGTGTCGCGCGAGTGCCGCGCCGAGCAATGGGAAGAGCGCGCCGGAAACCACGGCCACGGGCAAGCAGAGCGCCGTCGCGAGCCCGGCGACGAAGACCGGCGACGCGCTCGCGAAGCCCGACACGGAACCGCTCGCGGCCCCGAAGCCCGCATAGCAAAGCGCCGTCGCCGCGCCGGCGGCGAGCGCCAGCGCAGGCGCCGCGCGCCACGCCGCGGGGCGACGGCGCAGCCACGCGCCCGCCGCCACGCCGCCGACGCCGATGCCTGTCAGCACGACGGCCAGCATGAACGAGAACGCGAGGCTGCCCGAGTGGACGAACAGACGCAGGAAGCGGAACCACACGACCTCGAGCGCGAGCAGCAGCGCGCCCGCCAGGCAGGTCGCGGCGAGGATCCGCCAGGCGGACGCCGGCAGCCGCGCGCCGGGTCCGTGCGCCACCGCTGCAGTCGGCGCGCGCGTCGCCAGGGCGGGAGCGAGCGCGAGCGCGGCCAGCGCGACGGCGAGGTTGACGCTCGCAGCGAAGGCACCGGTGCCGCGCACACCGAGCCACTCGACCAGGAACACCTCGCCGGCGAGCGCGCCCACGACCGCGCCGAGCGTGTTCCAGCCGTAGAGCCGACCGAGCGCGCCGCCGAAGCTCGGGTCGCGCGCCCGCAGCGCGACGATCAGCACGGGCAAGGTGGCGCCCATCGCCGCCGACGGCGCCACGAGCAGAACGAAGCCCGCCACGAGACGCAGCGCGGAGAGCGCGGCGGGCGCGTCGACGAAGGGGCGCAGCAAATCCGCCAGCGCCGGCGCCAGCTCCGGCAGCCACCACACGAGTGCCAAGCCGGAGGCGCCGATCGCGAGCTCGAGCGCCGCGTAGGTGCGCAGGGGGCTCCGCAGCTTCGACGCGCGACGCGCGGCGAGCCCGTTCCCGAGCGCGAGCCCGGCCATGAAGCTCGCGAGCACGATGCTCGACGCCGCGACGCTGTTGCCGAAGGCGAGGCCCGCCTGGTGGAACCACAGCGTCTCGAAGCAGAGCCCCGCGGCGCCCGACAGGAAGAAGAGTGCGCAGAGGACGACGACCACGCGTCCGCTATGTGCCTTGCTTGTCGAAGGCCTGCTTCATGCTCGCGGCGATGTTGCCGAGCACGGCCTGCACCGAGCGCTGGTGGGTCGCCAGAGCCTGGAGCTCGGAGCCCGCCCGCACGGCAGCGCGCACACCCATGATGTCCATGGCCCGGTGCACGCTGCGCTTGTTGAGCTGCTGGAGGTCGGACGGGATCTTCGCCACGCGCGTCGCGATCTCGAGCACCTTCGCCTCGAGCTCCGCGGCCGGGAACGCGCGGTTCGCGAGACCGATCTCCGCCGCGCGCACGCCGTCGATCGAGTCGCCCGTCAGCATCAGCTCCATCGCGTGGCGCATGCCGACGAACCAGGGGAAGAACTGCATGTCGGGCGGGCTGACCAGACGCACGACGGGGTAGCCGATCTTCGCGTCCGCGGCGACGTAGACGAGATCGCAGGCGGCCGCGAGCTCGCTGCCGCCGGCCATCGCGTAGCCGTGCACCTGCGCGATCACCGGCTTCGCCAGATCCCAGATGCCGAGCCAGCCCTCGGTGACGTGGCGCGACCAGCTCCCGTCGCCAGGCGCGGTGTGGTACGGCTGGTCGTTCGCGAGATCGGAGCCGAGGTCGTAGCCCGACGAGAAGCAGCTCCCCGCGCCGCGCACGATGCTGACTCGCACCGCCTCGTCGCGGTCTGCGGCCTGGAGCCCCGCGAAGAGCGCCGTGCGGAGCGCGTTGTCGAGCGCGTTGCGCCGCTCGGGCCGGTTGAGTGTGAAGCGGCGCACGCCCGGCGCCGGATCGTCGACCCGCAGGATCTCGCTGCCTGTTGCGGGTTGCACGCCGCCTCCCGGGCCGCGCGATCGTATCACGAGGACGCGGACGATCCGGCGCGCGTTCCCGCCAGATCCGCCATCAGCTCGAGCACGTCGTCGCGCTCGCTGAAGATGGTGAGGCCGGTGGCCCCCGAATCGAGCCAGCGCCCGAAGCGCTCGCGGATGCGCGGCAGCGGTCCGACCAGGCCGCCTTCGTCGAGGTACTCGTCCGGCACCGCGGCGACGGCCTCCTCGCGGCGTCCAGCCAGGAAGAGCTCCTGGATGCGCGCGGCGGCCTCCGGATAACCGCGCCGCGCCATCATGTCCTTGTGGAAGTTGACGTCCTTGTGACCCATGCCGCCGACGTAGAGCGCCGTCATCGGCTTCTGACGCGCGAGCCCCGCCTCGACGTCGTCCGTCACGGTGACGTGACAGCCCGCCTGGATCTCGAAGCGCGCGAGCGACTTGCCGCCGCCCGCGCGCCGGAAGCCCTCCTCGAGCCACGGTAGGTACGTCGGCAGCATGCCCGGTGCGAAGCCGAACGGAAGCCAGCCGTCCGCGATCTCCGCGGTGAGCGTCACCATGGCCTGACTGCCCGTGCCGAGCCAGATCGGCAGAGCGGGGTTCGTGTGCAGGATCGAGCGCAGCGGCTTTCCGAGTCCGAGCGCGCCCGGTCCCGTGTAGGGCAGCGAGATCTCCGCGCCCTCGTGCCGCACGGGCGCCTCGCGTGCGAACACCTTGCGCAGGATCGCGACCGTGTCGCGCAGGCGTCGCGCTGGACGTCCCCACGGCTGTCCGTACCAGCCCTCGACGATCTGCGGACCCGAGAGGCCGAGGCCCAGCACGACGCGGCCCCGGCCCGCGAGGCCTTCGAGCGTCTGCGCGGCCATCGCCGTCGCGGCGGGCGTGCGCGCCGCCACCTGCACCACCGCCGTGCCGAGGCGGATGCGGCGCGTGTGCGCCGCAAGGAAGGCCAGCGGCGTGAAGGCGTCCTGGCCGTAGGCCTCGGCGCTCCACACCGAATCGAAGCCGAGCCGCTCCGCGAGCTGCACGCGCGCGACCGGCACCGCGACTTCGGCGCCCGCCCATTCGATCGCGAGTCCGAGCTTCATGGCGCGCGCAGCCTAGACTCCGCCGCCCATGTCCGCCGCCGAGCCCGCCAAAGAGCCCACCATCCGCGCCCGCGGCGTCCACAAGCACTTCGGCGCGCGTCACGCCGTGCGCGCGCTCGACCTCGACGTGCCGCAGGGCGTCTGCTTCGGCCTGCTCGGACCGAACGGCGCCGGCAAGACCACCGCGCTGCGCATGGTCTACGGCGTCACGCGACCGACCGCCGGCACGGTCGAGGTCTTCGGCATCGACGTCGCGCGCAGCCCCCGCAAGGTGCGCGCGCGCCTCGGCGTCACCTTGCAGGACAACGTCCAGATCGAGGCGCTCTCGCCGCGCGACAACCTGAAGATCTTCGCGCGGCACCACCTGCTGACGGGCACAGCGCGCGAGCGTCGGGTCGAGGAGCTGCTCGACTTCCTCGAGCTGCGCTCTCACGCGGACGTCCCGGTCGTCGCGCTCTCGGGCGGCTACCGGCGGCGCCTCGCGATCGCCATGTCCTTGATCCACGACCCCGAGCTGCTCGTGCTCGACGAGCCGACCACGGGGCTCGACCCGGCCGTGCGGCTCGCGCTGTGGGCGCGCGTCCGGGAGCTGCGTGCGCGCGGGCGCACGGTGCTGCTCACCACGCACTACATGGACGAGGCCGAGCGCCTGTGCGACCGCGTGCTGATCCTCTGCGAGGGCCGCGCCATCTGCGAGGGGGCGCCGCGCGCGCTGATCGCCGAGCGGCTCGCGCGCGAGGCGCTCGAGCTCGACTGCACGCCCGAGGAGGAGGCACGCTGGCTGGCGGACGAGTCGTGGAAGCGGCTGCGTTCGGGGCGTCGCCTCGTGGTCTACGGCGACTCGGTCGCACCGCTGGTCGCGCGGCTGCGCGCGCAGGACGGCGGCGACGGCCGCCCGCTGGTGGTGCGTCCGGCCAACCTCGAGGACGTCTTCCTCGCCGCCACCGGCACCTCGCTCGGAGGCGACGCATGAGCGTCTCGATGCCGCACGCGCTCTCGGTCTGGTGGCGCAACGCCTCCATGTACCGGCGCACGTGGAAGGCGAACCTCCTGCCGAACTTCTTCGAGCCGGTCTTCTACCTGGCGGGCATCGGCATCGGCGTCGGCGCCTACATCCAGGAGATGGGCGGCACCAGCTACGCGCGCTTCCTGGCGCCGGGGCTCGTGTGCGTGGCCGCGATGAACGGCGCGAGCTTCGAGGCGACCTACAACGTCTTCGTGCGCCTCACCTGGGAGAAGACGTACGACGCCATGCTGACCACGCCGGTCGAGCCCGACGACGTGCTCCTCGGCGAGCTCCTGTGGGCGCTGACGCGCGCCTGCATCTATGGCGGCGCCTTCTTCCTCGTGCTCATGGCCTTCGGCCTGGCGCCGCTGCCAATCGCCTTGGCGGCACTGCCCGCCATCCCGCTGGCCGGCCTGCTCTTCTCGGCCATCGGCATCGCCTTCACCCTGCGCGTCACGAAGATCGACTTCCTGAGCTTCTACTTCACGCTCTTCCTGACGCCGCTCTTCCTCTTCTCCGACGTGTTCTTTCCGATCGACGAGCGCCTGTCCGGCGGCTGGCTCTGGGTCGCGGAGGCGCTGCCGCTGGTCCATCCGGTGCGCTTCGCGCGCTCCGCCTTCGCGGGTCAGTTCGGCTGGCAGATGCTCTGGGACGTCGCCTACGTGCTCGTCGTCTCGACTTTGCTGCTCGCGTTCGCGCGCAGGACGATCCGCCGGCGGTTGACGGCATAGCGAGCGCGCGAAGCGCGCGCGCAGCGAGCCGGAGGCGAGCGAAGTTCAGAGGTCGAGACCCGGTCGGCGGAGGTGCCCCAGCTGGCCGGCGCGCGATCCCATCCCCGGGACGTCCCATTCGCGGGATTCGCGCGCGCGCCGCGACGCGCAGAAGCTGCGCGCGGCTTGCGCATGTGCGCTTTCCGCTGCGCGTTCGCGCGCGAACGCGACGGCGCTGCGAGCAACGAATGCGCGTTGCATGCGCAGCTTCCGCCGGGTTGCGCATGCGCTTCCGGCGCACGCGGCGCTGCGTCCCGACGGAGAGACGAAGACGCAGCGCGCAGCGGATGCGCAGCGGCGCGCGCAAGCCGGCGACGCGGCGCGTGCTGCCGTCGGTGCGCGCGTGCTGGCACGCATCTTGAGATGGAAGTGCTTCGCCATGCGACACGAGCACACCGTCCTCTTCGTCGACGACGAGGTCAACATCCTGAAAGCGCTCCAGCGCCTGCTGCGCATGGAGGACATGCACGTCCTGACGGCGTCGCGCGCCAACGAGGCGCTGGAGCTGCTCGAGCGCAACCCGACCCAGGTCGTCGTCAGCGATCAGCGCATGCCGGAGATGTCCGGCGTCGACTTCCTCGCCGTCGTGCGCGAGCGCCATCCCGACATGGTCCGCATGATGCTGACCGGCTACACGGAGATGAACGTCGCCGTCGACGCGATCAATCGCGGCGAGATCTACCGCCTCATCACGAAGCCCTGGAACGACGACGAGCTGCGCGCGACGATCCGCCAGGCCTTCGACCACGCGGACCTCAAGGCCGAGATCAAGCGCCTGAACCAGGTCACGCGCGAGCAGAACTTCCGGCTCCAGGACATGAACCGGAACCTGGAAGGCATGGTGCGCGACCGCACCAAGCAGCTGGCAGAGAAGCACCAGCAGCTGCGTACCGCCTACGTGCAGACGATCCGCGCGCTGGCCGAGGCGGTCGACGCCAAGGACGCCTACACGCGCGGCCACTCGGAGCGGGTCGGCGTCTACGCCTCGAAGATCGCGCGCGAGATGAACTTCGCGAAGGACTTCATCGAGCGGGTCTACATCGCCGGCCTGCTGCACGACGTCGGCAAGATCGGCGTGCGCGACGCGGTCATCACGAAGCCGTCCCGCCTCTCGCCCGAGGAGTACGAGGAGATCAAGAAGCACCCGGAGATCGGGGCGAAGATCCTCGAGCCGGTCGACTTCCTGAAGGACGTGGCCGCCTGCGTGCGCCACCACCACGAGTGGTACGACGGCTCGAACCGCGGCTACCCGGAGCGCCTCTCCGGCGACCAGATCCCCCTGCCCTCGCGCATCATCCTGGTGGCCGACACCGTCGAGGCGATGACGAGCGACCGCCCCTACCGCAAGGCGCTCTCGCTCGAGGCCGTGGTCTCGGAGATCCACCGCTTCACCGGCACGCAGTTCGACCCCAAGGTGAGCCAGGCCTTCGTGCGCCTGATCGAGCGCGAGGGCGAGGGCTTCCTCAAGAAGGACCAGAAGTTCGACATCTTCGCCTTCATCCAGGACTGAGAGATCCAAGCCACCCACATGCCCCGCATCCCCCACGACGAACGCCCGTCGCGCGACTTCGACCCGGGTGCCGTGCTCGAACGCGACGCGCGCGTGCTGCTCGACCCGCGCTTCCTCGGCCCGCTGCACGACGAGCTGTGGGGCTCGCTTACGCCCGACGAGGCGGCGCTGGCGCTGCGGCAGATGGGCGTGCTGCACGGGCTGAAGGACGCGGCCGGCGCGCTCGAGCGCCTCGGCAGCATGCAGCTGGACGCCTTCGCCCTCCCGCTCGCGATCCGCGTCGGGGCGCACTCCGGGTCGGGCGCACAGCTCGAGATCACCGGCTCGTGGCCCGAGGCACGCGAGGCGGCGGCGCGGCTCGAATACGGACTCGGCGCGCACGGCGCCGCCTGCCACCTGTCGGCCGGCTACACGTCGGGGTGGCTGTCGGAGCTCTTCGACCAGGAGCTCGCGGCCGTCGAGACCGAGTGCGCCGCCGAAGGACGCGGGACCTGCCGCTTCGTCGCGCGCGCGAGCTCCGCCTGGCGACGCGACACGCCCGCGCTGCGCTGGCTCTCCGAGCTGCCGCTCTCCGCCTGGCGCAGCCTGGTGCGCGAGCGCGCGAAGCGGCTGCGCGGCGACACGGGCGTCCACGTCTCGTCGATCGAGCGCGACTCCGCGTGCGTGCACCTCTGGGGCCCCGTGATGGTGATGCCCTTCGGTGGACCCGAGGAGGCGCTGCGCGCGCTGGAGCTGCTGGCGCGG
>Ga0075421_100007781_pt1 | contig 13133 bp, 13 predicted proteins | sample SoiMetdeltSBSDD5_FD_75292 | JGI IMG/M metagenome (GOLD analysis project Ga0075421, IMG submission 75292) | Bulk soil microbial communities from a Populus tree surrounding site in Tennessee, USA - Soil MetaG P. deltoides SBSDD5 | ecosystem: Environmental > Terrestrial > Soil > Tree plantation... | reverse complement strand
GGTGCCGTGACGGCGAGCCTCGCTCGCGCGCCCACGCCGCAGGAACAGCAGATCCCCTAGCCGAGGGTTAGCACGGCCTTAACCGGGCGACCCGTACCTTCGGTGGCATGAGGAAGATCACGACCATCATCGCGACCACGCTCCTGCTCGCCGCGTGTGCGGGAGGGGCGGACGAAGGTTCCACGACCAATGCCGGAACCACCGGTGGGAACTCGGCACCGGCTGGCGAGACCGCGCCCGCCGCGGGCGGAGCGGGTGGCGGCGGCAAGGTCGACCCCCGCAACGGCGGGCTCGATGTGGGGCTCGGCGAATGGGCCGTGACGCTCGAGGCCGGCGCGATCCGGCCCGGCGAGGTCACGTTCGTCGTGGCGAACCGAGGGACGATGCAGCACGGGTTCGAGATCGAGATCGAGGAGGAGGACGACTCGAGCGGTTCGGGCAGCGGCGGCGACGACGAACTGAAGGCCGAGACGAGCCTGCTGCGGCCCGGTCAGACGACCGAGCTCACGATGAACCTCCCCGTCGGCCTCTACGAGGTGGAGTGCCTCGTGCCGGGACACGACGACCTCGGGATGGAGGGCTTCCTCGAGGTCCGCGAGGACGCCCCACCCGTGCGGAGCGGCGGCGACGCGAGCGCCGACGCCGTCTCGATCGCGAACTTCGCCTTCGACCCGGCCGAGCTCGAGGTCGCGAGGGGCGCCGAGGTGACCTGGACGAACGACGACCAGGCGCCACACACGGTGACCGCCGACGGCGGCGAGTTCGACTCAGGGACGCTCGAGCCCGGCGACACCTTCAGCGTCGCGGTCGAGGGCAACGGTCCGGTCACCTACGCGTGCATGATCCACCCGGAGATGACCGGCACGATCGTCGTCGGCTGATCGCAGCTCCCTGCTCGCTTGCAGGGGATGAGTTCTCGCGTCCCTGGCTTGACCCGGGCGACCGTTGACCTGGAATCAACCTGCGTGCCAGGCTCCGCCGGGAGGGCGCGAGGCGCATTCGAACGACGCGGTGCGTCCGAGGCCGAGCCCAGCAAGCGCCCCCAGGGCTCGGCGCCCTTTCCTGAGCGGGCGAGGAACCGAGATCGAGTTCCGTCCCCCGATCGAGGAAGGAGCTGCCGGTGACCGACCCGGCCGTGACCGATCGGATCCGCGTGATGGTCGTCGATGACCACCCCGTGTGGCGCGACGGGATCCGGGGGGATCTCGAAGGGTCGGGCGTCGCGACGGTCGTCGCCGAGGCGAGTGATGGCGGCGAGGCGATCGAGCTCGCTCTCGAACACATGCCCGACGTCGTGCTCATGGACCTTCGGCTCCCGACCGTCTCCGGCTTGGACGCCACCCGCCGCATCATCGAGGAGTCACCCAACATGAAGATCCTCCTCGTCTCGGCAACCGGCGAGGAAGCGGATGTCCTCGAGGCCGTCAAGGTCGGCGCCGCGGGCTACGTGCTGAAGAGCGAGACGGGAGGCGAGCTGGTCGATGCGGTCCGCCGAGTCGATGCCGGTGGAGCGGTCTTCACATCCGGCCTCGCGGGATTGGTCCTGTCCGAGTTCCGACGGGTGGCAACCAGCCAGCTCGAGGAGCCCGCGCTGTCGGAACGGCAGAACGAGGTCCTGCGCCTGGTGGCCAAGGGCTACACCTACCCCGAGATCGCGAAGAAGCTGTTCATCAGCCAGAAGACCGTTCAGAACCACGTCCACGACATCCTGACGAAGCTTCACCTGCGCAAGCGCTACGAGCTGATGCGCTACGCGATCCAGCGAGGGATCGACCGCCTCCCCGAGTAGCGCCGACTCATCGGTTCACTCGTCCAGGGACCACTTCCAGAAGTACCTAGAGCGGCCAGGTGGGAGTGGTCAGGAATGGGTTCGTCTCCGTCTGGTGAGTCGCGCGCCGAGGGCGAAGTATCAACGCCTTGGCAAGTGCGGGTGAGCCAGGGAGGAGAGGGACCGATGCGAACCATGGAACGGTCGAAGAGCGAACGGCGACGTGCAGCGACCGTGACCGAGCCGATCGAGCAGATGAACCCCGGCTCGCTCACCACGATCGCGGTCGCATTGGCCGTGATCGCGATGCTCGGGTTCGTCCTGCTGATCGCGGCAGCGTTCTTCGCCACCGTCGGGTTGCTCGACGCCCTCGTGTGACCGGTCTGGATCTTTGGGATCCGAAGGGAGGGTAGGCGATGTCCTACAGAGGAGCTCCGTTGGTCCGAAGGATGCGTGCAGCGGCGTTCTCGCCGGCACCCTCTTCGTCTCGGCGGCGACGATGTTCGCCCCGGTCTCGGCCGAGCAGAGGGCGAAGCCTTCGGCGCGGTTCATGACCTACAACGTCTACCTGGGCGCGAACCTCCAACCCCTCTTCGACCCGGGGTTGACCCTCCCGCAGTTGATCGCACGAGCGGCGGTGGTGTTCGCCCACCTTGACCTCGTGGACTTCCGGGTCCGCTCGGTCGCGATCGCCGAGCAGATCATCGAGAAGGCCCCCGACGTCGTCGCCCTGCAGGAGGCCTCGCTGTGGCAGACCTCGACGATCTCGAACCCGGGTCAACTCACGACGAGGTACGACTTCCTGACGATCCTGTTGGACGAGCTCGAACGCCAGGGACATCCGTACCGAGCCGTGTCGGTCGTCGACACGTTCCGCGGGACCCTCCCGATCGACTTCGTCGGAACGCTGGGGACGTTCACCGATCGGAACGCCGTCATCGTGCGAGCCGACCTACCGGCCTCAGAGCTCTCCACGTCGAACCCCATGAGCGGGATATTCGAGAGGGGCTTCCCCGTGGAGCTGCCGGGCAGCTCGATCACTGTCACACGCGGATGGGCGAGCGTCGACGTCACGATCCGAACCGAGCCCTACCGGGTCTTCGACACGCACTTCGAAGCGTTCAGCGACCAGGTGCGACTCGCACAGGTGGGCGAGCTCACCCAGATCATGTCGAGCTCGCCGTACCCGACCGTGCTTGCCGGAGACATCAACCTGTTCCCGAGGGGCGTTCGTGAACTCGACCACGCCGCGTGGGACCTGTTGAAAGAAGAGGGGTTCAAGGACTCCTGGTTGGTGGCCGAGTGCTTCGAGCCACGCTTCACCGCGGGTCAGACCGACGATCTCGACAACGTGCCCTCGAACCTCGACAACACCGTCGACTACGTGCTGTTCGACAAGGACTTCGAAGCCCAACCGGTCGAGGGCTCGTGCGACATCGCCGGCGAGGAGCTCGACGACCGCACGGACAGCGTGCCGGCACGGTGGCCCTCGGACCACGCGGGCGTCGCGGTCGACATGCGCATCGCGAAGCCCTGATCGACGCGACGGCTGGATGAGAGGAGGAAGCGATGAGTGGCAACGACGAAGCGATCCGGAGGCTCGTTCGGTTCCTCACGGTGAGCACGCTGATCGTCGCTGGAGTGGGGGCCGGTGTGATGTTCGGGGTTACGTCCGCCGGCGCACAGCAGGAGCCGATCAGGGTCAACATTCCCGCAGGGGTCGGCAAGCTGATCGACCTTGACCACGACGGCAGGATCGATCTCGGCGACCGGGTCGACGGCCGTTCGCGGCTGAACGATCCCGCGACCGGCGACCGCGTGGGACGCGTGCTCTTCGAATGCCTCGCGACCAGCCAGATCGTCGTCGAACAGCAGAAGGGTACCTGGCTCTGCACCTACGTCCTCGAGTTCGCGGAGGGCGATCTCACCCTCCAAGGCGAGGATCCGGCGGGAGTGAGCACGCACGTCTTTGCGGTGACCGGCGGAACCGGGCTCTACCGCAACGCTCGAGGTGAGGCCGAGGAAGTCGACACCCTGGTAGCGGAGGAGATCACGGTTCACCTCGAGCCGTAGGCCCTACGTGCCGAGAACGATCGCGATGGCCGTGAGCGCCGCATAGATCGCCAGGCCCCCTGCCACGAGCACGATCCTCAGCGATCGCTGGATCGGCGAACGCCCGAACACGTAGTAGGCGATCGGCCCGAACAGCGGCACCACGAGCACCACGAGCATCCACAGGATCCTGGTCCGGTTCGGGACGGCCTCCTGCCGGACGAGGTCCCACAACGCGATCGAGACCCACGCCGTGTACAGGATCACCGGGAGCGCGTAGGCGTACAGGCCCACGAGCACCCCCCACCAGCTGGCAGCGAGCGGCATCCCGAGCACGGTGACCTCCTGGGAGACGTCGGCGGACGCCGGCGCGCCGAGCGCGCGGGCGTCACGGATCTGCACGCGTTGGGGGACGGCGACCTCCGCGATCGCCGGGTCGGGAGGCGCGCTCTCGGCGCCCGGCATCGACCCCTGGGGCGGCGGTGGCGGCTGCGAACGCCAGTCGCCCACCTCGACGTCGCCGAACGCGGCATCGAGGTACCGCTCGAGCGGCCCGAGGAGGATCCCGAACGACCCTCCCGCCATCCTGGCGAGCGGCGAACCGCACCCGTTCCGCCACTCGATCGCCGGCGGCAGGCTCGTCGCGAACGCGTTCGAGGCGAAGCAATCGCCGCCGGCGGCCGGTGCCCCGAGCGCGAGGTCGGCGTCGCCGGAGCCACGGACGAGGTTGCCCCGGACCTCGTTGCCCTCGGTGAGCCAGACGTGCTCGTCCGAGGACGCGAGCAGGGCGATCCCGAAGTTCAGGTGGTCCTCGACGAGGTTCTGCGTCACGAGGTTGTCGCGCCCCCCGTTCACGAGGATCCCGATCCCGAGCGAGGGGTACGGCAGGTCGAACGCGGGCGCGTCCTCGTTGTTGTTGTCGTGCACCCAGTTGCCCGCGATCACCGCGTCCCGCTGCGGGGCGAGCGCCTCGATGTCGAGCGTGTTCGGCACGATGCCGCTCATGTTGTCCCGCCACTCGCTGTTCACGACGAACAGCCGCCCCCCGGCGTTCGTTCCGGAGAACCCGAGCGCGTTGCGTTCGGCCAATACGTCGGTCACCACCGCGTGGCAGGGGAAGCACTGGCCGACGTAGAAGCCCGAGTCCGGGTGGCCGCTCGCGTACGAATGGTCGAACTGTCCGTAGACCGAGTCGTACGCGAAGAGCCCGTACTCGCCGTCGTTGTATGCGGTGAGGTAGGAACCCCGGTAGCCGAACACGCTCTGCCAGAGGAACCCGTTCAGCAGGTAGTGGCGGGCCGTGAGGTTCTCGATCGCAACGCCGTCGGCCTCGATCACCGCGATGCCGTTGCCGAGCGCGAACCCGCCCTCGAGGATCACTTCGTTCCGGTCGGTCCCCCGGATCGTGAGGAACGGCGTCGTGACCACGACGGCCTCCTCGTAGACGCCGGGCGAGATCAGCACGAGCCCCCCGGGTTCGGCGGCCTCGACCGCGGCCTGGATCGTCGGCGCGTCCTCGGGCACGCGGACCTCGCCCCCGGGCAGCGCCGGCGGCGTCTCGCGGCCGGGTCCGACGCCCGGGACCGCCTCGGGGATCGCCGCGTCGCCGACGAGGACGAGTCCGGTCATGCCGGACCCGGCGGTCCCGTGGAGGGAGCAGAAGTAGGGGAACGCCCCCTCGGTCCCGAACGTCCGCTCGAAGTCCTCGCCCGCCGTGAGGTCGTCCGACGCGAAGGAGCCGTCGTCGGCGGTCACGTTGTGGGGCGAGCGCCCGTCGTTCGTCCACTCGACCGCACCGCCGACGGGGATGCGGACGACGCGGGGGCCGAACACGTTGTCGAGCATCTCGACGGCTTCGGCTGCCTCCTCGCCGCGCGCGCCGGCCGGAGCCGCCGGGATCGCGAGCACGGCGGCGACCACGAGGAAGGAGGCGGCGCGCAGGCGTCGGCGCATCGCGGGCGAGGCTAGCACCGGTTTGCGCGCCGACCGTGGAGCGGTACCGTGAGAGGTCATGGCCACCGAACGCCTCACCGCGCTCGACGCGTCGTTCCTGTACCTGGAGCAGCCGGCGATGCACATGCACGTCGCCGGGCTGTCCGTGCTGGACCCCTCGACCCGCCCCGACGGGCGGTTGCGGGCCGAGGACATCGAGCGCGTCTTCGCCTCGCGGCTGCACCTCGCGCCGCGTCTGCGTCAGAAGGTGAAGATGGTCCCCTACGGGCTCGCGCTACCGGTCTGGGTGGACGACGCCTCGTTCGACCTCGACTTCCACGTCCGCCGGGCCGCGCTCCCGAGCCCGGGCGGCCGCTTCGAGCTCTCGGAGCAGGTGCAGCGCATCCTTTCGCGGCCGCTCGACCGCACGAAGCCGCTGTGGGAGCTCTACGTGATCGAGGGGCTCGAGGACGGCCACGTCGCGACGCTCATGAAGGTGCACCACGCGATGATCGACGGCCTGTCCGGGATGCACCTCACCGCGGCGCTGTTCGACCTCACGCCCGAGCCCCCGCAGGAGCCGCCGCTTCCCGCCTGGGAGCCCGATCCGGAGCCGTCCTCGCAGGACCTGCTCCGCGACGCGACGCAGACGCTGTTCGCGCACCCGGTGCAGGCGCTCATGAACGGGATCGACGCGGTCCGGCGCTCGCCAGCGATCGCCGCCCTCGACGTAGGAACGGTCCTGTCGGGGTTCCGGAGCATCCTCGACATGGGCGCCCGGCCGCCCTCGGCGCTCGACGTGCAGATCGGGCCGAACCGTCGGTTCGCGATCGCCGACGCGCCGCTGCAGCGCTTCAAGGGAATCAAGGACGCGCTCGGCGGGACGGTGAACGACGCGGTCCTCACGGTCGTCGGCGGCGCGATGCACCGGCTGCTTCGCGACCGGAAGGAGCCGACGCGGGGCCGAACGCTGCGCGTGATGGTGCCGGTGTCGGTCGCCGGCGGGCGCGACGCGTCGCTCGGCAACCGCGTGGCGCCGGCGTTCATCGACCTCCCGGTGGGCGCGATGGGTCCGAAGCGCCGGCTCGCGGCCGTCCGGGCGGGGACCGCTCACCTGAAGGAGTCGATGATGGCGATGAGCGCCGACGCGATCATCGGGCTCGGCGCCTACGCGCCCGGCGGGATGCTCGCCGGTGCGGCCAGGCTCGCGAGCCGCGGCCCCTGGTTCAACCTCGTGGTGTCGAACATCCCCGGCCCGCCCCAGCCGATGTACCTCGCGGGCGCGAGGCTGGTCGCCCAGTACCCGTCCCTGCCGCTCGGGGAGAACTCGGCGCTGTCGATCGCGTGCACGTCGATCGGGGGCACGATGGCGTTCGGCCTGACGGGCGACTACGAGGGGATGCCGGACCTGCAGCACCTTGCGTTCGCGCTCGAGGAATCGCTCGGCGAGGTCTCGAAGGCGGCGGGCCTCTAGCTCGCGGCCGGGGCCGCGCTCGCGGACGGCAGCCCGGCGAGCCAGCCCTCGACGAGCCCGAGCCACCGCTCCGGCGCCTCCATCTGCGGCACGTGTCCGACCTTCGGCAGCAGCCGCAGGTCCCAGTCCGGCCGCATCCGAGCCGCGGCCTCCGCGAACCCGACCGGCACGAGGCGGTCGGAACGGCCGTGGATCACGAGCACCGGGCACTTCACCGAGTTCACGATCCATCGCACGACCTCACGGTGGCGCCCGAGCGCCATCAGCGAGCGCGCGGCCTCGAGGAACGCAGGCCCCGCGTCGGGGTTCTGCTGGTGGCGGACGAGCTGCTCCACGTGCAGCCGCACGAGATCCTCGGGGATCGACGACGGATCGTGCGTGATGATCCTGAACCCGACCTCGACCGCGCGCTCGGCCTCGACCCTCGTGATGCGCTGCCTCGCGAACCATTCCCCGACGCGCGGGAGGCGGTAGAGCGAGAACCCCAGCATCACGACCGGCGCCGGCAGCGAGCCGCGGGTCCACGGGAAGACCGAGTTCGAGAGCACGAGGGCCTCGACCGCCGCGGGCTCGAGCGCCGCCTCCAGCATCGAGATCCCGCCGCCCATCGAGTTGCCGACGAGCGCCACCGGCGCCCCCGCCACCTCGTCGACGAACCGGGACACCGTGGCGCGGAGGTCGCTGACCCGGCTCCGGCGCCCGACGCGTTCGGAGCGCCCGAAGCCTGGGAGGTCGAGCGCGAGCACTCGCCCGTGCCTCGCGAGTCCCGGGGCGACCGCGAGCCAGGACAGGAGCGACCCGCCGAGCCCGTGCACGAGCACGAACGTCCGCTCGGCTGGCCCGTCCCACTCGACGTAGTGGATGGCGCCGTCGAGGTCGGCGAACCGGCTCGGTGGCAGTTCGATGAGCATGCTCACCCCTCCATCATGCCTGCCACCGGCGAGGCCGACGAACCAAGGCCGTCGGTAGACTCGCCCGATGGCGATCGTGCGGCTCCGGCCTCCTTTGCGTGAGCTCGCGGACGGCTCGCGCGAGGTCCGCGTCGACGGTGCGACCGTCGAGGAGGCGCTCCGCGACCTCGAACGCGCGCACCCGAGGCTCGACGGCCGGGTGCTCGACGACCGGGGCCGGGTGCGCGAGCACGTGGCCGTGTTCCTGGGCGGCGAGCGCGTCGGCGGCGACGCGCCGGTCGCCGAGGCCGACCGGCTCGAGATCATCGGCTCGATCTCCGGCGGTGCCCCGGAGCAGACGGAGCTCCTCGTCGGGACGAGGAAGGGACTGTTCGTCCTCCGCGGTCCCCGTAACGGCGAGCTCGACGTCGTCACCCGCGCGTTCGCCGGCACGACCGTCGAATTCGCGATGCGCGATCCACGGACCGGCCGCTACTTCGCGAGCGTGACCTCGGCGCAGTTCGGGCCGCGGGTCCACGTCGCCGACGACCCGACGGGCGAGTGGGAGCCGACCGACGGGCCGAAGTTCCCCGAGGACGAGGACGCGAGCGTCGACCGGACGTGGGTGATCGTGCCGGGCGAGGAGGACGGGCTCCTGTACGCGGGCGTCGCGCCGGCCGCGCTCTTCGAGAGCCGGGACGGCGGCATGACGTGGGAGCTGAACCGGGGGATGTGGGACCAGCCCTCGAGGAAGGAGTGGCAGCCGGGAGCCGGCGGGCTGGCGCTGCACTCGATCGCCCCGTGGCCGGGTCAACCCTCGCGGCTCGCGATCGGGATCTCGGCGGCCGGGGTGTGGCTGAGCGAGGACGCCGGACGGACCTGGACGAACGGCAACGCCGGGCTCGTCCCGCGCTATCTGCCCGAGGACGCGCGCGAGGACGCGATCGATCTGTGCGTCCACAACATGTACCGCGCGCCGCTCCGACCCGAGCGGCTGTTCATGCAGTTCCACGGTGGGGTCTACCGGTCCGACGACGCGGGCGCCTCGTGGATCTCGATCGCCGACGGCCTCCCCTCGGACTTCGGGTTCCCGATGCTGATCGACCCGCGCGATCCCGAGCGGGCGTACGTGATCCCGCTCAACTCCGACGGGGACCGCGTCTCGGCCGGGGGGCGGCTCCGGGTGTTCGAGACCCGGGACGCGGGAGTGAGCTGGACGGCCCGGACGTCGGGCCTGCCCCAGGACGCGTACCTGACCATCCTGCGGCAGGCGTTCGGCGGCGACGGCGGGGAGCCGTTCGGCCTGTGGTTCGGCGCGACCTCCGGAGAGGTGTTCGGGTCGGTGGACGGCGGGGCCTCGTGGCGCGTCGTGGCCAGGGACCTCGCGCCGGTGGTCTCGGTCCGCGCCGCCTGAGACGCGCAAGAGGGCGGCGAAGCCGCCCTCTCGCGCCGGTGGACCGGGAAGCTGCTGGGCCTAGTCCTCGTCGTCTTCGTCGTCCTCCAGACCCCCGGCGTCGGTGTCGGTGCCCTCCGGACCCGCCTCGGTCTCCTCCGGGCCCTGGAGCTCGGCCGGCTCTTCGGGCTCGACTGACGCGAAGGCGCGCTGGTCCTCGAACGGCTCCGGCTCCCAGACGAGCTCGTCGGGGACGGTCGCCGTCGCCTGCATGGAGAGGATCCGGTCGACCTCCTGCTCCAGCGTGATCTCCTCGGCCATGGCCTCCTCCTTGTCCGGCCGCCATGGGTAGGGAACCGCCTTCAGGTGGCCGGAGTACGAACCTGAGGGGGTCCTCAGGCGAATCCCTAGGGTCCAGTTCCGTTCTCGGGCCATCCCGAGGCGTGGCCAGAGGCCAAGATGGGAATAGTTGGGTATCTCCATCGCGTCTCCATAGGGGACGGCTTTACAGGGCCACTGCGCTGCAGATACCATGGGCGTCCGGTGGCCCGGGGAGGCCCGTTCTGTTGCGCCCGGGGCCCTGCCCGACCAGAAGCGGTCCCGAAGACCTCCGGGGGCGAAGCACGCTCCCGACGGAGGCTTCGAGGAGGAGAGTGAGTTCATGCCAGAGCCTGCACGCCCGCTCGGGACGGATGACGCCGACGACCTCCGGCTCTACCTGGAGGCGGCGGCGCGCGAGCCACTCCTCACCAAGGAGGAGGAGGTCGAGCTTGCCATCCTGATCGAGCACGGCAAGGAGGGGGAGGAGCGCCTGCGCGCCGGCCGTCTCCGTTCCGAGAAGTCCATCATGAAGGCCCGCCAGGAGGTCCGGAAGGCCGAGGCGGCCCGCCAGCGGTTCATCATGGCCAACCTTCGCCTGGTCGTGTCGGTGGCCCGCAAGTACCAGGGGCAGGGCCTGCCGCTGCTCGACCTGATCCAGGAGGGCAACATCGGCCTGATGCGCGCCGTCGAGCTGTTCGACTGGCGCCGCGGCTTCAAGTTCTCGACCTACGCGACGTGGTGGATCCGCCAGGGCATCACGCGAGCGATCGCCGATCGTTCCCGTTCGATCCGCCTGCCGGTCCACATCCACGACCGCCTGCGCAAGCTGAACCGCACGCGGTTCCAGTTCGCGCAGTCGATGGGGCGCGAGCCCTCGCGCGAGGAGCTCGCCAAGGCCCTCGACACGACCGTCGACGAGATCGACGACCTGACGGAGATGGGCCGGCGCGAGCCGCTCTCGCTCCAGTCGCCGGTCGGCGAGGACACCGAGCTCGGCGACCTGATCGAGGAGGTCGACTCCGACGCGGCGTTCAACGAGGTCGAGGACGCGCTGCTCCGGGACGAGATCGGCAGCGCGGTCGACCGCGTGCTTGACGAGCGCGAGCGCCACGTGGTCGCGCTCCGGTACGGCCTGGAGAACGGGCAGCCTCTGTCGCTGCGGGAGACCGGGAAGGTGCTCGGGCTCTCCGGCGAGCGCGTCCGCCTGATTGAGCGCGAGGCGCTGCGCAAGCTGCGCGACTCCAATCTGATCTCCGCCGTCGCGGCGATGTAGCTGCCGCGACATCTGGAGACGCCTGGAAGGGGGCGGCCGTACGGCCGCCCCCTTCGCTTTGGGCCGGGGTGTGCACCCGGGAGCGCCGCGGTAGCGTCGAGCCGTGAACGCTCCCCGCGCGGTCGGCTCGGCGCTGGTGCTCGTCCTCTCGTTCGCCGGCTGCGACGCCGGAGACGACGACGGTCCGGCGGTGCCGGCCGCTTCCGGGGTCCGATGGGAGACGCTCGCGCCGATGCCGTCCGCGCGCTCGGAGGTCGCGGCGGCGACCGACGGGCAACGGATCGTTGTCGCAGGCGGGTTCGACGCGTCGGGCGACACCGTGGCGACCGTGGACGTCCTCGATCTCGCGACGACGACGTGGAGCCGCGGGCCTGACCTACCGATCGCGGTCAACCACCCCATGGCCGCGGCAGTGGGCGGGACGATCGTCGTGCTCGGCGGCTACCTCGAGACACTCGAGAACCCGACCGATCGCGCCTTCGCGCCGGGCGACGGGGGTGGGGAGAGCTCCCGCCGATGCCGTCCCCGCGGGCAGCCGGCGGCGCTGCCGAGGTGGACGGTCGGCTGTTCCTGGCGGGTGGCGTGGGGCCCGACGGCGCGCTCGTCGAGGACGTGGTCGTGTTCGACCCGGACACGCGCGCCTGGACCGTGCATGCGGGACCGCCGACCGCACGGGAGCATCTCGGGGTCGCGGGGCACGACGGGGAGCTGTTCGTGGTCGGCGGACGCACGGGCGGGATCGGCGCGAACCTCGACGCCGCCGAGGCGCTCGACGTGGCCGCCGGCTCGTGGCGTGAGCTCGTCCCCATGCCGACGGCGCGAGGCGGCAGCGCCGCGACGGCGACCTCGAACGGCTACGTCGTCTCTGCCGGCGGCGAGGCCGACGCGACGTTCGACGAGGCAGAAGCCTACGACGTCCGGGCCGAGCGGTGGGTGGCGCTGCCCGTCATGCAGACGGCTCGCCACGGGCTCGGCGTCGTGGCGGTGGGGACGATGGTGTACGTGGTCGCAGGCGGCACCGAGCCCGGTCTCTCGGTCTCCGACGTGGTGGAGACGATCGACCTGAGCCCGCTCCGGTCCGCCGAGGTCGCGACCGGAGGATAACGTGACCGACGTCGAGAACCGAGCCGTCGAGATCCAGGCGGATGGGCTTCGCCTGCCGGGCGACCTCGTCCTGCCGGCCGATGCCGCGGGAGTGGTCGTGTTCGCGCACGGAAGCGGCTCGAGCCGTCGGTCGCCGCGCAACGTCTGGGTCGCCGAGCGACTGCACGCCGAGCGGCTCGGCACCCTGCTGTTCGATCTCCTGACCCAGAGGGAGTCCGCCGACCGGGCCAAGGTGTTCGACATCCCCTTGCTCGCCGCGCGGCTCCGCGAGGCCGCCCGCTGGGTGGGCGGCGAGGTTCCGGGGGTTCCGTTCGGCCTGTTCGGCGCGAGCACCGGCGCCGGCGCTTCGCTCGTCGCCGCGTCGACGCTCCAGAACGTGGGGGCGATCGTCTCCCGAGGCGGGCGTCCCGACCTGGCCGGCGAGGCTCTCGAGCGCGTCACGGCGCCGACGCTGCTGATCGTCGGCGAGCGCGATGGCCAGGTGCTGCAGCTCAACCAGGAGGCGCAGGCGCGGATGCGATCCGAGACGAGGCTCGAGGTCGTCCCCGGCGCCACTCATCTGTTCGAGGAGTCGGGTGCGCTCGAACGGGTGGCGGACCTCGCTGCCGGGTGGTTCGGCGTGCACCTCGCGTCCGGCTAGCGCCTCGGCGAGGGGAGTGTCCCGGTCTCCGCGAGCGTGCGAGCCTCGGCCACCTGTTTGGCGATCCCGTTCATCACGAGGTCCGTGAACACCTGGGCATCCTCGAGCGACTCCGCGTCACCGCGCGGTTCGATCGGCTCGCCGTAGACGACCGCGATCGTCCTGAGCCAGGGGCGGCGGTAGTGGAGGCCGGCCTTCGGCCAGCGGTCCTGGGTCCCCCAGATGCCCACCGGCACGACGGGTGCCCCCGTCGCGAGCGCGATCCGGCCGACCCCTCTGCGCCCAC
>Ga0075421_100007774_pt1 | contig 13138 bp, 15 predicted proteins | sample SoiMetdeltSBSDD5_FD_75292 | JGI IMG/M metagenome (GOLD analysis project Ga0075421, IMG submission 75292) | Bulk soil microbial communities from a Populus tree surrounding site in Tennessee, USA - Soil MetaG P. deltoides SBSDD5 | ecosystem: Environmental > Terrestrial > Soil > Tree plantation... | reverse complement strand
CGGATATATCCGGATCCTCCCGCACAATCAGCCGATCCGCCATCTCGACCACCGTGACGCGCGCTCCGAAGCGCCGATAGACCTGCGCAAATTCGAGGCCGACATAGCTGCCGCCGACGATCAGCAGATGGTCGGGCAGAAAATCGACCTCCATCATGGTGCTGTTCGTCAGGAAGGGAACGGCATCGAGGCCCGGCATCTTTGGGACCGCCGCGCGACCGCCGCTGTTGATGAAGATCCGGTCAGCCGACAACAGCTCGCCATTGACCTCCACCGTCCTCGGCGCGGTGAACCGTGCATGACCTTTGTAGATCGTGACCTTGTCGAGGTTTCCCAGCAATTGGCTGAGGCCATCGCGGGACTGCTCGACGATGGCGTCCTTTCGCGCCTTGACCCGCTTCATGTCGACCGAGACTGCCCGGTTATCGACGCCATAGTCCTGGGCGCGGCGCGCCATATGCGCGACATAGGCGCTCGCCACCAGCGTTTTTGTTGGTATGCAACCGGTATTGACGCAGGTTCCGCCGAAATGCTTGCGCTCGATGATCGCAACACGCTGGCCTTCCTTGGAGAATCGTGCTGCCAGCGATGGGCCGGCCTGACCGGCTCCGATGATGATGGCGTCAAACTCTACGGGCATCGCCTGTTCCTCCATCGACATCGGGGAAGGCTTTACGATCCCTTGGCATGCCTTTGCAAGGTGTGGCTTCATTGCGCTAGATCAAGCAGGAGATTGGGCGCAGGTGGCAAAACAGGCCGAAATCAAACCGCTTGGGCCCTGAGCGAGTCGCCCTATGGAAGAAAAAACCCCTCCGATGGATTCCTTGCGATCGCTGACGATCGACATCGCAATCCGCCTCGGCCTTCTGGCTCTCCTTGCCTATTGGTCATTGTTGGTGATCGGCCCCTTTGTGACGGTCCTGCTGTGGAGCGGCATCCTCACCGTCGCTCTTTATCCGGTCTTCGACTGGCTGGCGCGACTTCTCGGGAACAAGCCGCTCGCGGCAGCACTTCTTACGCTGCTGAGCCTGCTGATCGTTCTGGGTCCCGTCATGTGGCTCGGCTTCGCCATGATTGGCGGCATCGAGCTTCTGGTGAAAGGCATCGACACCGGCGAATTGGCGATCCCCCTGCCTCCCGACTTTGTTAGGAGCTGGCCGCTGATCGGTGAGCAGCTCTATCAGCTTTGGTCTCGTGCCGCCACCAACACCGAGGCCATCCTGCTTGAAGTAGCGCCCTATCTCAAGCCGATCGGCGGCAAGCTGCTGAGCATGAGCCAGAGCGTTGCTGTCGGTCTGCTCGAATTCATCGGCTCAATCGTCATTGCCGGCTTTCTCTACGCGCCCGGCCCGCGCATCCTTGATTTCATCCGCGTCCTGCTGCGCCGGGTTCTCGGCCATGAGAGCCAGGAGATGGTGCAGCTCATTGGCAGCACCATCCGGAACGTCGCGCGGGGCGTCGTCGGCATTGCACTACTGCAATCCTTGCTGGCCGGAATCGGTTTCGTCGTCGCCGGCGTCCCGGCCGCCGGCCTTCTCACCTTTCTTGCTCTGCTATTGGGAGTCGTTCAGATCGGACCATCCATTCTCCTCATTCCGGTCATCATCTGGAGCTGGATGACGATGGAGCCCGTGAGCGCCCTGCTGTTCACTGCCTATTTGATCCCGGTCGGCCTCGCCGACAACATATTGCGCCCCCTCGTCATGGCACGCGGCCTAGCGACGCCGATGCCGGTGATCCTGGTCGGTGTCATTGGTGGGATGATCGCCTATGGGATCAGCGGGCTCTTTGTCGGGCCAATCGTCCTCGCCGTGCTTTGGGCGCTGGTCCAGGAATGGGCCGCCGACACCTGACGCGGCCCCGACGTCATCGGCGATGAGCTCCCATGTTCGCCGATGAAGGCACCGCCATGGTAGTGCGCTTGGCCGAATGGCTTCTCGCTATCGACCAGAAAAGCAGCCCCATGATCGGAAACTCGACCAGGACGAAGCTCCAGGCGAGCTTGTGCGGAAGATCGCTCTGAGACCCGAACAGCTTGATGAAGGCGATAAGGTCAGCCAGTACGGTTGATGCGGCAACGACCCACAGGAGCAAAGTTTCCAGACTCATAGCAAGCGACCTCCATGCACTTCCGCCCTTTGTCGATGGCCATCCATATAGGTGAGCCCATCAGGCAACCCTTGCATGGTTGTCCCGCTTTTCTGGAATGCTTCGGCAGGGCGCCGTACCCGTCTAAACCGGCTTGTCGCCGCCAATGGTGACGCGATTTCCCGACCTGATGTGCGGCCAGTAGTCCCACAACGCTCGATGCTGGGTGCAGCGATTATCCCAGAACGCAATCGAGTTCGATCGCCACCGAAAGCGGCATTGGAACAGCGGGTTCTCCATATGCTCATAGAGATAGCGCAGCATGGCGTCGCTCTCATCGATCGGAATGCCGAGGATACGCGTCGTAAAGCCTCGATTGACGAAGAGCGCTTTCCTCCCCGTGACCGGATGCGTCCGCACCACCGGATGCTCGGCACGAGGATAGGACGCTTTTTCCGCCGCGCTGTCGAACAGTCCGCGATAGACATGCTCTCCGTCATGAATGGCGGTCAACCCGGCGAGATAGGCTTTGAGCCGGTCGGAAAGGGCGTCATAGGCGGCGTACATATTGGCAAACAGCGTGTCACCACCGTTTGGCGGACATTGCTTGATATAGAGAATCGAGCCCATCGGAGGCTCCGGATCGCACGAGACATCCGTATGCCAACCTTCCCCATTCGCTCTCGGTGAATTCTCGTCGGCATGGATCCTCATGAGTTCCGGCATGCCTTCCTCATGGGGCGCGGCAGGGTGAACATGAAGGTCGCCGAAGGACCGCCCGAACGCCAGATGCTGCTCGGGCGAAAGCTGCTGGTCCCGGAAGAAGATGACGAGGTTCTCGAGAAGAGCACGATGAATTTCGTCCAGCTGCTGGCGCGTCGGCCCATAGGCGAGATCGACGCCGTGAAGCTCTGCTCCGATAACCGGTGTGAGCTTTTCGACTTTGAGAGTCTTGTAGGGGGCGCTCCCTTCAGCCAAGTGGCGGATGCGGGGGCCACTCTTCGCGTTGAGCATGGACTCTCCGTGATTTGATCTTTGAAGCGCCAATTTATCCCAATAACTGCCTCGCAGGTGATAGCAAACTGCGCATGCCAATTTTGACCGCCATCAGGATCGTGCGTTTCCATCCCGAAATGACGCGCTGCAAACAGGAACTTGCCGGCGGAACACCGCGTTCGACCAGTGAGTATCGAGTTGTGGTTTTCAGGAGTGACGATGATTGAGGAGTTCGACGATTTTGGCACATTGCGGAGCCGAACCGCGACTCCGGGCAGGACACCCGAGCAGCACGCGACCAACCGCAGCATCAAGGCTGCGGCCATCATCACTGGCACCGGGATGGTGCCGCGATGTCCTGCGGCGGAATCGCCGCAATTCATCAGCGACGCCGTGATGAAAAGCATCGCGATGCGGTGACAAGGATGGTTCGCTCGGCTGCCGACTTCGGGCCGAGGGGCCCGCAGCCGGAGGTAGTGCCTTCATGCTTGCACGGCGGTTTGACAAACCTGGTCTCGCAAGTGTTTGATGCCGCGCGGCACCAGCAACCTTTGAGAGAACCCCATGACGAAGATGCTTTCTCTGGCGCTCGCGATGCTCGGGCTGTTCGTCGTACCGGCTGCCGCCCTGGAGGTCAGCAATGCCGCCACGGTGCCCGGCAAGCCCAAGGAGGTCTGGGACAAGATCGGCGGCTTCTGCTCCATCAAGAACTGGCACCCGGTGATCGCGAAATGCGAGAAGAGCAAGGAAGGCGGCGCGACCTATCGGACGCTCACCACCAAGGACGGCGCCACCATCAAGGAAAAACTCCTGAAAAAGACCGACCACAGCTACACCTACGAGATCATCGACTCGCCGCTTCCGGTCCAGAACTACAAGTCCACCATCAGCGTCACGGCTGACGGCGATCAGACCAGGATCGAATGGAAGGGCACCTTCGAGGCCAAAGGCGCCTCGGATGATGAGGCCAAGAAGGTCATCGGCGGCATCTATCAGGCCGGGCTCGACAATATCGCAAAGCCGGTCAGCAATTGACGTCCGGGACTGCCAAGGCCACCAGGCTGATCGACAACGACCAGGTCATTGTCACGGAGTATCGTTTTCCGGCTGACGGCGACAATACCGGTTGGCACCGACACGCGTTGCCTTATGTCGTTGTCCCGCTGCTCGATGGGCGCCTGAAGCTGGTTGCTGCCGATGGCGAGCGCTTCGCCGACATGAAGTCCGGTGTGCCCTATTACCGACCGGCCGGCATCGAGCACGACGTGGTCAATGCCTCGGGCGCGGAATACGCTTTCCTCGAGATCGAGATCAAGCAGCCCTGAGCGCCCCGGCCTATTCCCTCTCCGGCCGGGAACCTCGCTCGCCTCCTGCAGTTCAACTGCAGAGAATCGATAGGCGACGATCCTCTCGACATCACGGGATCCAACCTTGACGGCCGCACTCGCCTCAAGGTTGCCACACGCCAAACAGACGGAGACTCTACATGGCACAGCCACGCTCGAAGGACCGATCGGCCAGGGGCGAAGACTATTCTCTTGAAGAGCGGGAGTACCGCGACGAGAAGGGCCGCGTCCATCATCATACCAGAAGCTACATGGAACGCGGGGGCGAGGCATCTTCCTCCGATGATCGGCAGCAACGTCGCCGGTCGACCAGCCCGTCGCGGAAACGACGCAGCGAACCTTCGGAGGGAGGCTTGAGCCTCGGCAATATCGCCCGCGGCATTGCCAATCGCCCGGGCCTCCTGCTCGCCGCCGCAGCCGCCGCTGGCACATTGCTGATGTCGCGTCGGATCGGTGACGGCGCCCAGCTGCGCCGCCGCTTCGAGCGCGACGACGAGGATCAGAGCTTCATCCCGGGCACTGCCTGGCTGCGCGGCACCATGCTGCCCAGCCCTGAAACGCCCCGCGATGTTTTCGTCACCGGCTTGCGCAACGCTCACAGCGTCGAGGTCAAGGCCACCCAGCTGCTGGAACGCCAGATCGAGGCTCTCTCCGACTATCCGGATGTCCGGGCACGGCTCGAGCAGCATCTGGGTGAAACCAGAACGCAGCTCGGTCGCTTGGAGAACATTCTCGACCAGCTGGATGAATCGCCGTCGACCATCAAGGACACCCTGCTCGCCGCTTTCGGCAATGCTCTCATCATGCCGCAGGGAATGGCCGGCGATGCCATCCTCAAGGGTGCCTTCGCCTCGTTCGCCTTCGAGAATTACGAGATCGCGGCCTATCGCTCGCTCATCACCATGTGCGAGTTCGTCGACATGCCGCAGTTCCGGCCACCGCTCGAGGCTTCGCTGAACGAGGAGATCAGGATGGCGCAATGGCTTGGCGACAATATCCAGGCCGTGACGCGTCGCTATCTCACTGAGCTGAAGTCGGAAGAGGCGAGAGCAGAAAGCTGATCAGCCGACCGGCACGAAACCAGCGCCCTCGAGCCGGCCCAGCACCCCGGTTCGAATGTCGAAGCGAAAGCCATGGAGCGTGAGGCGGCGCTCTTCGACCGCCTCGCGCACCCAGGGAAAGCTCATCAGATTGGCGAGTGACAGGCGCACCACCTCCGTTTCGCACCGGTTGAGCATCTCCACCCTGTCGAGTTCGGGCGGGACCTGTTTGAGCACTGGCTCGGCGATCGCCATCCATTGCGCGACGAAATCGCCGACCTCCTCTGGCGCACCATCGACGATCGCTCTGATCCCGCCGCACAACGCGTGGCCCAGCACCACGATGTGGGCGACCCCGAGCACCCGCACGCCATATTCGAGCGCGGCGCTGGTGCCGTGATAATGCCCATCCGGCTCATAAGGCGGGACCAGGCCGGCGACATTGCGCACGACGAACAGCTCGCCGGGGGCAGCGCCGAACACCGTCTGCGGGTCGACCCGCGAATCCGAGCAGGCGACGACCAGCGCCTCCGGCCGCTGACCGCGGCGCGCCAGCGACTGATAGCGATCCCGCTCGGCCGGCCACACGGTCCGGCGAAATCGCATATAACCATCGAGCAGACGATCCATCGCTTCCGACTCAGAACGGCGGTTCCTCATAGGCCGGCTCACCGTCGACCAACAGCCGCTTGATGGCAAGCTGACCGTCCGCCCCAGCCGCCGCAACGATCCGGATGCTGTCGACCGGAATGTTGTCGAGCCGCGCCGCCTCCATTTGTGGCAGATAATACTCCTCGATCCCATAGGTCAGGTTGATGCGGTCCGGCGAGACCCAGCTGATCTTGCCGCGTGCCACCACATCGCCCGCCATCTCGACCGGCATGCTGGGATAAAGGCTCGCCGGAACGGCATGGCCCTCCGGTCCCGTCCGCAGCACCACATAGGCCGTGTCGCCCACCGAGAAATCGGGCCGACCGCCGGCGATCAGCCGCCGATCGAGCTGCGAGATGTCGTAGTTCAGCGATGAATAATAGCCTTTGAACGGGTCGCGCGGGTCCCGCGGCACGAGCTTGAGGACCACTTCCTTTCCCGCTCGCAGCAGCGCAACCCGGTCATAGACGATCTTCGCCAATGCCGCCGACTGGATGAGCGCGATGGCGATGAGCGACAGCGCCACAAATCGCTGCGGCCTCGTCGTCATGCCGGGATCCTTTGCGCTTTGCGTCGCTCGCTGACGACGAAGACCGCGCTCATGGCGATCAGCAGGAGCCCGGCCAGCAAATAGAACAGTGCTGTTTCGAGAAGACCGCCAAAGGTCTTGAAGTAAATATAGAAGAGCTCAGCCATGAAGAACGCGTAACCGGCGGCGGAGATCGAGCGGATTCCCCGTCGTCCGCCATCGGCGATCAGCCACAGACTGCCGACGAGGATCAGAACGCCGGCAAGGATGTCGAAAGTCGTCATATCGTTCAGCGGTGCAAGCAATGGCGGCAGGACGAGCCGGAGCAGCACCGCGAAGACCGCAAACCCGGCGACGACGATCGGCGGGAAGCTCCGGCTCCGATACGCCCCCGCGACCGCCAGGAGCGCCGCGGCGAGACCGGCCCATGCCAGCATCGCAACCGACGCCGCCGGCACGCTGACCAGCGGCTCACCGACTTGCAGCAGCATCACATCGCCGAGGCACACCAGCGCTCCATAGGTCGCAAGAGTCGGGAAGAGATGCTCGGCCCGGGCGTCGCCGGTCAACCCCCGTCGTCCGCCGGCCAGCACATAAACGGCAAAACCGAACAGGCACACCGTGCCGGGCGCAAGCGTCTCGCGCATGAATTCGCGAAAGAGCGCCACCAGCAGCACCAGCATCAGCGCGTGGAGGGCGAGCAGCGAATTCTGCCGCCACACCGCCGCCGCGCACAAGCCCCAGGCGATCGCAAACTGCCACATCGGAATCGACGGGCCTTCCGTCTCGCCGATCACCAGCCACACCGCAAGCAGCAGAATGGCGAAGATCAGCGATGCCGTCGACAGCATCAGCACGGCGGCAAGGAACACCCCTGCTGCCCATAGCAGCACCGCATCGGCCGGATTGCCCGAGATATGATAGGTCTGGGCGATCAGCATGATGCTGGCGCCGAACACCGCGCCGCCGATGAGCAGCATGGCATGGCCGAACTGATCGCGCCCGGTGCGGAACAGACCATAGGCAAGGGCATAGGAGAGCCACAATGTTCCGAACAGGATGCCAAGCCTGACGATCCGCGGCAATGCTTCCCAATTGGCGGCAACGAAGGTCACGATCGCCAGACACAGCAGCACCGCGCCGAGAATGGCCAGCACCGAGCCGGCCGAGAAGCCGGAATGGGTTGCTGCATCGGCTGCCATGCGCTCTTCCTGCTCGGCGCTGATCCAGCCCCGCTCACGCCAGCGGGCAAGATCGCGACGCAAATGAGCCGTGTAGCCGAGCATTCCTGAACTATACCTTTCCCCTGGAGGCGGCTCTAGAGCATCATGCTCTCGGCGCTTCGCTGTTCCGGATCAGACGGTCGAGATGACTGCGGATATGCGCTGCCTCCGCCGGGCTGTTGGCCAGTGCAATGGCCCGGTCGAACGCTGCTTGTGCTTCCTGCCGTCGACCGAGCTTGAGGAGCAGCGCACCCTTGACACCGAAGAAGTGGAAATACCCGTTGAGGCGCGGCGCCAGTGGCTCGATCATTGCCAGCGCCGCCTGCGGTCCGCGCACCTTGTCGACTGCCACCGCCCGGTTGAGGGTGACAACCGGCGAGGGCTGCAGGTGCTCCAGGGTGGCATAGAGAAGGTCGATCTGCCGCCAGTCGGTCTCCTCCGGATTTTCCGCCATCGCATGCAGCGCTGCAATTGCCGCCTGAAGCTGATAGGGCCCAGGGCTGCGGTGATGCATCGCCTTGTCGATCAGCTCCAGCCCTTCCTCGATCATGGCGCGATCCCACAGGCGTCGATCCTGGTCTTCGAGAAGGACGATCGAGCCATCCTCGGCAATCCGCGCCCGAGCTCGCGCATGCTGCAGCAGCATGAGAGCGGCAAGCCCCATGACCTCGGGCTCGGCCGGGTACAGCTTGAGCAGCAGCCGGGCCAGCCGGAGCGCCTCGTCGCAAAGCGGTCGCCGCGGCGTGACAGCCTCGCCGGTGGCCGAATAGCCTTCGTTGAAGGTGAGATAGATCATCGCCGCGACCGCCGAAAGCCTTTCCGCCCGCTGCGCCGCGCCGGGCGGCTCGAAGGGAATGTCGGCCTGGCCGATCCGCGCCTTGGCCCGGGTGATCCGCTGCTCCATGGCGCTCTCGCTGACCAGGAAGGCGCGCGCGATCTGGCCGACGCTCAGACCGCAGACGATGCGCAAGGCCAGTGCGATCTGTTGCGTGGTCGGCAGCTCCGGGTGGCAGCAGATGAAGAGAAGGCGCAGCACATCATCGCGATACTGCTCGCTGTCGAGGAGCTCGGCGATCGCCGCCTCTGCATCATCAAGATCCGATATCAAATCATCAGGCGGCATCGCTTGCTGGCGCATTTGCCGGCGAACTGCGTCGATGCCGACATTCCGTCCGACAAAGATCAGCCATGCTGCTGGATCGCGCGGCGGGCCCTTTTGCGGCCAGGAGCCGAGCGCCCTGAGACACGCCTCCTGATAGGCCTCCTCGGCGCTGTCGAGATCGCGAAAATAGCGGAGCAGCGCGCTGACCGCCTGAGGCCGCGCCGCCACCAGCGCCGAATCGATCCAGGCAAGCTCGCTCACGTCATATTGACCCGGGCAAATAGAGCGATATCGGGCGGATTTCATAACTGCCACCCGGATTGGCGCGCGCGAAATCGCGGGCGATGTCGATCACCTCGTCCAGCGATTCGCCATCGATTACGTAGAAGCCGAGAAGCTGCTCCTTGGTTTCGGCAAAAGGCCCATCGATCACCAGCGGCGCTTCCTTGTCCTTCTTGAGCGTTGTCGCAGTGGTGGTTGGCAGCAGCCTGACAGCAGGACCGAGCTTGCCGTCGCTCCGCAACTTTTGATGGATGACGCCGAGACGCTCCATCACGGCATCGTCCTCCTGCGTGGTCCAGGAGGTCACCACATCCTCGAAATGATAGCAGAGAATGGCATAGAGCATGGGATCTCCTTCTCCTCCAAACGGACGATCCGGCGTATAGCCATCCAGGACGGAAAAGGGAATGGCTCGTGCCGCGGAGGGGTCAGATCGGGCAGTCGGCGTTAGGCAGTAGGCAGGGCGTGGAGCGCAGGCCACTGCTACTGACTACTGCCTACTGCCTAATTCCTATCGCCTACAAAATAACCTTTCGCAGGTGATTGTCCCACGACCGGCGGCTGCCGCCTGAAGCAAGCGGCGAGGAGCCGTCAAGCGACCAGCCGATCAGCGATCCGCCACCTGACGACATGGCAAAGCCGCGCTTCCCTGCCGGCGCGACACCGCACCCATCCTCCAGCGCGACCACCCCCGCGATCTTGCCGGTCCGCGCCTCCCAGACAATGATCCGCCCGCCCTTGGGGCAGCTCGTCGCCACGAGATCGCCGCGAGCGTCGCAGGCGAGCGAGCCGACATAGTTCTGGGAGAGGCGTGCCAGCGGTTCGGGCAGCCTGAGCGTCGACAGTGACGATCCCGGCTGATCGCGGCCGACGATTGGCGGCGTCTCGCTCGCATCGCCCTCCCATTGCGCGCCGAACCACACGGCGCCGGTCGCATCGACGGTGAGATGGCGAAGCGACAACAGCTGCAGCTCCTTTGGCAGCGCGACCGACTCGGTGATCGTGCCATGCGCCAGTTCGATGCGCGTGAGCGAAGAGGCCATCGTGTCGCGATCGAGCTTCTCGCGACCGGTGTCGGGACTGGTCCTGATCCCGCCATTGGCCACGATCAGCGAGCGCCCGTCGGGGTGGAGCAGCAGCTCATGCGGTCCGACGCCGCCCGACGGGAACTCGCCGATTCGCCGGTAGCCATCCGTGCTGTCATAGAGCCCGATCACGCCGGCGCCGCTCGCGAAATCGTTCTCGGTGGCATAGAGGATGCGGCCGTCCGTCGAGAACACCCCATGACCGTAGAAATGGCGCCCCACCGGCGCCACGACGGTGCGCTCGAGCCTGCGGTTGGCCAGATCGATGACGAAGGCGAGCGTCCCCGGCCGGCGGGCAAAGATCACCGCCCGGTTCAAGCTCCGCGAATAGGCGGTGTCATGGAGACGGGTTTCCACCGGCAGGACCGCGAGATCGCGCCCCCGCGCGTCGAGCAGCACGGCAGCAAACGATCCGTCAGCCTGGCGGCATCCGGAGACATAGAATCCGTCGTCGCCGATGGCTGCCAGCGCCGGACTGAGCAGGCCCGTCCCGCCGAATGCGGCTGCGGCTTGAATCAACTTTCTGCGATCAATCGCCATCGAGCGCATTGAACCCCACTGAAAGGCCGGCGGCAGGCGCCAGCTGGACCCGGATCAGGTCCTGCACGATCCTCATCGCCGCGAGCACCTGCTGCACGCCGGCACGCCCGGTCGGCTTTGCGATCGTCTGCGGCAGCGGATGCCCCGCCATCGCCAGCCCCTCCCGCGCACGCTTGAACTGGACATCGATCGACGAGCTGGCCGGCGCCACCTCCTTGCCGGCCAGTCCCGGCAGATCGAGCAGCTCGACAAACTGCTCGAGCGCCGCAAGCGTCGCAGCGAGATAGGCATCGGTGCCGCCGGAGCGCCAATAGGGAAGCTTCTCCGGACGCGCCCCGCCCTCCTTGCCGAGCGCCGTGCCGAGGCGCTGGTCGCGCAATTGCACGAAACCGGTGAGCACCGCTTTGAGGAGCTCGTTCGCCGCCTCCCGCGGATTTGCGTAATAGCTGTTGCCCGGACCGGCCGTCAGCATGAGCGCCCGCCAGCCGTCAGGCGCCGTCCAGCCCTGCGTCAACTCGGTGCTGAGCTGTTCGAGATTTGCCGCAATGGCGACCGCCAATTTGCAGTCGTAATCCTTGATCGCCGCCGCATCATCGCCAAGCACCAGCGCCTCGAACGCCGGCAGCCCCTGGATGGCTGCGCTCGATTTCGCGAGGCGCTGCGGATCGAGCAATGCCGGATCAGGCTTGGCGCGAAGGCGACGCAGCTGCCGCGCCCCCGCCCCCGACGAGTCGGGCCAGAAGGCGAAGCGCTCGACCCGCTGGCTTTCCGCCAGCGGTCCGAACAGCAGGAAATCGACATGCGCCCAGCGCTTCAGCACCTCCACGAAGACCGCACGCAGCGCCTCGCGGCGCGCAGGGTCGGGCTGCTGGCAAAAGGTCTCGGTCGCCGGCTTGAGCTTCGCAGTCGTGGTTTCGAGCGCGCCGAAGGCCGGCACGATCGCCCCTTCGACGACCCGCGCGACCGCCCTTGCATAGTCCTCTGAAGATGCAGCCTCCACGGGACTGCAGAGAAGGATTAGCGCTGCCAGCAGATACAGGGCTCGCATCATAAACCGTTGAGATAGTCGAGCAGCGAGTGCTTCAAGCGTGCGTCCAGCGTTTCATAGCGCTGCCTGGCCGCCAAGCCCTCGCCATCATGCCAGCGGATCGCCTGATCCGCCGATGAGGCCCGCCCGTCATGCAGCAGGCGCCGACCGGGTCGACCAAGTCCGACGAGCGGGGCAGTACGCCATTCGCCGGGAGTGGCACCGCCTTCGCTCGTTTCGTCCGATAGACCCGGACCCATGTCATGCAGCAGGAGATCGGAGAAGATCGTGACCTTGCCGCCCTGCGCCGTCGCAAGCTCGGGCACGTGGCATTGGGCGCAGCCGAGCTGCGCAAAGAGTTGATGCTGCTCCTGCTGCCGCGCTGCCGGTGCCGGCCGTTGCTTCACGAGAAAGTCGCGAAGCGCCGCCACGATCTCCGGTGCGATCTCCTCACCCTCGCCATTGCGACCATCGGGCGCGCTGAGGCAGCTGACCTGCACCGACGTGCAGTCGCCGGCCGGCCGTGGCGCCTCTTTCGTCGACATGCCGAGATCGGTGGCGAACGCCGCCTCGATCTGGCGATCGAGGCTCGTTCCCGTCGCACGCCAGCCGAAGCGCCCGAGCATCGGCCTGCCGTCGGCTCTCACGATATTGGCGCGGCCCGACAGGCCATCGCCGTTCCGATCATTCGGATCGGCGCGGGCTAGGATCGCCGCAGCGCTGGCCTGGGCGATCCGGCCGACTGCTGCGAGGTCCGGCGCCAAGCGCACCGTCATGACGGTGCGGCGGTCGATCGGCGGCCCGGAGAGCTTGAGCGAGGCGTGCACGACCGGACGGCCGCCCGCTGTCGCCTCGATGAAGGCGACCGTTCCCTCCGGCGTGAGGCCCGCCAGCGCCTTGTCCTGGATCTGCACGCCATAGACCGGGTCGGGCCGCCCGTCCCTGCTTTGCAGACGCAGCACCCGTGCTGCCCCACCACTGCCGTCGCTGCCATGGCAACCGGCGCAGCTGCGGGCGTTGTAGAGCGGCCCGAGCCCATCGGTCGCCTTGGTCGAAGCCGGTGCGCCGACCCAGTTCCGCTGAAACAGCCTCTCGCCGATGGCGCTCGCTAGATCGCGCGCCGAAACCGGCGCCGCCAGCGCGAGCAATGCCAATGACAGGGCGACAGCCGGCCGTTTCATGCGATCTTCACATATCCCATCATGCCTGCCTCCTGATGCTCGATCAGG
>Ga0075421_100007773_pt1 | contig 13139 bp, 13 predicted proteins | sample SoiMetdeltSBSDD5_FD_75292 | JGI IMG/M metagenome (GOLD analysis project Ga0075421, IMG submission 75292) | Bulk soil microbial communities from a Populus tree surrounding site in Tennessee, USA - Soil MetaG P. deltoides SBSDD5 | ecosystem: Environmental > Terrestrial > Soil > Tree plantation... | reverse complement strand
TCCAGCGGATTGCGATTGCGCTCATAAGCGTGCCCGCCACCGTCGTGCTCGGCGTCGGGCTATTCACCTTCAACGCACTCGTGCCGGACGCGTATGCGGTGCTCCTGCGGTTCGCCGACCTGGTTTGGCAGGCGTCGCTGAATGCACTGAGCGCCTTTGGAGACACCATCCCGGGTGCGCGCAAGCTGACGAATGCCGCGCGGCAAGGCTTGTCGGGGCATCATTACGTGATCATGGCTCTGTGCAGCATGGTTGCGTCCTTTCTTGTGAACGCGCTCTTCGCATTCGCCTGCAGGCCGGTACCGACGAGCATCCTGCGGCCACGATGAGGTTGGGCATCACAATGCAGCGGTATATTATGGCGGTCGAGAAGCGATGCCGGCCTCGGTGGAAAGCGGAGGAAAGACCACGGGCCGCACATTGGCGGGTGTTGCGCCATGTACAGACTGCTCGACCTGCTGTTGAGCCGCATTGTGCGCGCGGGCGACCTGAAGCTGATCGATTCGCAGGGAGTGCCGCACCGATACGGCGACGGAGGCGGCCCCCCGGTCGTGGTCCGCATCGCCGACAAACGGCTGGAGCGACGGCTGCTTCTTGACCCGCATCTCGCCCTTGGCGAGGGCTACATGAACGGCCAGCTCCGCATGGAGCGCGGCCAAATCTACGACCTGCTCGTCCTCCTGGCCAGGAACGTCCAGCAGCGGCCGGCGCCGAATTGGACCTCAACCTTCGACGCCGCGCGCTTCCTCATGCGCCGGATCATGCAATTCAATCCCGTCGCTCGTGCGCGGCGCAACGTGGCGCGCCACTACGACATCGATGGCGCCATTTACGATCTGTTTCTCGATCGCGACCGCCAATACTCCTGTGCCTATTTCACCGACGATGCTGCCGGTCTAGACGAAGCGCAGCTCGCCAAGAAACGACATATCGCCGCCAAGCTCGCGCTCGCAGCGGGCCATCGCGTGCTCGACATCGGCTCGGGTTGGGGAGGGCTCGGGATCTACCTGGCCAAGGCCGCGCGCGCCGACGTCACCGGCGTGACGCTCAGCAGCGAGCAGTTGAGCATCGCCAACCAGCGCGCGGCCAGGGAGGGCCTGCAGCGGTCGGTGCGCTTCGATCTCAAGGACTACCGCGAGGTTGGCGGCTGCTTCGACCGGGTCGTCTCTGTCGGCATGTTCGAGCATGTGGGCGTCAATCATTACGCCAGGTATTTTCGGAGGATCCGCCAGCTCTTGGCAGAGGACGGCGTGGCGCTCGTTCACACCATCGGCCGCTCGGGGCCGCCGGCCGCGACCCATCCCTTCATAGCGAAATACATCTTCCCCGGCGGCTACATCCCGGCACTCTCCGAGATGGTGCACGCCATCGAGCGTTCTGGGCTGATCATCGCCGACATCGAGATCCTGCGGCTGCACTACGCCAATACCCTGCGGGCCTGGCGTGAGCGGTTCCTCGCGAACTGGGACAAGGCTGCCGCCATTCGCGACGAAAGGTTCTGCCGGATGTGGGAGTTCTACCTTGCCGGTTCGGAGGTAGCCTTCCGCTATCAGGGTTTCGTCGTCTTTCAGGTGCAGCTGGTGAAGCAGATCGATGCCCTGCCCCTGACGCGCGACTACATGGCGGATGCCGAGCAGCAGCTGCTCCGGCGGGATGATGCAATCGACGCGCGGCTGCGGATGGTCGGCGAGTAGGCGCGGCGCGCCCGCCGATTTGGCATCATCATGACTTCAGCTTGTCTTGCGTACAACGAGAGGGAGCGGGCAAAGACCTTGCCCGTTCAGCGAAAGCACCACCGAGGCTATCGCACAAAGCGCGCTGAACGTCGCTGACGCGGCGCCGCGGGTACCAATGGGCCAGTACCTGCCCTGCTCTGGACTTCCCTCGACCGCGCGCAGCTCACGCGAGAAATTCAAGTCCAGCTGACGTGCGTCGGCTGCTGGAGTGGTTCGCACTAAAACAGATGATCTGGTCGCGCCGCCGCTTGCCGCGACAGCAATCCAAGGCAGCCTTGGGCCACGCGTGGAGCCGAACTCGCGTCGGTCATCTGAGCAGTTTCCGAGCCTAGTGCTTTCTTTCCGGCGATGGCTAGTGTCCCTCACCGAGACCTCGTGTCACCCAACAAGCAGGAGTATGATCATGCAGAAGCTGATACTCGCAATCGTTGTCGCATCCCTGATGGCCTCGGTGACGGCTCTTGCGCAGACCGCGCCCTCGACGCCCCCTGCGAACCAGGGGCCGTCCGCAGTCGAGAAGGAAATGGCACCGCGCGCTTCGCAGTCGGTCGCACCTGAGTCCATTACACTCACCGATGAGCAGGCGAAGGGTTGGATCGACAAGGTCGTTTATGACAGCCACGGCAAGAAGTTCGGCGAGGTCGCCGCGTTCGCACGCGACGGCTCCGGCAAGGTGACTGAGATGCACGCCGATATTGGTGGCTTCCTTGGCATGGGCCAGACGCGCGTTCGTGTAATGCCTTCTCAGTTCAAGTTGATTGACGATCGCGCGGTGTTGTCGATCACTGCGGAGCAGGCCAAGGCGCTGCCAAAGGTCGAATCGTAAACCTGCTCTGCTGCCGTTCGGGCTCCGGGTCAGAGTTGCCCGGAGCCCCTGGACTGCAGACGGCTTGACCTGCTTGGCCGCAAGGACGACGCCGCGCGCGTGCTGGAAGGATGTCGAGTGCATTCAAGCGGAACGCGCAAGACGCTCGGTCATGCCGGTCAAAGCCGAATTTTCAACACACCCAAGGAGAAGGGTTCATGAGCAGCACCTCCGACAAGATCAAAGGCTATGCCAATGAAGCCGCCGGCAGACTGAAGCAGGGCGTCGGCAAGGCCGTTGGTAACGACCGCCTGCGCGCGAAAGGCGCCGCCCAGAAGATGAAGGGGGAAGCCCAAAGAGCCTTGGACCAAGCCAAGGGCGCGATAAAGGACGCGGCCGATAAGGTCGCAGACAAAGCGCACGAGAAACTCTGAATGAGTTCATAACCAGCAAATAGCCGCGTGGGAAGGAACCTGGTCATTGTCGGGCTTGAGCTGGCGGTGCCAACATCCCGAACTGGCTGCCTGCATGACCCTGGCGCGCTGGCGCAGTAGCTTCTTCGCCGTCGCTGGGCGGAGCTGCCCTTGCGCTCGTTCACGCTCGCACCGCGTCTGGGGCGTGATCGAGGCTGACGCACCCAATCGGATCGCCGCCAGGAATCTGCCGATCATCTGTCTGTGGCATTCGCGCTTGGCCGCGCGTTGAAGGCGACAAATGAGCACTCAAAAGCTCGCGGGGCGGATAGTGCCGGTCACTGAAACCGACCCGCAGACGCCTCACGATTCAGAAATACTGCCAGAGCAAGCGACAGAAAACCGGTTCACGAGCCCCTCCGGGAGTTGGGGGACTTAGGGTAAAGGGGGGGTCCCCCGCTTCCCGGAGGGATTACGAGACCTGTGAGGCGATCGCCGTACCCGCAAGGACCTCGTACGCTCGACCCCGCCGTCTCTGGGTAGGCAAAGCAACCTCGGTGCGCATTAACATGGATTAGTGTTCGGCAGTCTGCGCGCACCTAATCGCGCGAATTCACGTAGCCACCCTGGAATCCTGCGAGCCTCCTCAGCCGGTCCAAGTCATGAATCCTGACGCTACCCTTTCGCAGAGTGAGCAGGTCTTGCTCGCGCAGCTGACGCAACACGCGATTGACGTGGATGGCGGTCAGGCCCAACGCATCGGCGAGAACGAACTGGCTGAGCGGGCACTTGAAATCGGTCTCGGTTGCCAAGCCGACCAGGCGCAGTCGTTCCGCCAACTCCAGGAAGAAATGCGCGGTACGCTCGATGGCGTTGCGCCGCCCGATGTTGACGAGGTGCTCGACGACCATGGCTTCATCCCGGGAGGCGGCCCACATGAGCGCCGCCCCGAGGCGCGGAAACTCGGTAATGCATTCCAATAAGCGCGTGCCCTCCACGTGACTGACCACCGCGTCTGTCAAAGCCGCGAACGAATGGTCCGCCGTTCGCAGTAGGACGCTGCGCAACCCCACGCAATCGCCAGCGATCGGAAACGAGATGATTTGACGACTGCCGTTGGGCAAGTCCTTGTAACTGCAGGCCCAGCCAACCAGTAGAACAAGCGCCTTGTGCCCGGTCTGGCCCTCCTGGGTGAGCTGCTTGCCGTGCTTCACAGTGAGGGGCTTCGATTGCATTTCGGCGAGGCGTCTCAGCTCGACCGGAGACAACGGAAGGAAGGTATTGAGCTTCGTTGCCAGAACGCTGTCGAATTGCGGACTACCCATCAGCAGATGTTCCGACGATCAGAGTGCGCATCTCGTCTCGACGCGCTCCCGCACGTGCCCCTCCGCCTTCCTCGACATGCCCCGCTGTGTCCAACCTTACCACGCCTGCCCTACGCAGCATATGAACTCGTACTCACCTCGCGGGTCGATCCAACCCGCTCCGACCAATAGTGAAATGTTGAATGGACAGGTAAGCGCAGGAACGTAGCGACGCCAGATTCGGAACATACGCAGGTTGAGAGGCTGGGCGTCGTGGGACGCCAAGCCATCCGACGCCAGACACGTTCGAGGCCCCTGTCAGGTGCGGGCCGGTGCCCTGGCGGCGATAGCGCCGCGCGGGATAGGTACGATCCGATCCATTGCACGAACCCCAGCCGGCATTCATGGTGAACGGTACGGGCTTTTCCACTGCAAACCAAGAATGGGGCAGGTAAATGCGTTGTTCGATCGTTGGAAGTCTTTTGGCTGGCGCCCTAGGATCGGGCGTTGGTTTGGGCGCTACGAAGGTGAACGCACATGCGGCCATGTAATGCGCCTGGCACAGCCCCGTTGCATTCCCAGGCCGCGACAAGAGTGCGCCAACTGACGGCGGATTGGCAGATTCCGATCGAAAGCGCGAGCAGCTGACAGCCGGTAGGAAACACAGATGGTGGAGATTGCTGCAAGTGTCATGGAGGGTTCGAGCCACCGTGATGTGGTGCTCGCATCCGGGAGCCAGAGCCGGCGGAGACTACTCACGGCTGCGGGACTTACTTTTCGCATCGTATCGCCAGAGGTAGACGAGGCTGCAATCCGTCAAGCGCTCTATATTGGCGACGTAGAGACGGATCCGAGTGATGTCGCCGAGCTACTCGCACGGGCGAAGGCCGAGGAGGTAAGTGCGCGGATCCCCTCTGCGCTGGTCATCGGCGCGGATCAAGTGCTGTCACTCGACGGCAAGATGCTCGACAAGCCGGCAGGCCGCGACGCTGTCCGCGATCGATTGCTCGCGCTCCGTGGCAAGACCCACCAGGTCCACTCGGCAGTTGCACTCGCCGAAGGAGGGCAAGTTACCTGGTCCCACATCGAGACAGCTCATCTGACGATGCGAGCGTTCTCGCCAGAGTTCCTGGGCCGGTACCTTGCTGCGGCCGGCCCGCAAGCCTGCCAATCAGTCGGCCCCTACGAGCTTGACGGGCTTGGCATACAGCTTTTCGATCGCATTGAAGGCGACTATTTCGCGATCCTCGGACTCCCGGTCCTGCTCTTGTTTGAGCGTCTTCGGGAGAGTCGGATACTTGGGTCGTAGCAGACGAGGCGGTCCGGCTTTTTCAATGATCTGCTCTGATACCTCGCAGACGAGAGTCAAGTTTCTCTCGGGCCGGATGCACGATGCGACGTCGTCAAATAGTCGGCGATCGAGTCCAGCGGAGCCGGCCGCTCGGAGACGATGTGGAAGCTCGACAGCCACCTCACACATCTTGCAGGACGGCAGCGCCCAAGCTGCGGCAGGCCATCAACCAAATACCGGCTTGGGCTGGTGGTTCCACCAATTTGGATCAGTCTCGTTGGCGGAGCACGTGGGGTAGGTTACGGTCGAAAGGAATACCACCATGACCCAGCATGCTCAGCTCAATGATGCCGAGGGGTTGGCTGCCCTCGGCATCTGCGAATCCCTTCTTATTGCGTTGACCGATCTGCAAGTCATCAGCGAGAAGGATGCCTGCGATCTGCTAGCGGACGTCGCGACCGCACACAACGAGGCGGCCACAGCCTCGCAAACCCCTGAAAGGCATCAAGCGGTTGTCGAGATTGTCCAACGAATTCTCGCCGGCAAGAACGGGATGCGGCAGTAGTCCCGGTCGCGGGTCTCAACTAATTCAACGCCCAACAGGGAAATTCTTGCTAGGAAGCGATCAACCGAAAACCAATCAAGAACATCATGGTGGCGGGCGCGGGGAATAGGATCCGATCGGAAACGTGCGTCGACAACTGGCTTCCGAGATATATACCAGGAAGAGAACCGAGAAGGAGGGCACTGACAATCGACCAGTCGACGCTACCGATAACCCAATGGCCGAGCCCCGCCACAAGGGTGAGCGGCACGGCATGCGCCAAGTCGGAGCCTACGACACGCACCGGCGGCAGTCGTGGATAGAGGAAGAAAAGAACGGCCACACCCAAAGCGCCGGCGCCGACCGAGCACAGGGACACCAAGACGCCTAGCAGCGCGCCAAAGGCAACGGTGATCGGACCAGCGTATTGAACCCGTGCAGGGTCATCGGCGCGCGAGAGCATAGCTGCGGATGCGCCGGCGGAAGAATATCGCGACGGCTGCGACGATCAATGCCGCACCGATCGTGATGGAGATGATAGCAGCGGTCGTTGGGCTCTGTTTCGGCAGCTGTGCCAACATCCATACTGTAAGCACCGTGGCTGGAACCGAGCCGGTAGCCAGCACTCCGGCGACGCGCCACTCGACGTGGCCCTTATTGGCGAGCGTGCCCGTCGCCTTGGTTACCGCGGCATACACCAGATCGGTTCCCACCGCCGTAAGAGGATGAACGCCGAACAGCAGTATAAGCAGTGGTGTCATCAGCGATCCACCGCCCATTCCGGTGAGGCCGACTATGACACCAACGACAAAACCGGAAATGGGATAAAGCCAGTCCATCCATCACCGCCTTTAGTGGCGCAACATCGTCGTTGCATCGGAACATAGCGCCCGAGCCGCCTGGCCGGGAAACTCAGTGTAGATGTCGGCTGCTTGATCAACTGAACGCCGAGCGGAACATGACGACGAAAGCCGAACATGATGAGGCCCGATCCGAGCGTGCGGTTGGCAATGGCGGCGGAATATGCCTTCAGCTCGGTCAGATCAATGGGAAGTTCGACACAAAGCCGCCGAGTTGGTCGCGAGCGGGCCGCGGGTGGCGAAGGGTGCACCATCCGATGCTGGGCGGGACACCGCGCTCGGACGGGTCTTTCACCACAGCATGGCGACCCCATCGGATTGGGTACTTTCCGAATCTGGCCCGCTTTGTCGAAGCGTGCGCCAATGTGCATGCAAGGGCGCGTATCGTTTGACCCCCTGAACCAATCGCTTAGCGCCGGGCCGCCTTGCCGAGTCACTGGGTTTGCCAAGCAGGGGAAGAATCATTCTCCGCGAGAAGGGGTTAAGACGATGAAAATGAACGACCGCCTGAACGGCTTCCTGTGGGGCACCGCGATGGGTGCGGGCGCCGCCGTCATCGTCGGACTCTCGATGGGCTGGATCGTAAGCAGTGCCAAGGCCACCGTCATGGCGAATGAGCGGGCTCAGACTGTGCTCGTTGCTGCCATGGCTCCCATCTGTGTGAACAGATTCCAAGGCGCGGAAGGATACGCGGCGAATCTCGCGGCTCTGAAGGGGATCAAGGCATCCTGGGAGCGGCGTGACTACGTGGTCAAAGGCAACTGGGCCAACGTCGGCAAGGATTCGAACCATGCCGTCGCCGATGCATGCGCCGAAGCCCTCAACAACCTCTGACGCCGTGTGGCATCGGTGGAGCTGGCAATTGTTACGCGTGGGCCCCACGTCACGACGCATGTTCCGGTCTGACGGAGGTCAGCCGAGCTGGGCTGGCCGCCTTCGGCGGTGGGAAGGAAGTTTTCGTGCCCGGCGTTGAGGGCCGATCCGGAACGTGGCCGTGTTGCCGCGAGGTTGCATGGGTACTTTCCGAACCTCTGCAACAGCACCCGCCCCATGCCTTCTCATGCATCGGAGCAGGGTGAGACCTTCCTGCTACCGCCCGCAAACTCCACTCGCCGAGGTTCCCACGCGGGACGTGGCCCCCGCTGTTGCGGCCAATGCCCCGCCCCGCAAGCCCGATCAAAGGCGTCGACATGCTCGCTGAAAGGCCTCCCACACCGTCCAAAGCCCTGACAGGCATCCAGGGCCTCGATGAAATAACCGGCGGCGGGCTGCCGGCGGGGCGGCCCACACTCATCTGCGGCACCGCGGGTTGCGGCAAGACCATGCTCGCCATGGAATTCCTCGTGCGCGGGGCAACGCAGTTCGGCGAGCCGGGTGTGTTCATGATGTTCGAAGAGAACGCAGCGGAGCTATCGGCCAACGTCCGCCCGCTCGGCTTCGATCTGGAGAAGCTTGCCGCCCAGAAGATGATCCTGCTCGATTACGTCCATATCGAGCGCAGCCAGATCGAGGAGACGGGCGAGTATAATCTTGAAGGCCTCTTCATCCGGCTCGGGCACGCGATCGATTCCATCGGCGCCAAGCGCGTGGTGCTCGACACGGTGGAGGCGCTCTTCTCCGGGCTGCCAAATCACGCGATTCTGCGCGCCGAATTGCGCCGGCTTTTTCGTTGGCTGAAGGATCGCGGCATGACGGCGGTCATCACTGGCGAGAAAGGCGACGCCACGATCACCCGCTATGGGCTGGAAGAATACGTGGCCGATTGCGTGATCGTCCTCGACCAGCGCATCGCCGAGCAGATTTGCACCCGCCGGCTGCGCGTGGTGAAGTATCGCGGCACCGCACACGGCACCAACGAATACCCCTTCCTGATCGGCGAGCGCGGCTTCTCGGTGCTGCCGATCACGTCGGTGCATCTCGATCACAAAGCCTCGGCCGCGCGCGTCCCCACCGGCATCGCCCGCCTCGACGAGATGCTCGGCGGCAAGGGCGTCTTCCGCGGCAGCAGTGTGCTCGTCTCCGGCTCGCCGGGCACGGGCAAGAGCAGCATCGGCGCCAAGTTCGTCGACGCCGCGTGCCGTCGGGGGGAGAACGCGCTGCTGTTTGCCTACGAGGAATCGAGCGCGCAGATCGTGCGCAACATGCGCTCCATCGGCATCGACCTCGAGCCGTGGCTAGAGAAGGGGCTACTGGAGATTCACGCGTCCCGCCCCACGCTGCACGGATTGGAGCAGCATCTGGTGATGATGCACGATGCCGTGCGCGCCTTCCGCCCGAGCGTGGTCGCCGTCGATCCCATTAGCAATCTCACTCTCGGGCGCCACGACTTGGATGTGAAGCCGACGCTGATGCGGCTCATTGATTTCCTCAAGCAGCAGGAGATCACCACGCTCTTCACGTGTCTCAGCTCGGACGGCGGCGCGACGCCGGAGGACTCGCAACTCGGCGTGTCCTCGCTCATGGATACCTGGCTGCTGCTGCGCAATGTGGAGTTCAACGGCGAGCGCAACCGCACGATCTACGTCCTGAAATCGCGCGGCATGGCGCACTCCAATCAAGTGCGCGAATTCGTCCTCAGCGATGCGGGCATCTGCTTGGTGGATGTCTATGCCGGGGCCGACCGCGTGCTCACCGGCGCCGCGCGCGTGGCGCAGGAGACGCACGAGCGCACCGCCGCCGAGGTGCGCCGGCAGGGGCATCAGCGCAGGCTGCTGCGGCTCGCCGGCAGGCGCAAGGCGATCGAGGCACAGATCGCCGCGCTGCAAGCCGAGGCGGAATCGGGAGCGGCGGAGGTGAGCTTCGCCATCGCGCAGCAGACCTTGCAGGAGCAAGCCACGCAGCAGAGCACCCAGGCCATGACGCAGCTGCGCGGCGGCGCGGCCGGCGGCAACGGCCGGGTGAAGGAAGAGCAACTGCCGACATGACATTCCAAGTGGCACGACCGGCGCAGGCGACCGCTGCGGCCGCAGCGATCTTCGAGTTGCGACTCTACGTCGCCGGCCAGACCGCGAAATCGATAGCCGCCATCGCCAATCTCAAGCGCATCTGCGAGACGCACCTCGCCGGGCAGTATCGGATCGAGGTGATCGATCTGACCAAGACCCCGCAGCTCGCTGCCGGGGACCAGATCATCGCCGTGCCGACGCTGGTGCGTCGCCTGCCTGAGCCAGTCAAAAAAATACTCGGCGATCTGTCCAACGAGGAGCGCGTGCTCGTCGGACTCGATGTCCAGCCGGCGAGGATCTGACCCTTCATGCCAACAAGCGCCTTTGGCACAGCCAGATGCGAGCTGATGAGCGCCGCCACAGTGGCGGGCGCCAATGCCTACTACATCTTGCGGCTCTACATCACCGGCACCACGTTGCAGTCCACGCGGGCCATCTTGAACATCAGGAAGATTTGCGAGGAGCACCTGGAAGGGCGCTATGAGCTGGAGGTCGTGGACATATCCCAGCACCCGAAGCTGGCCATGAGCGAGCAGATCATCGCCGCGCCGACCTTGATCAAAAGGCTGCCGCTGCCCCTTCGCCGCTTCATCGGCGACATGTCGCAGACCGAGCGCATTCTGCTTGGGCTCGACCTCCGCGCGGCCGCGAACAGACCGTCGGCAGGGAGCTCCTGAGCCGACATGCCCGAGGACGCACGATCCGGCCCGATGCTCCTCGCAGAGAACGCCGAGCTGCGCGCGCAGCTGGAGGGGGCGGAGGAAACCCTCCGCGCCATTCGGAACGCGGAGGTCGACGCTCTCATCATCGAGAGTGCCGCAGGTCCGCGCGTCTATACCCTGCAGGGCGTGGATTCCGCATCTAATCGCTTCCGCGGCGAAATCCTCGCGCAGGTCAGCGACGCGGTAATCGCGGTCGATGGCCAACAGCGCGTCACCTATGCCAACGCGGCCGCCGAACGGCAATACGGCCTGGGGCCGTCCCGGGCGCTCGGGCAGCTCCTGTCGAAGATGTACGAGACCCGATGGCTCCATCCTGGCGACGACACCGCCGCAGAGACCGCCCTGCGCGAGCGCGGCGAATGGCGCGGCGAGAACGTCCACGTCAGACAGGACGGCCGCAAGCTGCACGTCGAATCGAGCATGACGGTGCTGCACGAAACCGTCGGCCAGCCGGCGGGCGTGCTCGCCGTCATCCGGGACATCTCCGACCGCAAGCAGGCCGAGGACAAAGTGCGCATATCGGAAATCCGCTATCGCCGGCTTTTTGAAGCGGCCCAGGACGGTGTACTCCTGCTCGACCCCGACACGTGCAAAATCACCGACGCCAATCCCTTCATGACGAAGTTGCTGAGCTACGCGCACAACGAGTTGGTCGGCAAGGAGCTGTATGAGATCGGCCTGATGAAAGATGAAGGCGCGAGCCTGGAGATGTTCCGTAAGCTCAAGAGCGAGCACCACGTCCGCTACGAGGACTTGCCGCTCAAGAGCCAGGGTGGACGGCATCAGGAGGTCGAGGTCGTCGCCAACCTCTATGATGAGAACGGCCGGGCCGTCATCCAGTGCAACATCCGCGATATCACGGAGCGGAAGCGGACCGAGGAGCACAACAAACTGCTCATGGCCGAGATCAATCATCGCTCCATGAACTTGCTCGCCGTGGTGCAGGCGGTCGCCCATCAGACCGCGCGTTCAGGCGATCCGGCGAGCTTCGTCGCACGCCTGTTCGATCGCATCGACGGACTGGCAGCCAGCCAGGACCTGCTGATCAAGAACCAGTGGGAGGGTGTCGATCTTGGAGATCTCGTTGAAGCCCAGCTTGCCCATTTCAAGGACCTGATCGGCGCGCGCGTGATGCTCGACGGCCCGCCCGTGCGCCTGACGCCGGAGGCGGCCCAGGGGATCGGCATGGCGCTGCATGAGCTGGCCACGAACGCTGGAAAGTACGGCGCGCTCTCGAACGACGACGGGCGGGTGCACATCTCCTGGCAATTCGGTACGGCCAACGAGCCGGTTTTCTTGATGTCTTGGTCGGAGGAGGGTGGCCCACCGGTCGCCGCCCCTACACGCAAGGGTTTCGGCCAGATGGTGATCGGCCGCATGGTTGAGGCGGCGGTCGACGGAGCATCCGAGATCGACTATCGGGAGAGCGGTTTCTCCTGGAGATTGCGCGCGCCGTTCGCAGGCACGTTGCAGAAGGGGCGATTGGCATCGTCCGCAGGAGGTGTCCGTGGATAGGCAGCAGCCGGCGCGCATACTGATTGTCGAGGATGAGCCGATCATAGCTCTCACCCTCGAAGACTTGCTCGTCGAAGCCGGTTTTGAGGTTGCCTGCGTGACAGGGAAACTCCGTAAGGCGCTCGCGCTCATCGAAGGCCCCGGTTGCGATGCGGCCATCGTCGACGCCAATCTGAGCGGTGAGAGCACAAGTCCCGCGGCATTGGCGCTCACAGCACGCGGTGTGCCCTTCATCGTGCTGTCGGGTTATTCGTCCGAGCAACTGCAGGGAGAGTTTCCTGCAGCGCTGTTCATGAGGAAGCCGTGCCGGCCGGATAAGCTTATCCACGCGCTCAGGACCATGGTCCTAAAGCGATAGGCTTGCGCTTGGATCGCCCGCGGATGCGACGGCCGCTCTTCGACCCCGAGTGGAGCTAGAGAAGCTATCGGCGTCTCTGGGTCGCGACGCTGCTCGTGCGCCAGATCTTGGCAGACTTACAGCGACGGCAGATGCGCTCGCCGGACCATTGACTCTCAAATGGTGTCTTGCAGACGAGGCACGGCCTGGTCTTCGGCTCGCTGTATCGCTCTGGCTCCGGCCTTGTGTGGTCGTATGTCACGACTTTCTCGATTTAGGTGAGCGACGGGTCGCCCTGCCCAGGACTGCGGCGAGCTCCGTCACAGTCGGCATGTGGGGCGCAGCGAAAAGCCGCTCAAGTGTGAGCTTGAACGACTGGTCGCCGCGGATTGAGGCTTCGAGCCGGTGCTGCGCGGCCCGGCCTACCAGATTAAGGTGATCGGCTTCGATCCGTGGGGCTCAGGCGACCCTTCGGCGCACGAAGGTGATGAGGAGGAGCAGAACGACCGCACCGGCGGTGGCCGAGATGAGCTGCCCGGTGAGATTCCCGCCTGGAAACAGTCCAAGCTGCGGCAGCAACCATCCGCCGACGACGGCACCGACGATGCCGACCGCGATGTTGCCGACGAGACCAAATCCGTAACCCTCGACGATGACTCCGGCCAGC
>Ga0075421_100007772_pt1 | contig 13140 bp, 11 predicted proteins | sample SoiMetdeltSBSDD5_FD_75292 | JGI IMG/M metagenome (GOLD analysis project Ga0075421, IMG submission 75292) | Bulk soil microbial communities from a Populus tree surrounding site in Tennessee, USA - Soil MetaG P. deltoides SBSDD5 | ecosystem: Environmental > Terrestrial > Soil > Tree plantation... | reverse complement strand
CCGACGCAGCACGGCATCGGGTCTGCTCCCCGGAAAGGTGAGGGAGATTGCCGATGCGGCGCGTAGCGGCGTGGGTTTCTGATGTCCCCTGTCAAGCAATGCGGACGCAAACGAGCCGTTGCCGCCCGCTGAGCGGGGGCAGGGGACGTCAAAACCTACCCCGGGCGCCGCTCGCGCCGGGCCAGCGGATGCCTAAGCAGGGCGTATGCGAGGAGCGGCATGCCGAGGGCGGCGGGCAGCAGCCAGAACGCGATCTGGGGAAGCTCTTTCCAGAGCGGCAGGTTCTTGCCGTTGTCCACATAGAATGCGGTGAGCATCAGGATGTAGGACGCCCCCATGCCGGCGATGTGCAGGCTGACCCAGTTGCGCCACCGCTGCCGTAAGGCCGTCCGGGCGATGCTCGCCGCAATGAGCGACAACGCCCCGAGAAAAAACAGGTGATAGTTCTCCGCCCAGCGCGCCAGCGAGAGCCAGGTCGCAGTCGCGACAACCGCTGCCAGGGACCAGTAGTAGGCCGTCCCCCAGGCCGAATGGCGCCCCCGGCCCTTGCTGCTCAGCATGGCAACCGCGCCGGCGGCGACGCACCCGATGCCGATCAGGATGTGGATGCGCACCACGATCAGGAAGGACGGGTCCACCGAGGGGACCGGCACGCCGAATACAAAGGTCGTATCTCCTGGCATATGACCTCCTCGGCACCGATGCGTGCTTCCCCCTCCGACACGGATTGTGACGAGGCCGGCTCGGTGCAATCGCGCTTACAGCATGATCGCACCCTACTCCGCAGCGGCCGGTAACCGCTGTGGCCCGGACTGAGCCAGTGTCGGCGCTTCTGCGACGGCGGGCTCTTCCTCCGTGGGCCCGATGAAGCGGCTGAACACGCGCCAGGCCAGGCGGCCGATGTCATCCATCACCGCGAACACGGCGGGGACGAACACCAGGGATAGCAGGGTGGAGGAGATCAGGCCGCCGATCACCGCGATCGCCATGGGGGCGCGGAACTCGCCGCCCGAGCCGCCGCCGATCGCCGCCGGCAGCATGCCGCCGACCATGGCGATGGTGGTCATGACGATGGGGCGTGCGCGCTTGCGGCCGGCGTCGACGATGGCCTCCGTGCGCTCGGTCCCGCGCCGCATCTCCTCGATGGCGAAGTCGACCAGCATGATGGCGTTCTTGGTGACGATGCCCATCAGCATCAGGATGCCGATCACCACCGGCAGGCTCAACGGCTGGCCGGCGAGCGCGAGCGCAACGATGGCGCCGCCGATCGACAGGGGCAGCGAGAACAGGATGGTGACGGGCTGCAGGAAAGAGCCGAACAGCAGCACCAGCACGGCGTAGACCATCATGATGCCGGCGCCCATGGCGGCGGCGAAGGAAGCGAACACCTCGCCCATGATCTCGGCGTCGCCGAACTGCTTGAGCTCCACGCCGGGCGGCAGCTTCTTGGCGGCGGGCAGCGCCAGCATTCGCTCCACCGCCCCACCCAAAGGCGCGTTGCCGACGAGGTCGGCGCCGATCAGCACGCGGCGCGTGCGGTCGTAGCGGTCGATGGCGGTCGGGCCCTGCGCCAGCTCGAAGCGCGCCACCGCGGCCAGCGGCACCGTGGCGCCGGAGGAGGTCGCGACCTTGAGGGACTCGAGGGTCTGCCGGCTGGCCCTGGCGCTCTCGGCCAGCTGCACGCGGATCGGCACCTGCCGGTCGCCGACGTCGAACTTGGCGAGGTTGGCGCCGACATCGCCGATGGTGGCGATCCGGACCGCCTCGGAGATCGCCTCGGTGGAGACGCCGAGCTCGGCTGCCACGTCGCCGATCGGCACCACGCGCAGCTCCGGGCGGTCCAGCTCCGCCGAGGAGACGACGTTGGCGATCAGCGCGATGCGCTTGGCCTCGCCCGTCATCTCGGCCGCCACATGGTTGACGGCGTCGCCGTCGCGGCCGGAGACCACGAGCTGGATCTGCTGGCGCCCGTTGTCCTGCATGAACCAGAAGCGGATGTCGGGGACGTGGCGCATGTCGTCGCCGAGCTCCTCCCTGATCCGCGCCTGGCTCAGAGGCCGCTCGTGCCGGGGCGCCAGGTTGACGATGAGGGTGGCCTTGCGCACCTCGCCGCCGGCGCCGGCGATGCCGCCCATCGCCCGTCCGCCGTTGACGAACACGCTCTTCACGTCGGCGCGGGCGCCGATGCGGCGCGCGACGGCGTCGGTCACGGCCTTGGTCTCCTCTAGGCGCGAGCCGGGCGGCAGCTCGACGGCAACCAGCAGGCGCGATGTATCGTCCGCCGGCAGGAAGCTCGATGGCAGGAAGTAGAAGCTGCCGACGGAGCCCGCGAAGATCAGGAGGCCGAGCCCCACGGCGGCATAGTGGTGCCGCACCGACCAGCGCACCAGCCGGGTGTAGGCTTCGAGGATGGCGCCTTCCTTCTCGACGTGGCCCTTGCTGCGCATGAAGTAGGCCGCGAGCAGCGGCGTGATGAGCCGGGCGACCAGCAGCGAGAAGATGACGGCGAACGCCACCACCAGGCCGAACTGCTTGAAGTACTGGCCGGCGATGCCGCCCATGAAGCTGACCGGCACGAACACGGCGACGATGGTGAAGGTGATGGCGACGACGGCGAGGCCGATCTCGTCGGCGGCCTCCAGCGCTGCGCGCCAGGCGCTCTTGCCCGAGCGCATGTGGCGCACGATGTTCTCGATCTCGACGATGGCGTCGTCGACCAGGATGCCCGTGACGATGGTGATGGCGAGCAGGCTGACGAGGTTGAGCGAGAAGCCGGCCGCGTCGATGGCCCAGAACGCCGGGACGATGGAGAGCGGCAGCGCGATCGCCGCGATCAGGGTGGCGCGCCAGTCGCGCAGGAAGATCAGCACCACGATGATGGCGAGGATGGCGCCCTCGATCAGCGTCTTCATGGTGGAGTGGTAGGAAGCCAGAGTATAGGTCACCATGGTGTCGATCTCTTTGAGCTCGACATCGGGGTGCGCGCGCTTCAGCTCCTCCATCTTCCTGGCGATCTCGGCGGCGACGGCGGTGTCGCTGGCGCCCTTGGCGCGCGAGATGGCGAAGGCCACCACCGGCTGGCCGTCGAGGGATGCGAAGGTACGCGGCTCGGCGTTGGCGTCGGCGACGGTGCCCAGCTGGTCGAGCCGCACGCGGCGGCCCTTGGGAAGCGTGATGGCGGTGGCGGCGAGGCCGGCCACCGTCTGCTTGCCGGCCAGCGTGCGGATCGCCTGCTCGCGCCCGCCGATGTCGCCGCGCCCGCCGGCCAGGTCGACGTGGGTCGCCCGCAGCTGCCGGTTCACGTCGCCCGCGGTGATGCCGTAGGCGGCGAGGCGGTCCGGGTCGAGCGCCACGCGGATCTCGCGGTCCACGCCGCCCAGCCGCTCGATCTGCGACACGCCCTTCACCCCGCGCAGCGCCCGCACCACGGTGTCGTCGACGAACCAGGACAGCTGCTCCGGCGTCATGCCGGGGGCGCGCGCGGAATAGGTGACGATCGGCAGGCCTTCGACCTCGATGCGCGTGACGACGGGCTCGTCGATGGTGCGCGGCAGCTCCGTGCGGATGCGGCCGATCGCGTCCTTCACGTCGTTGAGGGCGCGGTCGGGGTTCACCTCCAGGTGCAGCTCCACGGTGGTGATCGACACGCCCTCGGTGATGGTCGAGGTCTGGTGCTTGACGCCGTTCACGCCGGCGATGGCGTCCTCGATCTTCCTGGTGACCTGCACCTCCAGCTCGGAGGGCGCCGCGCCGGCCTGGGTGACGCGCACCTGCACGATCGGCACGTCGATGTTGGGAAAGCGCGTCACCGGCAGATGGCTGAAGCTCACCCAGCCCAGCGCGATCAGCACCATGAAGAGGACGAGCGACGGCACCGGCCGCCGGATCGACCAGGCCGAGATGTTCCAGTTCATCGCTGCGCCTCGCCGGCCTTGGTGGTGCCGGCATGCACGGGCCGCACCAGGTCGCCGGCGCGCAGGAAGGTGCCGGCGCGGGCGACCACGAGGTCGCCCTCGGCGAGCCCCTCGCGGATCTCCACGAGGGCGCCGGACGCGAGGCCGATCCGCACCTTGCGCACCTCGACCCTGTCGCCGCGCACCACCTGGACGGTGGCGCCGTCGGGGCCGTAAAGGACGGCGGAGGACGGCACGGCGAGGCCGCTGCCGCTGGCCGTGACGATGCTGCCGCGCCCGAAGCTGCCGATCCTGAGGCCCGGGCTGTCGCCCAGGAAAATGCGCACGCGGCCGAGGCGGGTGGACTTGTCGACCTCGGGCGAGACCAGGCGCACGGTGCCTTCCACCTCGCCGAGCCCCGCCACCTCGACCCGCGCCTTCTGGCCGGCGGCGACGGCGGCGAGCCGCGTCTCCACCACCTCCGCGTCGAGCTCTACCTCGCCCTTGGCGACGATGCGGAACATGGGCTCGGCCGCGCCTGCGGCATGGCCGCCGATGCGCGCCATGCGCCGGCTGACGATGCCGTCGGCCGGGGCTGTCACCTCGACGCGCCCGCGCCGCCAGGTCAGCTCGCGGCGCTGCGCCTCGACCTGCGCCTTCTCCGCCTCGGCCAGCTTGAGCCCGTCCCTGGCGGCCGCCAGCTGCGCGTCGGCGGTGCGCGCGGCCTGCTCGCGCTGATCGAAGGCCGCCTCCGTCATGTGGCCGCCCTTGAGCAGAGGCTTGGCGCGCTCGTAGGCATTGCCGGCCTCGACGCCGCGTGCCTCGGCCTGGACGATGTTGGCCTTGGCCTGGGCGATGGCGGCGCTGGCGCGTGCCAGCGCCGCGTCGTTCTGGGCGAGCTGGGCGTCCAGCGTGTCGGCCACGAGGCGCGCGAGCACGTCGCCCTTCTTCACGCGCTGGCCCTCGTCGGCCAGCACCTGCGTGATGCGCAGGCCCTCGACCTCGGGCCCGACCAGGATCTCCTCGCGGGCGACGAGGGAGCCGTTGGCCAGCACGGTCTCTGTGAACGCGGTCGGGGCAACCCGCACCACCGTCACCTTGGGCGCGAGCTGCTCCAGCGCCGCGGCCTCGCGCCTTGCGGCCTCGCTGCCGGGGGGGCCGCCCGGGCGCGGCAGCGACCGGCCCACCATGGTGAGCGAGACCATCACGAAGCAGACGGTGAGAACGGCTCCGATCAGCGCTTTTCTCATGATCGATCCCCACGTTGCCGGCTTGCAGCGGCTTCTGGCCCGGTCTTTCCGCTTTGTCCGCTCTGCTCGCCCTGCCTTGCCCCCTCCACCTGCGCCGGCACGGGCCGCAGCAGCCCGACCAGGACCTCCAGCGCGGCAGGTACCATGGCGCTGCCGTCGAACGCCGGGTCGACGACGCGGCGCCAGAACATGCCGTCGGCGATGACCGAGAACAGCTTGACGACCACCGGGATCGGGAGATCGGGGGCGATGCGGCCCGCGTCCTGCATGCGCTGAAACAGCGCCTCGAAGCTGGCGTACACGAACTCGTCGACTTCGCGATGGATCTCCCCGACCCGCGCATTGCGCGTCGATTCCAGGCCGATCTCGATGAACATCAGGTTCTTGTGCGGCGGCTCGTCGACGAAGTAGGTCTCGCCAAGGCGCTTCAGCGCCGCCAGGACGTCGGGAGCGTCGGAGAGGGCGGCGGCGAGGCGCTCGGCGAACTCGGAGCGGTTGCGCTCGCAGATGCCGGCGATCAGCGCCTCCTTGCTGTCGAAGTAGACGTAGAGCGCCCCAGGGCTGACCGCGGCCTCCCTGCAGATGTCCTGCATGGTGGTGCGGTGGAAGCCCGAGCGGGCGAAGCAACGCTCGGCGGCATCCAGGATGTGCTCGCGCCTTGCGCGCTGGACGTGCGGCTTGAGCTTGGGCACGGTCGACTCCCCCAGACCTCCTGCGATCGCCGCTGCCCGCTGCGGCGCATCAAAGAAAACGAACGGCCGTTTTGTTTGCGCGGAAATGGGCCGCATCAGGGCTGAAATGTTGCTGGTACGCAAAGATGACCTCACGCCTGCGTGATTGTTGCCATGCGGCATCACAGTGTGCCCTGGTGCGTCGCTGCAAGGCGGGGCCGTTGCCCGTTGGCCCCGCAATTCGGGCGGTCGCGGCGAGCGTCTGGGCCCCGTCTGAGCGGACGAGGAGACCGCCGCCCGCGCCCGCGTCTGGGAAGGCCCTTCCCGAGGCTCAGGAGGGGCTCCTGGGGCATCGCCGGCTCCGGCCGGGGCCGAGAGGCCGGCAGGCTCTCCCGAGGCTCCTGGACCACCACAGGCGCCCTGGGCGCGATTCCCGGATTGGGACAGTCGGATCGGGCCGGGCAGCGCAGCCCGGCAGGTGCAACCCGCGCCGGGTCACAGGAAGCCACGCGTTGGCCCGCCGGATCGATGGCACGGCCGCAACCCGCCACCATTGCTCCCTCCCTTCGTTGCGTCTGCAGGCAGGGATGTGGCGGTGGCCGGTTTCCGACGCTTCTCCGCAACGTAAAGTTTCGCAAAGCCGCGCTGCAACGGATGCCGCAATGTTGTCATGCCGGCCTCGCGCCCCGGATCGAGTCCGGGGCAGGCTCAGCGCGAGAGCCGGTGCCCAGGGCCAGGGGCGAAAGCGTCGGGGACCGTGAGCTGGGTCCCGGGTCTCGGGCTATCGCCCTCGCCCGGATGACCGGCCAGCCCGCGGCTACGGCTTGCCGTCGTCGAGGCTGACGACGATGGCCGCGTTGGCGATGAGGATGGCGTCGCTGCCCTGCTCGGCCGGGATCTCCAGCCCGCCCTTCACGGCCGTCACCTTCACGATGCCATGGGGGAGCTCCTTCGCGACCGCCGCCGTGTCGACCCCGCCCGGATCCGGCACGGCGACCGTGACATCGACGAACATCTCGTCGGCGGTCTTGCCGAGCATGCGGAAGAAGCCGAGGCTCGAATGGCGGATGGCATCGGAGACCGCGCGCCGGGCCGCCTTGGTGGCGTCCCTGCCGTGCACATCGACACCCATGCCCATCTCGGTGATACAGCGCACACGTGCCATTCGGGACCTGCTTTCCGTTCGCTCCGCGAGCTCCAACGGGCCTAGACTGGGGCCGTTCCCGAGAGCTGTCCATATCCGCTCCAAGGCTGCCGCCTTTGCTGCGGTGCAGAGAGCGTCCGTGGCGCGATGCGAATGCAGCTCAACCTCGGTCTGGCTGCTCAGCTCTGCCATATCGGCACCATCAAGCCATGTTTGGCTCTGCGACCCTGTCGCGCGGGCAGAGGCAGGAGTTGCCAGCAGGTTGAACTGAACCCGGGGGGACGTTGTGAGACTCTGGCGCTGGACCGTCGCGGTCACTACGGCCATCGCGCTCGGTTTTGGCCTCACGCTGCACCTGACCGGCACATCGGCGCCGTGGGCCAATCTGGCCGATCTCGGGCTCACGGCCCCCAGCCCGGTGCTGGCCGCCGTGCGCAAGAGGCTGTCCGAGCTGGCCGGTCGAACCGACGCTGCGCCCGCCAATGCCGAGGACCTGGCCGCCGCGACCGCATTCTACAATGCGCGCAGCGGGTCGCTGCTGTGGGTCACGGAGAGCGGGATTTCGGGGCGGGGCAGCTCCGTCACCGGCGAGATCCGCAAGGCCGACGATTGGGGGCTGCGCGCCGGCGATTTCGCCTTGCCCAAGCTGCCCGCCGGAGCCGTCTCCGCCGAGGCAGCGGCCGCGGCCGAGCTTGCGGTGACCTTTGCGGTGCTCAAGTACGCGCGCTACGCGCGCGGCGGACGGTTCGGCGATCTGTCGAGCATCTCGAAGCTGCTGGACTACAAGCTGCCCGTGCGCCCGGCCGGGGACGTTCTCACGGAGATCGCCGCCAGCCATGCCCCCGACGCCTACCTGCGATCGCTCCATCCGCAGCACGCGCAGTTCCAGGCCTTGCGCCGGCTGTACTTGAAGCTGGGCGAGCCCGGGCGCGAAAGTGCGGACAGGGCTGTCCAACTGGCCCGCATCGTCATCAACATGGAGCGCTGGCGCTGGCTGCCGGCGGACCTCGGCGACTTCCATGTCTGGAACAACGTGCCAGAGTTTGTCACGCGCGTCGTCAGGAGGGGCGAGATCGTCCACTCCGACAGGATCGTCGCGGGCCAGCCCGAGTGGGCCACGCCCGCGTTCTCCGCAGACATGAAGACCATCGTCTTTCATCCGAGCTGGGGTGTCCCCGACGGCGTAAGGAGGAAGGAGCTGCTGCCTCGCCTGCGCGACTCGCAAGGCGGCTTCCTCGGCCTCTTTGGCGGCGGACAATCGAGCCGGGCCCTGCTCGAGCAGTACAAGCTCGAGGTCACCCGCCAAGGCCGTCCGATCGATCCCGATAAAGTGGACTGGAGCACCGCCAACATCGGCGCCTACGAGTTCCGCCAGCCCCCGGGGCCGCACAACCCGCTCGGCGTGGTCAAGTTCATGTTCCCTAACAAGCACGACGTCTACATGCACGACACGACGGCGTCGGAGCGCGATCTCTTCGCCAAGTCCTACCGCGGCCTGAGCCACGGCTGCATGCGCCTGTCCGAGCCGCTCCGCTTTGCCGTGATCCTGCTCGCTCAGGACAAGGGCTGGTCGGAGCAGCAGGTGCAGAGCCTGGTGAACGGCGGAACCACCGTCGAGGTGAAGCTCACCACCCGTATCCCCGTGCATATGACGTACTTCACGGCGATGGTCGATCGCCAGGGGAACCTGCAGACCTTCGCCGATCTCTACGGTCTCGACGAGCGCATGGGCGCACTCCTCTACGGCAGGAAGGTCCCGTTCGTCACGCCGCGCTACGACGACGAGATCAAGGCGATGCGGACGAGGCACCGGCCGGCAAATCCCGACGGGGGATCGACGCTCGCCGATGCGATCGCGAGCATCTTCTCGCCCTGATATCCCGTGCCGCCTCGAACACGGGCGGGGAAGATCCCGGATAACCTCTGCCCCGACCTGGCGGTCGGGGCCTCGGTTTCCGGGAATGCAGGCGGAAGTTGCGGATGAGCCTCCCCACTTGCGTCCCCGGCCGAAGCGTCCGGACTTGATCGAAGATCATCCCGCTGCGGTCGGAGCGCCAACACATGGACGAGTGCCCACGTTCGCGGCGCAAGTGCAGAGACGCTGTGAGGTACATCTTGCTCAATGGCTCGGGCTCCCTCGCAGTCCGCCCCCAGCCCGGCCCTCAGAACCGCTGGAACGAGGCGAAGACGTTGCGGGTGTGGCCGATGGCGTGCGCCTGGTTGTTGGCCCAGGTCGAGTCCAGGTCGGACAGCGGCTTGAGCGCGACCACCTCCGACTCGGTCTTGCCCTCGTCGAACAGCTTCTTGATGCGGTCGTGCGAGGTCACCAGCATGTCGCGGAACACGGCGAGGTCGGCCTTGGTCGCCAGCGGGCCGTGGCCGGGAACGATCCTGGTCTTGTCGTCGGCGACCTTGAGGTAGGTGTCGAGCGCGCGGATCATGCCGCGCACGTCACCGCCGTTGCCGTAGTCGATGTTCTGGTAGCGCTTCAGGTTGTTGAAGGTGTCGCCGGTGGCGAGCACGTTGGCGTCGGCGAACCAGACCCAGGTGTCGCCGTCGGTGTGGGCGTTGGCGACGTGGGTGAGCTTGGCCTTGCGTCCGCCGACTTCGAGCGTGATCGAGCCGCCGACGTAGGTCTGCTTGGGCAGTGCCTCCGCCGGCCGCGGCGGCGCCTTGTTGCCGGTGAGGCCCGCGACGGTGCCGGCCGCGAGGCGCACGCGGATGTTGTCGTGCGCCACGATGGTGGCGCCGGCCTTGGCGAAGTTCTCGTTGCCGCCGGTGTGGTCGCCGTGGAAGTGGGTGTTGACGAGGTACTTGATGGGGAGCGGCGAGACCGCCTTGATGGCGGCCGCGATCTTCTCGCTGAGCGGGGCGAACTGGCCGTCGATCATGATGATGCCGTCGGAGCCCACCGCCACGGTGATGTTGCCGCCCTGCCCCTGCAGCATGTAGGTCTTGTTGCCGAGGTCGACGGTCTTGATCTCCACCTTGGCCCAGTCGATCAGCGGAGGTGGAGGCGCGGGCGGCGGTTGCTGCGCGACGACCGGCCCTGCGAGCATCGAGGCTGTTGTGGCCACTATGGCCAGTCGGATTCTGGTCATGCGCTCTCTCCCGTTCGACTGAGGTTTCAGGTTTCAGGTATCAGGTTTCAGGACGTCGGCGTTGGCCTTTGTTGCTTCGAAACCTGATACCTGAAACCTGAAACCTGAGGTAGGCGCTCCGGCGCGGGCCGTGTAACGTCGAGCCTTCCGCAAGCTTCACCCGCCACGGCACCCGCATGATCCCCCTGCTCAAAGGCCTGCGCATTCTCGATCTTACCACGGTCATCCTGGGCCCCTACGGCACACAGATCCTGGGTGATCTCGGCGCCGAGGTGATCAAGGTCGAGTCGCCCGAGGGCGACAGCATGCGGCCCGTCGCACCGGTGGCACCCGACGGGCTCTCCGCGATTTTCGCCAACTTCAACCGCAACAAGCGCTCGATCGTGCTCGACCTCAAGTCCGAGGCCGGGAAGGCGGCGCTCGTCAAGCTCATCGCCACTGCCGACGTGCTGGCGCACAACATGCGCCAGGACGCGATGGACAAGCTGGGCTTCACCTTCGAGGCGGTGCGCGCGGCCAACCCGCGCATCGTCTACGCGGCGGCGGTGGGCTTCGGGCGCCACGGGCGCTACGCCGGCAAGCCCGCCTACGACGACGTGATCCAGGCCGCGTCGGGCTTCGCCGGCCTGTTCCAGATGCGCGACGGCGCCCCGCTCTATGCCCCCTCTATTGCCGCCGACAAGGTGTCGGGCATCCACCTCGCCTACGCGATCATGGCGGCGCTGCTCTACCGCGAGCGTACGGGAGAGGCACCGGGCTACGTCGAGGTGCCGATGTTCGAGGCGATGGCCGCCTTCAGCCTCTCCGAGCACATGGGCAGCGCCACCTTCCAGGAGGACGGCACGGTCGGCTACGTGCGCGTGCTCTCGCCGGGGCGCCGGCCCTACCGGACCAGGGACGGCTGGGTCGGCGTGCTGCCCTACTCGCAGCGCAACTGGACCAGGATCCTGATCGAGATCGGCCGCCCCGAGGTGGCGGAGCTGGCCTGGTTCAGGAACGCCACCGAGCGCAGCCGCCGCGTCGACGAGCTCTACGAGATCCTCGCCGCCGCGTTGCCGGAGCGCACCTCCGCGGAGTGGCTCGCTGTCTTCGAGCGCCTCGACGTGCCCCATTCCCCGGTGCGCTCCCCACAGGACCTCCTGCGCGATCCCCACCTCGCCGACGTGGGCTTCTTCGACTGCAACTTTGCGGGCTCCACGCCGGTGCGGCGCACCCTGCGCCAGGCCGTCAACGTGGAGAACGTGGACGTGGCGCCCGACCTCCCACCGCCGCCCCTGGGCGCCGACACCGCGGCCGTCCTGCGCGAGGCCGGCTGCAGCGACGCGGAGATCACGGCGGTGCTGGAGCGGGCCCCGGCGGCGAAATCGGCGTGACGCTGTCATGCCGGGCGAGGGCGCCAGCCCGAGGCCCGGTACCCAGGGCCGCTGCGGACGGAAAGTCGGCCTCACGGTCGCGCGAGGCCGAGAGAGCGCGAGGAGGAACCAAATGGCCGTCACCTTGTTCGTCGTCCGTGCCAGCATCGCCAAGGAGAAGGAGGCCGCGTTCAACACGTGGTACAACGAGGAGCACGTGCCGCAGGTGCTGCAGTACAATGGCGCCGTCAGCGCGCGGCGCTACAAGCAGATCCTGGGCGAGGACAAGCACCAGTACATGGCGCTGTACGAGTTCGCGAGCGAGGAGGTGTTCCAGCGCTTCATGGCCTCGGACCACCTCAAGACCCTGATCGAGGAGTACGACGCCCACTTCGGCGACTCTTCGGAGCGGGCGCGCTCGGCCTACGTGCAGGTGTTTCCGTAGCGGCCGGCGGAGGCCGCAGAAGGCGAGGCGCATGCTGCCCGAGAGAGCCACGTGCGTGATCGCCGGCGGAGGGCCGGCCGGGCTGATGGCCGGCTATCTCCTGGCGCGTGCCGGCCTCGATGTGGCGGTGCTGGAGAAGCACGGCGACTTCCTGCGCGACTTCCGGGGCGACACCATCCACCCCTCGACCATGGAGGCGCTGGGCGAGCTGGGCCTGCTCGAGGCGTTCCTGGCCCTGCCGCATCAGGAGGTGCCCTACGTGGAGGGCGAGATCGGCGGCGAGCGCATCCGCTTCGCCGACTTCTCGTGGCTCTCCACGCGCTGCCGGTTCATCGCCTTCATCCCGCAGTGGGAGTTCCTGAGCTTCATGGCGGCGCAGGCGCGGGCCTACCCGGGCTTCACGCTCGCCATGGAGGCCGAGGCCACGGGCCTCGTGCACGAAGGGGAGCGCATCGCGGGCGTGCGCGTCGCCGCGCCCTCGGGGCCGGCCGAGATCCGCGCCGACCTCGTGATCGCGGCCGACGGGCGGCACTCCACCCTGCGTCGCGCCGCGGGCCTCGAGGTGGAGACCTTCGCGGCGCCGATGGACGTGCTGTGGTTCAAGCTGGCGCGGCAGCCCGGCGATGCGCGCGCCGTGCTCGGCCGCATCGAGGCCGGGCAGGCGCTCGTCATGCTCGACCGCGGCGACTACTGGCAGTGCGCGCTCATCATCCGCAAGGGCAGTGCGGAGGCGGTCAAGGCCCGCGGCCTCGAGGAATTCCGGGCGCGCGTGGCGGCGCTCGCGCGGCGGCCCGCGGACGAGATTGCGAGCCTCGACGACGTGAAGGTGCTGACCGTGGCGGTCGATCGCCTGAAGCAGTGGCACCGGCCCGGCCTCCTGTGCATCGGCGATGCCGCGCATGCCATGTCGCCCATCGCCGGCGTGGGCATCAACCTCGCCATCCAGGACGCTATCGCCGCGGCCAACATCCTGGCTCAGCCGCTGCGCCAGGGACGCCTGACCGAGGACGACCTCGCGCGCGTGCAGAAGCGCCGCAGCTTCCCGACCCGGGCCACGCAGCGGATGCAGATCGCCATCCAGAACCGGGTGATCGACCCTGTGCTCTCCGCCTCCGCCCCGCTGCGCCCGCCCTGGATCGCGCGCCTGATGCAGCGCCTCACCTTCCTGCAGGCCATTCCGGCCCGGCTGGTGGGCATGGGCTTCCGCCCGGAGCACGTGGACCTCGGCGTGATCGACGGGCGTTGAGTCCCCTCTCCCCGCTTGCGGGGAGAGGGGACATGGCG
>Ga0075421_100007771_pt1 | contig 13141 bp, 7 predicted proteins | sample SoiMetdeltSBSDD5_FD_75292 | JGI IMG/M metagenome (GOLD analysis project Ga0075421, IMG submission 75292) | Bulk soil microbial communities from a Populus tree surrounding site in Tennessee, USA - Soil MetaG P. deltoides SBSDD5 | ecosystem: Environmental > Terrestrial > Soil > Tree plantation... | reverse complement strand
GCGACGGAGCGGCCGGGCATGGCGATCTGGCGCGAGCGGCTATACGCCCGACTGGCGCGCAACGCTCGCCGAGCGACGCGCTACTTCAAGATCCCGTCGAACCGGGTGGTAGAGTTGGGCGCGGAAATCGAGCTCTGACGCTGGCCCGATCCCGGTTGCGCTTGAGGCGCCCGGCCCAGCGTAAGGACTTGCGCCGTCCCGCATCCAGAACGGATCCCGATGCCAGACTTCGCCGCCTGCGAACATCTGGATACCGATAAGCACCCTGTAAGCGCTGGCGGGCATCTTTCGTCCCGTGAGCGACTTACTCGACTACTGCGCGACGACCGCGATCTGGACCTCCGGCAAGTGCTGCGAGGTCCGCGTCGGCGACCATGTCACCCGCTACGTGAGGCGTGGCAGCGGGTCTCCCGTCGTGGTCGTCGGAGCAAATGCTGATCGAAATGGGGTGTGGGCGCCTCTCGTCGACGCGCTTGCCGGCAGCCACCGGCTCGTCATCCCGCAGCTGCCGCCTTCCGAACCGGATATGGCCAGCTGGCTTCGCTCCTTCATCGAGGGGGTCGGTCTCTCCTCCGTCGCGCTCATCGCTGGTGGTAGGACTCAGACGGAGGCCATATCGCTCGCCGCCGGCGATGACTTCACCATCCGAAAGCTGGTGCTCGTCGGGGACAGTGAGAGCATCGGCGCCAACGGTGCGTCATTGGACTCAAAGGCCTCGACGTCCGACTCGTCGCGCACCCTGCGCGTCCTCGCAAATTGGCAGCCCGGCGAAGCCGTAGAGCGCGTCCAGCGTTTCATCGCACTCGACGGTGCAGGCGGGTAAGGCGGCAACGGCGTCAGACCCGTTGCGGTTTCCATAGGGGGTCTGACCGCATTGAACGAAGGGGACTCGGCTGGCGACCAAAGACCTTCGACTCATAGCTCACGCTTGAGCCGAATCGTTCCAAGGTCTATCGTATGCGACTGCCCCACTGGTAACTCGCAGCACCCCTCCGGATGACGACGGCCGCGCCCCCATCCCTGACCGCCCTCTCGCAGCACGTCGCGAGCGCCGATCTTCCCGTCCACCTCACGCGCTTCATCGGGCGCGCGAACGAGCTGACCGAGCTCGGACGGCTCATCGGGACGACTCGGCTGCTGACCCTGACGGGCGCTGGTGGCAGCGGGAAGACGCGGCTCGCGCGCGAGCTCGCTGCGGGAACCACCCAGTTCGCACGCATCGGCTGGGTGGATCTTGCGCCGCTTGGCGACCCTGCGGTCATTGCTCGCGAGGTGGCCGCGGCGCTTCACATCCCCGACCGCGGCGGGCGCCCCACTGAAGCGCTCATTGCCACGATCGCGGACACCGCCATGCTCCTCGTGCTCGACAACTGCGAGCACCTGGTGGACGCGTGTGCGGATTTTGTTGAGCAGCTTCTTCGGAGTTGCCCCCGGCTGACGATCCTTGCGACCAGCCGCGAAGCGCTCGGCATTCCGAGCGAGACCGCGTGGCTCACACCGCCGTTGGGTGGTCTTGAGGCCACTCAGCTCTTCGTCGAGCGCGCGCAGGCCTCCCTTCCGTCCTTCGAGCTCGCCGACTCGAACGCCGGCGCGGTCAGGGACATCTGCCGTCGCCTCGATGGGATCCCACTCGCGATCGAGCTCGCCGCGGCCCGGGTTCGCGTCCTGTCTCCCGAGCAGATCGCCGCACGGCTCGATGACGCGTTTCGGCTGCTCACGACCGGCAGTCGAACGGCACTACCGCGACAGCGAACGCTCCGCGGCACCATGGACTGGAGTTACGGTCTCCTCGAGCCACGCGAGCAGGCACTCCTCTGCCGGCTCGCGGTCTTCTCTGGAAGCTTCTCGCTCGAGGCGGCCGAGGCGGTATGCGTCGGGGCGCCACTGGAGGCGGAGGATATCCTCGACGGCGTCGCGACGCTGGTGGACAAGTCGCTCGTGGTCATGGAGGCGGGCGACGGTGCGGCACGCTATCGGTTGCTCGAGACCGTTCGCCAATACGGGCTCGAGCTGCTCAACCAGGCCGGCGGGCTCAAACGGTATCGCGAGCTTCACGCGAACCACTACCTCGAGTTCGCCGAGCGATTTGCGCCACTCATCGTGGGCGGCGAGCACGAACCGGGCTTGCTCGCTCGTATTTCCGTCGAGCACGACAACCTCCGCGACGCGTCCGTGTGGGCAGCGAGCGACCCATCGCGCGCAGAGAAGGCGCTCCGCTTCGCCGACGCCCTCTTCTGGTACTGGTATGGAACGGGGTACTGGTACGGCGCGGGGCAGTTCCGTCAGGCGCGTGAGCAGATCGCCAAGGCACTTGCCGCTGCTCCCGACGCTGACCCGCTCCTTCGTGCTCGCGCCCTTTCTGCGGACGGTCTGAGCGCGCTCGCACAGGGCGATTACGAGGCCTCGCGGAGCTCGTTCGAGCAGAGCCTCGCACTTCTGCGCGCGTACGGCGATGCCAGCTCCATCGCGTTCGTCCTCGCGAAGCTCGGCGCGAGCCACATCATGCTCGGCGACGTCGTGCTCGCGGGCAAGCTGCTGGATGAGTCGTTTGATATCGCGAAGCCGCTGCCGCTCTCGATTCTTCACTCGTTCATTCGGTTCTGGCGCGGGTGGGCCGCGCACGTCCGCGGCGAGCACGATCTCGCGCGGTCGATGTTCGAGGATGGCCTGCGGTTTGGTCGCACCATCTCGCATCGCACGTCGTACGCGCACTCGAGCGCCATGCTCGGCAAGGTGCTCTGCAAGCTTGGCGAGTTCGCGGAATCGTACGTCCGGTTGAGCGATGGGTTACGGATCCATCTCGAGATCGGCGACGGGTGGGGAATCGCCCTCGATCTGGAAGGGCTTGCGGGCTTGGCGATGGCGCGAGAACGGTACGCGGATGGTGTCCGTCTCATGGGCGCAGTGGACGCGCTTCGCGAGCGGATCGCCATCGCGCTTCCGGCATCGGACCGTGTCGAACGCGATAAATGGGTCACGATCGCCCGGAACGAGATCGGGGCACACTTCGATCGGCTCTATGACGAAGGGCGCAAGCTCTCGATGGAGGACGTGTCCCAGCTGGCGGCAGAAGCGGGCGGGACACACACGGCCGAGTATCGCGTGCCGGTGCTCGACATCGACCCGACGGTTACGCCCCCGGTGCCGATTCCGGCAGCGGTCACGCTTCGCGTGCTGGCGCTCGGACCGCTGCAGGTGTTCGTCGGCCGCGACATGATCGACACGACCGTCTGGGGCTCCGCGCGTCCGCGCGAGCTCCTCGTCTACTTACTGATGCACCCCGAAGGGCGAACCAAGGAGCAAGTCGGACTCGCGTTCTGGCCCGAAGCGTCGACGGCGCAGCTTCGCAACAGCTTCCACGTGACGTTGCACCGTCTGCGGAAGGCGCTGCGCAACCCGGATTGGATCACGCTATCGAACGACCGCTACCGCGTGGACCCGATGGTGATCGCCGAGTTCGACGTGGGCGCGTTCGAGAACGAGGTGGCCGCTGCGAGAAAGGCGTTGAAGCGGCGGGACGAAGGCGCGACGACCATACTCGAGAAGGCGCTCGCCCGGTTCCGCGGCGACTTCCTCGACGGTGAGCCCGCGGGTGACTGGCACCTCGAGCACCGCGACCGACTGCAGCGCATGTTCGTGGATGCGCTGATGGAGCTGGGCAACCGGCATGCGGAGGAGAACCGGCTGGCGAAGGCGGCGGACGCGTACCGTCGCGTTCTGGCTCGCGACGATCTCAACGAGGATGCGACACGGGCGCTGATGCGGTGCTACGCCAAGGTTGGCGAGCGGGGGCAGGCGCTCAAGCTATACCAGCGGTTCGTTGAGCGGCTTAGGAAGGAGCTGGATGCGGAGCCGGAAGACGAAACGACGGAGCTGTTCGACGAGATTAGAGGGTAGGTCCGGCTCATACAGCCAGTTTCAGTTTTGAGTTTTCACTCATCAGTAATCAGTACGAAACGCGAAACGTCGCGGAATTGGCGTCAGATCTCAATTCCGGCGCGCGTTTGACGGAATACTGATGATTGAAACTGAATACTTGAACTGTGCCCTATCGCCAAGGCCGGGTCGGAGGGCGAAGCCTAGGCGGCAACCTCGTTGCGTAGTACCGCCCCGACTCTTGAGCGGTTGCCGACGCCGAGCTTGGCCAGTAGCCGCTCGACGTGGTTCCGGGCCGTGAAGTAGCTGACCCCGAGCTTCTCGGCCACTTCCTGGTTGGAGAGCCCGGCGGCGACGAGCCGGGCGACCTCGATCTCGCGCGCGCTCAGGCCGTAGCGGCTGCGCAGCTCGATGTCGGTCAGGGGATTTACCATCCCGAACGCGGCGGTCACCAGCACGCCGGCCTCGTCACCAGGCATCCATCCCGTGGCGAGTGTTCCGCGGAGGCGGTAGACGCGGCCGTCCGCGCGGACTTCGCGGAAGGTTTCCGAAGCAGAGCCCGTGGCGCGCGCGGCCGCACCGAACCGATGCGCCGATGCTGCAAGCGCCCAAGCAATGCGCTGCGCTTCGGTTCGCACCTGCGCGCCCGGGCCCGACGATCCAGGCATTCCGAACAGCTCGGCGGCCCGGGGGTTGGCATGCACCAACCCGCCCGAGCCGTCGTACATGAGCACTGCTTCGGGAATCGCATCTAACAGGGCAGCCAGCTCCGAGCGTCGCGCCGCCAGGCGACGCCATTCGGAAACACCGGCCTTGAAAGGCGGCACGAGGACTCGGGCCATCGCGGCGCGCTGCATCTCTTCAGGAGACGCTGCGGCGTCCGCGCGACTGGCCGTTTCTGCAATCGCATCGAGCTTCCGCTCGATCACGTCCCAGCCGGACCCGCCCGCGCCGATCTTCGGCATGCGGACGTCGGTACCCATGACATCGCTCATCGCGGCCCACGCAGCATCCAGCCAAGCCGCGGCCCCCGGATACTCGAACGGTGTGAGCAGCGTGTGGAGCGCGCGCTCGAGTGTAGCGAGCGACTGGGCTGCAGACAGCGTCTCGTAGCGGGTTGGAGCCGTGGACGGGAAGTCGCGGTAGACGTCGTCACGAGTGTCCAGCACGGATAGGCCCTCGGGGGTTTGAGCACAGCGCCGGGGAACGGTCCCGGCGACACGCAGCAAAATGTTGGGGACCTCTTACGACATGCTTATGCTGGTTTGTGGAAACGCTTACACCGCTTACAGCGGAGGCTTGGCTGGGGTTTTCAAGGGGTCAGAGTTGTTGAAACAGAGGGTTTCAAGGGGTCGGAGTTGTTGAAGCCGATGTACCCAGTTTCAACAACTCTGACCCCTTGAACGCCCCTCGCCACCAGCGTCCCCTTGCGCTTCTACAAGTCCGATGGCATTGTCTTGTAGAAGCGAAAGGGGAAAACGGTGACCGAAGACCCGCGGCTTGACCTCCCGCAGGGGACGCTGGACCTCCTCATCCTGAAAGCGGTGTCGCTTGGCCCCATGCATGGCTGGGCGATCTCGGAGCGGATCCGGGACGTCTCACGCGCCGCCGTCCAGATCCCACAGGGGTCGCTCTACCCCGCCCTCCACCGTCTCGAGCGACGAGGGTGGATCAGCGCCGAATGGGGGGCGTCGGATAACAACCGGCGGGCGAAGTACTACCAGCTCACCCGCAGCGGCCGAAACCAGCTCCAGCTCGAGACCGAGGCGTGGCGGTCCCTCACAACCGCCGTCTCGCTCGTGCTCGACATGGGTTGACCGGGGGACACCATGCTACGCGACTGGCTGAGCGACACGTGGAGCGACGTCCGCTATCGGTTCCGCGCCCTGTTTCGCCGACGGGCGATGGATCGGGAGCTCGACGATGAGCTGCGCTTCCACCTGGAACAGGAGGCCGCGAAGCTCGCGGCTCTCGGGATGAGCGCGGACGAGGCAATGCGTCAGGCGCGGCTCGCGTTCGGCGGCGTCGATCGAATCAAGGATGACACGCGCGACGTGAGCGGCGTGTCCCGGATCGAGGTCCTCGGGCAAGACCTTCGTTACGCGCTTCGCGGGCTTCGTGCTCGCCCGCTATTCACGGCATCGGTGGTGCTCACGCTCGGCCTCGGAATCGGCGCGAACGTGGCGATGTTCGGCATCGTCGATCAACTGCTCCTTCGGGTCCCTCCGTACCTGCGCGACGCGGACCGCGTGCATCGCGTGTACCTCACACACACGAATCGCGGTGAGGACACCACCGAGCCGACGACCGAGTTCGCGCGGTACCTGGATTTCAGACGCTATTCGAAGACGGCGGAAGCACTCGCGATCTTTGCGGAGCGTCATTTCGCCATCGGCGTCGGTGAGGACGCGCGAGAGTTACCGGTGGGCGTCGTCAGCGCGAGCTTCTGGGGCTTCTTCGACGCCCCTCCCGCCGCGGGCCGATACTTCACGAGTCGCGAGGACTCGATCCCGGAGGGCGCACCGGTGGTGGTGCTCAGCCACGCGTACTGGCAATCGCACTATGGTGGCTCGCCCGACGTCATCGGTCAGTCGATCCAGATCGGCCCCGTGCCGGTCACCATCATTGGCGTCACGCCGCGTGGATTCGTCAGTCTCGCCGACGAAGGGACGCCCGTCGCGTTCATTCCGAGCACACTCTACGCGTTCGGCGTGTCGCAGCAACGCGGACGGATCAACTACCACACGACCTACAACTGGGGATGGTTATCCGTCCTCGTTCGCCGGAAGCCGGGCGTGAGCGTCGCCGCTGCATCGGCCGATCTCACGACCGCGTATCGGCTGAGTTGGGAGTCGGAGCGCGCCATCAGTCCCCTCCCGCCCGTGGATTCCGCGCGTCCGCGCGCGGCCGCTGGACCACTCGTCCTCGAGCGCGGCCCGAACGCAAGCCCCGTCGCGCGCATTGCCGCCTGGATCGCCGGCGTCGCCGCGATCGTCCTGCTGATCGCGTGCGCGAACGTGGCGAACCTGCTGCTCGCCCGCGCGCTCTTCCGCCGCCGCGAGATCGCGCTGCGGATGGCACTCGGCGCCAGCCGCGGGCGACTGCTCACCCAGACGCTCACCGAGAGCCTGCTGATCGGGGCGCTAGGCGGTGTGGCGGGTGTGGCTGCGGCCCAGTGGGGCGGCACCATTCTCCGCGCGATGTTCCTCGCGGAGCCGGGCACTGTAAGCGTGGTGGGTGATGGTCGGACGTTGGCGTTCGCCGGTGTGGCGGCGGTCGTTGTCGGTGTGCTCATTGGCCTGGTCCCGGCCCTGCAGGCCGGTCGGTCGGCGCTCACCTCGTCGCTCAAGGTCGGCGCGCGCGAGGGCACGTACCAACGGTCGCCGGCGCGTACGCTGCTGCTCGTGCTGCAGGGCGCGCTGTCCGTCGTGCTGCTCGTCGGCGCAGGGCTCTTCGTGCGCAGCCTGCAGAACGTGCGGGCGGTGGATCTTGGTTTCGACGTCGATCCAGTGCTCCTCGTGACGCCGAACCTGCGTGGGCTCCGGCTCCCGCCTGACGAGAATGCGCAACTCGCGCGGCGGCTCGTCGAGGAGGCGCGCAGCATGCCCGAGGTGGAGAGTGCCGCACGAGGCATCAGCGTTCCGTTCTGGAGCACGGAAAGTCTTGGCTTCACCGTCCCCGGTGTCGACTCGGTGCGCAAACTGGGTCGCTTCTTTGTTCAGATGGCGTCGGCCGACTACTTCCGGACGATAGGCACACGCATCGCGCGGGGGCGGCCGATCACTGAGGCCGACCGCGCCGACGGCCAGCTCGTCGCTGTCGTGAGTGAAGGGATGGCTGCGGCGGTCTGGCCGAGTCAGGACGCGATCGGTAAGTGCATCATGCTCATAGGTGCCGCGTCACCGCCTTGTCGAACCGTCGTGGGAATCGCCGAGAACATCCGTCAGAACAGCCTGACGGAGTCGCAAAGGCTTCAGTGGTATCTACCCATCGAGCAGATCCGCCCCGGGGAAGCCAGCGTCTTCGTGCGCACGCGAGGCGACGCGAGCGCACACACGGAGGCGGTGCGACGACGGCTGCAGCGGCTGATGCCGGGCGCGGGGTATGTGACCGCGATGCCGATGCGCGAAATCATGGATCCACGCCACCGATCGTGGCAGCTCGCCGCAACGATGTTCGTGATGTTTGGCGGACTGGCGCTCGTGCTTGCCGCCATCGGCCTCTATAGCGTGATCGCGTACGCGGTCGCACAGCGCACGCAGGAGATCGGAGTGCGGATCGCGCTCGGCGCAAGCAGCCACGATGTGTTGAGGATGGTTCTCGGGCAGGGGTTGCGCTACGCGGTGACGGGAATCGTGATCGGCGGGGCGATCGCAATCTGGGCGAGCAAGTGGGTGGGGCCGCTACTCTTCTCGGTCTCGCCGAAGGACCCGTCGGTCTACGCCATCGTGGTAGCGGTGTTGTTAGGCACGGCCATCGTGGCGAGCACGGTGCCGGCGGTTCGGGCGGCGCGGGTGGACCCGAACGTGGCTTTGAGAGCGGAGTAGCGAGGGATGACAATGGAGTCAGGAGCGCCGGCAGCGCATCCCGGCGCTCGCGAGTAGTTGCTCGAAGCGCGGGTTGGACCGCAGCGGATCGAATCGCGGATCGCACGGGAAGCTCACTTCCGTGACGAGCATGTCGCGTCGCTCCACCATGCGCTCCACTGCCGACATCGCCGCAGCCGAGTCACCCGCGCCGACTGCGGCCACAGCTACGTCGTAGGCGCTGACGCGTCCGGCGGCGTAATCATGCTTCAGTTCCGCGTACTCGGCATCCGCGTCGCTAACGCGACCAAGCGCCCGGTATGCCACACTGAGATACGACCGCATATCGAAGCCTGTGCCTAGTCGGCGAGCGGCCTCGAATGACGTAGCCGCGCTGTCCGGTCGCCCTTGCGCGAGCTGGATGAGCCCCTGAATGAACCACGTGTCGCTCCTCGTGCTGTCGAGCGCGAGACCGCGACGCACCTCGGCGCGCGCGTCGTCGTATCGACGCGCGCCGTACAGCGCGATCGCGCCGTCCGTCGCGACGGTCGTGGCGAACGGATCGAGGTCACGCGCGCGCCGAAGCTCGTCCGCGGACCGTGTGACATCACCAACCGCGTAGAGGTGGACGCCGTACCAGTGGTGCGCCGTTGCATCCTCGGGCGCGAGCGCCACAGCGGTCCGGAAGTGCCGCTCGGCCTCGTCCCAGCGCCATTTCATCTTGAGCGCGTACGCGATAGCGAGGTGCGCGTCGGCGAGCGACGAGTCGAGTGCCAGCGCGCGGGTCCCGCTTCGCTGCGCCATGGCGAGCGCGGAGTCGGCGTTGATCGACGTCGTGAACACGGGTAGCACCACCCAGGCCATGGCGAGCCCAGCGTGCGCGCGAGCAAATCTCGGGTCGCGGGTGAGTGCGGCGTTGAACAGGTCGATCGCAGTGCGGAGACCCTCCTCGCCCCGTTTCGACCACGCATACCGACCTCGCAGATAGAGGTCGTACGCCTCCTGGTCACTCGTGCCGCGGAGAATGTCCGATGCCGGGCGCACTTCCCCGGGACTCAGCGTACCACGAAGCTCGTTCGCGATGGTCGCGGTGACCTCGTCCTCGAGCGCGAACATGTTGCTCGCGGTCCGGTCGTACGTTTCGCCCCAGAGGATCGTCCCGTCGGCCACGCGGACCAGATGGGCGCGAATTCGCAGACGATCGCCGAGGCGCGTGACGGAGCCCTCGAGGACGGCATCGACCTGCAAGGCTTCACCGGCTTTCTTGGCATCGACTGCCTTTCCGCCCGTGACCGCCGACCGATTCGCGACGACGCGGAGCTCGGGCAGCTTGGCCAGCGTCGTCGTGAGCGCGTCGGCCATCCCGCTGCCGAGGTACGCCGACGCCGAGTCCGCCGCCGCGTCGATGAAGGGCAACACGGCGATGGAGCGCACCGACTCCACGGCATCACTGGCCGGAGACGCGCGACCCTGCGCCCACCAGACTCCCGCGGCGGCGGCGATAAGTACGACGGCGGCAACTGAGGCGACGATCCGTCGTCGGCGAGACGACGTTGCTGGTGCATGCCGCGCGCGGCTCGCAAGCGCACCGGAGGCACTCAGCTCACTGAGGACTCGGACCAACTCACTGGCGTTAGGCGGGCGTTCGGCCGGATCCTTACGCAGCGCGCGATCGACGAGGTCGGCGAGAACGGGCGGTACGTCCGGGGTACGCGTCGCCAGAGAGGGCGCGACCTCGCTCAGATGGGCCGCGACCATGGCCTGCGAGCTTGTGCGCGCGCCGAAGGGATGCTGCCCGGTCATCAGCTCATAGGCCACGACGCCCCAGGCGTAGATGTCGGCGCGCGCGTCTACGGCGGCGTCGCCGAGTGCTTGTTCGGGCGCCATGTACGCCGGCGTGCCTAACGACATGCCGACCTGAGTCAGCGTGTTGAGCGAGGATCCCGGTGCGCCGTCGCCCCCCGGACGCACCCGGTCGCCGAGGGTCGCGACGGCCAGCGCTTTCGCAATGCCGAAGTCGGTGACGACGGCTGTCGCGACCCTCCGATCGACGTCGCCGGGCACGACGGCGCGCGATCCTCCGGCCAGCAGCACGTTCTCCGGCTTGATGTCGCGGTGCACGACGCCGCTCGCGTGCGCGTGTTCCAGCGCGAGCGCGATGTCGCGAACGATAGCGACGCCTTCCATCACAGTCACCCGACCGCGGGACATACGCGCGCGAAGCGACTCGCCCTCGACGAACGGCATCGTATAGTAGGGGATGCCGTTCGCGTCGCCCGCGCTCAGGACAGGAACGATACGCGGATCCTGCAGGCGAGCGGCGACACGCATCTCGCGCTCGAAGCGCTCGGCCGACACCGCCGCGGCGAGGTCGGGGTTGAGAACCTTGATCACGACCCTTCGCCCAAGCCGGGCCTCGCTCGCGACGAACACGCGCGCCATCCCGCCCCCGCCGAGCTCGCGCTCGAGCGTGTAGGCTGCGCCTAGCGAGGATTGGAGCTGTTCACGCAGATCGGCGCTCACGCGCGCGAACATACGGGCCCGGTTCGCCCTGGATCAATGGGTTGGGCCCCGCGCTAGCGCCTCGCGCCTACCTTGATCAGGTGCCAGCCGATTATCCCCGCACGGGGCCGGATGGTCTCCATCCATGGCTTCGACGATTCCGGGGCCGCCTCCAGACGCACGATCTCGTCCGAGCGCATGGCGCACGCGAGGAAGCCGCCCTTCGCATCCAACGTGACGTCGTACGACGCCGCGCTGTCGGCGACGGGCTTGCCCGTCGCGTCGAGTGGGACGCGCGACAGGATGGCCGGCGTGTTCGAGAACGGCTTGCCGGTTGTCGCGTCCACGACCAGAAACCGGATGATGGCCGCTCGTCCGAGGTCCGTGCGCTCGGTACACATGCGGCGGGCGAGCTCCTCGTAGCTCGGGAACACCAGGTCGAGGGGCGGCGACTCCCCGAGGTTGACCTCGACCGTTCGCCCCAGATGCTCGACGCCGAGCGAGTCCAGCGCCGGGTGGCGGAGGACGAGCGAGTAGGACCCCGGCTGCACGAACGGAAGCTCGAAGCTTCCATCCGACGCGGTCACGGTCGAATCGCTCGTGCCGTTCAGTGCGACCGTGATGCCGGCGAGCGGTTTGTTCGTCGGCTCGTTCATCCGCACCGTCCCACGAACGCGCCCCGCCTGGTTCAGCAGGACGTCGAGGGGGACCGCGCCACCCTCTTCGCTGATGCGCACGAGATGTGGGGTCGACGTCCTCCCCATCGAGATCTGCGTGCCGTCCCACCGAGTCGCGGTCCGCTCGTAGCCGAACTCCGGCATCCGGATGCGCCACGCGCGCACGATCCAGCGTCCGCCCGGCATGCGGAAGAACGACACCGTACCGCCGAAATCCCCGAGCCGCTGCTCGTTAGGTAGCCAGGTGTAATGGAAGTCGAGCGTGCGGAGCTCGGCCGTCTTCGGATCGAGCCACAGCACGCCCTTGATGTCGGGGAGTTTTCGCTCGGGAATCGGCTCGAACGCCAGACCGACGAGCCCCGCGCGGTCGCCGAATCCCTCCTGGAGCCGGAAGCAGTGCTCGTCGAGGAACGTTTCCGACAGCAGGACCTCGGCGTCGGGCGCGAAGTAGTCCGTGGACCCGTCGGTGTTCGTGCGAATGTAGCCGTGGAAAGAGAGCTCTTCGGCGGGGAGACTCCGGAACGGCCGGTCGATTGACGAGGAGACGCGCCGGCGGTCCTCGTACAGCACGCGCCACGTCTCTACGTCGAGCTTGCGCTGGAAGCGCACGACGGTGTCGTTGCCGGCCCGCAGCGTCCGCGTGATGATCGCGGCGTTGAGCGCGGCGCGGGCGTCGTCCCAGAGTGCGGCAGTGCGCGCGTTGGTCTCGGGGCGCCTGACGCACGACGTCCGCCCACGCACCTGCACGGAGCTCAACACGGTGGGCAGCGACTCCACGGCGACGTCCACGCGACGCGTCTCGCCCTCCGCGACCGCGAACGGCGGGATGCGCATGCGTCGCACGCCGATGCGCTTCACGTCGAGCGAGTAGGTCCCGACCGAGGGAAGGCGGACGTCGAAGGCGCCGCGGTCGTCGGAGAGTGCCTGCGCGACCACGGAGTCGCGCGTGTCGAGAACCGAGAGCAGCACGCCGGCCACCGGCGCACCACCGTCCCGCTCGCTCACGACACCGCGAATCACCTGGCCGGCCAGCGACATGATCGGCGCACAAGCCAGGAGCGCCGCGCCGATGCTGACGCCTAACGCGGATGCGAGACGGTCACGATGCCGGAATGCCGAGCGAAGCATCATGCGACTCCATCACGGGACAATACGGCGGTCCCAGCGGCCCCCGAGTAGCCGCGCGTCTAGCTTGTAGCGCGGTACGGCCTTACGCAATACGACGTTAGCAGATGCCGGGCCGGCACGGCCGAGCCGGGCCGTTCCGGCCGCCCCGTTGGGTTATTTGTCTTTCTGCTTGGCCCAGCTGTCCCGAAGGGTCACCGTTCGGTTGAACACCAGTCGGCCGGGCTTCGAGTCGACCGTATCACTGACGAAGTAACCCGTGCGCTCGAACTGGTACCGCGAACCGATGGGGTCGTTCGCCACGCTCGGCTCGACCTTCGCGTGCGGCACGACGACGAGCGACTCCGGGTTGAGCGTCGCGGTGAGCTCCTGCCCATCTCCGACCGCGTCGGGGTCCGGGACGCTGAACAGCTTGTCGTACAACCGCACCTCGGC
>Ga0075421_100007770_pt1 | contig 13141 bp, 14 predicted proteins | sample SoiMetdeltSBSDD5_FD_75292 | JGI IMG/M metagenome (GOLD analysis project Ga0075421, IMG submission 75292) | Bulk soil microbial communities from a Populus tree surrounding site in Tennessee, USA - Soil MetaG P. deltoides SBSDD5 | ecosystem: Environmental > Terrestrial > Soil > Tree plantation... | reverse complement strand
CGCCTTGTGCCGCAGGCGCTTGCGGCCGTCGGGCATGCGGAGGTCCTCGATGTCGAGCGCGGCCCGGCCGCCGTGCTGCTCAACCGGGTCGCCGCGTACCTTGCCGCCAGCGGTCGGCGCGAGGAGGCGCAGGCGGTGCTGGAAAGGGCATTGGCGCACGCGTCCGCCGGGTTCGGCGAGGCATCGGCGGAAGTCGCGACGCTGCATGCGCATCTCGCGCAAGGGCGGTCGGCCGTATCGTCCTCGCTGCCGGGGTCGCCTGAAATTTCTGAGTCTGCCGCTCCTTCGGGGTCGCCCGGGTCGGCCGCTCCTTCGGGGTCGCCCGGGTCGGCCGCTTTCGCCGGGTCGCCCGGGTCGGCCGCTTTTGCCGGGTCGTTCGTGTCCGGCGGGTCGCCCGCGTCCGACGCTTCTTCCGGCCCTTCCGCCTCTTCCGGTCTGTCCGCCTTTTCCGGCCCCTCTGGCGCTTCTGCCTCCTACGATCTCGCCGCCTCGTCCGCCTCGTCCGCCTCCGCCGATCCTTCTGCCTCTTCCGGGTTTTCGAACGCGGATGGCTATTCCGGCCGGAGCGCGCTGGCGTTCAGTTTCGCGCAGACCGGCGACATCCGCCGGGATGCCGGCGACATCGCCGGGGCGCGCCGCGACTACCGCTCGGCGCTGAGCAATGCGCGATTCTCCTTGCCGCGCAACCATCCCCTTGTCGCCGATGTGCGCGCGCGGCTGGCGGCGTTGCCACAACCGTCCAGGGACGATGCCAACGAGAAGCGGCTGGTGCTGGGCTGCTTCGGTCTGGTGGTGGCCACCGTGCTCATCTGCGTCGGCTTCACGGTGGTCCGTGATCTGAACGAGAGCCGCTCCAAGGCGAGCGACAAGGAGCTGACAAGCGCGGACCAGCTGGTGGAGGTGTGCCACTCCAACCAGCGGTACTTCCGGGACGCGGCGGCCTTCGCCGGCCCTGAACCGCATCCGGCGCAAGTGTTTCGCCGCACCAACAACGACACGGGCTTCAAGCGCGAGCTGTTTGGGGGCGACGTGGATCCCCGCAAGACCCAGCTTGTCGCCTGCGCATTGCAGGCCCGGACCGGCCCGCCGCTGGCCATCTGCAAGTTTGCGGCCCAGCCCGAGATCCCGCTGCACGAGGCGAGCTATCAGGTCACCATCTATGAGACGTGGACCGGGCAGCGGCTCGGCTCGCAGACCGTGACCGCCACCACGGGCCAGTGCCCGCCCGTCTACGTGCCGCCGCCGCAGGGAAAGCCGTGGATGCTTTACGCCGCGCCATCTGACGATCAGTATCGCCAGGCGCTGCAGCCCGTCCTCGATCTGTTGCCGCCCGAACCGCCCGCTTCCGCCAGCCCTCATTAGCCCGACGCCTTCTGGCCGGTGGCTTGGCTCTCGGCAACGTTACGGAGCAAGCCGGCGATAAGGAAGAGATAGGCGGCCACAGCACCGATGCCTCGCGCCTCCAGCACCGCCCTCGCTGTCACGCCGGGCTCGGACAGCGAGATGGTGGCGAAGAGCGCCAGGGAGGCGATGAGAACGGCGATCCACGTAAGCCTCGCCCACCAAGGCGCGTGGTCCCACAACGTCCGGTTGAACCTAGGAAGCGGCGGCAAACCCCACGCCGAGATGGCGACGAGCGCTATCGCCGCGCCCAGGATCGGATAGCGGAGGAAGGTGTACTGCGCCGCGTTGCCGCTGAACGTTGCCGCCGTTGACACGGCGGATAGTACGACGCCTGCGGCGGCGACGCGGATGAGGGCGCGATTACCGATCGGCATGGGACCCACGCTCACCTTCGCCCTCGCCATCAAGGTCACGCTTTCGCCAGTTCCGGGCGACCTGGTCCCGCATCCACTGGACACGGGCGGCCATCTCATCGGTGACCGCTTTGAGCTCCGCGTCGCTCAGCCTGTTACGCCAGTTGAGGTACCGCCGCGCGGCCGCCTGGATGGGCGGGGCGATGTCGGGGTTGCGTGCGAGGCCGCGCATGGACACTCTGCCGGCAAGAAGGTCGTCGGCCATGCTGCGAAGCAACGGATGACCCGTGGCGCGCAAGCGAACCAGGCTGCTTTCCAGGAGGCGCCGGTCTACCTCGGCTTCGGCCTTCGCCTTGGCCTCGACATCGGCCTGGGCTGCCACCTCCGCTCCGGCTTGAAGCTTGGCTTGCGCTCGCTCGTGCGCTTGGTCGTGGGATTGCGCTTGCTCGTGTGTTTGCACTTGTTCGTGCTCGTGTGTTTGCACTTGTTCTTGTGCGGGTGTCTCCGGTTTTGGGCCGGTGTCTTGGTCTTTAGCCATGATCTTCACCTCACCGCCGGGTGGTCGTACGCGGCCCTGACCGGCGGGACCTGCCGGATATCCTGCATTTGCCTGCTGAGCACCTGGGAGGTGGAGGTCAGCCCGTCAACGAGAGCCTTTCCCACCCTCACGACCTTGGTCCCGTCATGGATCTTCCTCAGGATCGCCACGATCTTGAGCGCCGCCAGCCCGTAACCGATCAAAGGCCCCACACCCGTCTGCGCCGTGGCCGTACCTGCCGCGATGGCGATGGCCGCAAAGATCGCGTCGTCGAGGATCTGTTCGGCGATCGCCTTCACCGCCTCGCAGTTGGTCCACATCTGCTTGGCGACGTCCTGATACTCCGATTGGAGCGCGCTGAGCACCTTGGCGTATCCGTTCAGGGAGGCCGCGGACGCGTCGAAATAGCCGAATGCCGCGTCGGCGGCGTTGCCCTTCCACTCCGGTCGAAGTGCATCGGTCGCCGCGAGGAGATTCACTCCCGTGCCTGCCAGGCACAGCGCGAGCTTGTTCAAGGCGTCCCCGTAGGCGCTCACCTGCTCCCAATGCCCTGACACCGGTGCGAGGAGCTCCTCCAACACATCCACGTGCGTCAGCTCCTTGACAACCTCGAAGAGCCAGAAGCTTGGGCTGAAATGATCGAGGATCGATGTCCAGTCGTAGTAGCTGTTCTCGGGGATCTCCGCCACGTGGGTCGCGGGCGTGAGGTGCCGGGTCGGGTCATCGGCCACGGGAGTCACCCCCAACCTCAACGTTGACGGCGACCGAAAGCGCGGCGTCGAAGCGGCTTGCGGCGTCCAGATCGGTGTTGCCATAGGCCGCCGCCGCCTTCTCCAACTCCACGGCCGACTCGCGAATGTGGGCGGCCGCCTCCTCGAGCCGCTCCTGGAACAGGGCGACAAAGACGTCGTGAGTGTTCTTGAGCTCGAGAATCAGGCCTTTGTCGGTGAAGTCGAGACGGCTGGACTTGCCGTGATAGCCGGCGGCGATTCTGAGGTGCTCGGCGGTCGCCGCGTACGATCGGGCCGCCGCGCGCACAGCCTCAGGGTCCACTTCGAACATGGTTGATGAGCCTTTCTACGAGGAAGGCGAAAATTGGAGGTGGAGCCGGTTCTGCGGCCGCGTCAGGGCTGGAACTGGGTGGCCGCGGGATTTCGAGGCGTACCGGGAAGGGCGTCGTTGAGCCGTGACACGATGGCGGCGACATCTGCCGCCTGAAGGGCGTCTACGTCGTCGTAATCGACGAGAGCCCGCTCGAGGAACACCACGATCTGATCGGCGCGGCGAAGATGGCCCACGCTGTTCTCGACATGGCGGTGAAGCGTGGCGGACAGCGCCCCACGTGCGGCGCTGACCTCGCCCGAAGGTGAGGTGTGGCCGAACTGCACACCCTGGTGGACCTTGGCATCGGTGTCGTTCAGCCCATTGCGAAGGTTGACGTTGGTGTCGACCTTCACCGCCTGGCACGCGTCGCGAAGCTGTCCTAAATCAACAATCAACTGTGTCATGCGTCCCTCCCCCACGTTCGACGTTTGACGCTACGGGTAGTCACGGGAGACCTACCGCAAGTCGATCGATGGCAGGTTATCCCATATCGATGAGCGCCGCAGGAGCCAAACCAAACCTGTGGATAACTCTCCTAGGTCGGTGGAAATGGGCAGGTAGGCATGCATCTGAGTGATCTCTGCTTTGGGGGCCATCTGTCCTGATTGGACCGACGTCGGTCGCGACTCGATATGACAACGGGAGGTGCCGGAAACGCTGGCCAACGATCGACATGAAGTCGAGGACTCTCGCACAATAGGGGGATGCGGTGGAAGCGCGTACTGACAATCGGGGCGATCGCGGTGGTCGTGGGAGGGGCAGCGGCCGGAGGGGCGCTGCTGACATACCACGAGAGCACCAAGATCGATCGGAGTAATCCGGAGGTGGTGCTGATCCGCTATCTCGACGCGACTTTCGAACGCAAGGACCCGGCAATGGCCAGCCTATACACCTGCGCCAACCCAGCCAGACTCGGTCCACTGGACTCATATCGTGATGAGCTCGAGGCCCGGGAGAAGAACTTCGGAGTGACCATACTGGTCACGTCGAGCCGGATGACCACGACCGATAGCACTATCCAAATGGACTTGCACGTTGTGGCCAACAAGAATGGATCCGTTGAGAGCGAGAGCAGCGATCCATGGCGGTTTCAGATGGTCGATGAGGATGGGTGGCGGGTTTGCGGGGCCGAAAGGCTTACGCAGCCAAGCGCTTCACCTTCACCTCCGCCTCTTTCGGCCTCCCCTTCGCCCACCCCTTGATCACTCCAGCCACAGCTCCGCAGCCGGAATCGCTCGCGTGCTTGGCGTCTGACCGGTTGCGGCCCAGCGATACCAGTCGGCCTCGGGCACCACTCGCACGCACGGAACGCCTTCCTGGCCCTCGTAGACCTCAGTGACGGCGCGCAACCCGCGGCTTTCGGCATCTTCCTCGCCGGTGTGCACCAGGCGCCGTCCCGTGATCTGGCCCGCGCCCTCCACGGGTATCGCTGGCCGGTGTGGCGGCCCGTCAAGGGATACCAGCGCCGGCGTGTCAACCACGGATGCCTGCTGGTCCGACGCTGAGTGGATCGTTTCCACCCACACTCGCTCGATCGGCACGAGCGCCGCGACCGCTTCCGTGCGGTCTCGCTCGGCCCTGTACCAGTCCGCCTCGGCAAGGACGGGCACGAGGCTGCGGCCCGCCTGCCGAACGAGCGCGTCCGCCCTCATGCCATCGCGCCAGCCGTGCCCGGGTAGCCCGATCAGGACTCTTGCCCCGCGCAGGGTCCCACCGCTGGTCACCACGGTCGCCGCCGGCACGGGAACGATTGGCGCCGGGGGCGTGCGCCATTGCGCCGCCCAACGCGCGAAATCAGCCTCTGTCATACCGCCACTCCCAGGGGCGCACCCTTCTTGGCCATGAAGTTCTCCGGGTCGACCGCGCCGTGGGAGCTGCGGTCGCCGTTGAGATGCACTTCGAAATGCAGGTGCGGACCCGATGAATTTCCGGTGGTACCCACAACGCCGATCACCTGCCCGGCAGCGACCCGGTCACCCACCTTGACGTCGGGTCTCCGGTTCATATGACAGTAGCGCGTTATCACCTGTTCGGCGTGGAGCACCTCGACGAACCACCCGCATCCGGGTGTGCTGGGCGAGCCGTCGCGATCACAATTGCCGACGTCGCAGCGGCTCACGATCACCACACCTGAGGAGGCGGCTCGGATCGGTGTCAGCCGGGAGGCGCCGAGGTCGACCCCGTGGTGGGACGGGCGCTCGGGCGTCCTGAACCCTGACCAAACCGTGGCCGCGACCGGAGCCGTCCACCCCGACGCCGCGATCTCACCGAAGCCTGCGCACCGCAGCTTGCCCCCGACCAGGACCGAACGGGCCGCACCATCCGTCAGCTCGTTGACGATCTGTGCGGCCATCGGCTCGTGTTTGGCATACGCATTGGGGTAGGCGGACACTTGTACCCGCTGCGCCGCAACGGTCAACGGCAGTGTTTGCCAATTCGGTACCAGCTGGAGCTTTGAATAGAATTTTTTCGAGGCGTAAACCGGGTCCATTATCTGTTCCGCTGTTCCCCAGCCCTGGCTTGGCCGCTGCTGGAACAGGCCCAACGAGTCATGGTCGTTTCTCGAGCCGAGATGGCCGTGGTTGACGAGGCTGCTTTCCTGCATGGCCGTGGCGACGGCGATCACCCATCCGCGCGGGGGGATCTGCATGTCCTGTCCGGCGCGGATGATGATCGCCGCATGGCGAATCTGATCGGGGCCGTAGATGCCCACCCTGAGGAACTCGCCGTTGACGCTGATCAGCTCCGTCTTGCCGCACGACAGCGAATTGGACATGTTCGATTGGCTGCTCGTCAGGTCGCCGAAGATCAGGGCGCTGACCGCACCGCCGCAGCACAGAACGGCCAGCACCCCGGTGACGGCGATGATCAGCCCGGGGCGGATGACGCGGCGGGGGGCGCCCCTGAGCGGGGCGGCCATGGTGGGGAGAGGTGGCTTCCTCATCTCACACGCGCTCCCAGTCGATCCCGTCCACAAGCCACTTGTTCTGTTGCGCCACCATCCTCAGACGGAGCTTGCCGGCGTCGATGGGGATGATGACGTCAACTGTCGCATCGGCGTGTACCTCAAGGGAAGCCGTGCCGGTGATACGGTCCGCCGGGACCGACGCCGGGTCCACCCCGGACAGCTCGCCCGCCAATGCCTTGGTACAGAAGGGAGTCAGGGAGTCGCGCCACGCCTTCGCCGGACGATTGTGATTGATCCAGAGCGCGGCGAAGTTGTTGGCGACGGCAAGGACCTCCGCCGAGCGCGCGTCGCCGAGCGTCGGCGTCGGGACGAGGTCGACGACGCTGTCATTGCCGGAGCTCGGGTCGACGGTGCTCAGGGGGGTGGTCCCGTCCGGTGAACTCATCGGCCTCTCCTGCCCACCGATCAGCTTGCCGAACGTCACCACCAGGGCGACCACCAGCAGCAGGCCGAGAGCCAGTGCGGTGCGGGGCCGCACCGGCAACCAGCTCAGGAACCTGCCAAACATGGTTACCTCGTCTCCGCGCGCGCCTCAGTCCGGACCTCCCTTTGCTGGGGCGTCGCCGAACTCGGGGTGGCTTGGCGGGGCACCGATGCCGGTCTGTAGATCGCGTATGTGGGCTCCGACTCGGGTACGTCGGGTGTCACCCACCGCTCGCGGCGGCGCGGCCTGGGCGTGTCAGTGTAGTCGTGGTCCACATTGCTCTCAGAGCGCGACACCAGCCTCGGTTCCTCGACGATCTGCAGCTCACCTCGCGCCTCTGGCACCTTGCCGTCGACAGTGAGGTCGACTTTTGCGGGCGCAGGCATGGCCGGTGGCCTGGTGGTGATGATCTCGCGGCCGCTCGAAGCGCCGGTCAGCTGGGTGATGCGGCTGTAGGGGCGCAGCAGGAGCCAGCCGACGACACCGCACAGGAGCACCAGGGTGACCTGCAGCCAGCCGGGCAGCGTCGGCGTGCTCATGATGAGGTCAACGGCGAAGAGGTAGACGGCGGCGCCGGTCCCGAAGATCGCGATGTTGAACAGCGCGGCAAGCACCGCGTTTACCAGCCGCCGGATGCCTGCGCTCGCCGGACGGAGTATGCCCACGGTCCCCAGCGCTGGCGCCGCGATCACCGCCCACCTGATAATCAGGAACCCGAGTAGCACAAGGAGAGAGGCAACGATGTCGAAGGCGGCGTAGGCAAGCGCCGACAGCACTGCCACGAAGCCCGCGCCGACACGCTCCATGCCCTTGGTCCCGCGCAGGTACTCGTACGCCTCCGGATCCTCGGTGCGGATCTGCTCCGCCACCTTCATCCACTGCGCCTGCTTGATGCGGATGCGCTCGTCCCGTACCGCCGGCTTGCCCTCCATCTCGGCGATCTCCTGCCAGCTGAAGGACTTGGCGCGGTACAACGCCGGGCCATACTTCTTGGCCGTCTCACTGTCCGCCGACCCCAGCGCCCCGCGCACCCAGTTGCGATACAGCAAGGTCTCGACCGCCGTGTCCCCTGCCCGCACTGCCGGTGGGCGGTGATCCTTACAGGCATCGACGTTGGGGTTGCTGCACGGACCGGTGTCTGCCGACCTCGGCCCGATAGCATCGTGAATGACACCTAGCGTGCCTGTCAGTGCGTTGTCTGCCACATTGGCGGAGTGCACCGGCCACTTGGCGATCGCCGTGACACCGATCAAGATGAGCAAAGCCCAGCCGGCGGTCGTCAGTGCGTGCGACATGTGCGCCTGGCGCGACCTCCAAAGAAGGTAGAGACCCACGACCGCTATTGTCACGATGCCGAAGACGCTAAAGACCCTCTGGTAGATGGCTTTCGTCGCACCTTCGACGAGGGGGTTTGCCCACGCCCACAGGTTGCCCGGGTCCCATGCCTTCTCCCGAAGGCCGTTTGACGCAGCGACTACGCCTGACGCGATCATGAATTCACCATTGGCGATGGTGGACTCGAGTTTGTAGTCCGGGTGCATCAATGTGTCGGCACAGCCGATGTCATAGGTGGTGTAGTCGTAGCCGGCGTATCCGTATTTGCTGTAGAGAAGGTTGCCGCCCGAACCGGCCCCGACTGGCCATGTTGGCTTGGCGGCGAACCAGCCTGCGAAGCCCGAGTCCGGGGCTGCCGGGTTGGGGGCTCTCAGGCACTGCACCCTTGCCGCCGTTACCTCTTGCAGCCTCTCGATGCACTTGTCGAGCCCCAACCTGTTCCACTCCTCGAGCGAACACGGCGGGTCTCCCGGCACCACCGTGATCCCGCCCACCTCACTGGACGGCTGTTTCAGCGCCGCGTCAGCGGGCGTGCCGAAGAACGTCCCCAGAAAGAGGACGATCATGGCTAGAAGGGCGCTGGGGGTTCTGTTCAACGGCGGGCCACCTGCCCGGTGGGCGTCGTATCCAGCGTCGCCAGCAGACCATCTACATAGGACACATCTACGCGCACGCGCTGCACCCTACTATCGACATCCCGCAGGACGAATTCGCGGTACCCGAGCCGTCCGGCGGTGCTGGCGTCCGGTGCGGACAGTGACGCTAGCACAGCTTCATAGCCTACGTCAGTTGGCACCCTGAGCAGTCGCAACGCATCCGAAGCGATCTCTGCATCCTGGGCGATGCGGCCGACGAACACCGTCGAGACCAGGTTTTGCACATCCAAACCCAAAATATCCTTCGGGTTCTGTGACGCTACGAGCGCCGCCAGGTTCCACTTCCGTGAGTCCCGCGCCAGCCGTACCAGGAACGACCGCCCGGATCGCCAGCCCTCCATGAAGTGGGCCTCATCTAACCCCACCAGCTTGCGCTGGTGCATGTCGCCGCTGTAGCAGCGCCTGACGGCCAGCCGGTGGGCCGTGTGCAACATGGGCAGGGCCAGCGCCTCCTCGGCCGACCAGTACTCCCGCTCGATTTTCAAGTCGGGCAGCCTGAGCCCGGCCATGGTGATGACGGTCAGTGCCGCATCGGTCCCCATCAGCTCGCTGGGCGGCGATCCGAAGAAGAGCAGCGCCAGTGGCATCTCTGCCGTGTCCAGCAACAGGTTTGCCAGCTCGCGCCCGTTGTCGTCCAACCCGGCCAGGCACCGCACCACATCGTCCAATGTGGACGTCTCTTCGGCCGGGACGGTGCGCACCGCGTGCCGCAGCATCGTCGCCGTCGACGCTTCCCGGGCGACCTGCGGCGGCACGAGCATGGAGCAGATGTCCTGCACCAGCATGCGCCGCTCCGCCCTGGCATTCGACACCGCGATCTCGAACTCGCGATTCCCCGCATGCCCGGCCGGAAACTCCGACCGCTGCGGTGTTGGGATCAGCGAGTACGGCGCGAGCGTCCCCTGCTCCCCACCGGTCAGGTTCAGCACCCTCGTATAAGGCCGCAGCTCCGGCATAGTCCCAAGCCGTGCCAGCGGCCCTGACGGATCCAGCAACGTCACCTGCACGCCCCGCCGGGCGTTCAGATAGCCCATCGCCCCGAGCAGAGTCGACTTGCCACCGCCCGGCTCGGCCACCATCACGGCCAGACCAGACCGCTCCCGTATCTCCATCGGAAAGTGAGGATCAAGGAACACCGGCCGCCTGCACGTCCCCGCGGTCCGCCCGATCAGATCACCTCGCCGATCCCCCACGGTCGACGCCGCCTGCGGCAGGGCGGCGGCCAGCAACCGCACCGGCATGCGCCTCAAATATCCCGTGTTCGCGATCGGCTCGCCCGGGATGAACTCCCGCGCCAGCTGGTCCTGCTGTTTCGGATGCTGCAACGCCACCCGCAGCTCCCGCGAGTACGCGGAGGTCAACGCACGCGCCCGCTCAAGGCACTCGTCTCTGGTCGCCCCGCTGACCGCTATCCGGTGCCACCCATGGGCTCTCGCCGAGTCGACCGGCAGCCCGGTCGTCATCTCGTCGCCCATCACCAGTGCCCGTGACGCCAGGCGCTCCAGCTCGGGCGGCGCGTCCATCCCGTGCTCCAGGTAGTCCTGCTGCTGCGAGCGGATCATCCGCAGCCGGTGCTCCAGGTTCCTGAAGGAATCCTGCGATCCCAGGATGTCAACCCTCGTCGACAGCTCCATCGCCCACGGCAGGCGCTCATGAAAATGCAGCCACGGCTCGTGCCGCTCCGGAATATCAAGCGGCTCCATGCGCCCCACCGTCAGCACCGCAACATGGCGCTCTTCCCCCGTCACCCTATTGACCAGCTTCACGGTGCTGCCGTAGGGAGTCCTGTACCGCTCGATATTCTCCGTCAAGGCAAGCAGATCGCCGGCTTCCCAATGCCCGTGCGCGACCGTGCCCACATTGGTCGGCGGCGACATCCCCAGCGCCACCGATCTGTACAGCAGCCACTCAAGCTCAAATGCGGCCGCCCTTTGCCCCCTCATCCCGAAGGCCGCCAGTACCTCGTCGAACTGCTCGACCTGCCGGCCCAGCTTCTTCCGCTCGCCCTCAGGCGTCCCCTTGCCGAACGCCTTGAGCAGCCTCTCCGAGAGCGTGTCTCCCAGCGCCCGCCGGGCGAACGTCACGCCGAGGAACGTCTGCCCTTCGGAGTGGTTCACCTGCCGCAGATGTCTTTGCGCCGCAACGAGATAATCTTCCCAGCTTGGCGCACCGGAAACCGTCGGCAGCGGCCTGGGCGTGAGCGAATCCAGCTGCTGCGCCCACAGATCCGCCGGGAACGGCCGGGTCGTGCGTCTCATGTGCAACCGGAAACCGGCCAACCCCGCGTACTGCTCGCTGATCGCGGACAGCATCGCCTCCCGCTCGGGGTCGGGCCGGAAGGCCCAGCGCACCTCGGGCAGCAGGTACCAGGCTGTCACCGCGTGCGAGGTGAACGTCAGGTGCCCGGCGATCTCCGTGATCTCCAGCTCGCGCGCCGGTGAGCGATCCTTCTTCGGCTTGGGCTGCTTGGGCTGCTTGGGCGCGCGCAGCTGCTTGGCCACCTGCTTGCGCTGCTGCTTGGGCGAGGGCGTCACCGTCGTCTTCGCGGCGTGCCGTGGCAGCGGCGGTGCGCTGCTTGAAACCGGCAAGGGCGGGCCGGAAACCGGCACAGGCCCCAGATCGCGCATGGGCTGCGGGGGCAAAACCGGCCCGGAAACAGGCCTTCCCGACACGGCCGCCCCCGACTCGGGCAGGGGCGGCGGTTCCACGAATGTCGGCGGCGTCGGTGGTGGGCCGCTGATTTTGACTCCGTCCGGGGTCATCGCGGACGCGTCAAATAGTTCCAGGAACGGGGATTCCACATCCAACGGAGACGGTCCTGCAGGCAGTGCTTTCTTTTCGGGGGTACCCCGAAGCCGAGCGGCCGCGCGCGCGGCGGCTTCTCTCATCTCGGCGGCGCGCCGGTCAGCCGTGCGTTGCAGATCCTCCGGCCGGTCTTGCTGCGTCCGTTCCGATGGCGCGCGCCGCTGCGGTGGCTGGAAGGACGCGACCGGGCCGTCGACCGACGGGATGGCGTCGGTGACCGACTCCTCGATGTCGAATTCGGCGTCGTGGGTGGTCACGTAATACCTCCCCGAACCACGACCCGGCGCGCCACAAGCCTGGGATCCCGGCGTTCGGTCGCCGGTTCCCTGGTGCGCCGCCAATCGGTGAGCGCGGTGCGGATGACCATGCGGGCGGGGCGGTCGGGGTCGACGTGGCGGAAGACGTACGACGTCGTGACGATGGCGAGCGCGATCTCCCACGCGGGGATCACGTCGATCTGGCCGCCGGTGATCAGCCAGCGCACGGCCATGAACAGCGGCACCAGTAACACGAACAGGCCGTACTGCGCGTAGGGCAACTGTATCGGGAGGGTGTAGCCGGGCGGTCCAAGGTAGACCAGCCGGGCCCGATAGATGTCGTCGTCCGTCCGCAGCCGCATTTGCCCGCCTTACTCGAACACGATGTTGATCAGGCTCTGGCCGAAGAGGAACAGGGCGCCGGCGCCGACGATGAAGGCGACGCCGATGAGGGCGATCGCCGAACTCGTCAGCACCTTGGAGACCTCACCGCGGCTCGCCCGTCCAATGAAGATCACCCCGAGCACGGCCAGGAGGATCGGCGCGATTGTCCTGGCGAACCACCCGAGGATCTTCGATGTTGCGATCCCGCCCGGGGTCGGTGCCGGGGTCGGTTGCGCGAGCACGAGATCAGCGACCGCGCCAATGAGCGACGTGGTGGCAATCATCTATCTGACCTCCCCCGGGCGTATCGGCGGTGCAACTTTGCTGCTAAGCCTCGCTGAAAGGTGCGCTCAGCTGTGGGATGCGCCGATGACACCCTGTTTCGTGTCGAGCACTATACGTTACGCGTGCTTCTCAGCACACTCCAGAGCGTACGGGGCGTCACTGCCAGCGACAAGCTATGTAACTATGTCTCAGCTACCAGCCGATCGCCTTTGCATGGTGACGCTGACATCGTTAAATGCCTGGTCAATGGGGGCCTGTGGCTTGTGGACGGTCACCGTCGCCTCCGCCACTCGCTTATCACTCATGCACACATCCAGAAGGCGGGAGGCGAGCGTCTCCAACAGGTTCACCGGCTCGCCCGCCACGACCTGGGCAAGCCGTGAGGCCAACTCACCATAGTGGACGGTGTCGGCTACATCATCCGACGCCGCCGCTTCACGCAACGAAAGGCCAAGCGACACATCGATAACGAAATCCTGCCCGAGCCGCCGCTCGAACTCGAACACCCCATGGAACCCCCGCACCCGCAAACCAAGCAGCGTTATCCGATCCATGGTCATCCAATCCATGCGCTCCACACTTTCAAGGCATCGATGGTGGCCCGGACATCGTGCACCCGCACGCCCCA
>Ga0075421_100007767_pt1 | contig 13143 bp, 12 predicted proteins | sample SoiMetdeltSBSDD5_FD_75292 | JGI IMG/M metagenome (GOLD analysis project Ga0075421, IMG submission 75292) | Bulk soil microbial communities from a Populus tree surrounding site in Tennessee, USA - Soil MetaG P. deltoides SBSDD5 | ecosystem: Environmental > Terrestrial > Soil > Tree plantation... | reverse complement strand
AACGTTTTCGTCCTTGCAGGCCAGACCGGCGGCGCGTGGCGCGAGGTCTCATCGCGGCTCGACGGGCTCAAAGCGGCGGAGCCGACCGAGGCGGCGGCGCGCGAGATGCTGGATCAGGCGCGGGAGTTGGTCAATTACTGTCGCGACTTTGCCAAACGGCCGGAGCAGAGGTAATCTCGTGCCACGGAGGTTAACGCCATGGCACGCACCGTCAAGTGCGGATTGATTCAGGCCGCCTGCACGACGCCGACCGAGGCAGGGCTGGAGCAGATCAAGCAGGAGTCGGTCAGTAAGCACCTCGGGCTGATCGAGGAGGCGGCGCGGCAGGGGGTGCAGATCCTCTGCATGCAGGAGATCTTCACCGGCCCCTACTTCTGCGCTGAGCAGTCGACGCGCTGGTACGGCATGGTCGAGCAGATTCCCGAGGGGCCGACCGTGCAACTCATGCGCGACGTCGCACGGAAGTTCGGCATGGCGCTCGTCGTGCCGATCTACGAAGAGGAGTTGACCGGCGTCTACTACAACACCGCGGCGGTGATCGACGCCGACGGCTCCTACCTCGGCAAGTACCGCAAGCACCACATCCCGCACTGTGCGCCCGGCTTCTGGGAGAAGTTCTACTTCAGGCCGGGCAACCTCGGCTACCCGGTCTTCCGGACGCAGTTCGCCCGGGTCGGGGTTTACATCTGCTACGATCGGCACTTCCCCGAAGGGGCGCGGGCCCTCGGTCTCAACGGCGCCGAGATCGTCTTCAACCCGTCGGCGACGGTCGCCGGGCTGAGCGAGTACTTATGGAAGCTGGAGCAACCGGCGCACGCGGTGGCCAACGGCTACTTCGTCGGCGCGATCAACCGCGTCGGTCACGAGCAGCCGTGGGACATCGGCGAGTTCTACGGGCAGAGCTACTTCTGCACCCCGCGCGGCAAGATCATCGCCGAAGGCTCACGCGACCGGGAAGAGCTCGTCGTCGCCGACCTCAACCTCGACGAGATCCAGGAGGTCCGCCAGGTCTGGCAGTTCTTCCGCGACCGCCGCCCGGAGACCTACGGGGAGTTGGTCAAGGAGTAAGCCCCCGATCAATAATCCGTGAACATCCGTTAAATCCGTGTCATCCGTGGGCCAACTTCCCCCGCAGCTCGCGCGCCGCGAGTGACTTCTTGTAAACGATGACCTGCGGCGGGAGGTCACGCGGCGCCTCGCGGCTGCAGCGAAATTCTTCGGAGGCGGCGAGGAGGAAATCGGTGAAGCCCGCGCGCGCGAATTCAGCTAGCCGCTCGCCCAGGGAACGCGGAGTCCAGAAGCCCAAGGCCTCGAAGTAAATTTTCTCGCCCTGACGCTCGAAGGTCAGGTCGGGGACGAACGCGCCCTCGCCCAGGTCGATCACCTCGCGGCTCTCCCGCGCCTGCCACTCCGGGTCATCCCAGCCCGCGAGCAATTTGGCCGCCACCGGGTTCTCTGGCGGCCGGTCGCTGAGGTAGTGCGAGCGCAACTGCTCCTGGCCGCTGTCGAGCTCGTAGTAAGCGCGCCGGCCCTCCTTCAGATCAATCTCCGCCCGCATCCGCCAACCCCCGTGCAGCAGCAGCGCCGGGAGGAAAACCGCCATCTGGATGCCGTACTTCTGCGAGCGGTGGAACATGGAGACCGGGCCGCTCAGCCGCACCTCGTAGCCTGCTTCGGGCCGACCGCGGATGGTGTGAATCAACCGGAAGGCCTTGATGTCCTGGAACAGCTGGCGGCAGCGCGCCGGCTCCTGCGGCTCGACCCGGAGCCTCATCTCAACGCAGCGGTAGAGCAGCGCCTGCGCCTGCGCCAGGTTGTAGCGGTCGAGCAATTCGCCGTCGCCCGGCTCCCGGTGCTCGACGAGACGCTGATTCGCCGGCAAGTCGGCGTAGAGGCGCTCGTCAACTTCCGCCGGCGCGCAGCCGAGCTCCTCGGCCGCCGCGGCGAGCACCTCCGCGCGCGCCGCGGCGGCGAGCGGGTGGCGTGAGCGCGCCTGCAAGAAGACGGCGCGACGAACGTCAGCCGGGTCGACGCCCGCGTCCGTCTCGAACCGGCACTCGTCGACGAGCAGCTTGATCAGCCCGCGCAGAATCTTGTAGTCGGTGCCGATGCCGACGTAATCGTCGAGCGCGGCTTCGAGCTCGCCGCGCCGCCGCCCCCGGTGCTCCCCGACGATCCGCGCCAGGTCAGCTGCGACCCGCCGGTAGGCCGCGTCCCCGGTGTCGATTAAACGCGGCCCGGCGCGCCCGCCGCGCTGCCAGCTCATGGCCAAGTCTGCGGTCAGCATAATTGAATCTCAAACTCCGAACTTCAGACTTGGGATTTGAAACTGCGCCGCCTGGCCGCGCCGCTCGCTGATCCGCTCCTCGGCGGTGTCGGCGGTGACCACTTCGTAGAGGACGGCCTCCTTGCCGGGCTGCGGGCGGAGGATGCGGCCGAGCCGTTGGATGTGCTCGCGCGACGAGCCGGAGCCGGAGAGGACGACGGCGACCGCGGCCTCCGGGATGTTAATCCCTTCGTTGAGCACCTTTGAGGTCGCGAGCGCGAGCACCTCGCCGCGGTTGAAGGCCTCCAACCACCGGCTCCGCTCCTTGACCGCTGTCTCGTGCGTGATCGCCGGGATGAGGAACTGCTCGGAGATGCGGTAGACCATGTCATTCTCGGCGGTGAAGACCAGGGCGCGGTCGCGGCGGTGGCGCGCGAGCAGCTGGGCGAGCACGCGCAGCTTGGCATCGGTGCCGAGCGCGATGCGCTTCGACTCGCGGTAGGCCTGCATGGCCCGGCGGCCCGCCTCGCTGCGCGCGCTCGCGGCGATGAAGGCCTGCCAGCCGTCGAGGTTGCGCAGGTCGATCCCGCGCGACCCGAGGAACTGCCGGAAGACGGCGCGCTCCTCCTCGTAGACCGCGCGCTCCTCGGCGGTGAGCCGCACGTTGAGCCGGATGACGCTGTAGTCGGCGAGGTATTCGCCCGCCATCTGCTGCGCCTCGCGGCGGTAGACGATTGGACCGATGAGCGGCTCGAGCAGATGCTCGCCGCCGTCGGCGCGATCAGGCGTCGCCGTCAGCCCGAGGCGGAACGGGGCGATTGCCATCTCGGCGGCGTAGCGATAGACGCTCCCGGGCAGGTGGTGACACTCGTCGAAGACGAGCAGGCCGAACTGATGGCCGAGCCGCTCCATGAAGCGGAAGGCCGAGGCGTAGGTCGTCACCGTGATCGCGCCGAGCTCGAAGTAGCCGCCGCCGATGAGCCCGACCTCCGCCTCGAACGAGGCGACGAGCAGATCGTACCACTGATTCATGAGGTCGATCGTCGGGACGACGACGAGCGTCGAGCGGCCGACTTGCTCGATCGCCATCTGCGCCACCAGACTCTTGCCCGCGCCCGTCGGCAGGACGATCACGCCGCGCCGCCCGCCACGTTGCCACGCGGCGATCGCCTCCTGCTGGTAGGGGCGTGGCTCGACCGGGAGCGTGGTCCTGAAGTCGAACTGGTAGTACCGCCGCGCCTCATCCCGATGGGGCACTTGACCGCGGACGAGCTCCGTCAGCGCCTGGCGGTAGGCGTGGGCCGGGGCGCGCCAGCGCCGCACGCGCTCGTCCCACCGGAACGGCGTCGGCGCCCCGGACTCCCGCCCGGCGCCCTCCAGGATGAGCGTCCCCGCCTCGAATTGCAGCACGACCATGGCGGGTCAAGCTTAGCCGATCCGCCCGACCTGTGCCACCCGCGGGCGTGGGCTTCTCAGCCCAGGTCGCCCTGGAGGATCTCCGCGTACTCGGCCAGGAGGTCGGGCGGAAGGTCCGAGAGACCTTTGAGCCGCCGGGGCTCGACGCCGGGCCACTCGCGCGCCTCGGCCGTTAGCCGGAGGTGCTCGATGATCGACTCTTTATCTCGAAAGTCCTCGCGGCCCGCGGCCTTGAGCGAGCGGCAGAGCGCCGCGCAGTGCTCGAGCAGGTCGTTCTTCGCGGCCTCCGGCCGGCCCTCCCGCGCCGGCACGACGGAGATCGTCATGTCCTCGGTGTCCTGAGTGAAGAACTCGCTGCCGTTGACCGCGAGCAGTGTGGCGGCGATGAGCGCGCGCTTCTGCCCGATCTTCTGGATCGTGTTCACCTGGTCGGCGATGTTCTCGTTCGGCACGCGCCCGGCCTGCTGCCCCATGATCTCGGGGTCCTCGGCCTTGAACTTGGCGCCGCACCCGCCGCGCTTCTTGAAGCAGAGCCAGCCGCCGCCGTACTCCTCCTTGCCGCGGATGATCGCCCCCTGGCCGCAGGCCGGGCACTTGCGCTGCGCCTCGCGGTAGCGGTAGCGCTGCTCGAAGCTGTTGCACGAGCCGTCGCCCTCGGCCATGACCAGGTCGCCGCGCCAGAGCTGGCAGCGGTAGAGGTAGTAGAAGAATGGCTCGCCCCCGTGCTCGGCGCCGATCCAGTCCTCGACCGAGCGGATCAGGGCGAAGCGGCTCGAGAGGCCGAAGAGCGTGCACAGCTTCTCGGCGCCAGGCTTGAGCAGCGTCGGCTTCTCGGTCCCCGGGATGCGCCCGTAATCGACGCCCTCGCGCATGACCGTGCGGACGAACTCGACCACCGAGTTGAAGCGGTCGACCGCCTGGTGGATCGAGAGCGCGGGCATGAAAGAATCGCGCACTGCGGGCGCGAGGGCCGTCATCTCGGCTTCGGAAATGAATTCGTTTTCCACGTGAATCAATACTCCCTTCGGTGAAAAAAACGGTCAGTCGAACAGGGTGGGCTGAGACTGCGGGCGGCGGAAGGTGGACCTCTCATCGGGTTCGGGCCCCTGGTTCAGACCGAGTCGTTTGCAGTGCAGGTCAAAGACTCGCTCGATCATCTCCCAGAAGGGCCCGGCGCCGCGCATGCGGCGGCCGAACTCGCCCGAGTTGAGCTTCCCGCCCCGCATCTCGCGGATGCGGTTGAGGATTTTGTCGGCCCGGTCCGGGAGCGCCTCACGCAGCCGCTCCTCAAAGTAGGGCGCGACGCTGCCCGGGAGCCGAACCATGGTCATAAACGCGCTCCGGGCGCCCGCCTCGCGCGCGCGCGCGAGCAGCTCGGGGATGTGCGCGTCATTGAGGCCGGGAATCACCGGCGCGAGGCCGAGGCCGACCGGGATGCCGGCCGCGGCGAGCGCGCGCATGGCCTCGAACCGCGCCGCCGGCAGCGGCGCCAGAGGCTCGACCGCAAGGGCCGTCTCGCGGTCGGCGAACGGGATCGTGAAGAAGACAGCGGCCGACGCTTCGCGCGCCAGCCTGGCGATCAAGTCGATGTCGCGCCGCACGAGCGCCGACTTGGTGACGATCCCGACCGGGTTGCGGAACTCGAGGCAGACCTCCAGACAGCGGCGCGTCAGCTCGTAGTGGCCCTCGAGCGGGAGGTAAGGGTCGGAGGTGAAGGAGAAGGTCAGCGTCTGACCCTTCCAGCTCCGCTTCATGAGTTCGGCGCGCAAGAGCTCGGGCGCACGCACCTTGGCGACGATCTTGCGCTCGAAGTCGGTCCCGGCGCCGAAGCCGAGGTACTCGTGCGTCGGCCGCGAGAAGCAGTAGGTGCAGGCGTGCGTGCAGCCGCGGTAGCAGTTGACCGAGTGCTCGAAGCCAACGTCAGGGCTCGCGTTGTGCGTGATGATCGAGCGCGTCGCGGTCTCCTCGAAGACCTCGAGGCGGGCCGCGGGCGGCTCGCCGACCCACTCGACCTCGAAGCGGTCCCACGGATTGGGCGGGTTAGCGACGTGCCGCATCTCTGACCTTCCTCCCTTCAGGCTACCCGGCGGCGCCGGCTCGAAGGGCTGTATTCGGTGGCGAGGTAACACCGCGCGATGAACTTGAGCACCGCCGAAATGTGCTTGCACTCGAACCCGGGCTCGGCGTTGCCGCGGTAGATGAAATCCCCGCAGGTGCAGACGAGGCGCCGGGCGTGCGGCTCGAGGTAAAGATGGTAGTACTCGGCCCCCGACTCCGAGACCGCGATCCAGCCGTAAGGGTCGGCCTCTACGACCACGATCCGCTCGGCCCGCGCCGCCCGCTCCTCCGCCGGCGACAACCCCGACGCCCCCGCTCGCCCCTTCCTTAACCCCATATCACTCCTCACATTTGTCCACGAAACCGGAAGATTATACCATCGCCGCGCCGATGAAACAACGTCTAATGTATAAAACACAGTTAATGAAAGATCAGCTTTCCCTTATGATTATCTTGAGGCCGCGGGCATAATAGCTGGCGTTGATGTCGCTCAAAGGAGGCTAGATGGCGGAACATTCAGGGCTCGAATTCGCGATCACCTTCAAGCCCGACATGGCGCCGGGACGGATCGTCGGTCTGACGCGGCAGGCCGAGGCCAGCGGTTTCGGCTATGGGTGGATTTTCGACTCGCACGTGCTCTGGCAGGAGCCCTACCCGCTGCTCACGCTCATGGCTGAAGGGACCGAGCGGATGCGGCTCGGCACCTGCGTCACCAACCCGGTCGTCCGGGACCCGACGGTAACGGCGAGCCTGCTCGCGACGCTCAACCAGATTTCGGGCGGGAGGATGGACCTCGGGATCGGGCGCGGCGACAGCTCGCGGCGGGTCATGGGCAAGAAGCCGACGACCCTGGCCGACCTGGAGGAGGCCGTCCGGGTGATCCGCGAGCTGACCGCGGGCCGGCAGATCGACTACGAGGAGCACCCGATTCAGATGGGGTGGGCGACAGCCGGGGTGCCGCCGGTCTGGGTGGCGGGTTACGGGCCGAAGGCGCTTCGCTGCGCCGGCCGCGTCGGCGACGGCGTGATCCTCCAGTTCGCCGATCCGCACCTGATCAAGTGGTGCCTCAACTTCGTCCGCGAGGGCGCGGAGGAGGCGGGCCGCGACTTCGGCCGGATTCGCGTCATGAGCGCGGCCCCGGTCTGGGTCTCGGACGATTTGGGCGAGGCGCGCGACCGCGTCCGCTGGTTCCCGGCGCTCGTCTCCAACCACGTCGTCGACCTGGTCTCGCGCTACCGGCCCGAGGAGCTGCCGCCCGAGCTGACCGGCTTCATCCGGGACCGGCGGGGCTACGACTACCTGCATCACGCCGAGGTCGGGAGCAGCAACGCCGAGTTCGTCACCGACGAAGTGGTCGACCGCTTCTGCATCGTCGGGTCGGCGGCCGAGCACGTGCGGCGGCTGAAGGAGCTGGAGGCGCTGGGCGTGACGCAGTTCAATATTTATCTCATGTGTGGCGAGGAGGAGGAGACGTTGGAGATTTACGGGCGCGAAGTGATCCCGCGTTTCCGCCCTAATCGTTGACGCAGAATCAGACCCTCTAAAGCCGGATTCATCGGGCAAGCCGCGTGAACGCGGCCCAGACGAGTACGCTGCCTTCTTACCTTACCTTTTCGACTTTGCCTTCTCATCTTAGTTGCGCCGAAACGCGTCGCATAGTCGCCACCAGGGCGACGAGGCGGTGGTCGTCGATCGGCTCGCCGGCCAGTGCTCGCTCGCTCTCCTCGAGCGTCCGGAGCAGCTCGGCCGGCGCGACGTCGAGGCGGCGGCGGCCGAGGGCGGCGGCGATCTCAGGCGGGCGCGCGCGCGCCGGCACCCCGAGGGCGCGCGTGAGCTTCGCCTTGAAGCGCGGGTAGATGTTTTCGAGCGCGAGGTCGCGCGCCTCGGCCGCCTGCTGCAGGCTCGCCATCGAGCCGACGAACTCGAGCGGCGAGTGGCGGTCCTCGCGCGGCAGCGGCAACGGGCGGGCGAAGCGCCGCCCGGCGCTGTAGCCGACGAGCGCCGCGAGCAGCAGCCCCTGTGCCAGGAGCCACGGCGCCGGCGTCCCCCTGAAGTAGCCGATCAGCGCGTTGCCTTCGCCGCGGTGGCCGTGGTGGTATTCGTCGAAGAGAATTCGCCGGCCATCGCCGCCGAGCGCGCCGACGAGGTTCAGCGCGAGCGCGAGGTTGGCCCCGCGCGCGATCCCGTTGTTGGCCACGACGAAGGGGTCGGAGAGAAAAATCACCCGGCCCCGCCCGTAGTCGAAGTCGGCAAGCACCGCACCGTCGCCGTCGCCCAGGTGGACGACCGGCGCCCCTTTCTCATCCCCCGCCGGCCGGAACCGCAGGCGGGAGGCGAGGCGCGAGACCGCCAGCCCGCGCAGCCCGCGCGCGAGCCCCGTTGGCTGCGCGATCAGGTCGTCGCTCCGCTCGTCGACGAGCCGCTCGGGCGGCAGGCCCCAGTCATCGCTGTCGCCCTGACGCGCGACCTCGATCGCCGGGTCGCCGAACTGCTCCCGCGGCCAGCGGCTGATGACCAGCGCCCGCCCGCCCGCGGCGACCCACTCGCGCAGCGCCCGGGTCTCTGACTCCGGCACGCCCTCGCCGAGCGGGAAGGGGCCGACGGTGATCAGCGCTGCCTCAGTACCTCCGGCGGCGAGACTCGCGAAGCTCTCGCGCCACCGCGCGACCGGGGCGCCCGACTCATCGAGCAATTGATAGAAGGCGCGCGTCCCGGTCGGCCCCGCGTTGTAGCTCGACCGCACCGGCTGGTACTCGCGCTCCGGCTCCCGCTCGAGCTCGACCGAGCCGAGAGCGCTCAGCCCGGCCAGAACCCCGAGCACGATCGCCACCGAAATGATAATCCCGAGAGGTCGACGCATTGCAGAAGTGGGCAGAAGTGGTCGGCGGTCAGTGACCGGTGACCTGCCGGTAGCGGTCAACGAAGTTCGCGTAATCCTCGCCGGTCGCCTCGCGGCGGCCGTACCAGACCCGCTCGTAGGCCGCGGTCAGGGCCTCGGCCGGGGGGTAGAGGTCGGGCCACTGGCGCAGCGCGTCGAGGTAGTCGCGGTTGGTCTTCGCGCGGTGGAGCCGGAGGCGGCCGCGGCGCTCGAGCTCGTAGAGCAGAGCGAGGTAAGCGCGGCGGATCGCTCGGCGGGCGTCGCCCCCACGCGCCAGCTCGGCGGCCTGCGCGAGCAGGTCGTCAGGCGTGAGATGCCCCTCGATCTGCTCGCCCAGCACCTCACGCGCCGCCCCGGCCCGGGTCGGTGGCGCGCGCCGCAGCCGCCGGGCGAGCCACGCGCCGCCCGCCGCCAGCGCCACCCCGGCCGCGATCGCGACCAGCAGGCGCAGCAGGTTGAGCGTCGTTGCGCCTGGCGCGCGCGCCGAGAGGCCGCCGAGTGTGAAGAGGCGGAGGAGGAGGCGCAGCAGCGCGTCCGCCGCCTTCCCGACCCATTTCTGGATGAACGATTCCTGCCCCGCCTGAGTGCGGTACTCGGGCCGGGCGAGAATCTGCGCGAGCCGTTCGCCTTCGTCGCCGCGCCCGGACCCGCCCGCCGCCACCTCGTCCAGCCGCCGCCCGAGCGCGTCGAGGCGGGCGGCGATCCGCGCCAGCTCGGCCGGGCGCGCGGCGTCCGGCTTGAGCGCCCCGAGCGACTCGTGCAGCCACTGATTGTCGACGCGCACCACGGCGTCGCCGAACTTCACCTCCTCGGCAGGAGGCAGCAGCGCCCTGACCCTGTCGAGCTCCTCCGCGTTGAGCCCCGCAACCATCCGCGAGGCGCGCGCGACCCGTTCCCGGTAGTCGACCCACGGGGTGGCCGCCTCGGCGGGGAGCAGGAGAGAGAGAAAGAGAGGGAGCAGGAGAGAGGGGGCGATCGAGAGGGGTGACCGCACTCTGCTTCCTTCCCTACTGCTCTCCCTCCCCTCCGCCAGCGGCAGCCGGCGGTTGGCGAGCAGCTCGACGTCGAGGCCTTCGAGGCGGACGCGGCTGTCAATATAGAGCAGGGCGAAGCCGAGCAACGCGATTGGCGTGAGGAGAATCTCGCTGACTTGCGTCAGCGTGTGATAGGAGATGTCGTACCAGAGCGGCGCGTTCTCGCTGAGCGGGTTGACGTCGACGCCCCGGAGGTGGCCGTACCAGCCCAGCGGGATGAGCAGCAGGAAGAAGAGCGACCACGCGACGTAGAGCTGGAAGAGGACGATCGCCCCGACCCGCCTCACGTCGCGCCCGGCCAGCCGGATGCTCCGGCCGAGCGCGCTCATGACACCGCGCCCTTCAACCACCAGCGCCTGCGGCACGTAGGCGACCCGGGCGTAGATCAGGAGCGCAAGCGCGAGCAGTCCGCCGGCGGCGACCCCGCCGAAGAGCGTATGCACGACGGCCTGGAGCCAGCCCGGCCATCCGCGCAGCAGCCACGTCGCGATGAGTAGGTAGACGACCCCGGCGACGGCCACCACCATGTAGACGAGAAGGGCCACCGCGAGGAGCAGGGCCGCGAGGAGCAGTATCGCGCCGAGCAGCGGCCAGAGCCGCGCGCGCACTGCGCGGTAGACCTCACGGGCGGCAAGGGGCGCCCCGTCCACGAAGTGGGCGAGCAGCACCCGCGCCATTCCCCCGAGGAGCGCGAAGAAGGCGACCTTGCCGAGGAGGTAGATTCCCCCCCCGCCGAGGATGAGGGCGCCGCTCCAGGCGAGCCGCGCGTCCCCGCGCGAGAGCGAGAAGTTGCGCACGCCGAAGGTGTAGGCGATACCGCCGGCGTAGGCCACGAGGCTCGGCGCGAGCACGACCCGCAGCAGCACGAGAAAGTACCGCCGGTAGAGCCGCACCGCGCGGTCGATAATGTCACCGGCGGAGAGCGGGGCCAGCGTGAAAGGCTCGAAGGCGTTCATAACCCGCCGCCATCTTACAGCAGGGCGCAGCCGATTGTCAGGCGGGCATCTCGTCGAAGGTGCGGATCACCCGGTGCGCGCCCGCCTCGGCCGGAGCGTTGCCGGGACGCACGCACAGGGCCGTCCTCACCCCGGCCTGCCGCGCCGCGTCGAGCTCGGGCGTGACGTCGGAGAGGAAGATAACGCTCGCCGGGGGGAGTCCGAGCTCCGCCGCGATCCGCGCGTAGCTCGCGGCCTCCTTTTTGGGGCCGGTCGTGGTGTCAAAGTAGGCGCTCAAGTACCCGGTCAAGTCGCCCGCCGTGGTGTGCGCGAAGAGCAGCCGCTGCGCGAGCACGCTGCCCGAGGAGAAGATTGCCAGGGTCTTGCCCTGCGAGGTCCAGCGGGCGAAGGCCCGCGGCACGTCGTCGTAGACCTGGCTGAGCAACTCGCCGCTCCGGTAACCCGCTTCCCAGATCCGGCCCTGCAGCGACTTGAGGCCGGTCGATTTGCGGTCCCGATCCATGAGCCAGAGGGCGTAGGCCACCTCTGCCTCCGCGCCGTCGCCCCACGCGGGCGGCGCGAGGCCCGCGCGCTCGTCGTCGTCCCGCCCGGAGCGCAGGCGGGCGAGGTCGGCGCGCACTTCGTCATCCCCCCGGCGCGCGGCGAGGAAGGCGCCCAGGTGGCGGCGCGCGTAAGGGAAGAGTACCTGGTAGACGAAATCTACCGGCGTGGTCGTGCCCTCGATGTCGAGCAGGATGGCGCGCGCCTGCATCTCGCCGCTCATGATTGGCCCACGTCAGAATCCGTGAGCATCCGTCGCATCCGTGTCATCCGTGGGCCATTCCTGGGTAGGCTGGGCCGAGGCAGACGGGCTGGTAGCCCTCATCGATCCCGCTCTCGGTGTAGCGCGGGGCCCAGCCCGCCGGATCTTTGAAGAGGCGGATGGCGCGAATCTCGCGCTCGGCACAGAGGTCGAACCAGTGGGTCGTCCCCTGCGGCACGCGGATCAAGTCGCCCGGCCCGACTTCAATCGCGGTCACCGGCCCGCCGGGCGGGTGGATGTGGAAGACGCCGCGCCCGTGGATGATGAAACGCACCTCGTCGTCGTCGTGCCAGTGCTCCCGGCTGAACTTACGGAGCATCTCGTCGAGCCCCGGTGTCTGCCGGGTGACGTTGATCACGTCGGCCGTGACGTAGCCGCCCCGCTCCCGGAGCCGCCCGATCTCATCGGCGTAGGCCGCGAGAATCTCTTCGGCGCCCGCGTCGGACGTGACCGGGTGCGCCGGCTCCCAACGCTCGTAATCGATCCCGAGTCCGGCCAGATGCGCGGTGACCTCCGCCGGAGCGGTGAGCGTCCGCCGCTCGTCGGGGATGGTGACAATGGCCATGTGCTTGCCTCCCTAACTGCTCCGCCCGATGACCTCGAGCAGGAACTCGAAAATCTCCACGTGGCGGCGCGCCTCAGCCAGATCACGCCCCCAAGTATAGAGGCCGTGCCCGCGCAGCAGAAAGCCATGCGCTTCCGGGAGACGGCGCAGAGTCTCCGCGACCTCGAGCGAGAGTCGCGCCATGTCCTGCGCGTTGTCGAGGACCGGGAGCCGCTCGCGGTGCTCGTGCGTGCGCACGCCCGAGAGGCCCTTGAGCATCTCGAAGCCCGCGATCTCGACCCCGTCGGAGGCGCGGGCCGAGAGCAGCGTCCCCCAGACCGAGTGCGTGTGCAGGACCGCGCCGGCCCCTCGCTCGCGGACGACGGCGAGGTGCAGCGGCGTCTCATCCGAGGGCCGGCCCGACCCGGCGACGAGGCGGCCGTCGCCATCGATCTCCAGAATCTGCCCCGGCCCAAGCGCGCCCTTGTCCAGGCCAGAGGCGGTGATCGCCAGCCGCAGCGGCTCCGCGCTGAGGACGGCGCTGAAGTTGCCGCTCGTGCCGAGCGCCCAGCCGCGGGCGTAAAACTCCCGCCCGGTCTCGGCGATGAGGCGCGCGATCTCCTCTTTTTCCGGGGCGGCCGTCATGCCCGGCCATTGTACCGCGCGCGCGCGGACTGTCACAATCGGCTTGTTTAATTCCGCGGGATGAGTATCCTATGAGGCGACCCCTGCATCCTGCCCGACAAGGGCTCACGGCCTATGCAGCGACAAAAAGTTCAGACGCGTATTCTCCTCCTGGCGGTCGGTCTGTGTCTCATCGCCCCGGCTCAAGTCTTCGCGCGGGGACGGGCGCGGGCGCGTCCCCGCGCGCTCAGCCCCCCCCGGGTGGCGGCTCTGCACCCGCAGGCACGGGTCAAGCTTGACGCGGCCATGCGCGAGATGCGGCGGCGCGGGCTGCGGCCGAGCGTCAACAGCACCTTCCGCTCCTACGCCGAGCAGCGTTCGATCTACCGCTGCGCCCGGGGGCGGCGCTGCCGCGCGCGGCGCGGCATCTACGGGGCGCGGCGGCCCGGGACCTCGCTGCACGAAGCCGGCCTCGCGGTCGACCTCGGCGGGGTCGCGGCGGGCCGCCGCCGGCGCCGCCTGACGCCGAAAGGCCGGCAGATGGTGCGGATCATGCGCAAGCACG
>Ga0075421_100007766_pt1 | contig 13144 bp, 12 predicted proteins | sample SoiMetdeltSBSDD5_FD_75292 | JGI IMG/M metagenome (GOLD analysis project Ga0075421, IMG submission 75292) | Bulk soil microbial communities from a Populus tree surrounding site in Tennessee, USA - Soil MetaG P. deltoides SBSDD5 | ecosystem: Environmental > Terrestrial > Soil > Tree plantation... | reverse complement strand
TCCTGCGACCAGCACATCACACGCCTGAGGATGGATGTGCGAGTCCGCCATGGGCCCTGCTTGCGTGAACGTTGCGGAGCTTTGGCATCCGTACAGCCTCGCTCTCTGTTGGTCGGATTGGAGATTAGTTGCCGGCGAGCCACTTGACTATGGCGTCTCCGCACTCTGCAAACCGGCAGTGCCCTGCGCCGCACTTTTCCAGCTTTCGGGAGCGAGCTAACTACCGAGTGTTGGCCAGCCAGTCAAATTGCGGTCAGCCTCTGTAGCCGGCCAACTTCGACCGCTCTACCCTTATGAGCCGGCAGTGAGGTCGACCATGTCGCTGCCGCCCACAGCGACGCACGCTAGGCCGATGGCGCAACTCGGCGAGCTCATGCACCGGTGGACGGTCGCGGTGACCGAAGAGCTGCCGTCCGCCAGCTGACACTGTGTGCCAGAACCAGACGTCCGCTTGGCTACCGCTAGGCGTTCTCGGACTTCGTGCCCTGGTGAAAAACCATGCGCCATCGACCCCTCCCGAAAACTCCAGATCGAGCTGCGTATGGTTCGGCTCTCCACCACTCGATAGTCACAAGGACTATTTCAGCCGAGAGCCTCCGCGCGGAGAACTCTCAGATGTATATTCAGCGGTATGTGCCGCCGTGGCGAGATCGTGATCCTCGACCGCAGTTGGTACAATCGTGCTGGCGTGGAACGCGTCATGGGATTTTTCAGTGAGGAGGGAGGCCAAGCGCTTTCTCAGCATTGCGCCGCAAGTCGAGAAGGCCATGACCGCCTCCGCATTGGCCTCATCAAGTACTGGCTCGAGGTTAGCGCCAAGGCACAGGAAAGGCGCCTACAGGACAGGACCCGATGACGGACGCAAGCCCTGGAAGCGTTCGCCCTTGGATTTGAAGTCATTTACGCGATGGGATGATTAACCAAGGCGCGTGACGACATGTCATGGCCACGGAAACAGCATGGGGACGCTCTCGCGCAGTCCCCTGTCGGTCCGCCGTGAGCACCGGCTCCGTCTACGCTTCCCATTTCTAAACAAATTGTGCCACTAAGCATTTGGAAACAGGGGGAAATGATCTGACCTTACCGAGCCTACGGTTGTTGTTCTTGTGTGTTGGCGTCGCCGCGGCCTTCGTTGCCGGCTGTAATCCGCCAGCGCGCCTTGACGCGCTCCCGTCCGGCGCCGGAGTGGTGTCGTTTCTTCAAATTTCCAACGCCCGCTTTGATAGTGAAGACAGCGAGGCCTTGAAACAGGAAATTTGGCAATCGCTCACGCGAGAATATCCAAAACTGTCCAACACCATGCTCGCGCTATCTGGAGGACAGGAGGATGGGGCATTCGGAGCCGGCCTGCTGGTGGGCTGGAGCAAGCAGGGTAGTCGACCTCAATTCAAAATTGTGACCGGCACCAGTACCGGCGCCCTTGCGGCGCCCTTTGCCTTCCTCGGCAGCGAATATGATTGGGCTCTCAAGAAAATATATACCGAGACGCAGTCAGGCGATGTCACCTCGTCGGCGCGCTCCCTGTTGTCTGCCGTGAACAGTGACTCGCTGATGGACAACTCTCCTCTCGCTCAATCCATCAATAGGTACCTCGACGTAAACCTGCTCGACAGAATTGCCGAAGAATACGAGAAGGGACGACTGCTGCTCATTTCCACAGCGAACCTGGACACGGGCAAACTCGTGATCTGGAACATTGGAGCTATCGCTGCAAGCCGGCACCCTGCGCGTCTCAAACTCGTGCGCAACATCATGCTGGCCTCAACTGCCATACCGGGCATCTTTCCCCCTGTTATGATCGACGTGGCGCTAGACAAGGACAAGCGTCAAGAGATGCACGTTGACGGTGGCACCGTCTCGCAAGTCTTTCTCTACCCGCCTTCGCTTCAGCTCGGAACGATTCTATGGCGCGAGGGCTCTACGCGGCCAGCAGCCTATGTCATCCGCAACGGTCGCGCCTCACCGCTGCCAGAGAAAGTGGAACGCAAGACCCTTTCAATCGCAGGTCGGGCGGTCCAAACGATGATAGCGAGCAATGGCGTCGGAGAACTTTATCGCATCTACACGGCAACACGACGGGATGCCATCGATTTCAATCTTGCCATGATTGGCAATGACTTCACGCACCCGTACACCAAACCGTTCGACCATGCGTATATGGTGAAGCTTTTCGAGCACGGGCTGAGCAAGGGGATCATGGGAAAGCAGTGGCAGAAAGTCCCACCGGGATTCACGCGCTCAGAGGAAAATCGGCGATGACGAGTCTTCTCGGAGTTGCGAGCAGCGCGCACTTCCAGTCCGCGCAATCATGTAATATCACGCTAAGGTCAAGATCCTGCCTTTGTTGACAAGGACCATGGTTCTTTCTCGCGGAAATTGAGGAACATGACGCCAGACCCAATCATCCTGTACGTGATCGCGCATATCGGGATGCCATTCCCGATTCAAAAAACGATCACGATGCAGTTTCGGGATAAACAAGCCTGCGAAGAAACGTATCGCCAAACAATGCATCTAATCGCCCAAACCAATGTGGTTGTTCGGATCGAAAAACAGCATTGCCTAACCAAGAAAGAATTTGATCGACTGAAGTTTGAATAGACGTGAGGTTGGCGCTTGATCGACGTCCGCTCTGCCCTCTGGAACGGACGTGACCGCCGCTCACTACCTTCGTCCGCTTTGTGCCACGGAACCCGACATCAGCAATCAGGACAAGCGCTTTGCGGTGCGCCGTTGCTCGAAAGCCTTGACGTTGGTGTAGGCGAGCAGCAGCGTGTTGCAAGGTATCTTCGCCTTCTCCGCCTTGCGCAGCATGAAGCCGAGGATGTGTTCCACCTCCGTCTGCCCGCCCCGTTCGATGTCGCGCAGCATCGACGTCGAATATTGTGAGTCCTGCTGGGAGAAAGTTTCCTCCCAGGATTTCATGAAGGCCGCGCTGGGCGCGTGGCCGTTGGCCGCAGCGATCGCAGCGCCACAGCGAAGCTGATCGAGAAAAAGCTCGCGGCCATAAGGGGTACGGACAATCTCGCCGACATTTGCGCGCATCAGGCAGGTCATCGCGGCTGCGGTCGAGAGGTGAACCAGCTTTTCCCACATCCGCTGAACGATATCGGGGACCGCGAAGGCTTCCACGCCCTTTGCGGCCTCGAACAGCGTGGCCAATGCTCTCACGCGATCCGTCATCTCCCCCGATTGCTCGCCAATGGCAAGCGTTCGCCAATCGTTGAACTGCCGGATCGCGCCATCCGGCATGATCGTCGCCTGTATCTTTGCGGTGCCACCGAGCACTCGGTGCCGGCCAAATTTCTCATTCAGGACGTCGATATGGGCAATGCCGTTCAGGAAAGGGAGGACATAGCCGTTCGATGCCACGGCGGGCGCGATTGCCGCCACTGCAGTTTCGAGATCATATGCCTTACACGCCAGGATCACCGCGTCATAGACCGGCGCCACCTCCGCCGCGACCACCGTTTTGACGGCTATTTGTGCGGCCCCGAATTGGCTCTCGATCCGCAACCCTTGCTCGGAAAGGCTCTTGCGCCGCCCGTCGCGGACGAGAAACGTAACATCAGCTCCGCTCTCGGCGAGGCGGCCGCCGAAATAGCCACCAGTGCCGCCCGCACCCAACACTAGGCACCGCATTTAATCGCCCCGACATTCGCTTTGGCAGATTCATCAAAGCATGCTGGGCAACCCTTGGGCTAGAGGCGAGGTCCGTTGAGGGGTTCCTTATTAACGCCTGGGGGCCTGCCCCCGGCGAAAGAGTGAGTTCAACTGATCGCCGCAACACGTAACCTAATCAAGGTCGTGGAGCGGGGCAGTCATGAGACGCAGGTATCGTCGCGTAGGGCTGACCCACCATCTCCTCGGTCAGCCGTCTTCTACCAGCGCGGCGACCAATGTCTGCGAGAGCCACTCCTGGTACCGGTCGGGCGTCCAGCCGCCCTCGGTGACGAGCATCCGGTACACCTCGCGGCTCGTGTACATCCACATGATCCGCCGCGCCTCCTCGAAGTTGATACTCGTTCGTGCCCTGCGAGCCGCAAACAGCCGGCGAAGCCGCTCCTCCTGCATTCTATAGCGGGTCTGCTCGAACTCCTGCTCGATCTTGCGCAGCGCGGGCGAGAAGCCTGACACGCTGCGCAGCAGGCCGAGATCGCCGCTCTCGCTTTCATAGATTGCCCGGGCGACATGGGCTGTCAGGCCGATCATCTCGACCGGGTCGCTGATACCGGCGAGGATCTGTTGCGTGGACTGATACCGGCCACCGAACAGCGATTGCTCCATAAGGGCGCGCAGGATGCCTTCCTTTGACTTGAACACCGCATAGACGGTCGAGCCGGCAACGCCTGATCTGGCGGCGATCTCTGCAATGGTAACGGCATCGATCCCGCGCCGAGCGAAGAGTCTCTTGGCGTTGGCAAGGACGCGCGCTCGCGTCTCGTCCGCTGCTTCCGTGCGCCGAGGCGACGAGTAGGTGCGCGTCTTGATCTTTGACTCTTTCATTGTAGTGCACTATATCCATTTGAAGAGCACGATGGAAACCCCTGCTGACCAGCGCCGTCCGTTGGTCCGTATTGGAAGGATCAGCATGGAAAAGCTCGTCCATCAAACGCAAGGTGCCGGCTGGTTGGCGCCGGCTGCCTATGTCGCGATCGCCGCCGCCGGCATCTCGTGTACCGCCCTGCTGCTGCTCCATCTCGTCAGTCCGGAGTTCGCACCGTCCTGGCGCATGGTCAGCGAATATGCGAACGGTGCGCACAGATGGCTGCTGACACTCGTCTTTGCCGCCTGGGCGGTGAGTTCGTTTGCGCTGATCGCCGCTCTGTGGCCGCTGCGCGCAACGACATTGGGCAGGATTGGTCTTGTGTTTCTGCTGCTTGGTGGCATCGGTCAGGCGATGGGCGGGCTGTTCGACATTAATCACAGCCTGCATGGCCCGGCGGCGATGATCGGCATCCCCTCGCTCTGCATCGCGGCGGTTCTGAGCACCCTCGCCCTAACGCGCCGGGCGGACATCTCCGCCCCGCCCGCATGGAGCGCGCACCTGCCCTGGATCACGTTCGCCGTGATGATCGGCGCATTGATGCTGTTCTTCTCCTCACTCAGGGCGGCGGGGGTGGACTTGTCCAGCCAGTCTGAACCGCTCAAGGAGTTGCCGGCCGGCGTCAGCGGGTATGTCGGCTGGGCCAACCGCCTCCTCTTCGCCGCGAGCTATCTGTGGACAACGGTCTCATCCCTGGCCGTCCTTCAGGCAAGCCGCGGGAAATGGCGGATGTGAAAGCTGGCCGACGTGCAGATCGTCGTCGTTTCAGGATCGGCCTCGGCTATGGCCCACGCCGTTGCAATGCCGATTGCATGGAAGGAGGGGGAGTCAAAAGATTGCGGGAGCTGTTCGCAAAGTTGCATACTGTACCGCATGCGCACCTTTGCATGGGATGATCTGAGGCATTTCCTGGTGTTCGCGCGTGCCGGCAGCATGCAGGCTGCTGCCAGGTTCTCGGCGTGCTCATCTTCGGCTCCTTTCGGTGAGGCAGGCAGGGCGCGCGTTAACATCACTTTCCGGCGGCGCGCCGCCGGCGATATTCGCGCACGGGTAAGCCGCCCCAGCCCCAGTTTTCGGGTTCGACCTCTTCGATGACGATGAAGGTCGAATCGAGCGGCTTGTGCAGCACGTCATTGAGGAGTTGGCTGACACCGGCGATGAGGGAAGCTTTTTCCTCCGGCGTGACGGACCCGCGGCCGGGACCGGAGCCCTCACGCGTGACCTGGATGGTGACGATTGGCATGGGACATCTCCTTCAGTGGCCGGCGCTTTGACCACCGTCGACATGGAGAATCTCGCCGGTCACGAAGCCTGCGGATTCCAGATAGAGGACGGCTTGGACGATGTCGCGGATGTCACCCATGCGTTTCACTGGGTGGAGACCGGCGAGAAACTCGTGGGTCGGCGGCGCGTGCATCGGCGTCTGGATGATGCCCGGAGAAACGGCGTTCACCCGAATGCCCTTCTGGGCATATTCGATGGCGAGCGACTTGGTCGCCGAATTGATGCCGCCCTTGGTGAGATTGGCGAGCACCGTAGGCACGCCGGCAATTGCTTGATCGGTCAGGCTCGTCGTGATGTTGACGATATGGCCCGAGCCCTGCTTCAGCATCTCGGCCGCGACGCGCTGCGTGACGTGGAAGAAGCCGGCGAGATTGGTCGTGATCTTTGCCGCGAAATCCTCCGGCGTGTAATCGGTGAACGGCTTGGCGATGAAGATGCCGGCATTGTTGACCAGCGTGTCGATCCGGCCGAAGCGCGCGTTTGCCTCTTTGACAATGTGCTCTGCCGTCGCCGGATCGCCGATATCGCCGGCCACGGCAAGGATGTGCGGATCACCGCTTTGCTTGATGGAGCGCGACGTTGCCACGACCCGGTAGTTGCGATCCCGGAAGGCCTTGACCAGGCCGGCGCCGATACCCTGGGAAGCGCCGGTGACGACGGCGACTTTGCGTTCGTTGTGCATTTGTCTGCCTGAATGATCTTTCGCCAGCCGGCGATTGCCTTCGGCGGCCCGTGTGGGCTGGTGACCATCGATGTATGGTCTTGCACGAGACGGCGGAATGGCCGTCGCGCGGCAGGCACTCTTCCATCAAGCGGAATGATCAATGCGCCGGCTATATGCCGGTCACTTGAGCTTGTTGGCCACCGTCGAGAGCCGGGCGAATTCGGCGCGTAGTCGCGGGGCCGCAAAATCAACAAAAGCACGCACTTTCGGCACCGACATCCGGCCTTGCGGCGCGACTAGGTGAACCGGAAGTGCTGCGGGTTCGGCATTGCGCAGGAGGACCTTCAGCGATCCGTCCTGCACGCGTTCGGCCACGTGATAGGTGTAGAGACGCGTCACGCCATGGCCATCCACCGCCGACGCGAGCGCGGCCCGGACGCTGTTGACCAGTAAGCGAGGCTTGAAATCGACGGACCGCGGGACGCCGCCGGCTGTTGCCGGCGGAAACACCCAAGTGTCTTGTCCGAAGTGGGTGGTGGTGACGATCTGGTGCTTGGAGAGATCGGCCGGCTCGGCAATGCTCGGATGCGCAGCGAGATAGCGCGGAGAGGCGACGACCACCCGTTTCACATCGCCACCGACTCGCACGGCGACCATCGAAGAGTCCGGGAGCTCGGCGACGCGAAGCGCGACGTCGATTCCCTCTTCGACAAGGTTGGCGTGGCGGTCGAGAAAGATCAGGTTGACCGATACGGTGGGGTAGGTGTCGAGATAGGCATCGATGATGGGACGCAGGATCTCTTCACCACTGATCGGCGGAGCAGTCAGAGTGAGCGTTCCCCTCGGCGCGCCGCGCTCGCCCGCGGCGGACAGGTCAGCCTCTTCGAGGTCGGCCAGGATGCGACGGCAGGCGACCGCATATGGCTCGCCTGCCTCGCTCAGCTTAAGGGATCGCGTGTTCCGGTGAAGCAGCTCGGTGCCGACGTGGCGCTCCAGAAACGCGATGGCACGAGTAACCGCCGCCGGCGACCGCCCGAGTCGGCGCCCTGCACCGGCAAGACTGCCTTCGTCCAGCGCAGCGATGAACACTTTCATCGCCTCGATGCGGTCCATACATAGTCTTTCGCGACACGAAACGTGGAGCCCTCAGCATCGGCTATTCCACCGTTTCGGGCAAGAATACAGCATCGCAAAGCTCGCACCGGAGCGAGTGCAGGAATGGGTCGATGCTGTCGAAAAAGGCGGGGCGTGAAAGGGTTGACCGACGCAGCCTGCGGCATCGGCGCGGTCACCTCCTGCGACTTGCGACGTCACCGTGCAACGCGAAAGCCAAGATTGCTGGATGAGCTCTCGGGCGTGTTCGAGCTGCGTGCCGCGACACGGTACCGGCTGCAGTAGGAGTCGTGGCAGAGAAACGAGCCCCCGCGCATGGAGCGACGGCCTGTCGGCTGATCGAGTTTCGGATTGGGCAGGGTCGCGCCGTGGACATAGTCGGGGCTGAACCAATCTCCGCACCACTCCCACACGTTGCCGCACACGTTGAAGAGGCCGAAGCCGTTGGGCTCTCCGTCTCGCGCGGGCACCGGACCGGGCCGCCAGCCCTCGGCGGGCTTGTCTGGGAACGAGCCGCGCCAGACATTGCACCTCGGAAGTCCATCGCGCATGAGCTCGTCGCCCCAGGCGAAGCGTTTATGCTCGAGCCCGCCTCGCGCCGCACACTCCCATTCCGCCTCGGTCGGCAGGCGAGCGCCCGCCCAGGCGCAATAGGCTTGCGCGTCGTGCCACGAGATGTGCACCACGGGATGATCGAGCCGCTGGTAGATGTGTGATCCGGGCCCTTCAGGACGCTGCCAGGAGGCGTCCTCGACCGGCAGCCACCACGGCAGGTCTGGCGCTACCTGGCGTACGCGCTGGCGGAGTTCGGGGAGCGCCTGCAGGAAGAACACGTACGAGAAGCCGAAGCGCTCGGCCTCCGTCACGTATCGGGTGTCGCGGACGAAGTCGCCGAACTCGCGGTTGGTGACGGCCGTGGTCGAGATGGCAAAGGCGTCGAGGGAGACCTGTCGCAACGGCCCTTCGCCATCACCCGGAACGGCCTCCGATGACTCGTTGCCCATCGTGAACTCGCACGGGCCGATCGTGACGAGACCGTTGAGCGCTTCGCTGATTCGGGACGTGGCGCCGGCCTTATGGCCGGCGGGAAGGGTCGTTCCTCCATCTCGCTCCGGCATGCAACACGCGGGCATGGCATGCCCTCAGGTTTGCGGTTTCTCCCAGAAGGCGCGGGTGACGCCCTGGCTCGCCATCAGTGCGACGATCTTCTCGCGATCGATCACTCCGCATCGCTTGGCCCACGCATCGTATTGGCGAGCCATGTCGGCGACCCGTCCCGGATGCGCGGCGGCGACATCGTACAACTCGGTCCGGTCAGTCTCCATGTCGTAAAGCTCCCACGCCCGGGGGTAATTCCGCACCAGCTTCCACTTGCCGATGCGAACGGCGGCGTTGCCTTCGTGCTCCCAGAACATCGGCGGCCGGTCCATCACGTCTCGTGTGAACGCCGGCGCCAGCGATTGGCCCTCGAGCGCTTCGATGGCCTGTCCCTCCCATTGCGAGGGATAGCTCGTTCCCGTGACGTCCAGGATCGTCGCCATGATGTCGGGCAGGTAGCCGGGTGTATGCCGGATGGCGCCTTTTTCGGCGATGCCGCCCGGCCAATGCACGATCAGCGGCGTGGAGATGCCACCCTCGTGGATCCAGTGCTTGTAGAGCCGGAACGGCGTGTTCGAAAGATTGGCCCAGGCCGTGCCGTAGCTCTGGTAGGTATTCTCTGGTCCTGGCATCCGCCCCGGGTCGTTGCCGAAGTGGACCGGCTCGCCTGTCCGGGTGTGCGACTTGGCGATCATGAGCTTGTTGACGAGCTCATCGATCGTCACATCTTCCGGGATGTCCTCGGCGCACGCGCCGTTGTCGGCAAGGAAAATAACGACGGTGTTGTCCAACTGCCCGGTCTTCTCGAGCGCGGCGATGATCCGCCCGATGCCCTGATCCATGCGGTCCACCTGGGCGGCATAGACTTCCATGCAGCGCTGCAGCCACGCCTTGTGCTCGGCCTTGGTCCACGGCGGCTGTGTGGCGTCGCGCTCACTGAGCTTCCAGGCCTCGTTGAGGATGCCCCAATGCACCAGCTTGTCGAGGCGTTCCTCGCGCAGCTTGTCCCAGCCCTTGTCGAAGCGCCCTTTGTACTTGGCGATGTCATCCTCGTGCGCGTGCAACGGCCAGTGCGGAGCCGTATAGGCGACATAGGTGAAGAACGGCGTGTCGCGGGCTTCGCGATGGTGTTTCTCGATGAAGCCGACGGCCTGGTCGCTGATCGCGTCGGTGTAGAAGAACGCGGGGTCGGCCTTGGCTTCGTGCTCGATGTTGTCGTTGCCGCGCGTGAGCGTGTTGGGATCGTAGAAGCTGCCGGCGCCGATGATCGTGCCGTAGAACTCGTCGAAGCCCCGCTGCAGCGGCCAGGTGTCGGTCGGCTTGGTCAGACTGCTCGCCACATGCCACTTGCCGCTCATGTAGGTGCGGTAGCCATTGGTCTTGAGCGCCTGGGGGATCGTGACGCAGCGTTTGTTCAGGTTTCCGGCATAGCCTTCGGGGCCGGAGTCGTAGGTCAGGATGCCGACGCCCGTCTGATGTGGATGCAGGCCGGTGAGCATCGATGCGCGTGACGGGCTGCATCGTGCGGTGTTGTAGAACTGGGAGAAGCGCAGGCCATCGCGCGCAAGCCTGTCGAGGTTTGGTGTCTCGATCTCGCCGCCATAGCAGCCGAGGTCGGAATAGCCCATGTCGTCGTTCAGAATGAGCACGATGTTGGGTTTCGTCTTCATGTCGCTCGTTCCGTTTTCTTGTCGTCTGGTGTCAGAGTCTTGCGCCGCTATGAGGATCGAACAGGTGCGCGGTTGCCGGAGCGAAGGTGAGGAATACCTCGTCGCCGCCTTGCCGCGCGGGTTGAGGATCGCCCTTCGATTTGAGAATCTGGCCGTTACCGGTCAGGCTGATAATCGCGCTGTCGCCCAGGTCCTCGATCCGCTCGATGCGGGCGGGTAGGCCGCTCGAGCCGATCCAGAGGTCGCTCGGGCGTACGCCAAGCATCACGTCGCGGGCGCCAGGAGCAGTTCGGCTGACGGGCAGCGCGTGGCCGGCGACCGTGACGGCGCTGCCTTCCCACCGACCGGGGATGAGATTCATCTGTGGGGTGCCGACGAAGCTCGCAACGGTCATGGTCTGCGGGGCGGAGAATACCTCGCGCGGCGTGCCGACCTGGGCAATGCGGCCTTCCATGAAGACCGCTATGCGATCGGCGAGCGTCATCGCCTCTTCCTGATCGTGCGTCACGTACACCGTCGTGGTACCGAGCGTGCGTTGCAGGGCGTGCAGCTCAAGGCGGGTTTCCAGGCGGAGCTTGGCATCCAGGTTCGAGAGCGGCTCGTCGAGCAGGAACAAGCGCGGCTGGCGCACGATGGCGCGTGCCAGGGCACAGCGCTGCTGCTGGCCGCCTGACAGCTGCCCGGGCTTGCGCTCGAGCAAATGGCCGATGTTGACCTTGGCCGCAGCCTCCGCCACCTGCTGTGCGATAGCTGCGGCCTTCACGCCGACCATCTTCAAGGGGAAGCCGATGTTCTGCGCCACCGTCATGTGCGGGTACAGCGCGTAGCTCTGGAACACCATGGCGACGTCGCGCTCGCCCGGTTCCTTGTGCGTGACGTCGCGCTTGTCCATCAACACGCGCCCGCCGCTGACGGTCTCGAGCCCGGCCATGATGCGCAGCGCGGTTGTCTTTCCGGAGCCGGATGGACCGAGCAGCACGAAGAATTCGCCCGGTTGGATTGCAAGGTCGATGCCGTGCAGGACGGTTGTCTCGCCGTGCCGCTTGACCACGCCTTCGAAACGCACGCTGCCGGGACCAGTCATCGCCGCCCCCCGCCCTTGACCGCGCCGAAGGTTAGGCCCTTGACGATGTGCCGTTGCGCCAGGATGCCGATTAGGATGACTGGCGCCATGGCCAGCATTGCTCCCGCCGCGAGCTTGGACCATTGCGTCTGCTCGACCGAGATGAAGTTGAACATGGCGACCGTGACTGGCCGGACGCGGTTTCCGCCCAGCACGACGGCGAACATGAATTCGTTCCAGGCGTTGAGAAACACGAAGATCGCCGCGACAGCGATGCCGCCGCGCACTTGCGGAAGGATCACGTACCACAGCGTGCGCAGACGGCCGGCGCGATCGAGCAGCGCCGCCTCCTCCATCTCGAGCGGGATGTCCTCGAAGTAGGACACCATCAGCCAGATCGCGAACGGTAACGAGAAGGTCAGGTAGGTGGCGGTGAGGCCGCTGTAGCTGTCGAGCCAGCCGATCCGCTGCAGCGCGAGATAGTAGGGGATGATGAGGCCGACCGGTGGCAGCATCTGCGTGGCCAGCACGTAGAAGCCGGAGGCGCGCTTGCCGGGGTATTTCAGCCGCGCCAGAGCGTAGGCGGCGGGGATGGCGATCAGCATCGTCAGCAAGGTCGTGAGGACCGACACGACGCAGCTCGACCAGAGATTGGGCAGTATCGACGACGCGCCGAACAACACTTCGCGGTAGTTGTCGAGCGTCGGCTTGAACAGCCAGACGGGAGGGTAGGCGAGAACGTCTCGCTCGGCCTTGAATGAGGTGAGCAGCCCCCAGATCACCGGGAACACCCATACCGCCAGGCCCACGCCCGCGACTGCTGCCAGCGCTATCTGTCGAATAGCCGAGCGATGCATGGTCACCTCGCCCGCCGCAGCCGGAACATGAGGTAAGAGATGGCCAGTGTCATCGACATCAGTACGACCGCCAGCGACGCGCCGTAGCCGAGGTTGAGCTCGCTGAAGGACGTGCGGTAGGCGTAGAGGTTCAAGATCTCCGTGGCTGAGCCCGGGCCGCCGCCCGTTGCGGCGAAGATGGCGGCAAACGCCGACAGCGCGGTCATCATGCGCAGGATGATGACCATGACGATGGCGGGTCTGATGAGCGGAAGCGTGATGTGGCGAAAGCGCTGCCAGGCGCCCGCGCGATCGAGGCGGGCCGCCTCGTAGACATCGGCCGGCAGGGTGGCGAGGCTGGCAAGCAGCACCAGAAACGCAAACGGGGTCCATTGCCAGGTGTGGATGGCGATCACCGAGATCAACGCCAGTTGCGGGTCGCCGAGCCAATTGTGACTGCCGAGACCGAGTGCCCGTGTGACGAGGTCGACCAGCCCGAAGTCGGGGGACAGGACGAGCGTGCGCCAGAAGAGGCCGACCACCACGGGGGCGAGCACGATCGGCAGGATGGCCGCGATGCGCAGGATGCCCTGGCCTTTCGGAAACTGCATGACGAGCATCGCCAGTGAGAGGCCGATCAGCACCTGCAGCACAACCGTCGAGCCGGTGTAGATCAAGGTGAGGAGCAGCGAGTTCCAGAAGCGCGGGTCGCTGCCCATCTTGGTGTAGTTGCCAAGCCCTGCGAAGCCAGACAGCCAGGGCATGCCGAGGTCGAGACGGTGCAGGCTGTTCCAGACGAGATAGACCAGCGGCACCGTCGTAGTGAGCAGCAGCACAGCCAAAGCCGGCACGAAGAGCGCCAAGGCGAAT
>Ga0075421_100007765_pt1 | contig 13146 bp, 10 predicted proteins | sample SoiMetdeltSBSDD5_FD_75292 | JGI IMG/M metagenome (GOLD analysis project Ga0075421, IMG submission 75292) | Bulk soil microbial communities from a Populus tree surrounding site in Tennessee, USA - Soil MetaG P. deltoides SBSDD5 | ecosystem: Environmental > Terrestrial > Soil > Tree plantation... | reverse complement strand
GCTCGTCCCACTAACCCATAGCCGCCGCCTGTTAAGCGCGGTCCGTGATCACCCTTGAACTTCTTGCTGACCGTTGTGTAAAGCAAACCGAACGTGTCTGTTGCGACCCGGTTTGCAATCGGCGCATAAAGAATGCCGCCAGCGGCCGCTGCCACTCCGTATTCTTCATTGCTGTAAAACTGGTACTTGATGTTGGGCTGGAACTCCACCGGCTGATCCGGGGACATAGTATCGAGGAACGCGATGTTAGCGCCGGCTTCAAGATTTTTCGCAACGCCTACGACCACGCGTGGTGTGTAGCCCTGGAAACCTCCTTTCTGGTGCGCTTCAAGGTGACTGATGAAGTCAAACTCAACGTACACTCTCTTCCTCGCAACGATATCGGTTGATGGGATATTGAATAGTGTTGACTGTGCCTGGACGATACTCGAGGCAAAGGTAACCACGCAGAGGGCGCTGAACGCCCACCGGGTTGCTGTCGATCTGAGCATGTTGTATGTTGCTCCATATCGTCTCCGCAAGGGACGATGTCAGTGACCCATCTGTTCCGCGCCGCCAAAGCCAGGACAGATGGGTCATGTAATTTCCAAGACCATCGCGATCGCGATGTTCGCCAATGCGCACGAGCGCCCTCAAGAATCGTGCCATTTAACTAAGCTCAAATTTTTTAAAGATCTGTTTCGATCGAGGCGACGATCTTGAATGGCCTAACGCCGGATCGTACATTTTTGTAGGCCCGACAGACGGACCCCATCAAAGAAATCCCGCACACAGACTCTATCTGCAAAACCTCCTCACAGTGGTCATACAAAAATGTAATTCGACTTAATCAGGGCTACATTTCTGTCTCTCACATCGGAGTTCATGATTTGCAGTGTGAAGAAAACTGGCCGCTTTTTGCGACTAGCTTCAGAAATCGTTTCCGGCACTCTCCTTGCAACCACAGCCGGTTCGAAAGAGAAAGGAGACTGCTGAATGAGACCTCTACAGAAGAAGCTCGTTGCCTTTTCCCTGCCCCTGTCCACAGCCATTCTTGCCGTCAACGTTTTTGGTCAAACGACCACATCGACGGTCGTGTCAGATGACCGCATGGTTAAGCTCGAGACCGCAGTAGCGAACGCTCAAACGGCGGGCGATAACGCATGGATGTTGACCTGCGCGGCGCTGGTTTTAATGATGACCGGTCCGGGCCTCGCGCTCTTCTACGGCGGACTTGTCCGTAAAAAGAATGTTCTCGCGACCATGATGCAGAGCTTTATCCTCATGGCCCTCGTCACTGTACTTTGGGCCATCTATGGATACAGCGTAGCGTTCTCAGAAGGTAACGCGTTCTTCGGAAATCTTGACTATTTATTTCTCTCCGGTGTGGGTAGTGCTCCGAATAGCAATTACGCTCCAACCATACCGCAGCAGACTTTCATGATTTATCAATTGATGTTCGCCATTATCACTCCTGCCCTCATCACCGGTGCTTACGCTGAGCGCATCAAGTTCAAGGCGATGCTCCTCTTCACGATACTGTGGGCGACGATTGTCTATTTCCCTCTCGCCCACATGGTCTGGGGTAACGGCGGATTCTTGAACGCAGTATTGGGTGGCCGTGTTCCGGCGCTCGACTTTGCCGGAGGTACGGTGGTCCATATCTCTTCTGGCTTTTCAGCTCTCGTCTGTGCGCTCTACCTCGGGAAGCGTGTGGGGTTCGACAACAATCCGATCGCGCCGCCGCACAACCTGGTCCTGAGCGTGATTGGCGCGTGCATGCTTTGGGTCGGATGGTTTGGTTTCAACGCCGGCAGCGCACTTCAAGCCAACTCGCTCTCTTCCGGCGCGTTTGTCGCAACGCATTTCGCCGCCGCTGCAGCTACCCTGGGCTGGATGTTGGGAGAATGGCTCCGTCAGGGCAAACCAACGGTCCTCGGCGCGATCTCCGGAGCCGTAGCAGGATTGGTAGGCATTACTCCCGCAGCGGGTTTCGTCACGCCGATGTCGGCACTGATCATCGGTTTCGTCGCAGGTGTCGCCTGTTTCTTCATGGTGACAGAAGTGAAAAAGCGCCTCGGCTATGATGATTCACTGGATGCGTTTGGAGTCCACGGTGCGGGCGGAGCAGTCGGCGCGATCCTTACGGGTGTCTTTGCTACCAGGGCAGTCAACGCGATCTTCAAGGATGCGGCGGGCAATGCGCTTCCTGTAGGCTTGATTGACGGCAACGGCGCACAAGTCGTCAACCAACTCATTGCGATCGCAATCACTATTGGGCTTTCAGTGTTGGCGACTTTCGTTATACTGAAATTCGTCGATTTGATAATTGGTGTTCGAGTCAGTGGTGAAGACGAACTACGCGGACTCGATCTGAGCCAGCACAGTGAAGAGGCGTACAGTATGGAGATCGACCTTCATCCCATTGTTCATCCCGCGCCCGCTCACGAGGTACCGCAGCAGGCCATTGCCAGTGCTGCAAGCGCAAAATAGCGCGAGGGTGAACAAAACGTGCGTCGTCGTTAACCAACGCGATCGAGCTTCTTGTTCTCGCCAAGCTCGACTTGCTTACCGGTGAGGATTGCCGACACAAAGCTTACTGCTTGCGAGATCGTGCTTGACGGTCCATCCCAGTACTCGGCTTTGGTCATCTTCACCTTGAGCAGCACGACGTCGGGCTGATCAGGGCCGTCCGGGAACCATGCTTTGAGAACAGGTTTCCAGAGCTCCTTAATTTTGTCTCTGTCGTGTACAAGCTGCGCTGTTCCCGAGATCGAAACATAACGCTGATCACTGGTATCTACGAAGCTGACGTTCACGTTGGGAGTTCGTTCGATCTCGCTGGCTTTGTGCGAGTTTGAGGACGTAAAGAACCAGAGATTCCCTTCTTCGTCAACATCCCCATTGAGCGACATCGGACGGCTGTGAAGTTCGTCGTCCTCATCGACTGTCGTCAACATGCAGAAGTCAATATCCTTGATCATCTCACACAGTTTTTCGAACTCGGGTTCACGCGACATCAATTTGTCCTCCACACAACATCGAAATCACTCACATATTAGTTCGACAGTTTGATGAAACCATCGCAAAAGTGCTGCCGTACTATCATCGACTAAAGACACTAAGCTAGTCCGCAAAGCTGAATTCCCCAACAATTTATTGAAGAGACTACGAGGACCCGTCACAATGATCCGAACATTCGTTCTGTTGCTGCTAACTGTTCCCACTGCAATGGCCCAAGCCACCTTTCACGGTGATGCAGCTCGTACCGGAGTTTATCCAGCAACGGGGCCGCGGCAACTGAATGGGACCAGGTGGACCTTCAAAACTGACGGACCGATCATCGGCTCTCCCACAATCGCCGACGGCGTGGTCTACATCGGCAGCACTGACGGCAACCTGTACGCGGTGAATCAGGAGACCGGGAAGCAGAAGTGGAAGTTCAAAACGTTCGCTTCGCGGCAGGTTACTTCGACGCCGACTATCGCCAATGGTCTCGTTTATTTTGGCGGCTTCGATGGAATTCTTTACGCCGTCAATGCCGAAACGGGCACGGTGAAATGGACCTTTGTAGCCGAGTATGAACGACGATTCGAAGGCAAACGGCTGCACGGCTATCCATCGGGCTTCCAAACCATTCCTGATTCATGGGACATCTACACATCGTCGCCCGCGCTCCACAACGGACGAATTTATATCGGCAGCGGCGATGGAAATGTTTACTGCGTCGACGCGCTGACTGGAATTCTGCAATGGAAGTTTGCAACCGGCGACGTGGTCCATGCCTCACCGGCGATTGCGAACAATACCGTCTACATCGGTAGCTGGGACAGTTATCTCTACGCGCTCGATGCAGAGACGGGCCAGGAGAAATGGCGCTTCAAAACCGGTGAGGATACCTACATCCGCAATCAACAGGGCTTTCAATCTTCGCCGGCGATCGCCGATGGAACTATTTACGTCGGTTGTCGAGATGGACATCTTTATGCAGTCGATGCAGCGACGGGCCGTAAACGCTGGGACTATCCTACGAATAAAGGTTGGGTCAATAGTACGCCGGCGATTCGTGGCGGCGTGGTCTATGCAGGAACATCGGATGGCTACAGGTTCTTTGCGCTCGACGCGAAAACGGGAAGGTTGAAATTCACCCTGGATGCGAAGGGCGCCGTCTTCTCTTCGCCTGCACTGGCGGGCGATAGGGTTTACTTCGGCGTATCAAATGGCCGGCTGCTCGCGGTTGATGCGAAGTCGGGGAAACTTATGTGGGATTTTCAGACTGAAGGCTCGAAGCAGGATCCGTTGAAGATGTTGAAGCCTGATGGAGGTTTGAACAACGAAGCGATCTATGCACGTTATTTTGGTGATTATCAAGACATGGTGCTCGCGTTTTATCGAGTGTTTTCGGTGGGCGCAGTGTGGTCTTCACCAGTCGTTGATAAAGGGGTGGTCTATTTCGGGAGTACGGATGGATCGTTATATGCGATTCATTGAAACAGGCGTGTCGAAACCTGACTGTAAGCGCTAAATCGATCGTCGTCGGCGACGGGAATACTGAGCGTCAGTGTGGTTCCCTGGTCTGCTTTCGTTGATATTTCAATCTTTGCGCCAATCAGTTCGGCGCGCTCGTGTATAGCGGCAAGCCCGATGCCATGGCTCGACGTGACGGCAGTGTGATCAATGCCTCGACCGTCATCACTGACAACAATAGTAGCGGTTTTTCCTTGAAGAGAAAGTTTGATTGAAATTCGGCGTGCCTGTGCATGTTTGAATGCATTAGTGACGGCCTCCTGCACGATACGATACGCGCTGGTTTCTACCATTCGATCGAAACGCGGGAAGTCCGGCGCAACCTCCATATCAAAAGCAACGTGAGATCGTTGTGTCAGCATACTCAGCTCGTGCGTGAAACTTCGCAGTGCGGTAACTAAACCGTGGTGCTCCAAAATTGAAGGGTGCAAGGCGCGAGCTGTTTGCCGCAGAGTCTCATGCGTGAGTTGTATGAGTCCTTTCACTTTGGAGAGAACGCCGGTAAGAGACCCATCTTCAGGTAAAGAGCGATTGAGTTTTGCGTCGAGCTGTTCGAGATAGATGCCGGCCGCTGACAGGTCCTGGCAGGCTTCGTCATGAAGTTGTCTTGCGAGGCTTCGTCTTTCATCCTCACGCGCGAATGCGAGCCGTTCTGCCATCTGGCGTCTGGACTGCTCGGCGCGCTTCTGTTCGGTAATGTCCGTGCCGACGACGAGCACTGACATGACTACGCCGCCCTGGATTACCGGAACGTAACGAATTCGATAGCTCCGGGAATTAATGTCGCAGGCCTCGAGATCGCAGGTCTCGCCTGAACTGAATACGTACTCGAGATATTGTTCGGCACGTGCGCCCGATTCCGGCTGAAGAAACATGGAAAGATGCTGACCGACAACCTGTTCTCGTGTGAACCCCGGAGCCGGGTGATTGATGTAGCCAATCGTACCGAGCTGATCGACGATCAGGACATGATCCGGGATGTTCGCCAAAAGATTACGTAATCGCTCTTCCGAGTCGCGCAAAGATGCTTCAGCCTTTTTACGATCGGTAATATCGATCAAGTATCCGCGCAATCCTTTTGGTCCGTCTTTTCCGCGCACGACACTGACAAGGTCGCGCAACCAAACTGATTCTCCATTCGCGGCTATCATTCGATACTCGAATTCATACTCACTCAAGTGTTGAGAGGAGTCGTTGCAGAAGTCGATCGCAACCTGCCGGTCTTCCGGATGCAGGTGCCGAACCCAGAAGTCTCTTTCGTACCATTCAGCAGTTTCATACCCGAGCAGCCTGGTGACCTGCGGGCTGACATAAGTAAAGGACCACGTATCGACGTCAGCTTCCCAGGCTATGGCGTTGGTCGTTTCAACGAGCCTTTGGAATTGTTCCTTGCTGTCTCGCAACGCCTGTTCCGCCAGCTTGCGCTCGCTTATATCGTTGTGCGCGACTACTGCGCCTCCTTCGATTCGTTTCAACGGTGTAGCAAGCATCAGAAACCAACGTTGTTTGGTGGGTGAATGGCAGGGATATTCCAGTCGAAAATAATCTGAAGCACCGTCGCAGACAGCTTTAATGCCGGCCAGCGCTTTCTCTGCAAACTCGTCGCCGGTATCAGCCGCTTTTCGACAGACTTCCAGGTAGTTAACACCGCTACCGATGCAGCCTTCAGCCGTCGCACCATTGTCTCGTGCGAAGTCGTTCCAAACTGAATTGACTGAGATGATGTTGCCGTGCCGATCCAGGACCGCCACATGAGTGTCAAGCGAAGATAGGATGGCGCGATTGAGGTTCTCGCTCTCGAGCAGCGCGTCCTCCGCCCGTTTTCGGTCAGTCAAATCGAGTACGAAAGCGAGGAACCCAACCACGTCTCGACGTTCATCCAGATGCGGTATGTAGTTGACTTGCACATATCGTTTGCCGGCGCCCTTATAGTCGACCCAGGTCTCGAAGGAAACTTTTTTGCCTCTTAACACCTGCTCAACATGCGGGAGAATCTTTTCGTAAGCACCCTGGCCAAGGATCTCCTGCAGGTGTTTGCCCTGTACGTCCTCGTGAGAAAGACCAAACCATTCCTCGTACCTTTTGTTTGAGAACCGGTAGCACTGCTCAGAATCAACGTAGGAAATTAGCGCCGGCACCTCATCGATAATCAGACGAGCTTGTTCCTCCGGTAAGCGGAGCCCAACCTGGGCGCGGTCGTACTCGGTGGGATCGGAGACGAGGGAAATCGAATCAGTTGCCATCATTATTCCTCACATGATGACAGTTTATCCTTTTTTTACGCCGTGCGCCTCGCCGTTATGGGGATTTCTTGATCCAATACATGTCGCGCATCGTAAAGTCTGAGCGTGAGCGGTCGGTAAGATCGACGTAGCGTGGTGAAATGAAAGCGGTTCGGGGTTCGATGTCCAGACGGTTTCGCTCCAGCGTTTGCAGCCGGCCTCCGGCGACTCGCGTCTTGTAGGATTTGATCGGCTGGCCGTTCGCCTTCACGACCATAACGATCTCGCCGTCTTGTTTCGTCAGGTCCGACAGCGCAAGCCAACGCTGCTTTGGAGTCGCCTGCACGATCAACTCCTTCCGCTCGTAAAAATACCAATCGAGCGTATCCGGCACCACGGGGGCGCGACTCGCTGCTATTTCCTTTCCGTTAGCGAGCAGGTGAAGAGTGACCTTCGGTTGTTTCAGACCCGCCGGCAATTCCCGCGTACTCAACCAGTAGTTGAAATGCAGCATTGCGCTCGCGTCGTCGGTTATAACCGAGAAAAACGCGAGATCGCTCCATGGACCATCGCGCACGTATTTTTTTGAAGGATTGAACGGGTCGCTACTGGTTTCCAGTTTCAGGCTGAACGGTAGCGTCGTGATAGTCTCGTTGCCGAGCCTGACGGCCATTACGAAGTCTCCGGACTGAGCAACCCGTACATTTCCTGGATTGCCCGCCGCCGGGCGGAAAACACCGAACGCCGGAAACTTTTCGAGCGGTTCGAAACGGAGCGGAACACTCGAGACGACCTCGCCGTTCGGCTTCGTGATCACAAACGTCGCCGGCGAAGCGCCGCCGGGCGGGAAGACGACCTCGAGGCCTTCCACCAGAAAACCTCCGGTCTCTTCGTAGAACCGCATGTTCATCAGCGAATCGTACTCAATCGCCGGTCTGTTGGTACCTACTTGCGCTGCCACGGCGACGCTCGCCGCGATGAGGATGCAAGCCGTAAAGATTGTTTTTTTCATCCGTTGTGTTCCGCTTAGTGGAAGTCGCCCTCGGTATTCGCCATGATGATGTGGGAAGCGGTGTCGCCCGTCAATGTGTTAACGATCGAGGCGGTCACCCGCACGTTTTTTTGGTTGGCCGAAACTATGCCCCTGCCGTATGTGGTGGCAACGAGGTCCAGCGAAACAGCTTCACCCGCGGCTAACGTAAATGGCCCGGTTGCGGTGGCTCCTGCGTTAACCAACTGGCAAACACCGCCTCCACAAGCACCTTGTGCATATTTAATTCCCCTGAAGCCGACGGTAACGTCGCCGTCGTTATTGAAATCGCCGGTTATCGTGAGGCGAAGGATCTGATTCGGCCCGAGAGTGACGACACCCGTATCGAAAGTGACTAGTCTGCGGGTTTGTTGCGCCCCGACCGAGAAGTTGGAAGTCAAGAGTGCCACTAAAATCAGGCTCGAGGCTGCGAGGGCCAGTGCGATGTAACGTTTCATATTTCGATCTCCTCCCATTTATTCGTCGCATAAAAAATATTGCGTTTCAGGCGGAGCGGGTTTTATCTTGGCGACGGCCAAAAGTCCTTTGGAAAAGATTAGGAATCTGTGAGGCATGCCGGCGCGCGCGTAATGTCCGAGAAAAACGGCCATCGTTATGAGTTTGGTGACTTCCGTCTCGAATCGGAACCTCCAAGTCTGTGGCGGGACGAGAGCCTCGTCCCCTTGCCGCCCAAAGCGCTCGAGATGCTGCTCGTGCTGGTGCGCCGGCGCGACATCATCGTCAGCCGGGAGGAGTTGCTGAATACGGTCTGGCGCGACACCTTTGTCGAAGACGGAAACATCAACTACACGGTTTCACTTCTCAGAAAGACGCTCGACGCGGACGACAAGGGACGCTTCATTCAGACCGTGCCGAAACGCGGCTACCGCTTTGTCGCCGACGTGCTGGAGGTCTCGGCCAACGGCCACGCCGAAAACGCGGCGGTACAAGTCGAACCTGCGATCCCGACCGAACAACCAAAACCGAAGACTCGCTGGCACCTTATCGGGATCGTTTTGCTCGGCGTGCTCTTCGTCACGGGATTCATGGTCTGGCGGAGTTTGGACGAGCGCAAAAAACTTTCGGCCACCGATGTTACGAACAGAAATATCCGTACGGTCGCCGTCCTGCCCCTGAAGACGTCGGCGGAAAATGAGACCGGCAAACTGTTGTCGCTCGGCCTGACCGATTCACTGATTTCACGTCTAGGCAGTTTGAACCGCTTTTCGGTGCGCCCGCTGACTTCCGTCCGACACTATGCCGAAGCCGATCAAGACCCGCTAAAGTTTGGCGAAACATTAAAGGTCGACGCGATTCTCGAAGGGACGCTGCAACAGACCGGCAATCGGCTACAGGTTAGCGTCAGGTTGTGGGATCTGCGGGACAAAGCACAGCTCTGGCAAGGTTCGTTCGATTCGACGGAGGCGGATTTCTTCAACCTCCAGGACGCGGTCGCTAACGGCGTGACGAGATCGCTCGTCTCCGAGGTGTTGGAAAAAGACAGCGAGCTTTTGACAAGGCGACACACGGACAACCCTGACGCGTTTCGCGCTTACGTCCGCGGGCGCGCCATACTCGACGCGAAGAACCCTGACAACTTTGAAAAAGCGATTGACGAGTTTCAAAGGGCCGTCGCGCTCGATCCGACTTTCGCTTTGGCTTACGCCGGACTCGCCGACGCTTCTACACGGCAGGGCTTTAATACGTCGGGCGCGACCGCAGAGGAGTTCTACGGTAGATCGAAAGCGCTGGCGCAGAAGGCGCTGAGTTTAGATCCCGAAACACCGGAAGCTTATGCTGCGCTCGGTACGGTCAAACGAATTTACGACTGGGATTGGGCCGGGGCCGAGGCCGACTTCAGGCGTGCCATTCAGCTAAACCCGAACTACGCGCGGGCGCACCTCGGTTATGCGCTGCTGCTTTCGTGTCTTGGCCGAGGCGATGAAGCTCTGGTCGAAATCAAACGTGCGATGGAGATCGACCCACTCTCACAAGACGTCAAATCGGGTTACCTAACCATCATGGAAGGTCGTGGCGAATACGCGGAAGCCCTCGCACAGGCGCAGGAGAATGTGAAGTTCAACAAAGAATACCGTCGCGGGATGCGCGGCGTCGCGACTTTTCTATTTCACCTGGGCGAATACCAGCGGGTGATCGAAATCTCGGAACAGGAGCTGACGGCAAAGAACAGTCAGGAGTTTGTCTGGCTTTCGCTGCTCGTAACTTCTCACCATCGCTCCGGCCAGACTGCGAAGCGAGATGAACGACTCAAACAACTGGAACAGCTAGCGCAGACCGACACCAAAGCCCTCTTCGCGCTGGCGGAGAATTACGCCGAACTTGGACGCACCGGCGAAGCGCTGGCGGCTCTGGAAAAATGCATCGACGTGCGCGAAGAACGTATGATGTGGATCAAAGTCGAGCCGCGCCTGGCCCACCTGAAAGGCAATCCCCGCTTCGATGAAATCCTGCGCCGAATGAACCTTGCCGGTACGTAGGTAAAGACGAGTCGGAAGCGCTTCGTACCACTCGAGTGGGGGATCGATCGCTATTTGATTCCCTTCTTCGCGAGCTGCTGTCGCAGGGCCGCAGAGACCGCCACATCAAAACCGTTCTGAACTCCGCCACTGCGTTTCTTCTGTTCCGCGGCGATGTACGCGCTGCGTTGCTTTGAAAGCGAGAGGATTTGTTCGCGGATCTCCTTGCGTTCCGCGAGCCGTTTTTCGATGTCCTTCGCTCGCTCTTCGGCTGAGAGCTTTTGAAGCTCGGACGGTAAGTCGTCAGACTTAACCGATTCGAGTTTGGTCGATCCGTTTTCAATGTCCTGCAACAGATCACCGATATATGCTTTCGCGTTCAAGGCCTTGTTCAGCGTTCTGTCCGCCGCAGCCACTGGTGCGGAACTGGCGGCAATGCTCGACTCAATGCTGTCCGATACTTTCTTTCGTGCGGCTCGATAGGTCTCTCCTGCCGCACCTGCGCCGCCGCCGTAGGCGAGGAATGTTCGTCCCAGGCGAGTACCAAGCTGACTAAGTTGTTCATCGTAGGGTGTAGAGATTGTTTGCACGCCGCCGTCTGAAGGAATCAGAAAATACTGTCCCTGACCTCGCCGCGCGATTGCTTCCCACACCCGTTTGGTCGAGGGCGAAGTACCACATTGAATCGTGTTCACGATGATTCCCTGCTTAACGGCCAGGTCGGTAGTAGTGAAAGGGTCGGGTTCGTCGGGATAATCGTGAGGCGGAGCGTCGCCGACGAGGAACAGTATTTGAGCGTGATTTGCAGAAGGTTGCGACCAGCCGGCCTGAGCAACTCCTTGCGCTAACGCACGCCTGACATTCTCTGCCTCGTCGCCTCCTTCGGCAGCCTGGTACTCCATCAATACCGAGTAGACTTTATCCAAATCTTCGGTGAGTGGAAGCACCTGCGTAACGTACTGATCGCCCCGGTCCCGGTATGCAACCAAGCCGACTTTTACTGACGAAAGCGAGGAGGTTTGCATAACTTCATTCACTATCCCCCAAATCCGTTGTTTCGCGCCGGTGAGCAGACCGCCCATCGAGCCGGTGGTGTCCAAAACGAACACCATCTCCATGGTCGGTCCGGCTGAGCCGAGGTTGACGGGCGGGATTACGGGTTCGTCAGTGCGATTGAAAACCCAGGCCGTAGCTATTGCGACTCCAATAGTAAACGTCAATACGGCGGACAGGATGCGAACGGTGAATTTGCTCATGCTCGACCTCCTCGGAAACGGCTGCGGGTGCGATTTGCTGATTAGACGCACGAATCGTCAAATCGTTCCCCATTTTGTTGCTTCACGGCAGTTGCCGTTACCAATGGAACGCAAGGCCGGTCGACTTCTTGCATGGCGTTTCAGATCTTGACTGCTACTCCCTGCGCTTCGGGCTTCGGTGTAGTTGCGCTGAGCCCAGCGCTTCCCACAACTCGCCGGCGCGAATGTATGGCGGCAACTCCGTCATAGTGCTCATGACAAAACCGTAGCTCTGTTCTGGTCCAATGTTGCCATGGGTAGCCTGAAGGATGGTGAAAGTATCCAGTAGAGAGCTGCCGGTGTAGTAGCCATCCTCCAAATTGACGATTACGCTCGCCCGATTCAAGACTCCCTGTGTTGTTCCCTCAAAAATCCGCCTTACGACGTCAGGCCGCGCGCTGTTCTGGGTCAATGCAAACCAATCTTCATCTTTGATGAATCCGTCGGCGCCGTTTTGGTGATTTGCGGTCTGCTGCGTGAACGCCACGAGATCAAGAGGATCTCCTTTCCTCGCGACGTAGCGATATTCGTCGCCGCGTTTCTCGATGGTCGCATTTCCTCGGCGGTTAGCAATGTGCACTATTCCTTGTGCTTCATACGCAACAAAATCAACTCCCTCGACCGCCGCCAAAACTCTGGCGAGGCGCTCTTCATTCTTGTCTCTAGTGAATAAGACCGCACTGCCAACAAGCCCGAACTGCGGTAGGACCACGCTTTGATCGTCCTTAATCTTATTTACTAACTTGAAACCGGCCTGACGCAGCGGCTCTTTCAGAGCAGCGCGACGATATTTCCGAAAATCGTTGCCATGGTCTGAAAACATAGTGACCACCACCGGAGTCTTGCTGTCGCGGACAATGTCTTCGACAGTGTCGTCCAGCCCTTCGAGAAAACTCCGTAGCAAAGTCTCGCCGCCAACGTGGGCCAACGAATCCGTTGCTCCCGTGTAAGCGAAAAACACAGGCTGGCGGCTATTCCTCGCTTTTTGACGCAGGCGAATAAGATCGCTCAGGGATTCGAGATAAGTGGACAGCGGAGGCGCTGTATAGCCTAGACCACTCTTGAAGGCGGAAGGATGATAGTCAAAGAGTTCGCGAAAGGTGCCGCGAACGAAACGGTCACTGCGAAACCGGTCCAGAATCCCGCCACGCATCCGGTTTGCATCTGTGTCGAAGAAGTTGTCTTCATAACCACCCGTCATCGTCGCGCCGGCTGGTTCCAGAATCGTGCTCAGGGCCGCATTCGTCAATGAAGGAAACGTAGAGATCATGTGCGAAGGCCGGTGGAAGCTTTTGAAGCGGCCCTTTGCACGCATCTTGCTAATCGTTGAGATGCCGACACCGTCAATGCAGATGATGACATGACGCGCATTCGGCTTTTGGACAACCTGCGATAGTGTGTCGAGGGGCATAAGACTTGCCATCAGCAAGGTAGCAAGCGCACTAAAAACCAAAGACCTTAAGCGTAAAAAGATCGATCTCATTACCTGAACAGACCTCGCTGGAAAACTAAGCATTCAGCTGTGCGTCTTGTATCAAGAATGATGCCATTCGATTTACTGAATTGACCCCCGGCAGAGACACTGAAACACGGAGAGTGCACAGAAAATCTGACGC
>Ga0075421_100007764_pt1 | contig 13146 bp, 12 predicted proteins | sample SoiMetdeltSBSDD5_FD_75292 | JGI IMG/M metagenome (GOLD analysis project Ga0075421, IMG submission 75292) | Bulk soil microbial communities from a Populus tree surrounding site in Tennessee, USA - Soil MetaG P. deltoides SBSDD5 | ecosystem: Environmental > Terrestrial > Soil > Tree plantation... | reverse complement strand
CGGCCGCGAGGCGTGCAGGGCCGCGAGGACGGCCCGCGTCCCGGGGGCTCGGTTGAGCGCGTAGAAGTGGATGCCCGGCGCGCCCGCGGCCAGGAGCTCCTCGCACTGTTGGGCGGCGAACGCGACCCCGAGCAGAGACTCGGCCTCCGGATCCCCGCCCAGCGCGCCCATGGCCGAGTTCAGCTCGTCGGGGATGGACGCGTCGCAGAGGTCGCAGATTCGCGCCACCTGGCCGAAGCTCGCGATCGGGATCACGCCGGGGATGATCGGCACGTCGATGCCGCGTTCGCGCGCCGCCGCGACGAACTCGAAGTAGACGTGGTTGTCGAAGAACAGCTGCGTGATCAGGAAGCTGGCGCCCGCGTCGACCTTCGTCTTCAGGTAGTCGAGGTCGGCGTCGAGGCTTTCCGCCTCCGGGTGGACCTCCGGGAAGCAGGCGCCGCCGATCGTGAACTCGTAGCGCTCGGAGATGAAGCCGGTGAGCTCGGCGGCGCTCGAGAGCCCGTCCGCGGGTGGAGTGAACTCGGCCTCGCCGCGGGGCGGATCGCCGCGCAGCGCGAGGACGTTGTCGATTCCGATCGCCGCGAACCGGTCGAGAATCGCCGCGAGCCCGGCGCGCGTCTCGCCGACGCAGCTCAGGTGCGCCATCACCTCGATCCCGTGCTCCGACTTGATCCGCTCGGCGATCTCGACCGTGCCGTCGCGGGTCGCGCCCCCGGCCCCGTAGGTCACCGAGACGTAATCCGGGCCGAGCGGCTTCAGCGCCTGGACGGTCTCGAACAACTGCTCTACTCCCGCCGGCGTCTTGGGCGGAAAGAACTCGATCGAGAACACGGGCCTCTGGGTCGCGAGCAGCTCGTCGATGCGCATCGGCGGTGGATGGTAGAGCGCCTAAACTGGGATCGTGAAGGTCGACCGACAGCCTCGACCCGCCATCGAGCTGGCCGGCGTGATGAAGAGCTTCGGTCGCGAACGGGTCCTCGACGGAGTCGATCTCACGGTCCCGGCCGGGGCGATCACGGTCCTGCTCGGCCCCTCGGGAGCCGGGAAGACGGTGACCATCAGCCATGTGGTCGGGCTCCTCAGCCCCGATCGCGGCGCCGTCTACATTGGCGACCGCAACCTCGTCGCGCTCGGCGACGCAGAGCTGAACGAGGTCCGCCAGTCGATGGCTGTCGTGCTCCAGGGCACGCTTCCGTTCACGTGCGGCTTGTTCTTCTCGCTCACCGTCTATGAGAACGTGGCCTTCGCCCTGCGACAGCGCAATCGCTGGTCGGAGGAGCGAGTGCGCCAGGTGACGATGGAGTACCTGGGAATGGTCGGGCTCGCCGATCGCGCCGGCGACATGCCCGAGCACCTCTCGGCGGGGATGTGCAAGCGGGTGGCGATTGCCAGGGCGCTGGCGCTCGAGGCGCGGATCGTGCTGATCGACGACTTCGACAGCGGCATCGACGGCGTCCGCCTCTCGCTGCTGTGCGGGATGATCACCGAGATCCAGCGCGAGACCGGCGCGACCTTCCTGGTGTCGACCCACCACATGAGCGCTGCCCGCAGGCTCGCGGACTACGTCGCGGTGATCCACGACGGGCGGATCGTCGCCAGCGGGGAGGCCGAGGCGGTGCTTGGCTCGAGCGATCCCCTGGTTCGCCAGCTCGTCGCCGGGGACACCTCCGGCCCGATCCAGCTCGCCGACGTCTAGTCGCCCTCGTCGCGGCGGTGGGCGATTTTCGCGGTCGCCTGCGCGGCGGGCTTGATCGCGAGATAGTCGATGTCGACGTGCGCGGGACGGGTGACGCAGTACGCGATCGCGTCCGCGACGTCGGCGCCCCGCAGCGGCTCGAGGCCGCGGTACACGTCCGCGGCGCGCTCGGCGTCGCCCCCGAATCGAACGAGCGAGAATTCGGTCTCGACCATCCCCGGCGCGACCTCGGTCACCCTGATTCCCTCGGCGAGCAGCTCCAGGCGCAGGGTCTGAGCGAGCGCGTGGGCGGCGTGCTTGGCCGCCGTGTACCCGCCTCCCCCCTCGTACACCTCGACGCCCGCGACCGACCCCACGATCACGATCTGCGGATCGATCCCGGCGCGCAGGGCGGACAGCAGGGCCTTCATCACGCGCATCACGCCGGCGACGTTCGACTCCCACATCTCCCGCCACTGGCCCTCGTCGGCGCGCTCGACGGGATCGAGCCCGAGCGCGCCGCCGGCGCTGTGCACGACGACGTCGACCTCGGGCAGCGCCTCCGCCAGCGCTGCGACAGACTCCGGGTCGGCGACGTCGAGGCGCAGCGCCCGGCCGCCGACCTCCGCGGCCAGGGCCTCGCAGCGCTCGACCCGCCGCGCCGCAACGACCGTCTCGAGGCCCGCCGCGGCCAGCGCGCGAACAGTCGCGGCCCCGATTCCGCTCGACGCGCCGGTGACCAGTGCGATGCGCGCCCGCTCGCTCACGCGGCGAGGCTAACGACTGGCGGCCGCCCGGGAGCCGCGCGCGATACTGGGACCCGTGATTCGCCTTCCGACCTCGCGCCCCCGCTTGGCGCTCGCCGCTGCAGTGCTCGCGCTCGCGACGCCGATCGGCTGCGGCGGGGGCGACGAGAGCGCGGGCGCCCCGGACCACCGCCGCGCGCCGGCGGTTGAGCGGGCCGAGCCGCCGGCCCCCGACGAGGGGATCCCGCTGGGGCCGAGCCGGCTCGCCGAGCGACTGTCGCGCACTCGCGAGGATCTGCAACGGGCGATCGACCGCTGGCTCGCCGGCCCCGGCGCGCCCGGGCCGACGCCGCGTGAGGTGACGCTCTACGCGCTCCATCACCAGCGCATCTACGTGCTGCTCGGGGCTCGCGAGCACCTCGCGCGCGCCGTGCGCAAGCGGCTGCGCGGCCAGGCCGGGAACGAGGCCCGCGACGTCCTTGCGGCCAGGCGCGAACTCGGTTCCCTGAGCACGCCCGTGCCGCTGCGCCACTTTCGCACCGGGCCCGCCCTCCCGGCGCGGGTCCTGCTCCGCTATTACCGCAAGGCCGAGCGGCGGTTCGACGTCTCGTGGAAGGTGCTGGCCGCGGTGAACTTCGTCGAGTCGGCGTTCGGGCGGCTGCGCAACAGGAGCACGGCCGGCGCGCAGGGGCCAATGCAATTCATCCCCTCTACCTGGACGGCGTACGGGATGGGCGGCGACGTCGAAGATCCTCACGACGCGATCATGGGAGCGGCCAACTATCTACGCGCCTCGGGCGCGCCCGAGAATTACAGCGGGGCGCTCCATGCATACAACCCATCCTCGGCGTACGTCGACGCGGTGCTCCGCTACACGCGCCGGATGCGGTCCGACCGCCGCGCCTACTTCGCCTTCCACAGCTGGCAGGTGTTCGTGAACACGCCGTCGGGGATCCGCAGGATCACCGGTCCCGGACTCGGGCCCTGACTATGAGGGAGACCAAGCTCGAGCAGTCGGTCGAGGCGACGCGCGAGCCGAGCTTCCTGCTCGCCAAACCGGAGAAGCGACTGCTCACCTGGATCGCCGCGCGGCTGCCGCGCTGGATCCTCCCCGACGACATGACCGCGCTCGGCGTGCTCGCAGCGCTCGGGGTCGCCGTCGCCTACCAGCTGTCCAACGAGAGCCTGGACTGGCTCTGGGTCGCGAGCGGGCTGCTGGTACTGCAGTGGCTCGGCGACTCGCTCGACGGCACGCTGGCCCGGGTGCGGAAGATCGAGCGCCCGACCTACGGCTACTACCTCGACCATCTCGTCGACGCGATCGCCACCGCTGCGATCGGGATCGGCCTGGGCCTCTCCCCGCTCATGCTGCTCTCGATCGGCACCCTGATCGTGGTCGCCTACCTGATCCTCTCGATCAACGTCTATCTCGAGAGCTACGCATTCGGGCGCTTCTCGATCGGCTACGGGCTGGTCGGCCCGACGGAGATTCGCCTGATCCTGATCGCGCTCAACACGGTCGTCGCGCTCGGCGCCGGACTCGACTTCGTAATCGCCGACCTCGAGCTGACCGTCTTCGACGTCATCGGGCTGGCAATTGCGGCGACGATGATCGCCCTGCTGCTCGGCCGCGCCGCCCGGAACCTGCGCGAGCTGGCGCGCAAGGAGCCGGCAGCGCCCCGCCGCTGATGCGTTTTCTCGCACTTTGCGGCATCGAGCTCTTCGAGCCCCTTGCTTTTCCCCGGGCGCGCGCTAGGGTCGTGCCTGCGATTCGGGAGAGAGGAAACCACCGCGAAAGCCAAGCGGAAGGCCCTCTCAAAGGCGACTCACAAAGCTTCGTCGCGCGAAGGCTACGCGCGAGGCAGGCGGAGAGAGTCCCCCCGGATCGCATTTTCTTTTTGTGACCGGCGCACACGTGCACGTCCGGTCGCACCTCTACCTTCCGGGGCGCGGCGAGGTTGCCGCCGGCTCGGGTTTGGCCTGCCGCCCACGAGTCGCGCGACCGGGGCGCATCAGGGGAGCGGGCGCCGTGGCGTAACCCCGGCAGACGCCGCTGCTAGCCCGCCCGCCCCCCATAAGGTCACGCCGGCCGGACCGCGAATTGCGCTGCCTTCGTACCATGGGTGCGTGGCGACGGTTCCGGAGCTCGATCCAACCGCCGTGGCGGAGGTCGGGGCCCAATTGCGGGAGAACGTCCAACGCGCGGTCAAGGTCCGCGACGACGTCGTGCGCGACGTCCTCGTCGCCCTGTTCGCGGAGGGCCACGTGCTGATCGAGGACTACCCCGGCGTGGGCAAGACCGCGCTCGCCCGCGCGCTCGCCCGGTCGCTCGACGCCGAATACGCGCGCGTCCAGTGCACCGCGGACCTGCTGCCCGCCGACATCATCGGCACCAACGTCTTCAACCAGCGCGAGAGCAGGTTCGAGTTCCATCCCGGCCCCGTCTTCGCCAACGTGGTACTCGTCGACGAGATCAATCGCACGTCGCCGAAGACGCAGTCCGGCCTGCTCGAGTGCATGCAGGAGCGCCACGTGACGGTGGACGCCCATCAGCACGAGCTGGCACGGCCGTTCGTCGTCATCGCCACTCAGAACCCGGCCGAGTACGAGGGGACGTATCCACTGCCCGAAGCGCAGCTCGACCGGTTCATGGTGCGGGTCTCGCTCGGCTACCCGAACCCGGCGGAGGAGGCCGAGATGCTCGATCAGCATGCGCGCCACGACCGCGTCCTCGACCTCGGGCCGGTGACGGAGGTCGGCACCGTCCTTGCTGCCCAGGCGGCGGTGGCCGCGGTGCACGGCAGCGAGGCCCTGCGCCGCTACACGGTCGCGCTCGGGGAGGAGACGCGCAAGGACCCCCGCGTGGAGCTCGGCGCCAGCCCGCGCGCGGTGCTCATGCTGTTCCGGGCCGCCAAGGCATTCGCCGCGCTCGAAGCCCGCGATCACGTGCTCCCCGACGACGTCCAGGCCCTCGCCCGGTCGGTGCTCTCCCACCGGCTGTTGCTGGCGCCGGATGCCGGCCCCGGCGAGGCCGAAGCGGTGATCGGCGACGCACTCGACCGGGTTCCCGCCCTGTAGTCGCCGCATGACCGCGAGGGCGCACTAACGGGCGATGGCGGGAGCGCCGACCGCGGCACTGCTCGGGGTCACGCTGCTGCTTGCGGGCGCCGGCTTCGACTCGCCCTCGCTGCTGGTCCCCGGGGTCGGCCTGCTCGGGCTGGCCGTGGCGGCGGTCGCCTGGGTGCAGCTGGCGCGCCCCCGGCGCGTGGTGCGCGGCGCGGCGCCGGCACGGGTGGTCGAGGGTGAGCCGTACCCGGTGCGGATCAGGGCGGTTGGCGGCCGCGTCCCGCCGCCCGGCGGCCGGCTCACCGACTCGGTGCTCCCGGAGCCGGTCTCCCTCGGGCCGCGCTGGAAGGGCACCCACTCCGCCGACGTCGCCCTGCACGGGCGCGGCCGGCGGCGCCTCGGCCCCGCCCGGCTCGAGGTCAGCGATCCGCTCGGGCTCTGGTCGCGAGCGGTCGAGAGCGAGGATCCGGGAGAGCTGCTGGTGCTGCCGCGGATCGAGCCCGTTCTGACCGCGGGCAGGGGCGCGGGCGGCAGGCGGCCGAGCACGCTGGCGGGCCTCGAGGACGGCGCCGCGGCGAGCAAGCTCGATGCGAGAGCGATCGAGCTCGAGGTCGACGGGCTGCGCGCCTACCGCGAGGGCAGCCCGGCCTCGCGCATCCACTGGCCCGCCGTGGCGCGGACCGGCGAGCTGCTCGAGCGGCGCCTGATCGCCGGAGCCGACGCGGCGCCGCTCGTCGTCCTGGACGCAAGCCAGCCGGAGGCTTCCGACGCCCTCGACACCGCCGTGCGCGCGGCCGCCTCCCTGTGCGTTCACCTGGCGAGCTCGGGCGGCGCCGCGGCGCTGCTGCCGGGCGACCGCAGGCCGGCGGAGATCGAGCCGGACCTCCTGTCCTGGCCCGCGGTGCACGTGAAGCTGGCCCTCGTCGAGGCGGGTGGCCCGCCGCCGCCCGTGTCGCGCACGATCCGATCGGGGGCGGTCTTCTGGGTCACCGCCTCGGCCAACCCGACCCTGCCCCAGGCGCTTCGCAGCGGCGGCGCCCCGCGCTACGTCGTGGCTCCGTCGCGCCCGAGCGTCGCCGCTCCGGCCTTCACCGTCGCCGGCTGCGACGGCCGCCTTGCGGGTACCCGCCCGCGACGCGCGGCGGGGAGGGTGTGATGACCGGGGTCGAGACGCGCGCCGCCGAGCGCGCCGACGAGCGGGTGGGTGCGTCGCCGCCGACCCGCCCGCCCGGTCGCCTTGTGGCCGGCGCGGCCGAAGTGCCCGGATCGAGCCCGGGCACCCGCTCGCGGATCGGGATCGAGCTGGCCCTGTTCGCCGCCATCGGGGCGCTCGGCGTCCTGCAGTGGTCGCGGCTGGTCGCGGATCCGGACGTCGGTCGCCTGTTGCTCGCGCTCGCGGTCGTCACCGGCGGCGGCGCGGCGATGGCCGCCCTGTGGGCGACCGGCCGGCGGGTCCCCTACGCCCGGGTCGCCGCCCTCGCGATCGCCGTGTTGGCGACCGCCGCGGCGACCGTCGTCGTCGGCTTGCCGGCGCGGCTCCTTGCACCCTCGAACTGGCCCGAGTTGATCGACAACCTCGGCCTCGGCCTGGCCGGGATCGAGGACACCGACATGCCATACGACGGCGGCGACGTTTGGCTCCGTCTCACGCTGCTGCTCGGCGCGCCGCTCTTGCTCGGCCTCGCCGCGGCGTTCGCGTTCTGGCCCGCCCGCCGCCGGGCGCCGGGGCGGGTCCTGGCGCTGGCGGCACTGGTGGCCCTCTACGGCATCGCGGTCACCCTCGACTCTCCCGGCGGCGAGCTGCTCTGGGGCCTGTTGCTGCTGTTGCTCGTCGCGGCGTGGCTCTGGGTGCCGCGGCTCCCGCCAGGCCGGGCGGCGGTCGCGGTCGCCACGGTCGCCGGCGCCGGGCTGCTGGCGCTTCCGGCGGCCGCGGCGCTCGACCGGGACACCCCCTGGTGGGACTACGAGAGCTGGGACTGGTTCGGCCGCGAGCGGGAGGTGACCTTCGACTGGAACCACTCCTACGGCCCGCTCGACTGGCCCCAGGAGGGCACCACCCTGCTCGAGGTGCGCAGCGTCGAGCCGCATTACTGGAAGGCGAGCGTGCTCGATCGCTTCGACGGATTCACCTGGCAGCGCGCCACGGGCGGCGACGCCCTCGCGGCCCCCGAGCGCTTCGCCCGCCGGCGGTTGCCGGGCAGCGAGCTCCCCGAGCTCCACCGCAACTGGCTCACCCAGGCGAGCTTCGAGGTCCAAGCGCTCCAGAGCGGTCTCGCGATCGGAGCCGGGGTGCCGCAGGCGATCCAGGGCGTCGACGGGGTGAGCGCCAGCTCCGACGGCACGATAAGCGTCGACGGCGAGCCGCTGAGGACGGGCGACGAGTACTCGATCGTCGCTTATAACCCGCAGCCGACCGAGCGGCAGCTGCGCCGGGCTCCCTCGACATATCCCGAGGAGCGCTTCGGCCAGACCACCCTCGTTGGCCTCCCAGCAACGGTTGAGCCGCCCGTCGATCCGGGGTCGACGGCCGGCGCCGGCGCAGCGGCGCCGGAGCCGCCGGTCGTCGCAGGGTTCGCCCCGGCGCGCGCCCGCGCGATGCCCCTGTGGGGCACCAGCGACCGCGGTTCGGAGGCCGCGGTGCTCGCCTCGCCGTACGCGGGCGTCTACCGACTTGCCCGCCGCCTCACCGCCGACGCCGACACGCCCTACGACGCCGTCCGCGCGATCGAGCGCCACCTGCGCGAGGAATACGACTACTCGCCGAACGTTCCCGAGCGCACCTACCCGCTTGCCGCCTTCCTGTTCGAGGACGAGTCGGGCTACTGCCAGCAGTTCGCGGGGACGATGGCGCTCATGCTGCGCATGGTCGGCCTCCCGAGCCGCGTGGTCTCCGGGTTCGCTCCCGGCAGCCTCGACGAGGAGCGCGACGTCTATGAGGTCCGTGACACCGACGCGCACTCCTGGGTCGAGGTCTACTTCCGGGGCATCGGCTGGGTCACGTTCGATCCGACCCCGGCGGCCGCGCCGGCCGCCTCGCAGACGCTGAACGCCCAGCTCGGTACGTTCTTCCGGGGTCGCGGATCGGTCCCGGAGCAGGGGCGAGGGCGCGCGCGCAGCCTCGAGCGGGCGCTGGAGGGCGGCACCCTGGGCCCGGTCGACGACGGTGGCGGGCCCTGGGGGGCGATCGGGCTGGCCCTCCTCGGGGTGGCGGCCATCGCGGCCGCCGCCTTCGCGATTGTGTTCACGCGCCGCCGCCGGGCGCTCGCGAGCGGGCGACTGGCCGACGCTCAGCTGAAGGAGTTCCACCGCGCGCTCGCGCGCCTCGGCTGGAGCGTGCCTGACGCGCCCACCCTGCTGGGGCTCGAGCGGCGCTTTGCCAAGGCGGGCCGCCCCGCGGTCGCCGGGTATGCGGCGGGCCTGCGCGCCCACCGCTACGCGCCCGACGCTCCGGCCCCGCCCGGCCCGCCGGCGCGGCGGGCCCTTCGCCGCGCGCTCTCGAAGCAGGGAGGTCTTCGCCGCAGGCTGCGCGCCCTGCTGGCGATCCCGCCCGGCGGCCCGAGGTGACCGGGGCGGGAGAGTTCGTTCCCGCCGAGATCGCACCGGGGCTCTGGCGCTGGACGGCCGCGCACCCGGCGTGGCGGCCGGGCGCGGCGCCCGACAGCCCCGCGGACTGGGACCGGGAAGTCGGCTCGATCCTCTGGCGCTCCGCCGAGCACGCGGTCTTCATCGATGCGCTGCTGCCGGACGACCGCGCGGGCTTCTGGCGCTGGGCGGACGACCGCGTCGTGGGCGCCGATCGGGTGTTCGCGCTGACGACGATCGGGTTTCACCGGCGCGATCGCGACCTGGTCGCCGAGCGCTACTCGGCGGCTACGTCTCGGGCTCGTGCGGCGCTTCCGGAGGGGATCGAGGCGATCCCGTTGCGGGGTGCCGGCGAGGTCGAGTTCTGGCTGCCGCGGGAGCGGGCGCTCGTGGCCGGCGACCGCGTCCTCGGCGGCCGGGAGGGCGGGCTGCGGTTGTGCCCGCAGTCGTGGCTCGGCTACCTGTCCTCCCCGGTCAACCTCGCCGACCTGGCGGAGCTGCTGCGGCCGCTGCTGGACCTGCCGATCGAGCGGGTGCTCGTCTCGCACGGCCAGCCCGTGCTCGCCAGGGGACGCGCGGCGCTTGCGGAGGCGATCGGATGACCCCAACGGGTGCGCCGGGGCCCTTCGAGGGCCTGCTCGAGACGTGTCTCTATCACGACACGGCGCAGCGGCCCGCGGTCGAGCGCTTCTACGGCGAGGTGCTCGGGCTGCAGCTCGTCGCGCGCTGGCCAGACGGGCTGGCGTTCCGCGTCGGCGGCGGAGTGCTCCTGCTCTTCGATCGCGAGCTGCTCGCCGAGCGCAGCGGCCCGATCTCGGCCCACGGCAGCCACGGGCCGGGCCACGCCTGCCTGCTGGCCGGCGGCGCGGGCCGATACGAGGCCTGGAGGCGGCGACTGGAGGCCGAGGGCGTCGAGATCACCCACGAGCACGCCTGGGGTGGCGAGCGGCGCTCGTTCTACTTCGCCGACCCGGCCGGCAACCTGCTCGAGATCGCCGACGGCGACCTCTGGCCGGCGGCGTAGCGCGCGGGTCACGCGCGCGGCCGGGTCAGCCGCTGACCCCGATCCCGTCGGGCAACCTCGCCGCCATGTACTCGGTCGGCGTCGTGGCGGCGAACTCGCGGAAATCGCGGTTGAAGTGGGCCTGGTCGTAGAAGCCGCACGCCAGGGCGATCTCGCCCCAGCCCTCGTCGCCGCCTCGCCGGATTCGGGCGCAGGCACGCTCGAACCGGAAAATCCTGGCCAGGGTCTTCGGCGGCACCCCGACCTGGTCGCGAAAGCCCGCGCCGAGCCGCCGACGGCTCCAGCCGAGCTCCTCGGAGAGCTCGCCGATGCTCGCGTCGCCGCCGCTTCGCTCCAGCCTCTGCCACGCCCACTGGATCTCGGTCGGCGGCGGCGGCGCCTCGGCCAGGCGGCGGGCGACCGCCGCCTCGAGCAGGTCGATCCGCGCCTTCCAGCCCTCGGCGTCGGCCAGTCGCTCGACGAGCAGCGACCCGTTCCGCCCCAGCAGCTCGTCCAGCCCGACGACGCGGTTCGCGAGCTCCGCCATCGGCAGGCCGAACAGCATCCGCGCGCCGAGCGGGGTCAGGTCGACCTGCACCCCCCGCGAGGCGTCCTCGTACGCGGTGAGGGCCGGCGCGGTGTGCATCCCGGCCGCGAAGCTCGCGAATCGGCTCGGGGAGCGCTCGGCCGGGAAGCTGACCTCCAGAGTCGGGCCGAGGTTGAGGATCAGCGGGATCCGGCCCGAGGGGAGCTCGCGGCGGCGCATCGTCCCCTCCACCCGCTCGTCGAAGCCCGTGTAGCCATGGACGAACCGCCCGAGCAGACGGTGGGGCGGGCGGCGCATGAACTCGACGCGGCCGAGCTCGGACTCGTGACGCATGGTCTGCACACCCGCTCGGGCTTGCGTGGCCGACATGCTCACCAGGCAGGCTAGCCGGTGATAGGTTGGGCGCGGGAGCGGGCCCGCGACACGGAAGGAGCGGTCGGATGAGCCAGGCGCGCGGGACCGTCAGCGTCGACGACGATCGGGTCCGCGTCACTACGTGGACCTTCGAGGCGGCCGGAATCGCCACCGGCCGGCACCGCCACGAGTTCGACTACGTGATCGTTCCGATCACGGGCGGGACGTTCACCGTGACCGACCTCGACGGGTCCGAGCGCGAGCTGGAGCAGGTCGCGGGCTCGCCGTATCTGGGGACGGCGGGCACGGAGCACGACGTCGTCAGCGCCACCGACCGGCAGGCCGTCTTCGTCGAGATCGAGCTCAAGCGCTGAGCGCCCTGGATGGGCTACGCCGTGATGCGGAACTTCGCGGTCACGCGCTCGGAGGGCTGATTCGCAGAGTCTCGAGCCCGGGCAATCAATGTGTAGCGACCGGGCGAGAACGTGCGCTTGCCGAGCGTCCCGGTGAAGGAAACGCTGTTCTCACCGGCTTGGAGCTGGCGCTTGAACACGTGCGGGTTGCGGGGACGAGGGCCTCCTTCGCGACGCGGAGGGCCTTGCCGAATCCGGAAGCGGACCTTGGCGGGCTCGGACAGCGAGATCTTGATCCGGGCGCCGCGCGCTCGAGCCAGGGGGGTTGGCGTGGGCTCGGCGACGAAGCGGCTGGGCTTCACCTGGAGCTGGGTGATCTCGGGCAATGGGTCGTTGCCCGAGTCCACCGCGATGCCGTACGAATCAGCCGCACTGATGAATCCCGAGTCAAAGCCGGACGTATCGAGGTTCACGCGGCCGATAGTGTCCGGGCGGTTCGCCCAGTAGATGTGCTCGGCGTCGACGGCGATCCCATACGGGTTGACGTCGCCCGCGATGAAGATCAAGTTGACGGCGGTGCCGTCGAGGCGGGCGCGGGAAATGCGCCCGCCGCTGCCCCAGTAGATATGGCTGGCGTCGACCGCGATGCCGGTAGTCGGATAACCCTGGCCGCTGATGAAGTTCGGGTCGACATTCGTACCGTCGACGTCCGCGCGGCCGATCGTGCCGCCACGGTCCTGGTTGGCCCAGTAGATGTGGGCGGCATCCACGGCGATGCCGGTCGGCCTCCCCGGAACGGTGAGGAAGGCCCGGTTGACGTCCGTACCGTCGATGGCCGCGCGGCCGATCGCGCCCGCGTCGGTTGCCCAGTAGATGTGTCCGGCGCCGACGGCGACTCCCTGCGCGGGGCCGACGTCGCTGATAAATGCCTCCGTGGCGTCCGTGCCATCGAGGTCCGCGCGGGCGATCGTCCGCGTCTCGCCGTTCGCCCAGTAGATGTGCTCGGCGTCGACGGCGATGCCAGTCGGGCCGCTGGCGCCGCTGATGAAGCTCTGGCGGACGCCCGTGCCGTCGGGGTTGGCCCGGGCGATGGTGTCGTCGACCTGGTTCGTCCAGTAGACGAAGGCCTCGGCCTGCGCGGCATCGACCAGCGGCAAGCAGACCAACAATGCGGCGAGCAGCGCGAAGGCGGCGGCGAGGGCCGGCGAAAGCGCTCGGGCTCGCTGTCGTGTCGCCCTCGTCATCGCTTCAGCCTCACACGCAGCTTCTCGGTCTCGCTGTTGCCGGCTGCGTCCGTGAGCTTCACCGAGACTTTCGCCTTCGCTTTCCTGCCCCGCCTCAGGGCTCCGGCGACCTTCTTTGCAGCCTTTGGCTTCGGTCGCAGCCGCAGCGTCTCCGACTCGCCGGCATCGACCTTGCCGCCTTTGGGTTTCAGCCGGTAGGTGCGATCGGCCTGAATGGCACCAGCGGCCCGGTAGTCGAGGTCCTTCCCCGCCGCCACCTCGACGGCGACTCGGATCCTGTGGCCCTGCTGTGGCTGGCGGCGCTCGGCGCTGGCGCTTCCCGGCGGCCCCAGGGTGTCGACAGCGAGTCCGAGCGGGGTCTTGGTGCCCGTACTGATCAACCTGTTGTCGACGTCCGCGCCGTCGAGGTCCGCCCGGCCGATCCGGCCCCGGAAGAACACGCAGTTGCCGACGCACTCGTAGAGCGTCCAATAAAGGTGGTCCGCGTCGACGGCGATGGAGAGCGGATAGGTGGGGAGCGGGATGAACCTCGGGTCGACGGCGGTCCCGTCGAGGTTGGCACGGCCGATCGAG
>Ga0075421_100007759_pt1 | contig 13149 bp, 11 predicted proteins | sample SoiMetdeltSBSDD5_FD_75292 | JGI IMG/M metagenome (GOLD analysis project Ga0075421, IMG submission 75292) | Bulk soil microbial communities from a Populus tree surrounding site in Tennessee, USA - Soil MetaG P. deltoides SBSDD5 | ecosystem: Environmental > Terrestrial > Soil > Tree plantation... | reverse complement strand
TGAGCTTGCGGATCACGTCGTCCGTGTACCGCCGCTCCAGTGACACGGCCAGCCAGTTCATCACCCGGTGCAGGCGGAAGCAGTCCACCACTACGTTCATCTCCTCGTCGTCCGGGACGCTCACGCCGTACTGTGCTGCGCCTTGCCGGTAGGCGTCGAACAACAGGCGAAGTCGTGGCGGGGGGAAGCCGTCGACGAAGAACGTGAGGTCGTAGAGGCTTGCACCGACGGCCGCCTTCTCGAAATCCACCGGGCAGATGCGCGGGGGGGTTCGCGCGTCGTCTGTGATGATCTGGGCCGGCCGGTAAGTGCCGTGGACCAGCGTCTGGGGCTGGCTCGTCATCACCGCGACGGCACGATCGTACCGGCCGACGATCGGGGCCAGGCGCTCCGCCAGTTCCGGCGAGTAGTCGGTGACGGAGCGGAGTGCGTGCCCCGCCGTGTCCCGGAAAAACGTCTCGTCATGCCGGGCCAGCACGTCGCAGTTCCCCCACAACTCGCGGTGGCGCAGGAAGTACCCGTACATCCGGCCCAGCCATTCCGCCGGCGCGATCCACCGTTCGAATTCGAGATGCCTGACCGGCACCCCCTCGACGTACTCCAGCAGCAGCCAGAACCGTCCCTCGGCGGGGTCCGACACCGAACCGTAGTACGCGGCGGTGTCGAGTCCGGCGTCCGGCAGCAGGTCGCGGTAGACGACCACTTCCCGCTCGCGCCGCTCCTCCATATGGTCCTTGGGGTGGTGGTAGGAGCCGAAGTCCTTCAGGAACACCTTGAAGTCTTCTCCGGACGTGAGGCCGACCGTGATCACGTCGGAGGCGTAGAAGCTCGAGTACCGGGAACGCCTCCGCTCGACGCGGGCGATCGACGATGGCGGGCTGTGAAAGTGGCGCTCGACAATGTCGTCCAGACACTCGCGCAGCACGTCTTCGTCGGACCGGCGCGTCGCCACCATGGTCGTCACGGGGACCTCCTTCGTTCACGTTCGGCGGTCGCGCCGGCTCATCCGGGCACGAGCGCCGCGGGGGCATTGGTCGTCTCGGCGCGTCCCGCGACGAGCCGGCCGTTCTCGATCCGCAAGAGCATGTCGCACCCCTCCAGGGTGGCCGGGCGGTGTGCGATCAGGAAGGCCGTCCGCCCGCGCATCAGCCGCTCCATCGCGCCCAGGATGGCGGCCTCGGTCTTGAGGTCGACGGAGCTGGTCGGCTCGTCGAGGATCAGGATCGGGGCGTCCTTGAGGAACGCACGTGCCAGGGAGATGCGCTGCCGCTCGCCGCCAGACAGGCACATGCCGCGTTCGCCCACCGGCGTGTCGTAGCCCTGGGGCAGGTTCTCAATAAACCGGTGTGCGTCCGCGGCCCTGGCGGCGGCGACGATCTCCTCGCGCGTCGCGCCGGCGCGGCCGTACCCGATGTTCTCGGCGATGCTTGCGGCGAAGAGGACCGGCTCCTGGAGGACGATGGCGAACTGGTTCCGCAGGTCCGCCAGCCGGTAGTCGCGGACGTCCACGCCGTCGAGCAGGACCTGTCCGGCGTGGGGGTCGTAGAACCGGGTCAGGAGGTTGACCAGCGTCGTCTTGCCGGCGCCGGTCCGCCCCGCGACGCCGACGCGCGCGCCTGCCGGGACGTCGAACGACACATGGTGGAGGACCGCCGGGCCGTCGCCGTAGCCGAAGCAGACGTCGCGGAACGAGACGTCACCCAACGCCCGCAACAGGGGCTTGGCGCTGGGTCGGTCCGGCACGTCCGGCAGCTCGTCCAGCAGTGCGAAGGCGCGCTCCGCGCTGGCCAGCGCCCGCTGCTTGGTCCCCAACTGCTTTCCCAGCGACTTCAGCGGGTCGTACAGCTTCGCCAGGTAGGCGATGACGAGGAGGAGGTTGCCCACCGTCATCCTCCCGGACCGGACGTCGCGGGCGCCGATGAAGAGGACCGCGGCGGTCCCGGTGGCGGTCAGCAGGCCGACCATGAGGCCGAAGAAGTTCTCCGCCAGCGCCGCCCGCAGTCGCGCCGCCATGCCCGTGTTCGCCCGGCTCATGAACCGGTCGTGCTCGTGGTCCTCGCGGCCGAACGCCTTCACCACCCGGACCGCCCCGAGCACTTCCTGCACGACGGAATGGGCCGAGCTCTCCAGCTTCCTGACGTCGCGCCACTGCTGGCGGAGCCGGCGGCGGAAGACGGCGCTCACGAAGAGCAGCGGCGGTGTGATCGTCAGCGCCACCAGCGCCAGCCGCGGGCTGATCCGCGCGGTCACGTACAGCATGCAGCCCAGCATCCAGGCCGCGCTGATCATCGGCACCAGGCTGTCGATCACGACCGTCTGGATGGACTGGGCGTCGTACTGGATCCGGTAGGTCGAGTCCGACGTCCCCTGGTTGTCGTGGTACGACAGCGAGAGCCGCTGCACGTGCCGGAACAGCCGGGAACGCCAGCCGTTGACGAGCCGCTCCCCGACGTAACTCTTCAACAATGTCGCCGACATGTGTTGCAGGTGGGTGAGCAGGGCGACCGCGATCACCATTCCCGCCAGAAGCAGGAGCAGGCGGGCGTCGTCCTGTGGGCCCGTCCCGTTCGGCAGCAGGAATCCCAGGAAGCGTGGCGGCGGGGTCGAACCGATGAAGCTGTCCACCGCGATCTTCAACGGCACGGGGGCGAGCATGCTGAGCGGCGTGGCCAGGAGGCTGAGCAGCAGGAACGCGATCACGTGCGGCCAGTACGGCCTGGCCTCGGCGAGGAGGCGGCCGTAAAGCGTCAGACTCCCGTATCTCGGCGGCTTCTTGCTCATGGTACGATCTTTGTTCCGCCTCGCGTCATCGCGTCACCGGTTCCGCATCCCGCCGTCCGGTCATCAAAGACCGAGGGCCGCAAGGTTTGGCATCAGGTCGTCCACGTACGCCCGGATGTGTCCCAAACCCTTGTGAAAGCCGCCGAACTCAATGTTCTGGCTGGCCCAGCGGGTGGCGTCGATCACCCGGAACACCGCGCCGACGCGCGAGATCCTCTCGACGTCGTCCCGGCCAATGCCGGGCCAGTAGGTTGCGGCGGTGGAGGCGTAGGCGTCGAGCGACACCGGCCCGCTCCACGGCGTCTCGTGGTCCGCCCCGGCCGGGGCGCCGCGCTTGCGGTCGCGCGAGCGGCCCCACGGGACGGCGGCGAGGTCCGCGGCCGGCGGACCCCACCCCGCCGCTTCCCAGTCCAGCGCGATCACGTCGGTGCCCGTGTCGCTCCGGAAGAGTCGCACGTTCTTCCGCGTGAAATCGGTGTGGACGATCGTGCGCGGCCACGCCGCGCATGCGGCTGCCACCTGGTCCCACCGCGACTCGAGCCGATCCAGCAGGTCGGCCATCGTGCCGAGCACGCGGCCGTCGAGTCCCGCCCCGGCCACCGCCTCGCGTTCCGCCACGACCGCGGCGCGTGCGGCGGGGAGCCGGCGGAGGTAGCCGTCGGGGCCGTGGTCCGGGAGTGAGAGTGAGTCCTCCGCGGTCACCTGCGCCGCGCTCCCGTGCAGCCGCGCCAACCAACTCGCGATGATGCCGCGGTCCGCCATGGTGGGTTTGCCGCTCGGGGCCTCCTCCATGAACAGCCAAGCGAACGGGCCCTGCTCCTCCTCGACGCAGCCGTAGTATTTCAGCTGGCGGATCGGGATCCGGGGCAGGACCTTCTCGTAGACCTCTCGCTCGACGCGGGCCGTGACGCGCAAGCAGCGCTTCCCCACGACCGGTTCGCCGCCGTCACCCACGCCGTCCAACCGGTACACGGCGGACTTGTGCCACGCGTGCCGCTGCCTCTTGAGGCGGACGACGGCGGTCGGCGGCACGTCGGATCGCGCGAGCCTCAGGCACAGCCGCTCCCACGCGGTCACGGCGAGCGCCGCCCCGGCGTCCGGTTCTACGGCAGGTGATGTCGCGTCCGCACGGGTCATGGCGGCGTCCCTTCGTTCACTGCACCGGCGGGGTCGGCGCGTCCGCGGGGTAGTACATCTGCGCGGGGTGGGGCCAGTTCCCGTCGTCCCACTGTTCGCGCGGCTGCCACTCGGCGTGCCCGTCGTTAAACACGACGTTCCCGCCGGTGCGGCCGTGGTTCTGCCGCCGGATCAGGTCCCTCCCGCCGTCCAGGTCCCAGGCGATCGGGGCCTCCTTGATGCCGGTGACTTTCGGGCCGTGCTTCGCCATCCACCAGACGCTGTAGAAGTCGTAGCTCACGCGGGCCGAGTCCGGCAGCGTGTAGTCCGCGGTCACGATGTCCGACGGCACCGGGTCCCGGTCCGACGGGCAGTGGAACGCCGCCGGCTCCCTCACGTAGTCGCGGTTGAGCGCCACCAGGACCGCGTTCGTCGCGGCGTAGTCGTTGGCGTCGTCGCGCGGGTTGAGGTTGGGGAGCCACCCCTTGGAGTTGTTGGCGTACATGACCATCGCCTGCCCCAGGGTGCGCAGGTTGGCCAGACACTTGGTGCGGTTGGCCTTCTCGCGTGCCCTGGAAATGGCGGGCATCAGGATCCCGATCAACACGACAATGATCCCGATGACGACCAGCAACTCGACCAGGGTAAAGCCCGTGCGGCGCCGTGGCCGGAAGGCGGGTGGCGTCGAGCCGCACCGAGTCGTGAGCGTTGTAAGCATGTGGCTCTCCTTCTGCATTTGCCCCGCCGTAGTCCTCAGGAGAATTCGGCTGGGCGTTCCAGCACGTCATCCAGGTCGTTCAGCACCACTTCAGTCGACAGGCGATCCAACGGGCCCTCCGACCGCGCGTCCGGCACCGAACGCGGCCGCGCGGCGCCTTCGACTTGCTGGCGGTAGTGCCGGAGGGCGTCTGCCAGACAGTGCATGGCGGCGGAACCGTCGCCCGCCGCGCGCAGGAGCACCAGGATCGCCGCCGCACCGAAGATGCCGGCGACGAGGGGCGCCTGACTCATCTGGGCCCGAACCGCCAGGAGGCCGGCGAGGACGATCGCCAGCGCGCCCGCCCTGGAAAAGCTCGGCCAGGAGCGGAAGCGCACGAATTGGCGGCCGCCGGGGTACTGTTCGATCGCCATGCGGGTGCGGGCGCGGGCCAGCAGGCCGCCGCGCACCTCCAGGTCCCAGTCGTCGAACTCGCCGCCGCGCCGCAGCGGCACGCGCTGTTCGCGGAGGACCTGTTCCACGGACTCCAGGCGCCGTTCGGCCGCCTCCCACGTTTCGCTCCAGGCGGTGTCGACGCGTGGCAGTGGTAACGACGGCAGGAGCAAACGTGCGACCCGCGCGCGGTGCCGGCGCCACGGGGTCAGCCCCCTCGACAGCCTTCCCCACAACCGGACCACCGGCTGCACCAGGTGCAGTCCCGCGGTCAACGCATGGAGCCGGGTCCGCCGCCATTTCCCCGGCGGGACGCCGGGGGAGGCGAACGACGCCCCGGCCGCGGCGCGCACCGACTGAACGAGGCTGACGCCGGCAGCAAGGGCGGTTAGCAGCAGGGCCGCCAGCAGGGGAGGCCACACGCCCCCCAGCATGCCCATTGAACCCAGGGCGAGGATGAGGATGTACCACTCCGGCATGAGCGGGAGGGCCGCGAAGGTGACGGCGGGCGTGTACAAGGACTGGAACGGGTGGCTGGCCCAGACCCCGTGGTAGACCCGCGACGGCCACAAGCCGATCCCACATCCGCCGTAGAGCCTGCCCCGCCAGGAGACGTGCCCCACCGCGTTGTACTTCTCCGGCCACTTCGCCTCGAGCATCGCCTCGGCCCGCCCGTAGTTCAGTTGCTGCTTCAGGTATGCGGCGACCGAGTTGCGGCGGCGGTGCCAGACGACCGCCGTGGGGTGGTACCCGAGCGTGTACCCCTTTTGCTGGAGGCGCCAGCACACGTCCACGTCGTCGCCGGCGATGCGGAACTGCGGGTCGAACCCCGCGATCTCGCGCAGCCGCTCGGCGCGGAACGCCATGTTGCACCCGGGGATGTGCTCGGCCACGTGGTCGCTCAGCAGGACGTGCGTCGGTCCGCCGGGCGCGTTGGCGACGCACTGGGCGACCGGCGCGTCGTCCGGCGGGACGAGGTTTGGCCCGCCCACGCCCGCGTGTTCCGTGGTCGTGAACGCGTGGACCAGGTAGCTCAGCCAGTGCGGATCGGGCCAGGCGTCGTCGTCGATGTAGGCGATGATGTCGCCCGTGGCCGCCCGCATGCCGGTGTTCCGCGCGCTGCTCAGGCCGTGGTTGCGGGTTTGAATCAGTCGCACGCCGTACCCGGCAACGACCTCGGCCGTTGCGTCGGTGGACCCATCATCCACCACGATCACTTCGTAATCGGGGTACTCGAGCCGCTCGATCCCCTCGAGGCATTTGCCGATGGTCCGGCTGCCGTTGTAGGTGCAGACGACGACCGACACCTTCGGACGGTCCCGGCGCGGGGGGAACGGCACTTGGGAGAACGCGCGCCGGGTACGGGAAAGTGCCGGCTTGGGGCGGCGGCGGGCGTCGGTGATGCCGAATTTCCAGTTGTCGACGTCGAGCCCCCCCGTGTGCCACTCGTCGGTCCATGAGAAGACGAACGCCCCGGCGCAGCCGGCGGCGAATGCGGTCCGGATCTGCCACTCGATCGACCGGGCCTGCGCCCTTGCCCCGTTGCGCATGCTGTCCAGGCCGACCTCCGCCATCAGCAGTGGCTTGTCCCCGACGAGGTTCTGTAGCCGGGCCAGGTATGCCGCCAGGCGGTCTTCCGACTCGAGGTAGACGTTGTACGAGTGGAAATCGATGAACGGCAGCCTCAGGTACTCGGTCGTGGGATAGTTGACGTACGTGACGAGCCCCCCCGGGTCCTGCTGCTTGGCCAGGTCGTACAATTCGGCCAGGAACCGCTCGACGCGGCGGCGGCCGTGCCAACGAACGATCGGGGCCGGGATCTCGTTGCCGATAACGTAACCGAGCACGGCGGGGTGCCCCGCGCATGCCCGCACGTCGGAGGTACAGCGCTCGCGGACGTTCCGGAGCAACCGCCCGTCGTCGAGGAAGGCGACCAACTGCTCGCCGGCGAGCCCCACGCCTACCAACACCCGCATTCCCTGCTCGTGGGCGGCGTCGAGGAGCCATCGGGGGGGCGTCGTGTAGGTGCGGACGGAGTTGATGCCGTTGGCGGCCATCGCCTCGAAGTCGCGGCGGACCGCTTGCGGGTTCAGGTAAGCGCACCCCGATTCGTCGGGTCGGAACGGGCCGTAGGTCACGCCCCGGGCGAAATACTTGGCGCCCCCGGCGAACAGGAACTTCCCAAGGACGCAAGGCCTTTCCAGCGTTCTCTCGAGAGGTCTTTGGGCTTGGCGGGACGGCTGGCGCCGCGGCTCCGGCAGGGAAAGTTTCGCGGCGGGAGGGCCCGCCGGCAATTCCGAGAGTGAAGCGAGACGACCGCACATGGGGCGTCTCCTCCTTCCACCCCCCCAAGCAAGCATCCCTACTTGACTGTGCGCACCCAGTGGTCGCGCCGTCACATTTTCGGATCGGAAACGGCGTGTATCGTAATCGTACTATTCACCATCAAACCCCCGAGGGGGCCCGCCTCGGCGTCCAGGACGTGAACGACACCGGCGGTGTTATCGAAAGCGCGGTCGGAGTCGCTGCGGGAGGTGCGAACGAATCGCGGCGAGTTGCTTACCGAAAATGGCCTTCTCGGCCGATCGCGCCGGCTCTCGGACACAGCGAATTGCTGCGTTAAGGCGGCAGTGACTATTCGGCAAATATGAGAGCAAGATTAGGAAATGAAGATTTTCAAGGAATTGCGTGTGAATGACATCGGCCGGCCCTAATTATGTGCGGACAAGATTACCCAAACTACCCTGGCCGTCAGATCAGCCCGATGCGCTGTCCCAACTTCTGGACTTCCTCGTAGCGCCAAACCCTCCGGCGGGACTTGGGCCCCGGCGGGGCTCCCAGCCAGCGAAAGTGGACGTACAACCGGGCGAGTTCGAGTGTGCGGGTAAAACCTGTCGGCACGCCATTGGGCCAGCGGGCTCTCCGGTAAGCGGCCTCGCAACGGATGACGACGTCCGGCTCGCAGCGGTCGGTCAGGGTGGCCATGTCAATCTCCCCGCATCCGTGGGCTGCCGACTCCCAGTCCACGGGATATACGTTCCCCTCCTTGAGAAGAATGTTTTTCGGGTAGTACTCGCCGTGAATCACCGTCGGTGGCGCCTCAAGCAGCCCAAGAAGAGCCGTCTCCGAACGCCGGCAGAGGTCGGCGAGCCAAGGGAACTCCGGATGCAGTGTCGCAGCGTGCTCGGCCGTCCGCCGCGGCCATCCCGCGTAATACTCCGCGTCGTAGTCGATCAGAAAGGATAACGCGGGATCTCGGCTCCGCACCTCGTGCCGCGCGTGAAAGTGGCCGCTCCACACGGCGGCCTGCTCCCAGGCGATGAGATCGCGAGTGTCGTTCAGGCGCAGCGGGTACTCCAGGTATTCGATGGCGAGCAACGCGTTGCCGGCGGGGCCGGCGGCGGCGGCACCGTAGAATCGCGGCACCGGGAGTGCCGCGGCGGCAAGCACCCGCCGGTACACCTCTGCCTCATAGCCCACACCGCCGCGATGGCCATAGGCCGGGTGGTCGTGGCCGCCGTATTTGCACAGGAGACGGACCTGGGTGCCATCTCCCAGACGGCAAGTCACCACTTCGCTGGGGAATGTGCTGGCGTTGGGATTGACCATCCGGTCGACGACGGTCACCGGGACGCACTCCGCGCCCGCCAGTGCCGACGACAGTCCGGTCGCCAGAGATTGATCGTCGGGGAGGTGGGGAAGCCGTTTGTTCACTGGGTGATCCTACCGCCGTGTGCAACGCGGGGGTGCCGGTCGGGCCGCGCGGCCAGAAAGAAATAGGTCAGCGCCGTCGCTACCTGCCACGCCTATTTAACTTGCCGCGCCGACGGCCGAAGGTGAATTCTGGAACGCCCCCGGATTGATCGTCAAGCGGTCCACCCTGTTAGACTTCCGCCACGGAAGAGGACCGTCGGGAACCAGAGGGAGTAGATGGCGGCGAGGTGGGTGTCACCGGATGTCGTGGGAAAGTCTTGCCAGTCAAACCCGAAGCCGAGGCGGTTCCAGAAGCTGCCATGTGCCTCATCGGCGCTGGGCAGCGGTGGCGTCTCGACGCGTTCCCAACTCCACTCACCGCCGGTGGCGGCATCGGGCACCGTAGGGTCCTCCGGGTTGCCCTTCTAGGTAGAGCGCGTGAGCGCCAGACCGATGCCGCCCGCACCGCTCTCCACCTCCAGTCGCGTGCGCGGACTGTGCCGAGCTGGTTCGACATCACGCGTTGGTGGGTAATCCAATCACCGATCCGGTAGCTCCGCACGAGCAGCGCGGTGGAGGCGAGGCACAACAGCAGTGACAGCAGGGTTAGGCCGTTGAGCAGGACACGCTTCACCCGTTCGCTCGAGTGGGGCGGCCCGCATTCCGGGCACTTTTCCTGCGTGGCGCGGAGATCATAGCCGCACTGTGAGCAAATGCCCAACGAACAGCGCCGCCGACGCCGCCGTCTCTTCCGCCACGAGTGCAACCAGAAGACCGGTGGAATCGCGAGACCACGCCAGCGGAAACCATAGCGGGAAGAACACAGACCAGTAGCCCCACGGCTCGTCCCGACCCGGCTGCCTTACGGCCGCCTCGGACTTGCAACCGAACCCCAGGCTGCGTAGGTGGCGGGCTTGTCGAAGTACATGATGCCGACCGGGTAGGTGGGGCGTAGGAAGGTCAGCACCTTGAGTCCGGGCGGCAGGAATTCATCCCGCCACGCCCGACGATCATGATGTAGCCCCGCCCCGCGGGTTCTTGTCCGGCAGACACGTGCTAATAGTAAACGATCCGCGTCTCCACGTGGTGGCTCCGCACCCACAGCGCCACCACAGCCATGCACAGCACCAGCGACAGTGCCGTCAGGATGTTGAGCAGGCGGCGTTCCATTGCGCCGCGCCTCCGCACTCGGGGCAGACGCCGCTCACGTTGCCCCTCAGGTCGTAGCCGCACTGCAGGCATTGCCCCCGCTGCCGCCGCAGCCGACTCATGCCGTCGGGTCTGTCCCACCAGTACCACGTGAGGAAGGTGCTGAACGCCATGGCCAGGGCGACGGCGAGGCGGGCCGTCCACGGTTGCCCGCACGTATCAGAAACAAGAACGCCGGTAGGGCTACGCGCCGCCGGCGACGTAGACGCCCAGGATCGCGAGGGCCCGGAGGGTCTGAGGCATCGGCCCCATTCTACAACTTCGGCATCGGCGCCGGCGTCTCCCGTGGTGGCGAGTATGTGAGCAGGCGACTTGAGGTTGTGCTGCTTCTGGGCCAAGGCGTTGAGGTACATGACCCGTACGTGCGTCTGCACCATCTGTGTCAGGAGCAACTCCTCCACCGCGTCCCGCGGCTTGAACCGCTCCCACAGGTCCACAACGAACGCGGTGACGGACTTGTTCAGGGTGCCGTCCTTCCCCACCACGTCTTCGAGCTGGTGGCCGTAGAGCGACACCGTCACGCCGCAGGTGTGCTCGAACGCTGCGTTGGCCTTCATCCGCTCCATCCGCGCCTTCGCCTCCTCCTCCGTCTCCGGCGGCTTCTGGCCCCCGCTTGCGGCCGCACCCGCCCCCGGCCGGGAAGGTGCCTCCTTCGCGTTGCTGTGTTTCTTCTTGCGTTTCATTCGACAACGTCCTCTCCGCCTTGGCGTTCGTCATTGACGTTGACGGAACCGCCGTTTTCGGCGGCATCCGCCATGGTTTCGTCAGCCGATTCCTGCGCCGCCAGCTCGAAACAGTGGTCAACGGGGGCGCCCGGCCTTGCCGTTTGAGGCGGGCACAACCCACCGCCCGAGCCCCGCGTCCACCAGCTCCTGCAACGCCGCCTCCGCCGCCTCCGCGGTCTTGTACCGGTTCTTGCACCGCATCAGCCCCCGGACGGTCATCGTGCCGCACGCGCGAGAGGTCCGGCGCCGGCCGGACTGCGGGATTTGTCGTGATGGTTGTCATGTGAGTCGCCCTATCCCACCCTGCGAAGAAGGGTCGGCCGCATCGTCGCCCACCGGCGGCGGTGCGGGGCCCCGTACTGAAGCCACAGCCGCAGCTCACCCTTTGACCACCGCGGCAGCCGGTCGCTGCCGCCCAGCCGCACCGGTTCCGGCAGCCAGCCGCGGTTGTTGAGATCGTGAAGCGCCCGCAGCGAGACCCCCAGAAACTTTGCCGCCCCCTGCGGGCAAAGCCCCTCCACCTCGCCCGCAGCCTCCCGCCGCGCGGATCACACTGACGTAACTCACTGGAATGAGCCGACGACCGCCGATGACGGGACAGAGGTCGTCGCGGAGTTGCCGCGCGTAAGACAAGTCGCTGATGTCACGGGGCACGGCCCCCATCCTCCGGGCGACTTCGCTGACGGTGAGAAACTGCTGCGGCATGCGCGTGCCTCCGGCCCCGTTCCGTTGACGGTCATCAACGGAACGGGGCCAATGACAAAACTCCCGTCGCCGGTAACTGGCCGGCCGGCCGGGAGCGGTCTGCGGTAGATTTGGGGGGTGATGCCGTCAGAGGTCGCGAGACGGCGGGTGAGAGAGGCCTCTATCCTGCGCTGTCTCAACCCTGATCGTTGATCGACGGGAACATGAAGGTTTCGAGAGGACTGTTTCCGCGGTCGGCTACCCTTGTGACTGCGCCATCACTCGTGATCATCACGATCCCGTCTCCCGCCTCCACGGCGACCGCGCCGTGGTTGTTGATGGAGGGGACGAAATAGGGCTGCAACGTCCCGCTTCATCGCCCCCGGCCAGCCTTCGCACGGTGCTCCCGCTGCCACGTACACGCCGATGTCGCCGTCGGGCGACGCCAGGAACGCTGCCGCGCCCGCGTCATTGACCGAGTGAGTGAATATGGACGCGAGGGGGCCGCGCGTGTCGGCAACCATTCGGAGGGGGCCACCCTCGCCGGCGAAGATGGCGCGCGTCTCGCCGTCGGGGTCCATCATGAATGTGACGGCGTCGTGGCGGTCAAGGCCCACGCCGGACCTGAAAGACGGGTAGCGCTGCGGCGGAACGTATGGGGGGAGGCCGCTTGGAACGAGGTAGCCGGACGCGATGGTCGTGAGGGTGCCGGCCGGCGCGACGGTGAAGACAGACCGCTGGTGTGGGTCGCGTACGTCGACCCCGGCTCTGAAGGCGATTGTGCCGTTGTCGTTAATCGCGACCTGCCTGTCGAGTGAAGCGAAGCCGCCGGAACCGGTGGCCACGACGCGCGTGAGCGGGCCGCCGCTTCCCGTGAAGAGCGCGGCGCCTCCCTCGTCCAACGGCGCAACGAAGGCGACGGTTCCCGCGTTGTTGACGGCGGGCTGACTCCATAGGTACTGGTCGTCGGTGGCGAGAGGGCCCGCGCTGTCGGCGATGTTTACAAATTGGTAGTCGCGCCGGCGCTCCCCGAGCGGCGCCCCGGCGGCCGCGCCGCCGCCCATCAAGGCAACCGCCAGTAGGAAAGCCCACGTTCGGGTCGCGGCAGTGCCGGGTGCGGCGCGCCACCGAATCTTCGGCGCGCCCAGCCGGGCGGCAGCCGGTGAAGCATGACGAGTCATAGGAACCTCCGGTTGCGGCGCACCGGGATGAAGGAATATCGCACGATGTAACGGGCCGGTGCACCTGAAGTAGGGTCAATTATGCCGATAAGTTCTTTCGAATTGATCAATGATTGCGAACCACGATTGACCCCCAAAGAGCCCTCACCCCTGCCCTCTCCCGGGGTACCGGGAGAGGGGGAGCCGCCCGTGAGGAAGCGGCCTCCTTGTGCTAGCTTCTCCCCTCCGTGACCTCCGTGTCTCCGTGGTGAATATGACCGCAGCGACGCCCATCCGCGACATCTTGCTGAAGCTCTGCCGGCGGGAGGACCTCACGCGCTCCGAGGCGCGCGAGGCGTTCATGCACGTCATGTCCGGCGAGGCGTTGGAGGCACAGATCGGCGGGCTGCTCGTCGGGCTGGCGGCGAAGGGGACGACGGTCGAGGAGCGCCGGGGCCGCCGGCGTCATGCGGGAGAAGGCGGTCGGGGTGTCGTGCCGGGACGACTGCGTCGTGCTCGACACCTGCGGGACCGGGGGGGACGTGCGGGGGACGTTCAACATCTCGACGGCGGCGGCGCTGGTGGTCGCCGCGGCGGGCGGTGTGGCCCGGGCGCCGAAACATTTCTGAAC
>Ga0075421_100007758_pt1 | contig 13149 bp, 11 predicted proteins | sample SoiMetdeltSBSDD5_FD_75292 | JGI IMG/M metagenome (GOLD analysis project Ga0075421, IMG submission 75292) | Bulk soil microbial communities from a Populus tree surrounding site in Tennessee, USA - Soil MetaG P. deltoides SBSDD5 | ecosystem: Environmental > Terrestrial > Soil > Tree plantation... | reverse complement strand
CGCGAGGAGAGCCCGAGCCCGTCGGGCTCGATGCCGATCGTATTCGTGCACGGCATGGTCGGATATACCGGGTTCTGGAACGCCGCGCTCGCTGCAAGTGCCGACCGGCGGCGTGCTGTAGCGCTGGACCTGCGTGGTCACGGCAACTCTGGCGCGCCCCGCGATGGGGCGTACGACGTGGAGAGCTGCGCCACTGACGTCGAAGTCGTGTTCGACGCGCTGGGACTGGACCGCGCGGTGCTCGTGGGTCACAGCTACGGCGCCTTCGTGACGATCGAGGCCGCGGCCCGGCGCCCGAACGTCGTGAGGCGTCTCGTCCTCGTCGACCCGCCCGGCGATTTCACGCACGCCTCGCCTGACATGCGCGACGGGCAGATCGTGCCGTTCATCACGGCGCTCGAGGGCGATCAATGGCGCAGCACGGCGGAAGGAGACTTCGACGATGCCCTCGAGGGCAGCACTACCGCTGCAGTGGCGGCGGTGCATGCGCGACTTGCCACGATGCCGCGAATCGCACTGCTCGGGATGTATCGCAGCATGATGCAGTACCCTGCAGCCGCCGTGCTCGAGCGCTACCTCGCGACGCCCGGCACCTCGGCCCACGCGATCCTCGCGCCGCCGAACGCATGGCCGTTCAGCCTGCACGTGCTCGTTCCTGCGGTGCACGCGACGGTCGTCCCCGACGTCGGCCACTGGATCATGATCGATGCACCGGACCGGTTCGCGGCTGTGCTCGAGGAGACGATCGCCGGCACCTAACGAACTGATGTCATCCCGAGCCGTCGGGCGAGGGATCGCGATCCTACCGGTAGAGGGGCTCTCTTTCGGGACGAGCGCGATTCCTCGCTTCGCTCGGATTGACAGTTCACCCCTCCTCGAGGCGCTGCTGCCTTCGCCGCGTCTTCTCCGCCGTGCCGCAGGTGGACATCTGACACCATCGGCGGAGTCCGTTGCGGCTCCGGTCCACGTACACCCAGCCGCAATCGTCTCCGTCACAGACGCGCAGGCGTTCGATGTCGGGCGACGCGAGCAGGTCGGCGGCGCTTCGCACCACCGGCCAGAGCGGCGAGTCGAGGCGATCGGGATCGTGGTCCCAGGTCCACACGAACGGTGACAGCGCAGCCTTGGTACGTGTGGTCGGTTTCGTTAGGCGCACGTGGGCGTACACGTCGGCCACGAACCGATTGAGCTCGTCGAGCGGCAAGCGCACCGACGCCACCGCACGATCCTTGCCGGCGATCGCGGAGACCAGGCGGCGGAGTGTCCATCGGAGCGCGCGGGCGTCGTCGAGCGTACGCGCCGCGTCACGCTGGCGGGAAAAGGCGCGGCGTTCGAGGCGCGTTGCGCTCGGCTCATCGATCGCGGCGGCCGCGAGCGCCCACTCGATCAGCCGGCCGTAGCTGCCGATGCGATCGCGAGCAGGTCCGCGGGATGTCCAGTCGACCGTATTGACGAAGTCGAGGCTCGGATCGCCGGCGATGAACCGAAACGGAAGCGTGTCGTCGACGGAGATGGCGGGCGGCGGAACGGACGCGGATCTCGTGGGCATGGCTCCCGGGCTGGCGAGCGATTCGAAATGCGCATGGTGCTGGTCCTGCACCAGTATACCGGCCTATACTGGTGCGGCCAATGACGACACGAGATACCACCAATGATCGCTCGCACATGGCGCGGGGTGACGCGCACGGCCGATGCCGAGGTCTATGCCAGGTACGTGGAAGACACGGGGCTTCGCGCATTCGGCGAGACTCCGGGAAATCTCGGGGCCCTTCTCCTTCGCCGGCCGGTTGGCGGCGCCGGCGACGCGACCACCGAGTTTCTCGTCGTGTCCTTCTGGGACTCGATGGAGGCCGTGAAGCGGTTCGCGGGCCCGGTCCCCGAGACCGCGGTGTTCTACCCGGACGACGAGCGGTACCTCGTTAGGCGCGACCTCTCGGTCGACCACTTCGAAGTCGTGGTGCGCCGCTAGCGTTCGCCCGCTCGACGCGTCAGGCAGGGCTCGCGCCGTCCAGCGGCACCCGAGCGACCGGCCGGCCGCGCCGGATCGCGCGCTCGCGCCCTTTCTTCGCTTCGACCTCGCGGTTGCGCGGCGGTGCCGTGGTCACCAGCGAGTCGATCAGGCGGTGCGCGATGGCCGTGACGTCATCGACCGCCTGGTTAAACGCTGCCTCGTTCGCCTTCGACGGCTTGGTCGTCCCGCTCAGCTTGCGGACGAACTGCAGCGCGCTTGCGCGGACCTCGTCGTTGGTGGCGGGCGGCTCGAAGTTCGCAAGGACCTTGATATTCCGACACATGCTCGAGTTTCTCCGTGTCTGGGCTCAGTCGGCGGGCTGCGGGGATGCCGCGCCTTCCATGAGGACGCGCTCGATCCGCGAATCAGGGATGAGCCAGATGAGCGCGACCGTAACGTAAATGGCGAGCGAGATCCACCGGGACACGAACGCGAGGGGAACGGCCAGCCCGTACAGCGTGAGCGAGAGCCACCCCTTGCGATCCGCACCGATGGCGCGCGCGAGCGTGGATTCCGGCCCGTGACGGGCGAGCAGCGCGCGGACGAGAATCGTGAATGCGACGCCCGCCATGAATAGATCGAATCCGTACGCAGCGACGGGGAGCGTGGCGAAGTGCGTATCCCCCATCCACGCCGTTGCGAACGGCGTGAGCGACAGCCAGAACAGCAGGTGGATGTTCGCCCAGAGAATTCGCCCATCGACGTGCCGGACGGCGTGCATCAGGTGGTGATGGTTGTTCCAGTAGATCGCGACGTAGACGAACGAAAGGACGTAGCTGAGTGCCGTGGGGATAAGCGGCCGAAGCGCCTCGAGTGTCTCGCCGTGCGGAGGGCGGAACTCGAGGACGAGGATTGTGATGATGATGGCGATCACGCCATCGGTGAATGCTTCGAGCCGGCCTTTGGTCATCGCTACGCTCTTGGGGCACAGGTCTCGGTAGTTAGGCCGCGACCCTCGGTGCTCCCAAAATGCGCGTGCGGCGGAGTGCGTGGCAACTCGCCCGTTCGGCTACGCCGCGTTCTCACGTAAACTTCGACCGCATGATTCGGTCATCCGACTCCCTCACGCCCCTGTCGGCGGACGTTACGGCGCTCCTTGCAGAGCTTCACCGCCGATCGACGTTGCGTGAGAAGCTCATCGGACGGACTGCGCACGACCTGGCGGTCCTGGACGAGCTCGCGACGGCGGCCGAACCGTTGATGATTCCGTATCTCCTCGACGCGGTATTCACGAACCCCGGTGCCGTGAGCCGTGCCGCGGCGGGCGTTGTCGACGCGGCGCTCACACGTACACCGTTGCGTGCGCTTTCGCGTCTCGAAGACGAGTGTCGCCGAAAGACCTGGTACTCGTGGCCGTTCCCCGCCAGACGCGGATGGCACACGCTGCTGCCGGTACAGTTGGCGCAGTTCCACAACTTGGGCCCGACGGAGCTCGCGGTCGCTGCCGTGGCGAGCTTCCACCCGAACGGGCACGTGCGCGAGGCCGCCGTCGACTGGCTCGACACGTTAGGCGATCCGGCAACCCCGTATCTCCTGCTTCGTCTCAACGACTGGGTCGACCAGGTCGCCGAGCGAGCCCGCGCGGCAATGCGCGCGCGTCTCGCGAGGGTCCGCTCCGACATGCTGGTCCACTGCCTCCCGCTGCTTGCCGCGCTCGACCGCACCAGTCGCCGCGACCACAGCGCGATCACCGACGCCGTGCGCACGATCCGGACCCGGCTGTCCGACTGGCCGCGCTCGCTGACACCGTCGCGGTAATTGGCGACGACCAACTGGAGGGCGTGGTGAACGCGGCGCTGACAGACACGTTCGCACCGGTCAGGCGCATCGCACTGGACGCCGCTGCAACCCGCCTCGACCCCTCGCTCACGCTCGAGTGGCTGGAGAGCGCGCTACTCGACCGGAGTCGGTCCGTGAGAGACATCGCGCGACATCACCTCGCTCGCCTCGAACTGCCGATCGACGTGGTCGGACACTACCGGGATTCCCTCCCGCGACCGCTTCGGTCTCGCACGCTGGCGATCGCGCTCGCCGGTCTCCGCGAAACCGGCGGCCCGAGGGACGCCGAATTGGCGTTAGGTCTCGTGCATCACGAACGGCCGATCGTCAGACGAGCAGCGGTGCGGACCGTCGCCGCCCTCGACGTAGTGAACCACCTGGACCGCCTGGTCGCGATGCTTCACGACCCGTCGCCCACGGTTGCGACCATTGCCGCCGAGGAAATCCGGCCGCATGCGAGCACCGTCGGGCTCGACGCGTTCCGGGTTGCCCTTCGATCCGCACCTGGACTGCACAACCGCGTGGCAACCGCCTCGCTCGCATTCGGGCTGGGGAAGTGGAATAGCTTGTTGGTGCTGCTCGAAACCGCGGATGGCTCCGATGCAGAATTGAAGGCCGTCGTGGATCGATGGCTGCGCGACTGGCTCGCCCGCCAAAACCGGGCGTACTCGCAACCAACAACAGTGCAGCTGGAGTCGATCAGGCGCGCCCTGGCCGCGAATGGCGATCGCCTCGAGGGTGACACGCGCCAAGGGATCGAGCAAACGGTGGCGTACTGGTCGCCGAAGTAAGGATTCCCATGCGAACGCTGTTGATCGGCGGCACTGGCTTCATTGGCTCCTTCCTCACGCGCGAGCTTCGGCGACTCGGCGCCCAGGTCGCCGTTCTCACCCGGGGACGATCCGGCAACATGGGACCCGACGGCCTAACGCGGATCATCGGCGACCGCAAGCAGCTCCGCGACTCCGAGCCGGCGATCCGCGCGTTCGCTCCGGATGTCGTGATCGACCTCGTGCTGAGCTCCGGCACGCAGGCGCGCGAGCTCATGGGCGTTCTGCGCGGGATCGCCGGTCGAGTGGTGGCGCTCAGCAGCATGGACGTGTATCGCGCCTGTGGCCTGCTCCACGGGCTCGAGGAAGGCCCACTCGAGCCGGTGCCGCTCACGGAACGATCGGCATTGCGCACGAAGCTCGCGACCTATCCGCCAGCGCAGATCGCCATGCTACAGCAGGTGTTCGGTTGGCTGGACGACGAATACGACAAGATTCCCGTCGAGCGCGCGATTCTGGAGGATGGCGATCTGCCGGCGACGATCCTGCGCCTGCCAATGGTCTATGGACCGGGCGATCCCCTGCACCGCTTTTTTCCGCTCGTGCGTCGTATGGACGATGGCCGGCGCGCCATCCTGATGAGCGCCGCTCAGGCGGCATGGCGATCGCCGCGCGGGTTCGTCGGCAACGTCGCCGCCGGAATCGCGCTCGCGGCGATGTGCGACAAAGCGGTGGGCGGCATCTACAACGTTGCCGAAGAACCGTCGTACTCGGAGCTCGAGTGGGCCACGCGGGTCGCGGCGGCATCGGAGTGGAAGGGCGCGTTCCTCATCCTCCCGTCGGACAAGATGCCACAACACCTCAGGATGCCTGGCAACTTCGGTCAACATTGGTCGGCCGACTCGTCGCGCATCCGCTCGGAGCTCGGCTACGCCGAGCCGGTGGGCGTCGATGCCGCCATCGCGCAGACGGTCGCCTGGGAGCGCGCGAATCCCCCGGCGAGGCCGCTCACGCCGATTGACTACGAGGCGGAGGACGCGGCGATTGCCGCATTGACTCGGTCGTCATCCTGAGCGAAGCGAAGGATCGCGAGTCTCTCGGTAGAGGGCCCTCTTTCGGGACGAGCGCGATCCCTCGCTGCGCTCGGGATGGCAACTGCCTGACGTTAGGCAGCGCTCCATTGGCCGACGAGCACCGACGCCGGCGGGTCTTCACCCAACGCCGAGAGAAACTCGGTCATGCGCGCCTTCGAGCCGGGTCGTGTGTACACGTCGGGCTTCCGCGTCTCGATCACCCACGCGATCACGTTACCTACCTCGCCGACATCCTGAGGAAACGGAAGGTCCCGGGAATGGGGTCCACCGTGAAGCGCATTCGCGCCGAAGTCCGTCGCGACGACGGGCGGCGACACCAGTGACACCACGACCCCCGGGTGCGATTCGCGAAGCTCGTCACGGAGATTCCAGGTGATGGCGTTGAGAAAATGCTTCGCGCCATTGTAGGCCGAGCGGTACGGAGCCATCGGCATGCGCCCGAGCATCGATGACACGTTGATGATCTGCCCGGAGCCGCGTTCCTCGAAGTGAGGCAGGATCGCCTGCGCACCGTACAACACCGACTTGATGTTGATCAGGATCATGTCGTCGATGTCGTCGTCCGTGAGCGCGGTAGGCACGCGCGTGATCCCGCGACCGACGTTGTTGACCAGGACGTCGACGTGACCGAAGTGGTCGATCGCGGTGTGAACGGCGCGCCGAACATCATCCCGCCTCGTGACATCAGCGACGACCGGCAACGCGTTCTTTCCACAGCGCTCCGCGACGACTTGCAGCTCGGCCTCCCGGCGAGCCACGAGCGCGACGGAACCGCCGCGCGAAGCGACGGCGCTCGCCGCGGCGGCGCCAATGCCGCCGCTGGCCCCCGTGATCACGACGACTTTCCCTTTCATTGACACTCCTTGGGTGACAAGGACCAGATTAGTCGGTCCCGTTCACTTCCGCATGCCCGTCAGACTCGCGACCACGGACGACATTCCCGCGCTCGCGCGCGTGATCAACCGCGCTTACGGTGGAGGCACACCTCTTCCACGGCGATCGCACGGACGAGGCCGAGGTGCGTGAGCGGCTCGAGCAGCCCGAACGTGTGCTTCCCGTGATCGATGCCGCCGACGGTGCGCCAGGCGCCACCAAGGCGCTCTTGACGACAGGGGTCAACCACTACGGAACGGAAAGGAGTCGGAACGGACTCAAAACTGAACTACGCTTGCTCGCTCCGGAGAGCACTGGAGAACTATGCCACTCCGCTAGTTCTCCGCCCTGAGCGCCACGACCGGGTCGACTCGCGCGGCTCTGCGGGCCGGCAGCCAGCTCGCGCCCGCCGCCACCAGCATCAGCACAGCCGGCACACCGAGAAAGATCGCGAGGTTGATCGGTGCGCCGCGCATCACGTGGATCGCGACCAGGAACGCCAGCGCCCAGCCGACCGTCGCGCCGACACCAACGATGTTCAGGGTCTCGCGGACGATCTGCCTAACGACCTTCGCCGCCGTCGCGCCCAGCGCGATGCGGATGCCGATCTCCGACGTGCGATGCGAGACGGTGTAGGCCACGACGGCGTAGATGCCGATCGCCGCGAGCACGAGAAGCAACGGGCCGAGCACCACGAACATCCGCGCCGGGATCTTTCGCAGGAAGAGATTCTTGTCCACATGCTCGACGAGCGTTCGCACGTCGTACACGGGCAGCGTCGGATCGAGCTCGCGCACGATCCGCTGTATCTCGGGGGCGAGCAGCGTCTCGGCCCCGACACGCGTGCGGACGTGAATCTCGCCGCCCCCGGATGGCCGATCACGGTAGGACAGGTAGATGATCGGCTTCGGCTTCTCACCGAAGGCGTCATACGTCGACGTCTTCACCACACCGACGATCGTGTACGTCCTTCCTCGCGTCGTGAGACGACGCCCGAGCGGCTCGGCGCCGGCCAGGTACTCCCGTACGAACTCGTCGTTCACCACCGACTGTGGCGGAGCATCCGCGTCGGTGAGCTCGGCGAACGTGCGGCCAGTGCGAAGCGGAATCCCCATCATCCGGAAGTAGTCCGGCGTCACCGTGTTGCTGAGCGCGAGGTCCTGTCCGGCGTCCGAGCGCGCGCGTCCCTCGAGCTCGAACCCACGCACAGGCAGCCCGTGAATATCGAGCGGCACCGACGTCGCGATCGCGGCGGCTTCGACCGACGGCAGCGCCCGCGCCTTCTCGAGCAGCCGCGCCGCGAAGAGTCGAGCCGCGGTCGAGTCGGCGTTTCGACCGCTCAGGTCATACGCGGCGAGCAGCACCCCTTCCCGCCGAAACCCGGGATCCATGTCGCGCGTTTCGCTGAAGCTCCGGTAGAACAGCGCCGCGGCGACGAGCACCATGACGGCGAGCGCCACCTGCGCACCCATGAGCGCGTTCCGCAGCCGGCCCTTCGGCGCCGCGCGCGGGCCGGAGCGCAGCTCGCTGTAGGCATTGACGCGCGATAGCTGGAGTGCCGGCGCAGCGCCGAAAATCAGTCCACACAGGAGGCCGAGCCCGATCGCGAACGCCAGCCCGGTTCCGTCGAGGCTGGTCTGAAAGCGGATGGGGAAAGCGCCGATCATCGGGACGGCGCGCAACGCGTTCGTGCCCCACGCGGCGATGAACGTCCCGAGCCCAGCACCGAGAAGTGCGAGCAGCATACTCTCGGTCATGAGCAGGCTCACGACCCGCCAGCGGCTCGCACCTAACGCCTGGCGGATGCCGACCTCACGGCGTCGCGCGGTGGCGCGCGCGAGGATGAGGTTCGCCGTGTTCGCGCACACCGCGAGCAGCAGCACCAGCATGATCCCCTGCAGGATGGCCAGCGCGCCCACGAGCATCTGCTGCGGCCCGCGCGGGGTCTTCCAGAACGGAAAGAGGTCGATCGACATCGACCCGTTCGTCTCGGGGTACAGGCGGCCGAGCGACGCCATCGCCGTGGCCGCCCCGCGCTGTGCCTGCTCGCGCGTCGCGTTCGGCCTGAGGCGCGCCATCATGCTGTATCCGCGCGACGCCCGGTCCTCGAGCTCCCGCGATCCCGTGAACAGCACCGGCGCCATCGTCGCCGGGATCCAGAGGTCGAAGTCGATCATCGTCACCGTGCCCTGAAACCTGGGCGGCGCGACGCCGATGACGGTGAGGTCCTGCCCGTTGACGCGAATCCGGCGCCCGACGACGTCCGGCGCGCCGCCGAGTCGCGTCTTCCAGAACCCCTGCGAGATGACGACGACGGGCTCGCTGCCCGGCCTCGAAACCTCGTCAGCCGCGAGGAACCTGCCTAACGACGCGTCGAGCCCGAGGGCCGTGAAGTAGTTGCCGGAGACCAGCTGCCCGTAGGCACGAAACGTGTTGGGCGACGCGCCGATCGTGAGTGGCACCATCTTGTACGCGAGGATTTCGCGGAACGACGTGAGTCGCTCGCGCAGGTCGCGGTACTCGAGCCACGATGTCCCGACAGACGACCCGATGTCACTCCGCGGCTCGATGAGCAGAAAGCTCGCGGCGTCGCGAACGCCAGGAAGCGGCTTGAACACGAGCCCCTGGATCCACGAGAAGATCGCGGCGTTGACACCGATGCCGATCGCGAGCGATACAACAACGACCGTCGCGAGTACGGGCATCCGGATGATGGAGCGCGCGGCGTGGCGAATGTCGCGAACGAAGTGGTCGAGTGAAGTCATGAGAAGCTGAAGACAGGACTTGGCGGCTGGCGACGGGCGACGGGCGACGGGCGACGGGCGACGTCATCCCGAGCGCAGCGAGGGATGACAACCGCTCAGAATGACACCCGGCTCGCCTTGAATTGTCAGAATTCGATAAGACCGAGACCCCGGAGGTACTGCTTCGAGATGTCCGCCGACTCCTTCGGCGAGCGCACCTTGTCGGGCACCTCATCGAGCTCGACGATCGCCCAGCCGTCGAACCCGACCGCCTTGAGTGCGTCGAACACACCCGGCAGGTTGACACGTCCGCGTCCGAGCTCCACGAACCGGTACGAGTCCGGCGCGCCGCCCGGCACGGGACTCTCGACATCCTTGATATGGAGAAAGAGCAGCCGACCCGCATAGGTCCGCACCGCCTCCACCGGGTCGCCTCCAGCCTGCGCGTAGTGTGCAACGTCGAGCCCCATCCTGACGAGCCTCGAATCCGAGGCGTCCATCACGCGGCGAACCTCAGCCGGTGACTGGCTCAGCGCACCCATGTGCGGGTGGAGTGCGAGCGTGATGCCGACATCGGCGGTGCGGCGACCGAGCTCGCTGAGTGCCCAACCCATGCGACGATAGTCATCGGGCACGGGCTCACGGCCGGCGGGCCGCTCATCGGTGACCTGCAGATAAAGACCGCCGACTTGCCGGAGAAACCGCGCGTTGCTCATGTGGAGCGCGAGGTTCGCGTCGAGCTTGGCCGGGTCGCGCGTAATGCTCCCGCTCGACAGCGTGACGAGCGTGAGCTTTCGGGACGCGAGCAGGGCTTTCAGCTCGTCAGGTTTCTCACCCCACCGCCGCACGGCGGAATCCCGCAGCTGAATGCCGCCAAAACCCAAGGCGGCAATGTCGTCGATCGCCTGCGGGTCGTCCCCGCCCCAGGTGATCGCCGCGTAGCCGTATCGAATGTGGGCAGCCGAGGGCCGCGACGCGCCTAACGCGCGCAACGCCGCTGGCCCGCTGTACGCCATTGCGGCGAGCGCGCCACCGCCTTCGCGGAGGAACTCCCGTCGATCGAGCGTTCGAGTAGGTGGTGTATTGGGCACGATGGAAGTTGCAGAGACCGCGGGAAACCTGCCAGAACCCGGCGCCGGCCGGCGACCGCCAAAATCGGACGCGCGCGAAGCAAGGCTTCGTCAAGCCGGTGGGCCATTACCGTTAGGCGCTTGCCGGGGAAGACGAAGGCTGAACGTGCTCCCCTCGCCCGGTGCGCTCGTGACCGTGATGTCGCCGCCAAGGAGATGCGCCAGCCGCCGGCTGACGCTCAACCCCAGTCCAACGCCTTCGGGCCGCTCATGGCTGATCGAGGTCGCTTGCCAGAAAGTCTCGAACACGTGCGCTAGATCCGCGCTCGCGATCCCGCGGCCCGTGTCGCTCACATCGACCACGACGAGCTCTCCTTCCCCGCGAAGCTGACACCGCACCGAACCACGATCCGTGAACTTTCCGGCGTTCGTCAACAGGTTCAGCAGGATCTGGCGAACCTTCGTCACGTCGGTGGCAAGCTCGCTCGGTTCGCGCGGAAGCTCCACCGCCAGGGCCAGCCCTTTCGCTGCCATGAGCGGTTCGACGAGGGCCGTCGCGTCGGTCACGATCGTTCGCGCGTCGACATGCTCGACGCGGACGTCCTCGTGCCCGGTTTCGATGCGAGACAGGGACAGGATCTGCTCGATGAGCGTGAGCAGGTGCGTGGCGCTCGCCTTCACGCGTCCGAGCTGCCTCGCCTGAGCGTCGTTCAGTGGTCCCGTGACGCCGTCGGCGAGCAGCGACACGTACCCAATGATCGCGTTGAGCGGTGTGCGGAGCTCGTGCGACATGACGGCCAGGAAGTCGGACTTCGCGGTGCTCGCCGCTTCCGCGTCGCGTCGTGCCGCGCGCTCGCGCACGAGGCTCGCGGCTCGCTCGTTATCCGCTCGGCGCCGCTCGCACACGATGGCGGCGAGCACGAGGCTCGTGAGCGTCGCCACGCCCATGAACGCGCCAAGATGTGCGAGGCTCCACCCGAGCGTTTCCCGCGCGAAGGGGCCGGCACCGCGACTCGTCCACCACGTGGCGAGCGCCGCGATCACGACGGCGGCCGTTGCCGCACCCCGTTGCTCGAAGCTGAAGGCCGCCCAGATGAGCAGCGGGAGCGCGATGTACGCGAGCGGCGCCGTCACGCGGCTGGGCAGCACCCCGCCGAACACGAGGAAGCTCGCGATGCTCGTGATCGTAATGAGCGCCGCGGCCTCGAGGATTCGTTTGGCCGACGCTCGACGCGGCGGCCGCGTGACCCACGCGAGGATGAGCGGCGCCACGAGCAGAATGCCCATCGCATCGCCCCCCCACCACGTGAACCAGGCTCCTGCGACTCCGTTTGTCGGCAGGCCGCCGGCGAACAGGAGACCCACGACGCCGATCGTGGCGCTTACCACCGGGGCCACGATCGCGCCCAGCACCGTGAGGGCGAGCACGTCGCGCGTGCGCGCGAGCGACGAATCGAAGTCGTTCAGGCGCTCGAGGAGAGTCGCCGCGACGACCGCCTCCAGGGGATTGCCAACAGCGGTGAACCACGCGATTGCAATCGGCGCGTCGGTGGTGGCGTTCGCAGCGAACGCACCGAGGGCCACTCCGGGCCAAACGCGCCGGCCGCGGAGCAATATCGCCGCGACCGCAACGCCGGACGGCGGCCAGACGAGCGTGACGGTCACGCCGACCGTGGCCAGGGCCAGCCCGAGCTTCGCCGCGAGGAAGTAGGCGACCGCAACGCCGGCAGCCCACGCCACGTCGACTCGTCTGAGTGCCATGTGGAGCCTAACGCGCCTCACTCGTCAGTGGTACCGCGCACCGCATCAGAGATCTCCGCGCTTCATGGCATCCACGGCGTAGTGACACGCCCGCGCCGTCAACGCCATGTACGTGAGCGACGGGTTCTGGTTTCCGCTCGACGCCATGCATGCCCCATCCGTCACGAATACGTTAGGCACGTCCCACGCCTGATTCCAGCCGTTCAGCACCGAGTCTCGTGGATCGCGGCCCATTCGCGCGGTCCCCATCTCGTGGTTCGTATTGCCCGGCGTGCTCGGCCCACGTCCGTCCGGGCGAATGTCCTTCGCGCCTGCTGCCTCCAGCAGCTCGGCCGCGGTGACGTTCATGTCGCGGTGGATCGCCAGCTCATTGTCGCCCCAGGCGCACTCGATGTGAAGCGTGGGGATTCCCCACGCGTCCACGAGCGTCGGGTGCAGCGTCGCCCGGTTCTTCGGATTGGGCAGCATTTCTCCGAAGCCGCCGAAGCTCATCGTCCAGTCCCCAAGCCGCGTGAGGCGTTCCTTGAAGGCGAGGCCGATTCCGGGCGCTCGGGCACTCGCCTCCCAACCCGCACGGCCGGCACCACCCTGAAACCCGTAGCCGCGAACGAAATCCGCGTGTTTCGTGGTCACGTTGCGGAAGCGCGGGACGTAAACCCCGTTCGGCCGCTGGCCGATCGTCCGGCGATCGCTCCAGCCGTCGAACGTCCCGCTCGCGCCGCCCCCCTTGATGTGGTCCATGATGTTCCGGCCGACCTGCCCGCTCGAGTTCGCGAGGCCGTCGGGATGGCGTGACGTGGCCGAGTTGAGCAGGAGCCTCGCACTCTCGAGCGCGGACGCGCACAGGAACACGACCCGCGCGGTGTACTCCCGCGTCTCGCGGGTCCGTGCGTCCACCACGAGCACGCCCGACACGCGATTGGTGCGGTCGTCGAGCACGAGGCTACGCGCAATGCTGTATGGCATGAGCGTTAGGCGCCCCGTCGCCTCGGCCGCCGGCAGCGTGGCGTTGACGCTGCTGAAGTACGAGCGCGTGACGCACCCGCG
>Ga0075421_100007757_pt1 | contig 13149 bp, 8 predicted proteins | sample SoiMetdeltSBSDD5_FD_75292 | JGI IMG/M metagenome (GOLD analysis project Ga0075421, IMG submission 75292) | Bulk soil microbial communities from a Populus tree surrounding site in Tennessee, USA - Soil MetaG P. deltoides SBSDD5 | ecosystem: Environmental > Terrestrial > Soil > Tree plantation... | reverse complement strand
TTCGCGATAATTCACCGTGATCCAATAGGCGTAGAGCTTGGCTGCCGCGTAGGGGGAGCGCGGAGAAAAGGGGGTCGTCTCGTTCTGAGGCACCTCCTGCACGTTGCCGTAAAGCTCGGATGTCGATGCCTGGTAAAACCGGACATCCCGCTCCATTTTGAGAATTCGAATCGCCTCGAGCAGCCGTAGAGTGCCCAGGCCATCGGCATTCGCAGTGTATTCCGGCGTCTCGAACGAGACCTGTACGTGGCTTTGGGCCGCCAGATTGTAGATTTCCTGAGGTTGCGTCTCCTGGACGATCCGAATGAGATTTGTAGCGTCCGTCATGTCACCGTAGTGCATGGTGAAGCGCAGATCCTGCTCGTGCGGGTCTTGATAGAGATGATCGACCCGCCCGGTGTTGAAGGAGGATGAGCGCCGCTTCAGTCCATGGACCAGATAGCCTTTACCGAGCAGCAATTCGGCAAGGTAGGCGCCATCTTGCCCAGTAATCCCAGTAATCAACGCAACTCGATCTGCCATGATCCCCTGTGTCGGTTCGAGGCGGCTTTGATGCAACTGCGATACATAAAATAACATTAGTTCGGAAGAGCCGCAAAGTTATTCCCGGCACTTATTGGGCCGGGGACTCATTAATCATCACTGATGAGCCTGTTTGCTGGAGTTCCTTTGCCCCCTCAAGGAGGAGATCGCTACATGTCGCAGATGTGCGACCAACGGACCGGTTAACTCGATATCTTGCCAGGGCGGATGAGCGGCGGCCACAGTTGGGTCGAGTGCCTCGGGCGTTCAGATTGACAACGAGATCAGACTTGGTCGGCTGCTCGACTGGGATGTCGCCTGCTTCGCGCCGCACACAACTTGTCAACACAGGCGGGGCGCGCCGGAACATGTCGGTGGGCGGCAGACCCCGCCGCGAGGTACTTCGATTGCGTTTATCGTCGGCCGTTGAAGGGTGCCCGGCCTCGATTTGTCCCGATGAGGTGATCGAATGACAACCCGTGGCGATCCTTGCTAGAGTTGACAGGGCGCAGCAATCAAGCGGCAGGGTGCACGGGGGCAATGAGCTGCGTATCCTAGCGTGACCTAGATATTTTCTCGGCAGGAAAGCGCGTATGGAGTTGATCCAAGACGTCGGCAATCGGGGCGCGAGCTTGGATTTCAGCGTGCTCATCTGCACCTATAATCGCGCTGCACTTCTCAGGCGGACGCTCGAGCACGTGGCGTCCCAGATTGTTCCGGCCGGCACCCGATGGGAAACCATCGTAGTCGACAATAACTGTGCCGACGACACTTCCGAGGTCGTTCAAAATTACTCCGGCGACCCACGTATTCCGAGCATGAAGTCCGTACGGGAGCCGCGGCAGGGTATCGCCTTCGCGCGTCGGCGTGCGTTTCTCGAAAGCCGGGGCGAACTATTGGCCTGCGTGGACGACGATTGCCTGCTGGCTCCGAACTGGATCGAGGAGGCCCTGCAGTTTGCCCACGAGCACCCGCGCGCAGGCGCGTTCGGAGGCAGGAATGTGATCGTCTGGGAGACGTCGACCAACGACATAGCGGAATTGTATGGTCAAAGCCTGGCTCGGCAAGAATTGGGAGACCGGCCGTTTCGTATGGTACCGACCGGTCGAACTTGCCTCGTGGGAGCCGGGCTCGTGGTTCGTCGCGAAGCCATCATGACATCGGGATGGATCGAGGCCGGCGTCCTGGTCGGCCGCTGCGCGGAGGGGCTCGGCGCAGGTGAGGACGCCGAGATATTTTTTCGGATCCGCCATGCTGGCTGGGAATGTTGGTACACGCCGAAGCTCGTGCTCTCGCACGTCATCCCGGAGCGGCGCACGACCTTGCCCTACCTCAGGCGCTTGCATCACGGCTTTGGCGAGGCGGAAGCCTTCCTGCATGCACTGTCGCGGGTGCCTAGGCCGGGATTTCCTCATCGGCTTGCCGCCGCCGGTTGGTCGCTGGGAGAATTGCGCCGCGTGCTCGCGCGCTGGCCGCGCGGCTACGTCCAGTTCGCGAACGAACGGCCCACTTGGCTCATTCGGATGAGTTATGCTCTGGGCTGCATGCGAGGTGCCATTCGCTTCTTGCTGACGGGGCGAGCGTGATGTCGTCAACGCAGCCGGTGCCACGGCCATCTGCGCGAAGGCAGCGAGGGTGTACGAGGTTCCGAAGAAGCCTGTTCCGCCGTCGTTCCGGCGAATACCCGCTTCACGGCTGGAGACAGCCTCTCGTACAGGGCCTCATCGAAATTGAACCGGGTATCGCCGTACTCGTGGCTGTGGCCTCGACGGAGGTAGCAGATCGTCAGCATCGTGCGCGGTATTTCACTCAGATTGGGAGTGCCGCGATGCAGCATGCCCGGATTGCGGATCAGAATGCTCCCCGGCTCGAGCACCAGCTTGCGAGATGGGAAAAAGCTCGCGAATTCCTCCATGTCTTGGTTCTCGTCGTCCTGTATGTCGTCCGCAAGGCGATAGCGGTCGAAGACGTCGGCTTGCCAGAGATGCGTGCCCGTCGGCCAAACCTCGATAGGCCCGTTTTCCAAACCGCACAAAGTCAGTGGCACGTTGACAAAATAGGCGCACGGGGTGGTCGCGCCGCCCGCCGAAAGCTCCCGGTGAGGAGGCTGCAAGTTGGAACCCGACAGACAAGTGTCGCTCGAGACGAATTTGCAATAAAAGCCGCTGCCGAGGAGGTCCTCGAGCACGCTCATGATCAACGGATTGGCCAGCAGCGTTTCGTTATCGAATGGAGGGCGCAGCTTCGGGAAGATCCGCCAGCGCGCCGCGCGCTCCCAAAAAACCGCCTGCTCGCGTTCGGACACCTGATACCAGGCGTCGCCCCGCTTGCTGTTGAAACAGTCCTCCAGGATCTGGCCGAACGCCGTATTGATTTTCTCGACCTCGTCCAAGGGCAGAAGATCGCGCAGCACGACGCAGCCGGCGGCGTGAAGCAAGAGCGCCGCCCGCCGATGCTGCTCGGGCCGCAATCGTCCCTCGGCGCGCTCGCTACCGCTTACCGTCAACGCCAATTCGGTCATCGGTATGACCCTCGGCCGCGCCTGCGGACCGGCATTGTGGTCCGCTGGAAATTGAAATGAATGCACCGGTTCGCGAGCTTGATCTGTCGGTCGTGCTCACTCTGATGGACGATCGGGGACACACGACGGAATGTCTGTCGAGCTGGACGCGCGGGCAGACGCTCGCGCGCGAACGTTACGAGGTCGTTGTCGTAGCATCCGGTCGCGAGCCCGAAGTCGAGGCGATCGCGCGTCCGCTGCTGACCACTCATGACCGGATGCTGAAATATGAGTCGGCGAATGAACTGGCGCTGTTCGAGTTCGGTGCGCGGCAGGCGCGCGGCAAATGGTTGCTTTTTACGGAGGCGCATTGTGTCGCAGAGCCCGCCTGCCTGGTCGAGTTGGTGGCCCACCTGCAAACGCACGAGTCCCAATTCGCTGGCGCCTGCATCCGATCGACCACGGATGGAAGTTCGCATCCCTTGGCCCGTTTGGAGGAACGCTGGTACCGGGAGGGATTTGCAGCGTGGTCGCGCGAGGGCGACTGGCGCAAGGTCACGATCCGCGGCACAGCGGTGCGCCGCGATGTCTACGAAAAGGTCGGCGGATTCAAGAGCGATTTCGGCTGTTTCGCGGAAATAATGCTGGCGGCCGAATTGGACGCGAGCGGATACCGGCTCGGATATGCTCCGGCCGCCGCAATCAAGCACTATAATTCCACCAGCCTCCATGAGGTTCTCACCTACGTCCGAGAATACCGCGCAGGCGAGGTCGCCTACCAGTCCCAATGCTCGAACGAGCTATTTGAGGCGTATTTCGGATGGTCGCGGGGCTGGGATGAAACGGGCGCAGCGGAGCGAGCGCTGGCCCTCCGGTGTGCGGTTGCGAGCTTGTTCCATGCGATCGTTCATCCGTTCCGCGCCGGGTCGGTGGCACTGGCACGCGCGATGCTTGAGGTGCTTGCTCGGCGGGCTTGGGATGCGGTCTCGGCGGGACGGGCCGAGTTGTTCAAAACTGCCGTCGCGTACGCCGGGGCGCGCGCGCTGTTCGCGTGGCCATGGGCCGATGGCGATGAAAAGTATCGCCGTTTTTGCCGGCTCTGGAATGTAGCGGGCGACCTCGCAAGACAGCGGGCCCTATTGCAACGAAGGCCGCCTGCCGCGCAGCAAGGTCGAAGCGTGCCGCCGCCAACGTTCGACTATCGACCGGGTCTTGGGTCTCCGCGAGGTCTTGCCGGGTTTCATGCCCGCGAAACCTTCGACGGGCAGCCGTTCCGATGGAGTTCGCCCTTGGCGCTCATCAGCGTAGCTGTGCCGCCGGGTGACTACGAGGTACGCCTCGATACCAAAGGCATTCGCGACTGCCGCTTGGTTTTGGTCGAACTCTATCTCGATGGGCGCCGCATGCGGCCTGCTGGAGCATGGACTGCCGACCAAATCACGTTCCGCGCGGACCCTACGATGTTCCGGATCGGTGCATCCCAGAGCCTCGTGCTTGTGAGTGGTCGACTTCGAACCGGCCCGGCGGAGCGGCGGCCCCTCGGCCTGCCGGTTTTTGCAATCACATTTGTCCCGCTTCGCTCTTCCCATTCATGAGCCGAGGATTTTGTGAAAAACAGCAGATTCGTGCCAACTGATTGTATCAAGGCTGCCATTTGGCGCCGCGTTGATAGCTCCATGCCGCCCGAAGCGTGGGCGCTCAGCGCGGTGTTGAAATAGTCGTCGACATTGTCCGAGACGGGATCGCTGAACGGGGGCAGTCTCACATGAGGGCTTGCATTGCGGTGCGACCAGCGCGGCAAACGGCGCGCCCGCAGCACGTCCAGTCATGGTTGCTATGACAAAAGACGGTCGGCTAGCTATGATAAGCCTCGTGTGCGATAGGGTTGCCAATCATGAGTGAAACCGTCGCCACGCTCGTGGCTGTGGCAACGGTTCGCCGGCCCCGGCTGTCGGCTGGCACCGTTGGGCGACGCGTGTTCCGACGCGGTCAAAAATGTCGCCACCTGGACCGAGGATCAGACCGGCGACGGCCGCGATTTACATTCTGCCCCTATTGAATGAACCACCGCATCCGAAAGGCGTTGGTGGTCAACACCGCAGATGAGGGCGGCGGCACCGAACGGTTTGCCTGGCTCCTGTTCAAAGGCCTGGAGCAGCGAGGGATCGAGGCCTGGATGGTGGTCGGCCAGAAGTATTCGAACGATCCCCACGTGATCCCGATCCACTCCAGCCCGCTTCTCCACTATGGCCCGTACCAGAACTTCTGGCACCGGCGGGTTGTTCCGGCGCTGCGCGCGATTGAGGGTCGCATCGGACTCGAATCGTATCGCTATCCGTTCAGTGCCCGTCTTCTCGATATTACCGGATCTCCCCCCGACATCGTGTTGGCCAGCAATCTTCACGGCGGATACTTCGATCTGAGAGCCCTTGCCGCGTTAAGTCACAAGGTACCCGTTGTGATCAGACCTGGGGACGGCTGGCTTGCCACCGGACATTGTGCAGTGCCCGCGGCATGCGAGCGTTGGCGTTCGGGCTGCGGTCGCTGCCCCGACCTTCTGCGGCCTCCGGCTGTCCCACACGATCTCACACACATCAACTGGCTACGAAAGCGGCGCGTTTATCGATCAGCGTGCTGGTCGGTGGTTACACCAAGCGCATGGCAGATGAACCGCCTCGACCTCTCAATCCTTCGGCACGCACGCGGATCGCGACACATCATCCGAAACGGAGTTGACCAATCCGTCTTCAAGCCAAGACCCCGCGACGATGCGCGAAAATCCCTCGGGCTGACATCCGACCGTTTGATCGGCTTGCTGGTCGCAAATCTCGGATCGGGGAGTCCGTCGAAGGATTTTCAGACATTGCGGACAGCACTTGCGCGGCTTCCGCAACAGGTGGTGCGAACGCCGATCGACATATTGGTGGTCGGCCGTGAAGGACCCAGCGAGACGCTTGGTGCGGTGACAATGCATCATCGCCCGTATTGCTGGTCGCCGAGCGAGTTGGCCTCCTATTATCAGGCCGCTGACTTCCTCATCAATCCGACCCATGAAGAGACCTTCAGCTATGTGATCGCCGAAGCGATGAGCTGCGGCACTCCAGTGTTGGCCAGCAAGGTGGCGGCGGTGCCGGAGATTGTCAAAGATAGCCAGAACGGCCTTCTTTTCGCGCCAGCTGATGTCGAGGCCCTGACTGCCGCCCTTGTCCGGTTGGCGAGCGATGATGCGCTGCGGCGAAACCTTTCAATTGGCGCCGCTGCGTATGCCAAGAAGGAGTTCTCGCTTGAGCGGATGATAGGTCGCTATCTCGAAGTCTTCGAACAGGTTATCGAGGAGCATGCCGATGCGGCAACAGCCTCCAAACAGTAACCGTTCAGTATCCCGAGAATGCAATGGGTCGTGAAAGCAGGGCACAGCTCCTGCCGGTGTTTGCAGTCAAATTTCTCCCGCTCCGCTCCTATTCATGAGCCGACGTTTTCGTCGAATACAGCAGATTCGATTTCCAGATAGGAATTGTGCGAACCGACGGACCAGGGTTGCCGGTTGAAGGCCACGTCATGTGCAGCTCTCATTCATGTCCCCTGAATACCCGTGAGAAGAAGCGATCCGCAGAACCCGCAGGGGCGATCATCTATCCCGCAAGGGAGTGATCGTCGGGCTCCAGGGTCAAGCGGAAGAGCGGCGCGCCCAGCGCGCGCGGGTCCTGCGGGCACATCGCCGCGGTGTCGATGGGCGCAAAACGCATCTCCAGCCAGTAGTCGGGCCCGCCGGTGAAATCCTCGGGCAGTAAAAGCTGCGAGATCGTGCCGGCCTCGATCTGCCGCTCGCGCGCCGGAATCGAGCGCCCGTTCATGGACAGATCGAGCTCGCCCGCCCACAGCCTGCGGAGATCACGCATATGCAAATGGAGCCGATAACGCTCGGGGATTGTGCGCAATCGCACCGCCGCGTTCGGCTCGAGCCAGCGGAAAACTTCGCCGCCGAGGATCTCGAGCGGATGAGATCCCTTCAGGTCAGCCGCGGAGGTGAGCGCGGCCGGATAATCGAGAACGCGCCCGAGCGCGTCCTGCGCAAGCGACGGGCCTTGGTCGCGGCAAGGATGAAACGGCTCCGGCGCAGGTCCGCGATAACGCTTGGGCAGAACAAGAGTGTCGCGAACGAGATGGCCGGCCTCGCGCAGCACCGTTTCGACGCCGTCTTCCTCCACGACTAGCCCGCGCATTGCGAGTTCGCGCAGCGCGTCGGATGGCCGGGCGATCCACTGCGCGAAGTAGTCTGGGACAGCCGAATCCGGCGCGGCGGCGGCGCGGCGCCATAGCAACTTGGGCAGCTCCACGGGATTGCCGCAGATCCATTGCTCGGGCTCGAAGGCCTGCTTGCGAAACTTGTCGCGCCAATGTCTCTGGCTGGTCGTGTAGAAATGCCAGTGCCAGCCGCGGTCCTCCGTCGGCAACGGTACGAACTGCGGACGATCCGGAAAGCGCAATCCTTGCTCGGGCACCCAACGGTGCGAGTCGTAGCCCTGCACGACAAGCGAGGTACGCACTAGGTATTTGCCCTCGCGATGGCCGAGGAATTCCCGCCAGGGGTGGGTCTCGCCGCTAAACGGATCGTAGATGCGCCAGTCGAGGCGCGGGGCGGTCTGAAAATGCCGCTGCTTCCAAAATGGAGTCTCCTCGGGCAAGAGCGCAGGCACCAGCTCGCGTGTCGGCAGACGAACCGCCGATGTCGCCGGGCCGATGTCCCGCAGCATTGTAGGCAGACGGGCGCGCTCGATCGCCGAACCGCCTGGATTGTCCGCGCAAGCAAACTCGTCCGCATCGAGAATGAGCAACCAGTCGAAGCCTTCGTCGCGGGCGAGACGCAGCGCGTGGTTCATGCAGGCCACGTGCAGGTCAGCGACATAAGGGAAGCGGGCGGCCTCCTCCGGATCAACGGCGAGCGCGCGCACCCAGGGAAAGCGGCGGGCGAGCTCGGCGCTGGCGTCAGTGCAGCGATCGAGGAATAGGTAGATGCGTTCGATGCCGATCGCGTGGTGATAAAGCAGGAAGGCCGGCAGCAGGTCCTGCTCGTCCCGCACGCAAGCGAGCATTGCGACGCTTGGCTCGGGCAGCGTCCGACCATTGAGCCAATCACGCAGTGCTCTCATTGCTAGGCCACCCGCAGCGCCTTGAGGTCAGGGAGGTGGCAGTGACCAGGTAAGGAGTGGCGCACGCCGAGCAAGTCCAGCACGGTCGGGGCAATGTCGAGCGGCGTTCCTTCGGCAAGATGAGTGCCGGGCGCAATACCGGGTCCGGCGGCGCACAGGAAGCCTGCAGTGGAATGGGCGCCGGCGCGGAGCATCGGGAGCGGCCCGAGTTGGCCGAAGCGCGGACTCAGGAGAGATTGGCGAAGGTTGGTATTCCACACCACTGCCAGATCGGCGTCATGGGCAAGGGGCGCCGGCGAGGCGTCGAATGTATCGCGCACGCGGACCACCTCCGACACGGCGCGCGCGCCGGACTCGGGGATACGGAGGTCCATGAGGAGTTCGGTAATCTCGTCGGAAGTACGCATAAAGTCCGCAGGCTCGACCACCCCTCGTGCGTCACGTCCGCGCACGTTGAGCCGCACGAAGCCGTCCGAATTGGTCAACAGTGCGAACGCCTTCATGCACGGCCAAAACCGCTCATACCACCTCACCGGTTGGAACTCCCAGAAGTCGAGTTCGCTGGGGTGCGTCAGGGGAACCCCACTGCCTAGGCGCGCGGCGAGCCCAAGCGCCCACCGCGTTGGAAGGTGGCGGAACAGCCACGCCCCGGTCGGCGTGATCCGCCGGCGGGTATGCCACGTTTCCATGACCCAATCCTGGATGCCGGCTAGGCTTTCCTCCGAGGGTCCACGCGTCGGGTCGTCGAAATCGAGTCCGACGCAACCGGGAAAGGAGTAACGGAACATCAGCTCCGGCAAGAGCGCGCCGGCCGGGAGATCGGCGATGTTCGGCTGCATGCCGACTGGCGTAAAGACGACGCAATGCGCCTGTGGCCCCGCCGCGTGGAGAATCCGCCCGAGCACTTCATCGGCCGCCCGGTAGATCTTTCGCATCGCCTCGGGGCCGCCGACGCTCGCCTGGATCTCAGCGCAAGCGGGATGCGGCCAGAAGTAGTGCCCTCCGGCATGCAGTTCGCCAAAAGCGGTAATAAACAAGTCCCAGGATTCGCGTTCGATCAGATGACTGGTGACGCGTGCCCGCACATCAAGCCCCGCAAGAATGCGTCGCAAGAGGTCGACGAGTGATGCCGGATTGGTCATGACGGCGTAATCGTCGCCCGGCCGCGCGGGATGCTCGCCGAAGCGCGCCAGAACCTCGTGGAGCAGCTTCGGCGGTTCGGCGCACAATGATAGGCACGGCGAGTGCGCGCCCCAGGCGAGAAGCTGAATGCCGTCGACATCGGAGTGTGGCGCAACCTGCGGCACATCGAAAACGCCGATTCGCATGCTGTCACCGAGAGCAAAGAACGGCGCTACACCATTGTAAGCCAGCCTTTGGTCATTTGTGTGCGTGTAGCGCTGGGCATCGAATCGCGCGACGTTCCAGGCGCCTGTGCGCTGCGGCGATTGGCCCGTGATCACCTGCCCGTATGCGATCTCGGGGACGGCGTAGCGACCGGCACGCAGGTGCCCCCACGCACCGCGAGCGCGCAATGCCGCAAGCGTCGGCATCTCGCCTGCCGCCATCATCTCTTGCGTCAAAGTCGGTTCGGCCGAGTCGAGCCAGACAGCAAGAACGCGCGCCGTCATGCATACCCTCTGAAGCTTGGCTACTGCCGCTCACAGCGAGCAAGGATCACATAGCTTTTTTTCACAAGCAAGAATCCCGGCTCACGAATTCCGCGACCAGGGCCGGCAATCGATCAGGTCGAACCTTGGCCCAGCCATGGTCGATGCGATGTCCGCTCCATGTCCGGAATGCCACCGATAGCAGACATTGCCGTGCCTTTGGGCGCCGGTTTGACCGGCGTAATGCGCTGGTAGCGGTCTCACAGCGGATGCAGGTGTCTCGCTTCGAGTTCGGCGATGAAAGCAGCTGGTAAGGGGGATGAGGCACAAACCCCATCAGACCCGCTCGGCTGAGGATGCTGGGTCGACCGCGCCGGCCGGGAGCCCGCGCTGCTCCGGCCGTGGCAGGCACCGAGCGACGACGTGCACGACAGCGACCAGCATCATGATCCAGCCCGCGCCGAACAGCGCAAGCGCGAGCGCCGGAGTCCCGAGCATCGCCAGATTATCCAGTATCTCGCGCGGCGAGGCGGCGCAGGCTGCGAAGGCGGCGAGGCCGACATGCGGGTCGCCGGCCGGTTGGTCGAGGCAGCCGGCGAAGTGGAAGAGATGCAGCGCGGTGGCGAACGGTAGGAACAGCAAGGGATAGACGACGAGGACGCCGACGAGCAGCCGCGCGCGCCGCCACGACTTCGCCTCGGCAAGTCCGCGCCCGACCATCGGCGCCAGCAGCGGGGCGAAGCTGTGCAGGTACCACGCGCCGCCCGAGTGCACGCCGAACAAGGCGATGAAGGTGAGGATCTGCCGCAGCACCGCGAGAACGAACAGCGCAAGCGTCAGTGCGGCGACGACGTCGAGGTCCGATATCCGTTTCGTGCGCGCAACGCGCCACGTCCACCCGGCCACGATGACGACGAGGAGCATGGCGAGGGGAATCTCCGTCAGGCGCGGCGGCAGGATCGCCGACCACGAGCCCACCCACAGGAAGGTCATGGCGGTCGCGCCGGGCCCGCGCAGCGCCATCGGCAGCGAGAATTTCTCGTTCAGACCCTTGAGCAGGCCGCCGTGCTGCTCGAGTAGGATGATGTCGTTGAAGCCGAGCAGGTTGCCGTTGTCGATGACGTTCTTCACATACCACCAACCCGCGACCGCCGCGGTCACGAGACCGAGCACGAGCATGCGGGCCACCGAGCTGCGCAGTGCGGCGGCATCGCCGCACACCCGCCATGTCCGCCACGCCAGGAACAGCCCGAGCGCCGCAACGAACGGCAACACCGTCGCCTTGGTGAGCAGCCCCAATCCGCAGATCGCGCCGAGCACGGCGAAGTGGCCGATGTGCCCGCGTGAGCCGAGGGCCTTCCCGGTCACCACCCAGGCCACAGCCAGCAGCAGCAGGACCAGGCTGTCGTTGCCGATCCGCGCCATTTCGGGAAACCACATCGGGAACAGCCCCGGCCAGAGCGCCGGCGCGAGGACCAGCAGCGGGGCGATGGGCGACGTGGCGCTCGCCCGCGCGATCGAGAATATCGTGATAACCAGGCCGCCCCAGGCCAACAGGTAGGACACGCCCCTGAGCAGGAGCAGTTGCTCATAGATGCTCCAGCCCTTCGATATGGACCACACCGGCGCGAGCAGGGCGTAGTAGAGCGGCGGGTGCTGGCCCTCCCAATTTCCAGCGACGCCGGCACGCCACGGCCGCGCGGGATCGCGCGGGGCGTGGACCGCCGCGGCGCCGGCACGGATCGTGTCGGGCGATGCGGCGAAAAAGGCCGGATAGGTCCAGCGCGAGCCCAGCGCGCGCGGGGCCGGCGCCGCCTCCAGATAGGCATCCACCTCGGCGGGAACCGGATCGTTCAGCCGCGGCCATGTCCCGGTTTGCGCAATCTGCTGAATGTAGGCGTAGTGCGCATTCTCGTCGAAGCCCTCGAACGGCGGCAGCAGCGCGCAAAACCCGAGGCCCGCCAGCAGCGACCCCGCAAGCAAGATCATGGCTGCGAACGGCGGCAGCGGCATGAGTTCTCTCGGCCCGACTCCCGCCGTCAGGCTACGCTCCTGTCATGGCTCGTGCGGCGGCGAACGCACAGGTGCCCTCCCGGGACACAAGGACTATCGGCATTCCTGCTGCAAAGCTCCTACTATCGCGGTGATATGACGCCGCGCTGCCTTCAGCTAGGGGGCGCACGTTTGCCCAGCATGGCTTGGGTTGCATGGACGCTTGCTCCTAGCTTAACTATAGCTAGGTTCGGGGATCGCCTCATATTTGCATTGGGCTGCGTCTGCGTCCTGCAGCTCGGATGAGCAGCGCAGAGCGTCACGAGGCGAGCAAACAACTACCTCCATTTAGATCCGACAGACGACCATCAACATAAGAGATCACCACGATCCATGGCACCGAACTCGACCAGCCAAGCCTCATACGACACCAAGCCACGGATTGTCGGTGTGGGGACATTCACCGCTTCGCCGCTGGCAAAACGGCTTGTCATGGAGGCGCTCAGCAACAATCGGCTCTCTTACGGTCCGATGATGCAGCGGTTTGAAACAGAACTTGCGCGGCTGCATGGATGCCGTTTTGGCATCATGAGCAACTCGGGCACGAGCGCACTGCTGCTTGCCTTGCAAGCCTTGAAAGAAATTCACGGATGGGCAGATGGCGACGAGGTCATCGTGCCCGCGGTGACCTTTGTGGCGACCGCAAACATCGTCCTGCACAACAGAATGGTTCCGGTCCTCGTCGACGTTGATCGACTTTATTACGAGCTCCGACCGGAGCTCATCGAGCAGGCCATCACTCCAAGGACGCGCGCGATCATTCCGGTGCACTTGTTCGGGCAGCCGGCCGACATGGAGCCGATCGTCGCAATCGCTAGAAGGCATTCACTGAAAATCATCGAAGACTCCGCGGAAACCATGTTTGCAAGCTGCAATGGCAAGCGTGTCGGAAGCCTCGGCGACATTGGCTGCTTTTCGACTTATGTCGCGCATCTCATTGTGACCGGCGTGGGCGGCGTCAACACTACAAATGAGCCGGACTACGCCATCAAGATTCGATCCCTTCTCAATCATGGACGCGACTCGATCTATTACAACATCGATGACGATGACGGTAAAACAAACGAAGAATTGCGTGTGATTGTCGAGCGTCGTTTCAGGTTTACGTCGATTGGTCACAGCCTTCGTGCCACTGAGATGGAGGCAGCACTGGGGCTTGCGCAATTGGATGATTGGCAGTCGGTAATTAATCAAAGGCGGCGTAACGCGGCGTTTCTAACGAAAAATCTCGGGCGATTCGACAACATTCTGCAGACCCCTGGTGTCCGCCCAGGCTGCGAGCATTCGTTCATGATGTACCCCATTGTTTTGCGCG
>Ga0075421_100007756_pt1 | contig 13150 bp, 15 predicted proteins | sample SoiMetdeltSBSDD5_FD_75292 | JGI IMG/M metagenome (GOLD analysis project Ga0075421, IMG submission 75292) | Bulk soil microbial communities from a Populus tree surrounding site in Tennessee, USA - Soil MetaG P. deltoides SBSDD5 | ecosystem: Environmental > Terrestrial > Soil > Tree plantation... | reverse complement strand
TTATAAAGGTGGGAAACATCCCACTTTCCTTGCTCGGAAAACTGTGGTTGATTTCCCACTCCCGCCCAGCGTAGCTTCCCACCGATAGGAGAACGGCATGGAAACGGTTGCAGAACAAGGAACCGATCTGCTCGAGACCATCGCCGAGTTTTGCCGCCGCGCGGGCGTCGCCGAATCGACATTCGGCCGGCGTGCGGTCAACGATGGCAAGTTCGTCGCTCGCCTGCGCGATGGGGCCCGCATCACTCCCGAGACCCTGCAACGGGTAAGCGACTACCTGGCGCGCCACGGCACCACGGCTCCGAGCGCGCCGCGCGAGCTGCGCAAGCTGATCCGCGTTGCGAAAGAGCCGCCCGCCCGCGCCCCGAGCGAGAGCACCCCGTCGCGCAACTTCCGGTTCTTCGACAACCGGCAGAAGTACCTGCTGTTCGTCAGCACCTGCAGCGAGAAGGAAGTGATCGCGCGTCGCGTCGGCCTGGAGCTGGCACACCTGCATCCGCGCCCGCCCGCGGTGCGCGTGTTCGACGCCGGGATGGGCGACGGCACGGTCCTCACCCGGGTGATGCGGGAGATGCACCGCAAGTTCCCGACGATGCCGTTCTACTTCGTCGGCAAGGAGGTCAGCCTCGAGGACGTCCGGCTGTCGCTCTCGAAGATGGCCGATCGCTTCTTCGAGCACCCGGCGACGGTGCTGGTCGTCACGAACATGTACTACACGGAAGCGCCGTGGCTCGCGCCGCGCGCGCTCTCCGCCGCGACCGCGCTGCTGTGGCACGAGGTGGCGCTGACCGGCACGACTGCGCACGAGTTCAGCGAGCAGATCTTCGCGCTCGAACCTTTCCTCGGGAAAAACTGGCAGGCGCGCCATAGCCCGAAGACCGGCAATCCGGTCTACGAGCGCCCGGTCGCGCTGGTGCTGTATCGCGACGATTTTCGCTTCCTGCTCGACGACGTGATTCCGCGCCAGGGAAAGGCGCGCGCCGACTACGACCTCGTGCTGGCCTCGCAGCCCTACCGGGCGCGCGTGCCGGTCGAATTCAAGGCGTCGCGCGTGATCGCGCCGCTCGCGCGCGCGCTGGGCGCGGGCGGGCGGCTGCTGGGAATCCACTCGTACGGCCACGACCCGGGGCTCGAGATCGTGCAGAAGGTCTGGCCCGACGAGCAGCCGTTCCGCAACGGCCGGCACGACGTGCTGCGCGCGGTGCGTGCCGAGCTGGGCAAGGACGCGCGGCATTACAACTTCAACGCGTACTCCGACGCGCGCGCCGTGTTCCGCTACGACATGCATACGCTGCCGACCGAGATCTCGGCAAGCATCGGCACGTCGACGCTGTTCGCCGCGTGGAATGCGGCGGTCTACGTGGCGCAGATCGACGACGAGCGGCTCGGCGCCGCGCTCGGCGAGCGCAAGTACCTGGAAGCGACGCGCGAAGCGCTGCAAGCCCACGGCGGGTTGTGGTTCCTCGACGAGTCGTACGTCATCTCGAAGAAGAGGGGTTGAGAGCAAAAATGGAACCGTCCACACGCTTGCAGGCCGCCGGTTCGCCCGACGTCGCGGCTGCGGTCGCCGAGCTCGTCACCAACGGCTCGGTCGAAATGGGCGCGCACCGGCCCGAGGACGCGCGGGCGATCGCGACCCTGGTGCCTGCGGGAACGCCGGTATACGTCAATCACCTGCCGCGGCACAGCCTCTCGGACTCGCTCGCCTCGCTGATCGCAGTGCGCGAAGCCGGGCTCGAGCCGGTGCCGCACGTCGCCGCGCGGCGCATCCTCAATCGCGCCGAAGTCGACTCGTTCCTCGGCCACGCGGTCAACCGGGCCGGGGTGAGAAAAGTGCTGCTGATCGGCGGCGACGAGCCGGCGCCGCTCGGCCCGTATCCGGACGCCGGGTCGCTGCTGCGCGAGGGAATCCTCCCCGCGTGTGGCGTGCGCGAAGTCGGCATTGCGCGACATCCCGAGGGCAATCCGCGCGTTCCGCTCGCGGAACTGGAGCGCGCGTTCGACGAAAAGCTCGCCATTGCGAACGCGCAGGGCCTGGGTGCCTACGTCGTCACGCAGTTTTCGTTCTCGCCGGCGCGGATCCTCGAGCATTGCACGAGCCTCGCGCGCCGCGCGCCGGGCGTACCGGTGTACGTCGGGCTCGCCGGCCCGACCTCGGCCGGGACCCTGCTTCGCTTCGCCCAGCGCTGCGGCGTCAGCGCTTCGTTGCGGGCCCTGCGCGATCAGGGGATGGCGGCCGTGAATCTCGTCACGCACACCGATCCGGGCGACCAGCTCGTCGCGCTGGCGCGCCATTGCGTGTCGCACCCGGGCGGGAACATCGTCGGCGTGCACGTATTCAGCTTCGGCGGCGCCGTCACCGCCGCAGCCTGGATGCACGAAGCGATTACGAAGCTCGGCGCGCGCTAGCCCGGCAGGATCGTTCCGCTCGAGCGCTGCCGGGCGTCGTCGCCGACGACGGCGAGTTCCGCGCCACGCCGCAGCACTTCGACGGTCTCGTCCCAGAATACCGGGCGGCGGAACGTCGCCGACAAGGTAAACCGTTCCGGCAGACCCGCTTCCGCGATCGCGCGCATCAACCAGGTAAACGACATCAGCCCCTGCGCGACCGGAACGCGCAGCCCGACGCTTGCGGCGACCTCCGGGTCGAAATGCACGCGATAGGTCGGAAATTCGTGGCTGTAATCGGCGACGCGCCGCGGCGTGAGCGTCATTCGCGCAACACTCGCCCATCCATCGCGGACGAACGCTGAATCGACCGCCGCCGGCGCGACCTTCGCCTGCGGGTTGACGCGAAAGTAGGTCAGCTCGCCGGTCACCTTCGTCGCGCCCTTCTCGTCCTCGAAAGTGAATGCCGTGTGCTGGAAACGGCCCTTCGCGGTTTCGCGCAGCTCGCGCACGCGCCCGCGCACCGTGAGCGGCTCGCCGATCCGTACCGCGGAGAGCTGCTGCATCCGTTGTCCCGCGTGCAGGCCATCCATCGGCGTTTTCTTCAGGTAGCGCATCGCGAGGATCGTGTCGTTCGCGAGGATCGACAGGTCGACGGTATCGCCGAAGAGGCCCCGCGGAACCTCGGCCGCATCGTGATAGCGGCGCTGGCGATCGGCACTGACGACCGAGTGCCACGGCTTCAGCAGCAGCCCTTGTTCGAGTTCGCTTCCGGCTTCGGCGTAGCGCATGCGCTGGCGCATCTTACCGGTAGACTTCCGCGGCACAACTTCGCGGAGGAAGCATGGCTGCAATCGGGTTCATCGGCCTGGGCGCAATGGGCCGCCACATGGCGGCAAGCCTGCAGCGCGCCGGGCATCGGCTGAGCGTGCACGACTTGAATCGCGACGCCGCCAGGGAGCACCTGGCGGCTGGCGCCCGCTGGGCGGACAACGCCGCGGCGGCTGCGGAAGGCACCGAAATCCTTTTCACGTCCCTTCCGGGACCTGACGACGTCGAAGCAGTTGCCGAGGCATTGCAGGAGTCGCTGCGGCCCGGCACCGCTTGGTTCGACCTGACGACGAATTCTCCCGATCTCGTGCGCAAGCTGCACGCGAAGCTCGCCGCGCGCGGAGTGCACCTGCTCGACGCTCCGGTGAGCGGCGGCCCGCGCGGCGCGCAGACCGGAAAGCTCGCGCTCTGGGTCGGCGGCGAGCAGGCGATCTACGAGCGCCACCTGCCGCTCTTGCAGGCGATCGGCGACCAGCCACTCTATGTCGGTCCGATCGGCGCCGGCACGATCGCGAAGCTCGTGCACAACGCCACGAGCTTCGCGCTGCAGGCGGTTCTTGCGGAAGTCATGACGCTCGGCGTCAAGGCCGGAGTCGACCCGCTTGCCCTGTTCAAGGCGGTGCGCCAGGGCGCGACCGGGCGCGCACGTACGTTCGACCGCCTGCCGGATTTCTATTTCGCCGGCAAGTTCGATCCGCCCGCGTTCGCGCTTGCCCTCGCGCACAAGGACATGAAGCTCGCGCTCGAGCTCGCGCGCAAGAACGGCGTCCCGCTGCGGATGGGCGAAGCTGCGTTCGCCGAGCTCGACGAAGGAATGCGCCGCGGCTGGGGCGGGCGCGACTGCCGCGCCGCGATGACGCTGCAGGAAGAGCGCGCCGGCGTGACCGTGCGGGTGCCGGCAGAGAAGTTGAAGGGCGCGCTGGACTAGCGTGTCACCGCACTGGGGGTTCTGGGGCACTGTCCTTTGGGGCGCGGTCGTCTCGGCAACCTTTATTGCGCTGCAGGTCGCCACGATCCTTGTGCTGGGGCGCCTTCCGCAGCAAGGCGCGTCCGAACGCGAGCTCGCACGGTTCTTCGAATCGACGGTGGAAGACGGAACCTTGTTCTCCGTCGCCACGTTCGTGACGGCTGCGGTCTGCTGCCCGCTCGTGCTCGCGATCATCAAGCTGAAGAAGGACTCGCAGATCCAGGACTACCTTGCACTGCACGTTGTCCCGGCCCGGACCTCGCTGCGGTGGTTCGGCGCCCTCGCCGTTGCGCTTGCGGCTTCGGACCTGCTGACGCTCGTGCTCGGACGACCGATCGTCCCCAGCTCGATGTCGGCGCTGTACGCGAGCGCAAACCCGGCATGGCTCTTCTGGGCGGCGCTGATCGTGGCTGCGCCGCTCTTCGAGGAAGTGTTCTTTCGCGGGTTCCTGTTCAAGGGCCTGGAAACCAGCTTCCTCGGCGCGGCCGGCACGATCGTCGTCACCGCGGCCATCTGGGCCGCCATCCACTTGCAGTACGACGCGTACGGCATCGGCACCGTCTTCGTCCTCGGTCTCCTGCTCGGGACCGCGCGCGCCCACGCAGGGACGCTGCTCCTACCTCTCGGGATGCATGCGGCCGCCAATCTGCTCGCGGCAGTTGAGACGGCTACACTCGGTTGACTGGACGCTTGTAGAGTAACGATGACACCCAAGCTCCAGTTCCCGTGACTGGCGCCGCGTCTGCCGAAGCCTAGAATGGGCGGCCCCGGCTGGCACGCCGCCCGTGCCGGAGCCGGTCTCACTTTTTTCTCGCTGCCACCTTGCAAGAAGCGAAACGCACGACCAGGACGAACGGCAACGCCGCGGCTCGCAGCCTGCCGAAGGCGCCGACTGGCATCGGCGGGCTCGACGAGATCACCGGCGGCGGCTTGCCGCGCGGCCGGGCATCGCTCGTCTGCGGCAGCGCCGGTTGCGGCAAGACGCTGCTCGCGATGGAGTTCCTGGTGCGCGGCGCGCTGCAGCACGGCGAACCGGGCGTGTTCGTCGCGTTCGAGGAGAGCGCCGAGGAACTCGCCCAGAACGTGCGCTCGCTCGGGTTCGACCTGGACCGCCTCGTCGAGCAGAAGAAGCTGCTCGTAGACCATGTGCGCGTGGAACGCAGCGAAATCGAGGAGACCGGCGACTACGATCTCGACGGCCTGTTCATTCGCCTCGGGCACGCGATCGATACGATCGGCGCCAAGCGCGTCGTGCTCGACACGATCGAGGCGCTGTTCAGCGGGCTGCAGAACGCGGCGATCCTCAGGGCCGAGCTGCGCCGCCTGTTTCGCTGGCTGAAAGACAAGGGAGTCACCGCGGTCATCACCGCCGAGCGCGGCGAAGGCTCGCTGACCCGCCAGGGGCTCGAGGAATACGTGTCCGATTGCGTGATCCTGCTCGATCACCGGGTGATCGACCAGGTGTCCACCCGGCGCCTGCGCATCGTCAAGTACCGGGGAACGACCCACGGCACGAACGAATACCCGTTCCTCATCGACGAGGACGGGATCAGCGTGCTGCCGATCACGTCGGTCGGGCTGCTGCACACCGCGAGCAGCGAGCGTATCCCGAGCGGGATCGCGGGGCTCGACGCCATGCTGGGCGGCGAGGGCTACTACCGCGGAAGCACGATCCTCGTGACCGGAACCGCAGGCAGCGGCAAGAGCAGCACGGCGGCGCACTTCGCGCTCGCGGCGTGCCAGCGCGGCGAACGGTGCCTGTACATGGCATTCGAAGAATCGCCGTCGCAGATCATGCGCAACATGCGTTCGCTCGGCCTCGACCTCGAGCCCTGCGTCAAGAAAGGCCTGCTTCGATTCCACGCCACCCGGCCGACCGTTTACGGCCTCGAGACGCACCTCGCGAGGATCCACAAGCTCGTGCGGGAGTTCGAGCCCAAGGTACTGGTCTTCGATCCCGCCAACAGCCTTGGTTTCCGCAGCACGCGCGCGGACGCGAGCGCGATGCTGACGCGCCTGATCGATTTCCTGAAGATGCACGGCATCACCGCCATGCTCACCACCATGACCTCGTCCGAATCGATCCTGGAAAGCAGCGACGCGGACATCTCGTCGCTGGTTGACACCTGGCTGCTCCTGCGCGACATCGAGCTCAGCGGCGAGCGCAATCGCGCACTGTATGTCCTCAAGTCGCGGGGCATGGCGCATTCGAACCAGCTGCGCGAGTTCAGGCTGACCGACCATGGCATCGAGCTGTCGGACGTCTACCTCGGTGCCGAAGGCGTGCTGACCGGGTCAGCGCGCCTTGCGCAAGAGGCGCGCGAGAAGGCAAGCGCGGTGCGCCGCCAGCAGGACATCGAAGGCAAGCAGCGCGAGCTCGAGCGCAAGCGCGAGGCGCTGGAGGCCCGGATCACGGCGCTCAGGAAAGAGTTCGAGGCGGAGGCGGAGGAAGCAAGGCGGGTGATCGGTGAGGAAGAAACGCGCGAAGAGGTCACGCGGCAGGATCGGGAACGCATGGAAGCCAGCCGCCGGGCCGGCGCCGGAAGAAATTCCGGCGAGCGGCCTGCCCGCCCGCGCAAGGTACAGGAGGTACGTCGATGAAGAACACCGAGGTCGGGGACGGAGCAGAGGCGATCGCCGCCGTGGATCCGGAGGTCTGGGAGCTGCGCCTGTACGTTGCCGGCCAGACTCCCAAGTCGGTCACCGCGTTCACGAACCTGAAGAAAATCTGCGAAGAGCATCTGGCCGGCCGCTACCGGATCGAAGTGATCGACCTGCTCGAGCATCCGCAGCTCGCGGCGGGCGACCAGATCGTGGCGATCCCGACGCTGGTGCGCAAGCTCCCCGAGCCGTTGCGCAAGATCGTCGGCGACCTGCGCAACACCGAGCGCGCGCTGGTCGGGCTCAACCTGCGGCCTGCGAGCTGACGACCTGACGCGACCTGCCGGGCGCCGCTACCGCAGATGAGACCCGAATCGCCACAGGACATGAACACCGAGCTGCTCGCGCGGCTCGAGCAGGCCGAGGACACGATTCGCGCGATCCAGCAGGGATCGGTCGACGCGTTCGTGCTCCAGGAGCTCGCCAGCTATCGCGTGCGCACCCTCGAGGACGCCGACCGCCACTACCGGATGTTCGTCGAGCAGATGCAGCAGGGGGTGGCGACGCTGCACGCCGACGGCACGATCCTCTATTGCAACCGGCGCCTCGCCGACCTGCTGAAGATGGCGCGCGACAAGCTCGTTGGCGCGAAGCTGGACGAGTTCGTCGCTCGCGAGGACTTGGCGGCCTACGAAAACCTGCTGCAGCAGGGCAAGGCCGAATCCAGCCGCGGCGAGCTGCAACTGCGCCGGACCGACGGCGCCCAATTGCCTGCGTACCTGGCGCTCAACGCGCTGCCGAGCGACACCGGCGGCTCGATCGGCGTGTTCGTCACCGACCTCACTGCGCAAAAGCAGCATGAGCAGCTGTTGGCCGCGCAGGAAGCGCTGCGCCAGGCCGACCGGCGCAAGAGCGAGTTCATCGCCATGCTCGCGCACGAGCTGAGAAATCCGCTCGCGCCGATCCGCAACGCGATCAACATCCTGCGCCTGAAGGGGGACGACGCCGCGACGGTCGAGTCGACGACCGCGATGCTCGAGCGGCAAGTCGGCCAGATCGTCCGGCTCGTCGATGATTTGCTCGACGTCAGCCGGATCAGCCGCAACCAGGTCGAATTGCGCAAGGAAAAGGTCGATCTCGCCGCGGTCCTGAACCAGGCGCTCGAGTCCGTTCGCCCGCAGTGCGAAAGCATGGAGCACGAACTGGCGGTCGCGCTGCCCGCGGGGCGCATTCTGGTCGAAGGCGACCCCGCGAGGCTCACGCAGGTGTTCACGAACCTGCTCGATAACGCGTGCAAGTTCATGGCGAAACGCGGGCGCGTGAGGCTGGCGGTCGAAGTCTCGGCCGGCCCGCCCGGCGAGGTCGCAGTGCGCGTCCGCGATTCCGGAATCGGCATCGCACCCGACCAGCTCACCCGCATCTTCGACATGTTCACGCAGGCCGAAAGCGCCATCCAGTCGTCGCGCGCAGGGCTCGGAATCGGCCTGACGCTGATCCGGCACCTGGTCGACCTGCACGGAGGCCGCATTGAGGCGCTGAGCGCCGGCCCGGGGGAAGGGAGCGAGTTCATCGTGCGCCTGCCGATCGCCGCGGAAAGCGGGGAGATCGCCCAACCCGATGCGCCGGGCGCCGCCGCGCTGCCGGCCTACCGGATCCTGGTTGCAGACGACAACCCGGATTCCGCGGATTCGCTCGCCATGCTGCTCAAGCTCGTCGGGCACGAAACGCGGACGACGCTCGACGGCGAGGAGGCCATCGCAGCCGCGCAGGCGTTCCAGCCGCACGTCGTGCTGCTCGACATCGCGATGCCGAAGGTGAATGGCTACGACGCATGCCGACGGATCCGCTCGCAGCCCTGGGGCAAGGGCATGACGCTCATCGCGCAGACGGGGTCGGACCACCAGGACGACAAACGCCGGATCCGGGAAGCGGGATTCGACGCGCACCTCGTGAAGCCGTTCGATCATGCGGCATTGATCGGTATGCTTGCATCGCTGCGCGACCCTTCGCGCTCCCGGTCCGACAAGGCATAGCGGGCGAACACCGCGCCGGCGTCCCGGTCTATCCGGGATGGACGCTCTCCTCAATGCAGTGCAATGGCCGGCCATGGCGACGACGCTGGTCGCCGCCTGGCTGGTCGGATCCCAGTCGAAAAACCGTCGCAACCTCGGCTTCTGGTGCTTCGTGGCGAGCAACGTGCTATGGGTCCTCTGGGGGTGGCATGATTCCGCCTATGCGCTCGTCGCGCTGCAGTTCGGCCTGTTCGTCCTGAATCTGCGGGGCGCCCGGAAGAACGAGCCGCGCTCGGCGCGCAGCTAGAAAGGGAGATCCATGGTCGTCACGGTGTTCCGTTCCCGGGTCCGCCCGGAAAACGCAGCCGAGTACATGAAGATGGCGGCGAAGATGAAGGAGCTCGCCGAGGCGATGCCCGGCTACCGGTCGCACAAGGCATTCACCGCCGAAGACGGCGAGCGCTGCACGATCGTCGAATTCGAGTCGGAGGAGACGCACCGCGCGTGGGCCGAGCTGCCCGCGCACCGCAAGGCGCAACAGCTCGGGCGCGAGCGCTTCTATTCCGAATTCAGCATCCACGTGTGCCAGCCGATAAGGTCAAACTCGTTCAGGCTCGCGCCGCAGCCCGATGCCGTTCAAGAGTAAGGCGCAGCGCCGCAAGTTCGCGCAGCTGCTGGTCGCCGGCAAGATCAAGCCGGAGACGTTCGAGGAATGGAACCGGGAAACCGGGCGCGCGAAGCTGCCCGAGCGGATCCATCCCAAGAAGCGTGCGAAGCCCGGGCGCAAGCAGAAATCCCGGCGCCACTAGCGAAGGAGATGCAAATGTCCGCCAGCGCGAATTCCAAACCCGTCCACGCTCGCGAGGTGGCGCCTCGCGCGGCCGTTTCCTTTTATCCCGAGCCGTTCAAGTCGCGGATGACCGGGCGGCAGAAGCGACAGCTCGGCGAGTGGTTCGGCCTGAAGAACTTCGGCGTCAATCTGACCACGCTCGCGCCGGGCGCACAATCGTCGATTCGCCACGCGCACACGAAGCAGGACGAGTTCATCTACGTGGTGCAAGGTCGCCCTACCCTGTGCACCAATGACGGAAAGACCGAGCTCGCTGCAGGAATGTGCGCGGGCTTCCGGGCGGGCGACGAGAACGCCCATCACCTGCGCAACGAAACCTCAGAGGAAGTCCTTTACCTCGAGATCGGCGATCGCACGCCCGGGGACGAAGTGAATTATCCGGACGACGACCTTCGCGTCGTCGACCGCAAGTACCTGCACAAGGACGGCACGCCGTACTGATGGAGATCCGCGTCTACAGCGGCGGAGCCCCGCGCGCAGCGCTGCAGCCGCTCGGCACCGAGTACGAGCAGGCGACCGGGAACACGCTCGCGTTGACGTTCGACGGCGTCGCCGCCATCCGGCGGCGGCTGGGCTCCGGCGAGAAGGCCGACACCGTGCTGCTGCCGACCGGAATGCTCGAGGCGATGGGCACTGCGCTCGTCGCCGCCAGCCGCACGGTGCTCGCGCGCTCGCCGATCGGCGTCGTCGTGCGCAAGGGGGCGACCGAGCCGGACGTCTCGACTCCGGAAGCGATTCGCCGGACGCTCCTCGCCGCGCGCTCGATCGCTTACTCCGACCCGAAAATCGCGCCGAGCGGCATCCACTTGACGAAGATGCTGGCAAACCTCGGCATCGCCGAAGCGGTGCACGCGAAAACGGTGCTGCGAACGCCGTTCGATGGCGGCGTCGCGCTCGTCGCGAAAGGCGAAGTCGAAGTCGGCCTGTATCTCGTCAGCGAGATCAAGCTGGTCGACGGCGTCTTCCTCGCCGGGCTGCTGCCGGCCGAGCTGCAAAGCTACGTCGTATACGCGGGCGCGGTCACGGCGAACAGCGTCGCGCCCGACGCGGCGCTGGCGTTCCTCGGATTCCTCACCGATCCCGTACGCCAGTCGCACTGGAAAGCCGCCGGTTTCGAGCTGGCGGCATGACTGTGGCTATCCGAATCGCCGCACTGACAGTCGCATTAGCCTGGGCGGCGCCGGCCACCGCGCTCGACCGGGTCGGGGCAATCGAGGTCGCCAAGAAAGAAGCCGGGGAAAAATGCAAGGGCGAGACGCCCTGCACGTTCACCGCGAAGGCCGAAGGCAAGCAGTGGCACGTCCGCGTCGATTTCCCGAAGTCCCCGAAAGCGAAGCCCAGCCACCGCGACCATGCGATCTTCATCATCGGTCCGACCGGCAAGATCGTCGGGCGCGTGGAAGGAAAGTAAGGCTGGGGCTGTTTACCGGGCGCCAACCCGGGAGGGGACATGAACGGATCAATGAAGCTCTTCGCGGCTGCCGTGTCGATCGCGGTCGCCTCGATTTCGAGCGGGGCGCTCGCCGCCAACGCCGAAGCGCTGCTCAAGCGCGCATCCAGCGCGATGGGCGCGGGCAGCCTGAAGACGCTGCGCTATGCGGCCGAAGGCACCGGCTATTCGTTCGGCCAGGCGTTTGCTGCCGGAGGCGCCTGGCCCAAGATCACCGTCCACAGCCAGGTCCGCACGATCAACTACGACACGGCTTCGATGCGCGAGGAGTTCACGCTGAGCCGCGCCGAGCCGAAGGGCGGCGGCGGATACCCGCTTTCCGGCCAGCAGCAGAACGACTGGTACCTGAGCGGCGCATACGCCTGGAACGTGACCGGCGGAAACACGCAGCCCGGGCCGCGCTTCGTCGCGGCGCGCACGCACCAGCTGTGGATCACGCCCTTCGGCGCGCTGAAGGCGGCGATGAAGAATAAGAGCGACCTGCAGTTCGTGACCAAGGACGGCAAGTCGCTCGCCGCGGTCACGTTCACCGAGCCGGGGCAGTTCGTCGCAACCGTCTACTTCAACGACGACTACCTGGTCGAGCGGGTCGATTCGCGGGCTCCCGACCCGGTGCTCGGCATCGTGCAGACCGTCACGACCTACTCGGACTACCGCGACTACTCCGGCATCAGGCATCCGACCCGGATCCGCCAGTCGCAGGGCGGCCACCCGGTGCTCGACGTGACGGTCAAGGAAGTGCAGGCGAACGCGGCGGCCGACATCAAGCTGCCGGACGCGGTGCGCGACGCGACCGAGCGCGTCACGACGGAGAAAGTCGCCGACGGCGTGTGGTTCGTCGCGGGCGGCTCGCACAACAGCGTCGCGATCGAGATGAAGGACCACCTGGTCCTCGTCGAAGCGCCGCTGAGCGACGGCCGCACCGGCCCGGTCCTCGATGCGGTGAAGAAGCTCGCGCCCGGCAAGCCGATTCGCTACGCGATCAATTCGCACAACCATTTCGACCATTCCGGGGGCTTGCGGGCCGCGGCTGCCGAAGGCGCGACGATCGTCACGCAGTCGACCAACAAGGCGTACTTCGAGAAGGCGTTCGCCGTGAAGAACACGATCGCGCCGGATCGCCTCGCGAAATCCGGCAGGAAGGCGAAGATCCTCGGCGTCGGCGACAGGCATCGCATGAGCGACGGCACGCGCACGCTGGAGATCCTGCGCATCACCGATGGCGGGCACAGCGACACGTTCCAGATGGTCTACCTGCCCAGGGAGAAGCTGCTGATCGAGGCCGACGCCTACACACCGCTCGCGCCCAACGCGAAGCCGCCGGCCACGCCGAACGCGAACAACGTCAACCTGATCGAGAACATCGAGCGCCGCAAGCTCGTCGTCGAGCGCATCCTGCCGCTGCACGGCCGCGTCGTGCCGCTCGACGAGCTCTACCGCACGGCGAGCGCCAAGCCGAAGCAGTAGCCTAATTGGGGCGAGCGCAAGGGAGCGGCTGAACGAACCCCGTTCCGAACCGACGACGTTCCTCTCAGTTGCGACGGTCCTGCCCGTTGCCCGTCGAGCGGGGGGCTTGCGGCGCGGCGCAAAAACGTTATCGGCGCAAGCACCCTACGGGTGTAGCTATTCCCATGACGTCGCCAGTGTCCGCATTCCACGACACGTGCTGCCCATTTGTAGGGCAGGCGCTACTCGTCTTTCCGTACTCACTGATAGCCCAAAGTGGGGCGCCCGCCGTAGCATTTTCGAGAACAACGAGGCGGCTCTGTGGCCAAGTTCCGATATCTGACTCCGGCAGAGTACGACGCATTGGACGCCGACCAGAAGTTCGCATACATCAATGCGGCGCTCGATCACCTCATCGCCCGGCGGAACGCACGCGCCAAACTGCGTGTCGATGAGCTTCAGCTTCCAGACCTCAAGGCTGCTCCTGCAGCTCGTACACAACCGCAACAGCAACCCCCGCAACAGCAACAGCAGCAGCAGCAACAGCAACCTCCGCAACAGGATCCCTCTGCGCAAGATGCAGAGCCGTCTGCGCCAGATAAAGG
>Ga0075421_100007755_pt1 | contig 13153 bp, 15 predicted proteins | sample SoiMetdeltSBSDD5_FD_75292 | JGI IMG/M metagenome (GOLD analysis project Ga0075421, IMG submission 75292) | Bulk soil microbial communities from a Populus tree surrounding site in Tennessee, USA - Soil MetaG P. deltoides SBSDD5 | ecosystem: Environmental > Terrestrial > Soil > Tree plantation... | reverse complement strand
TCTCAAGACAGTTGCTGACACCGTTTTACCTCTCACTCAAGCGCAAGCACCAGAAGAGCAAGAGGAAAAATAGATAGCGATTGCACGTTTTTTCCGACAGGCTAGAGCGTGACTATTATAGCCCTAGACAACAATCCCAATGTTACCTTTTTCGGAAACCTTAGCCCCATGATGGAGCCTTCTTCAAACCAGTCGCCTTGACTCAGAGAAACTTATGTTCAAAAACAAAATCTATTACTTTCTCGTGATCGTCCCACTCAAGTCAGCATGTTTAGGGATCATAGTGGGTGTACTCTCATACATCTTTCTAGGTTTTGTTACAGATCTCTCTTCAAGCCAACGGATTATTGCACTCGTAGGATGGCCACTTATCCTTTGCCTGTTTGCGTTGTTGTGGGGAGCTAAAGAATATCGCCGGTCAAGAGAACACGAGCGGTCTAATTCTTAGGTATCTGAATCGCTAACATGAATTGCACTAACGGCAATCTGCTCACGGTGACCGATGCGAAGAATCAGACGACGACCTATACCTATGATGAGATGGACCGGCTGAAAGCAAAGAAAATGGGGGTCGGGAGTCTTTTTCGTTGGCACGAATCTCTTGAATGCGACGGCTGTCATGACTCAGTGAGAGGCGGGCGTGTCGCCCGAGTGGGATTCACCGGAAGGGGTGGCCGCAGGCGCGCTTCCCTGAGTGGCCGGGGCAGCCGGAGCCGGTTTCTTGTTGAGATCGATGACGGTGGAGGAAAAGGTGCGGTCCTTCGCCAGGATTGCGAGGCTCAGCGATGTGAGCATGAAAACGAAAGCTGTCACGACCGTAAACTTGCTGAGAAAGTTTGCAGGACCTCGGCTGCCGAAGACCGTTTGACTCGACCCGCCGAACGCGGCGCCGATTTCCGCGCCCTTGCCAGACTGAAGGAGAATGGCGCCGATCATGAGCGTGCACACGATGACATGGATGATGACGAGCAAGGTATACATAATTATCGGGGGGAGATATGAGAGTCCAGTGCGATCCCGCAGAGTGTAGCAAACGAAGTGGGATCCAGACAAGCCCCGCCGACTAATGCGCCGTCGATTTCCGGGGAAGTCAAAAAACCGGCGATATTCTGCGGGGTGATGCTGCCGCCGTACAGGATACGGACGACCTGTGCCGTCTGACCGCTCCAACTCTTCCCAATCGTCGCGCGAATAGTCTGATGGACGGCGACGGCCTGCTCGGGCGTCGCTGCGCGGCCCGTGCCGATGGCCCATACCGGCTCATAGGCGATCAGAACGTGGTCTATCTGCTCCCGCTGCAATCCGGCCAATCCATCACGAATCTGCCGCGTCACGACGGCCTCGGTGAGGCCGGCCTCACGATCAGCGAGGCTCTCGCCGACGCAGAGGAGAGGACGCAGGCCGTGGCGCAGCGCCGCTTGTACTTTTTTATTCGTCCACTGATCCTGCTCGCCGAAGTACTGACGACGCTCGGAATGACCGATAATCACGAATTGACAACCCGGCTCCTTGAGCATGGGCCCGGAGACCTCGCCCGTGAAGGCGCCCTTGTCTTCCCAATACATATCCTGGGCGCCGAGCTGATAGAAAGACGTATTGCCCAACGCGTCCCGCGTAGCCTGCAACGCTGTAAACGGCGGAGCGAGACCGACCTCCAGGCGAGGATCGGGCGTACACTGTCGGGTGAACTCGCGAACAAAGACGCTTGCTTCGGCGGCAGTCTTATTCATTTTCCAATTACCGACAATAAACCGCGTTCTCACCGGGACCTCGGTTCGTGTGGATTGAAAACAGGAGAGACTGGATCAAGGAGTACGATTGGGAAGCGCCGCCAAACCGGGAAGCGTTTTTCCTTCGAGAAGCTCCAATGCGGCGCCACCACCCGTCGAAATGAAGGAAATACTCTCGGATTCTCCGGCGCGGTGAACGGCAAGAGCCGTTTCTCCACCGCCCACTATACTCAACGCATAGGCATTGGCGACGGCATGAGCCATGGCCAGTGTGCCGCGTGCGAACGCATCGACCTCGAACATGCCCATCGGACCGTTCCAAAGAATGGTCTTGGCGTTCTGCACGGCCTCGGAAAAGAGCTTGACTGATGCGGGTCCGATGTCCAATCCGTACCACCCCTTGGGAATTTCCTGCACCGGCACGATCATCGTTTCGGCTCCGGGCTCCCGGCCGGCCGCGACTACGCAATCGACTGGAAGATAAAATTTCACACCGCTGGCAAAGGCATGATCCTGCACGCCCTTCGCGAAATCCAGCATGTCGTTTTCGACCAACGATTTCCCGATCTCCAACCCCATCGCTTTGAGAAAGGTGAAGGCCATTCCGCCGCCGATGATGACTTTGTCGACTTTCTTGCCCAGGTTCTCGATCACGCCGATCTTGCCGGACACCTTGGCGCCCCCGAGGATCGCCACGAACGGCCGGACCGGGTTTGCGACCGCACCCTCCAGGTACTCGATCTCTTTCTTCAGGAGATATCCCGCGGCAGCTTCCTTGATGAATTTCGTGATGCCGACCGTGGACGCATGGGCGCGGTGAGCGGCGCCGAACGCGTCATTGATGTATACGTCAGCGAGTGATGCAAGAGATTTGGAAAAGGCGTCGTCGTTCTTTTCCTCTTCCGCGTGAAAACGTAGATTTTCCAGCAGCATGACGTCGCCGGGTTTCATACGCGCCACGAGACCTTCCACGGCGGGACCGATGCAGTCAGGGGCGAAAATCACCTCCTTGCCGAGCAGACGTTGAAGGCGCTTGGCGATCGGAGCCAGGCTGAATTTCGGGTCGAACTTTCCATTGGGACGGCCCAGATGAGAACAGAGAATAACCTTGGCGCCTTCGTCGACGACGTGGTTGATCGTGGGTAACGTGGACCGGATGCGCGTGTCGTCCGTGATCTGGAGAGAGTCGTCGAGAGGCACGTTGAAATCGGCCCGGATGATAACGCGTTTACCGCTCAACGTGAGGTCTTCAAGAATTTGCTTGTGCAGATTCATACAGTTCCTTCCTCGTGCTCGATCGAGTGGAACAAATACGGTGCATCCACATCCAATCCCCGGTTCCGGTCCCGGTTCTCGATGCCAGAGCCCCCGTTATGACTTCGTCGCGATGTATTTGATCAAATCGCGGACCCGGCACGAATAGCCCCATTCATTGTCATACCATGCAGTGACTTTCACCAGTCGCTTGTCGATGACGGTCGTCAATGGCGCATCGAACGTGGCCGAATGCGGGTCTCCCTTTTGATCGATGGAGACGATGGGATCGACCGAATAGGCGAGAATGTTTTTCATCGGCCCCTCCGCCGCCTTTTTGAAGGCGGCGTTCACTGATGCGATATCGCAATCCTTCTCCGTCTCGACCGTGAGATCGACCAATGAAACATTGGGAGTCGGAACACGGATCGCCAGTCCGTCCATCTTCCCTTTCAGTTGAGGAAGGACGAGATGCAGGGCTTTTGCCGCGCCGGTACTGGTCGGAATCAACGACATTCCCGCCGCCCGAGCTCGCCTCAAATCCTTGTGCGGGAGGTCGAGGAGTTGCTGATCGTTGGTATAGGAGTGGATGGTGGTCATGACGCCGTGCTTGATGCCGACGCTTTCCAGTAGAACTTTCGCGACAGGAGCCAGACAATTCGTGGTGCAGGAGGCATTGGAAACAATCTGGTGCGAACGCGGGTCAAACACGCCCTCATTGACACCCAGGACGATCGTTGCATCGGGATCTTTCGCAGGGGCGGAGATGATCACGGTCTTGGCTCCGGCGGCGAGATGCTTGCCGGCTCCCTCGCGATCTGTGAATCGTCCGGTGGATTCAATGACCACATCCACACTGAGCGCTTTCCAGGGAAGTTCTTTCGGGTCCTTGATCGCGAGAACTTTGATTGATTTTCCATCGACCACCAGGTCATCACCTTTGGCTTCGACCGGAACTTGTAGTGTGCCATGTACCGAGTCGTATTTGAGCAGGTAGGCGAGGGTCTTCGCATCCGTCAGGTCGTTGATCGCAACAAAATCAAGGCTGCCGTCGCCGAGGGAGGCGCGCAATACATTGCGGCCGATTCTTCCAAATCCATTAATGCCGATTCGTGTAGCCATCTTCGTAAGTCCTCAAAAAAATGAGCAAGTAAGCGGGTCGCGTCCGACCGCGATAGTACTGGCGCCTCCATCTCATGTCAACCATACAAAAGTGCTACCGGTGATTTTTTGAGCGAGCACTTGCATGTTCCGATAGAGACGCAACGGGTGCTCATACGTATGATCTGCCATGCTTGCCTGAAGCAGATGGCTCCGATAGAGTGACGCCCAGAGGAGAGCATTTCCGTCAGACCTTCCAATGCTCAGGTGAGAATGACACCTCCGTCCACACTACATCGGGAAGCTGAAAAGGTCCTTGAATGGCCCAAGCTCTTGGACGCGTTGGCGGCTCATGCGCGTTCGAGTCTGGGGAATAGCCGGTGCCGAGCGCTCCCTCTCGCGGCCGATCTCGAGCATGCTCGGATGAGGCAGGAAGAGACGACCGAAATGGTGGCATTGCAGGAGAGCACGGATACGTTTCCCTCCACCGGGTTTCCCGATGTTCGGGATTCACTCGCCCGGGTGACCAAAGGGGGTTCGCTGGAGGTGCATGAGCTGCGGGATTGTTCGATCGTCCTCAAGACGATGGATCAGGCAGCCAGGTATCTTGCCCGGCATCGGGAACAGGCACCGTTGCTCAGTTCATTGGCGCAGTCGCTGGAGAACCTGTCTCAGCTTCGAAATCTCATGCTGTCTCTGGACTCCGCCATCCAACCGGACGGGTCAATCTCGGAATCAGCCACACCCGAGTTGCGCCGTCTGACTCACCAGGCGCATGAACTCAAGCAGACCATTCGGCGCAAGCTGGAACAGATTCTCCATTCCCAACGGTATGCCGACGTCTTGCAAGAAGGTTATTTCGCGCAACGGGAAGGACGATATGTCGTTCCCGTCAAGGTGGAGATGCAGGGAAGGGTGCCTGGCATCCTGCACGATGTGTCCGCGAGCGGAGCGACGGTCTTCCTGGAACCCAGGGAATTGATCGAACTGAACAATGCCATCAAGGTGGCGGATCTGGAGATCGACCGCGAGGTACGCCGGATCTTAAGGGAGTTGTCCGCACTGGTAGCCCACGACGTCGACACTATTACGATCATGTTGGACGTACTCACAGAATTGGATTGTATTGTTGCGAAGGCTGCCCTGAGTCGGCAGTTGGATGCGCATGCGGTATCCCTCAACGGACAAGGCCGGATCATGTTGCGGCAGGCTCGACACCCTCTGCTGGCGCTGGCGAAGGTTGACGTCGTGGCCAACGATCTTCTATTTGACCAGTCGGTAAAGGTCCTGGTGATCAGCGGGCCGAATACCGGCGGAAAAACCGTCACCCTGAAGATCCTCGGCCTGTTCGCGCTCATGGTTCGCGCTGGTTTGCATCTTCCCTGTGAACCTGATTCGGAGATGGCGGTCTTTCCGTCGGTCTATGCGGATATCGGTGATGCTCAGGACCTCGCCAGAGACCTATCGAGCTTTTCCGCGCACATCACGCAGGTCGTACAGCTGCTTCGCGAGTTGCCTGAATCCCCAACGGGATCGGATCATGTGTCCGACGAATCTCCGTTGGTGCTGGCCCTACTCGATGAGCCGGTCACATCAACCGATCCGACCGAAGGAGCGGCACTCGCCGGCGCCTTACTCTCTCGATTGGCTCGGCGAGGAGTCAAAGTGGTCGTCACGACGCATTATACGGAACTCAAGGCCATGGCTCAGTCGGCAGCAGGTTTTGCGAATGCCAGTGTGCAATTTGATTTGGCGACATTGTCCCCGACCTATCGTGTGATCATGGGTCTTCCAGGCGGATCGGCCGCACTTGAGATCGCCGGGCGCTTGGGGATGGACGATGCCATCGTCGAGGACGCGCGCAATCGCCTTGGCAGTCAAGATCGCCTGCTGGAGCGATTGCTGAACGATCTGCAGGAGCGCCAGGGGCAACTCATGATCGAACTTGAAGACGCCGTTCAAGCTCGTGCGGAAGCCCAGCAGGCCGCGGAGAAGGCCCAAATCTTGTTGACGGCATTACAAGAATCTGAACGAGAGGAGCGCCAGGGCATCAAGCGGAAGTTGAGCCAGGAGTTCCAGCGCGCGCGGGCGGCGGTCCAAGCCACGGTCGAGCAACTGCGACAGGAACAGAATCTGACCCAGGCCAAGCAGGCGAAACAGCGGCTCGTCGAGTTGGAAATTCAAGCGCAGAGGGATATCTCACCCCCCACAGACCACGTCAGCGTCGATCAGCTTGCGAAAGGGTATCAGGTCGAATTGGGGGGACTGGGGATGATCGGCACGTTGTTGGAGGACCCCCAAGGAAAGAAGCGAGTCCGCGTGAAAGTCGGAGAAGGAGAAGTGGTGGCAACGGTGGCCGATCTCAGAGGCCTTGCACATCCATCACTTCCGCCGACGGTCCTGCCGGTGGCGGGAAAGCGCTCGGTCTCGACGGGGGTCGATCGCGATTTCATCGCCTCGAACGAGACCGTGCTGGACGTAAGGGGTCGCGCTGCCGATGAAGCGGTAGATATGACGGTGGCTGCACTCGATCGTGCCGCGCTCACGGGGAATGCCATGATGCGCATCATTCACGGCTATGGCACGGGTCGCCTGAAAGCGGCACTGCGCGACTATCTCGCGCGGTCACCCTACGTCTCTCACTTCCGTCCGGGCGAGAGAGGTGAAGGAGGAGACGGAGTGACGATTGCGACCTTACGGTAGACCGCGAACGGATCGCATCACGGAGGTTGCCAGGGGCATCTCCCTCCTCAATGACTCTGCAGAAACCTTCCTGCCCTGATACCGAACCGAACATCGATCGATCAACCACACTCATTTCACCCGACCATCCTGGTCGTTTTCCCGCGTGCAAATTCCCGCTGGGTCGCCACCCCGGGCCCAGACGTCATCACCGGAAATGAGCCGCGTCTCTTACCGTGGTGGTTGTTTTGACGCAGTTCTGGTTTGAATCAACCACGCGGGGGACATGACCAATTGTCTCACATAATGAGTTCAAGGTGTTCCGACGCGATTGGAGCGGCATCATGCTTGCTCTATGATTTCATGATGGAATCGGCGCTCACCCGGCCCTCTGTTTCAACGGCATACCTGGGTGAAAGCGATATCCACGAGGAGGGCGTCATGAAACGGTCGTTTGATGGAGCGGATCTTATGGTCTCCATTGGTTTCTTGGCAACCATTGCCGGTTGTTGTGTGTTCTATCTGGCGTCATACGGGATCATCGGGCAACCGGCCGGGGTATCATCTGCGTCCGTTCAACCTCAATCTGCACGGGAATGGGTGGAACCGGTTTTAGGCGAGGCTATTGTCAGTGGTACCTTGCTCGACCTGTCGGCGCCAAAACAGATTGCCTCTGCCGTGACCCATCTGAACCAGGTCACGATGATGCAATATGACGTCGATCAAACGGCCTTTGGGTACCTTGAAGCGGTAAAGACCTGGGCTGCGAGAAAGACGTCGGACAACGCCGCGAGAGCAGAGATGGTCAAGGGGCGGGCCATCGTCAACCACACAAGAAACGGGACCCGTCATGGGTGGCTCTCAGCCGATCACTATGTGAACGAATATAACGACAGAATGATTCGTCAGGCGGAGGGAGCGGGAAGCCGGATCCTGAATGACTTTCTCGCCAACTGGCAGTCGAACCTTGGCCAGTCCATTGTCGAAGCGAGTCTCTTGCACATGAGTCTCATGAACAAGATCCAGGAAGAGATCGGCGAGGCGATCGTGCGTGTGGCCACGGTCCAGACCTCCTACGAAGAGGCCGACGCCGCCCTCCAGGCTCAAATGGGCGCCTCGATCGTGGCCGCGGCGCATGCGGCAATGGAGACCGGCGTCCCCGGTCCGTTGGTCGCAGCAGGCATGGCGCGAAGCGAAGGCTCAGTTGCCGGCGAGCTCAAAACCTGGCCCGAGATCTCTTTGGGCGATATGATTCTCGCCTCGGCTGGTCTAATGGGACTTCTCATCGGCAGCTTCTTTATGGCAGGTCGGCCCGAGAGGCCGGAGGTTGTGTCCCGAACCAGATTCGAGCCGGTGGAGCAGCGCGCATACAGGCGGACAGCGTAGGCCTCCCCGCCGGCATCTCTCGATACGATGCCGACGGGAAAACGGAGATGTGCATGGTGATATCAACAATACAAGGGCTATTTATGTCGTGGGGATATTGGGGAATCGTGGCGGGGCTCATGTCGATGGTCGCCGTCTTGTTCGTCTGCATGGAAATCATATACGCCCAAGCCAGAAAAGGGCTCGGCGAAATGAATGTTCACGCCGATGGACCGAAGACGGCTTCCCAGACGGCCAGTCGACGCGCGGCCTAACCAGATTCATCAAACGGGTCCGGAACAAAAGGAGAGCGTTATGGTATGGGTCCTGGGATTCCTCACCCTTGGTGCGCTCATATGGCTCATCGCCGGGATGATGGCGACGGAAAGCGACGCGGAACGTCGGCGCCTTTCCCAGTCTGCACTTTCGGCCGCCGGCGAGGACGCAATTTCTCCGTCGGGTAGTAATAGACGGGCCGCCTGACGTTCGCAGCTTCGAACCGCTGTCTAGCAGCAGGACATGAGCGCGGGTCGTTTCTATGCCACCCCGCCAGTGCACAAAAGCCATCAGTCTGCAAAGCCTCATCACATTGTCGGTTCTCTCCATCGGTGTGCTGACCGGTACCGTGGGGCTGGCGTATGCCTACTGGGAAGCCAAACAATCCCTTTACGTGACCGTGGGAACGACCTTTCAGGAACTCGCTCGCCACAGTGCCGACAAAGTGGCTCTGTTGTTGACGAAAGAAGTGGAGTGGATTCAACGGCTTGGTGCCCTGCCGGAAGTTCGCGACTCGGTCCTCGGAGGGTCTCGCCCGCACTTTGATCAGCCGCCCTTTCAACATTGGCGTGATCAGCAGCGCGAGTATTTCCGCTCGCTGGCCATCTTCGACCGGCACGGCCATATGACCGGCGGGTATACCAGCGACGCCACGAGCACGTATTACACCCAACAGTCCTGGTGGCCGGTCGTTCTCGAAGGCCGCCGGTCATGGGTCGGACCATTGACGGTGGACGACGATGGGCGCGGGTTTCTAGAAATCGCCGTTCCGGTCGGGGATGAGACGGGCGTCGCCATCGGTGTCTTGAAGGTCGTGATCGGTACGCAACCGCTTCTCGGTTCGATTGAACGAAGTCTCATCGCTGAGACCGGTCATGTGATGTTGTTGAGCGAATCGGGAGCAGTGCTGGCATGCCCTCTTCTGCAGCCTGCAGCCCACAATCTCTTTCCTGAGGAACTGATCACGCAGCGGACGCCTGCCGCTGGCGCTCAAGTCGAGTGGGTAGAGACAGATGAAGATACCCATGGTCGGAGCGGCGGCATAGTCGGACTTGCCCGAGTCACGCTACCAGCCGATATCGCGCAGGCTCAACATTGGTCTGTCTTGGTCAGCCAGGATCCGGCAGAAACATATTCGCCTCTGATGGTGTTGGTGTGGAAACTAGGAGGTTTCTGGATTGGAGCCGTCGCCCTTGTGGCGTGGCTGAGGTGGAGACTGGCGAGACGAATTGTCCGCCCGATCAGAGCCCTCATCGGTCGAGTTCATCTTCTTGGACACACCGCCCTTTCGGGGAACGCTCCGATTCCTGAGAAAGCCGGCATCAAGGAAATCGACGCGCTGGCGACAAGCTTTGACGAGCTCGCTGAACGCTTGGAGCGGACGTCCCAGGAGAGGCAACGATATGTGGCTGAACTCGAACAAGTGAACCATGACCTGCAGACGTCCGAGGAACATTATCGCATGCTGTGGAATCACTCGGCGGATGTGAAGATCCTTGTGAATGAAACGGGCATCATCCTGGATGTGAATCGCCGGGGCGAGACAAAGCTGGGCTCTTCCGCAAGCGATATGATCGGGAAGGCTCTCATCCAGTGGTTTGACGAATCGGATCGGGCTCGCCTCGAACAGATCGTGCGGACCGCCTTTCGCAACGGTCAAGAACAAGCCGCCGGTGAGATGAATGTCATCGGGATCACAGGCGGGACTCTCATCATGGATGTGGATGCGACGCCGGTGACCGGGATGCCAAAGACCGGTGCGGTGATGCTGCAACTGAGCGACCTTACCGAGAAGAAGGCGTTGCAACGGCAGTTGATCAGGACCGAGCGGCTGGCTTCGCTCAGCCAGTTCGCCTCTATGTTTGCCCATGACATCAGAAACCCGTTGGCGGGGATCAAGAAGAGTCTCGAATGGCTAGGGCAGCGACCGGAGCTGCAAGCCGAACCCCAGCACTCCTGGATGGAGGACGTTCGTTTTACGGCGGACCTCCTGCTCGGGATGATCAACGATATGCTGGATGTTTACCAGGAAAGCTATTCCGGTCTTCCATTGAGTATTTCCGAGGTCTCCGTCGCAAAGCTGGCTGAGGAGGTGCTGCATGTTTTTCGCTCCGAGGCACAAGCGAGAGGAGTGACGTTTCGCCTTCAGGCGTCGACCGGCGATGTGCCTGTTCCGGTCGATGGCCGCCGGTTGCAACGGGTGCTCATCAATTTGGTCCATAATGCCCTGAAGTACTCTCCGGTCTGCGGCGTCATCACGGTGACGGTTGGTTTGGACGACCCTGTCCCTCTGCGTCTGGAGAAAAGCCTTGCGGCGGCCCATCGGAGGGTCGTGATTTCCGTTGAGGATGAAGGGCCCGGCATCGAACCGGAAGAGTTGCCCCATATCTTTGAGATGTTCTTCCGAAAGAAGGACGGTCATGACTACCGGATCGGACGGGGCCTAGGCCTTCACTTCTGTCGCCTGGTGATTGACGCCCATCACGGATCGATCCGGGCCGGCAATCGTCCGGACGGCGGGGCGGTATTTGCCGTCGAGATACCCGTCCTGCAGGAACAGGCATGCCTATCACGCTGCTGATCGCAGAGGATCAGCGACTGTTTCGACAAAGTCTCCGGTTGCTGCTGGATTGTGAGGACGATCTCGAAGTGGTCGGTGAGGCCATGGACGGCCGTGAGGCGGTGGACCTGTGCGTCACGTTGAAACCGGATATTGTGTTGATGGATGTCGATATGCCGAAGCTGGACGGCATCACCGCAACGCGGTTGATCCGCGGGTGCTTGCCTGACATCAAGGTCCTCATGTTGTCCGTGCACGATGAGGATGCTCGAATTGTCGCGGCCGTCCAAGCAGGAGCCTGCGGGTATGTCCTCAAAGATGCCGACCATAAGGAATTCCTTCGCATCATTCGCGCGACCTCCCGCACCGAGCCGGTCATATCCCCGTTCATGCCGGACGCATTTGCCAAGCGGGTGATCGGGATGATGAAGGGGGGTGAGAGCTCTCACCTGCCAGGGGTCACCGCGTTGACTGACCGTGAGAGGGAAATCTTGGCCTGTGCGGCTGCCGGACGAGGAAACAAAGATATCGCCGATCAGCTGTGTGTCTCGCCCGATACGGTGAAGACCCACCTCCATCATATCTATCAGAAGCTCGGCGTGACGGGCCGGGTCGAAGCTATACTCGCCTACCTCCAAACGCGCTAGATCTTAGCCGCTTCGTCCACTCACCCGAACGGTGTATACAAATTCCATCCCTCAGGGAATAGGCCGCTCTACGCGCTGTGAGTACACTAATCACTCGTGAAACGTGTGGATACATCGAGCCCGCAGACAATCTCGATACGGAGGTACGATATGAAGAGCGGACGACAGATCGGCTATGTCTTCCTTGTGACAGGTGTGTTCATGGCGCTGATGCTGGCTCCTTCATCGAGTTCCGGCCAGGTTATCTCGGATCAGACGATGGGGCTGTCGAGCGAGGCGCCGCTCAATGAAGGCGTGATCGTCATGCCTCCGGAGGCGCTCCCCAAGGAACTGGATCAACGATTCGAACGTTCTTTGCAGGCTCCGGAAATATCGAGCGAGACTGCGGGCCATCTATTCATAAGGACACCGGATCAGCAGGATTTTGAAAACGCCAGAGAGTCTGATCTCAGGTCGGCCTGGTCATACTAACTAAGCCTGTCGTGGGCAAGAAGGCTCATCAGCAAGGAGGATGCAGTCATGAAGACACAGCGAATTCTTTCCACTCTGTCGGTGGCCGTGATGACGTTCGGCGTCCTCTCAGTCCTTGCGGTTGGAATCGGGCGGGCCGACACGACGTGGGTCGATGAGATCAGCAACTCGTTGCATGTCTACCAGACCAACTACCCCAACTCCAATTGGGAGCCGTATAGCCATAAACTCGATGTCGTGAAGAAGGCCGTCACCAGCGGGGATCAACGGGCCGTCAAATCCGAAATGGGGAAATGGTTCAAGATGCTTCGCGCCCGTGAATATGGGATCAGTGACGTCGCTGCCGACGAGTTGTTTAACTTCACGCTGATGGTCACGCCGATTCAAGACTACGGCATTTCGGTACCGACGTCAGGCGGCACCGAAATGGGCTACTGAGATACCGCTGAGAACTACGTCGATGATGTGACCGGAGAGAAGGAGGAGAGAACCATGCGAGCCCCGAGTGCACTTCTGCTGATCAGTGCAGTCTTAATGTGTGCCGCCACGGCAGGAGCGGATGACGCCGGCGGGTTCACCGCCTATACCCACTATGGATTCAGCGGGGTCGTGTCGAAAATTGAATCGGGATTTCTCTTCATCAAGTCTCCCCACGGCCTGCAGCTGCGGGCCATCAGTCCCAACAAGGCTGATCGCGTGGGACTGCACGATGCGAAGATAGGAGATGAAATCCTGTTGCTCGTGGACTCCGGAAACGTGCTCCTCGATGCGACGACTCCGACTCGCATGGCCATGTTCGAGCATCGGCTCCTGACAGGACGGATCGATTACGGCGATCCCTATTGGGGAGAAATCCGACTCTCCACTCCCGAAGGGACAGAGCGATTCGATGTCGACAGTTTGATGGGCAACAAGTTGTGGGTGTATGAGCAGGGCGCGCCGGTCGTCATTGAACTCGACGCCGATAACGTCATGATCGATATTCATCGCGACCGGTAGAGTTTGATCGCGTCGGCCTTTCTGACCGCGCCTTGACTTGTCCGGCAGGCAACAGTACCATCCTCACA
>Ga0075421_100007751_pt1 | contig 13156 bp, 9 predicted proteins | sample SoiMetdeltSBSDD5_FD_75292 | JGI IMG/M metagenome (GOLD analysis project Ga0075421, IMG submission 75292) | Bulk soil microbial communities from a Populus tree surrounding site in Tennessee, USA - Soil MetaG P. deltoides SBSDD5 | ecosystem: Environmental > Terrestrial > Soil > Tree plantation... | reverse complement strand
GATGAAGGGCCCGATGCCGTGCGCCATCAGCCGCATCGCCGGCCACTACCGCAACCAGATCGTCATGCTCGCGGACACCGCGGCGCCCTTGCAGCGCGTGTTGACCGCGGTCCGAGACAAGGGAGGGCTGGCAAAGGGGGACAAGGTGGCGGTGGACGTAGACCCGGTGTCGCTGTTGTAATGTCGCCAAGAGGCCCCGAGGTCCGCGTGCATCCCGATAGTTCGAGACACCCGTCTCACCCTCCCCCGCCGCGCGGTCCCGCCACACCGGCGGTATTGGGGTATTCTCGAGCCGCGCCGGACGAGCACGTTGAGCTGTCCCCGCCGCTCGCGCTGAAGCTCGTTGGGCCGCCCATCCTCCTGACGCTGGCAGCCGCGTATGTCGTCGGCTCGGCCGCGCACGACGCCGATCCGTTCGGCGATAACTTCCGCCAGTCTTTCCTCTACGCGGTGCTGGCGCCGTCGCTGATCGTGCTGTGGCTGGCGTGGGCGGCAGCCTTCCTCGTGCTCAACTCCGCCGGCGGCTACACACACTGCTCGCGGTGCCGCTGGCGCTGCTGGCACTATGGGGTGGAATGGTGTGCCTCGTTCTCCACCAGACAACGGCCGAGTTCATTGATCAGACGAGCCGGTTCCACGGGGCGCGCTGGCCGATCTTGGACAGGTTCTTCTGACTCGCCTATAGCACAAGGCCTCGTTGAATAAACGTTTGTGTCCCACCTTGCCGCCGGTTAAAAGCATCTGTTCCCTTCACGACACCGGAGCGGCTTAAAAGGGGAGAACCTGAGTGGAGCGAATCCGCACCCTTCGTCCCACCGCAACCGCACGCCCGCGCGTCATCGTCGAGGCCTTGGAAGACCGGTGCCTCTTCGCCGCCTTCGACGTGCTGGTCTTCAGCAAGACCGCCGCCTTCCGGCACGATTCTATTTCCGCCGGCGTCAGCGCCATCCGCGGCCTCGGCGCCGCCAACGACTTCGCCGTCATCGCCACCGAGGACGCGAACCAGTTCACCGACGCCAACCTCTCCCGGTACGAGGCCGTCGTGTTCCTGCTCACGACGGGGGACGTGCTGAACGCGACGCAGCAGGCGGCTTTCGAGCGTTACATCGCCCAGGGCGATGGGTACGTCGGCGTCCACTCCGCCTCGGATACTGAATACTCCTGGCCGTGGTACGGCGGGCTCGTCGGGGCGTACTTTGCCAACCACCCGCCGGGGACGGCGCAGGCGACCGTGAAGGTGGCCGACAAGGTCCACCCGGCGACGGCGGGGCTGCCGGAGCGGTGGGTGCGGACGGACGAGTGGTACAACTTCCAGACCAACCCGCGCGGCGACGTGCACGTACTGGCGACGCTTGACGAGTCCACCCTCTCCGGCGGCACGATGGGCTTCGACCACCCGATCGCCTGGGCCCACGAGTACGGCGGCGGCCGGTCGTTCTACACGGGGATGGGCCACACGTCCTCGAGCTACTCCGAGTCCCTGTTCCGCCAGCACCTGCTCGGCGGCATCCGATACGCCGCCGGCGTCACGCCGAGGCCGACGCGGGGGCGACGGAGGACGTCAACTTCCGGAAAGTCGTGCTGGACGACGACACGTTCGACCCCATGGCCTTGGACGTCGCGCCCGACGGCCGGGTGTTTTTCGTCGAGCGGGCGGGGCCGGTGAAGACGTGGGACCCGTCTACCGATTCGACGACCACCGTCGGCACCATTCCGGTGGTGACGTCGAACGAGGACGGGCTGCTCGGCATCGCGCTGGACCCGAATTTCGCGTCCAACCGCCGGCTCTACCTGTTCTATTCGCCGACGCCGGCTGCGGCCAACCACCAGCGCGTCTCGCGGTTCACGTTGAGCTCGAGCAACCGGATCGACCTGTCCAGCGAGCGGATCCTGCTGCAGATCCCGGTGCAGCGCACCAACTCCTACCATTCCGGCGGTGCGCTGTACTTCGGCCCCGACGGCTCGCTGTTTGTAGCGACGGGCGACAACACCAGCCCCTTCGAGTCCGACGGCTACACCCCGATCGACGAGCGGCCGGGGCGGTCGGACTGGGACGCACAGAAGTCGTCGTCCAACGCCAACGACCTGCGCGGCAAGATCCTGCGGATCCGGCCGCAGTCGGACGGGAGTTACACCATCCCGGCGGGCAATCTGTTCCCGGCTGACGGCTCGCGCGGGAGGCCGGAAATCTACGTGATGGGCGTGCGCAACCCGTTCCGCATGTCGGTGGACGCGGGAACGGGGTGGCTCTACTGGGGCGACGTGGGACCCGACGCGGGCGACGCCAACCCAGCCCGCGGCCCGCGCGGGTACGACGAATACAACCAGGCGCGTGCCGCCGGCAACTTCGGCTGGCCGTATTTCATCTCGGACAACAAGCCGTACGTCGAGTACGACTTCGCCACCGGCACCAGCGGCGCGCCGTTCAACCCCGCCGCGCCGGTGAACAACTCGCCCAACAACACGGGCCCGCAGGACCTGCCGCCGGCGAGGGGGTCAATGATCTGGTACCCCTACGACACCAGCACCAACTTCCCGGAACTCGGCACCGGCGGGCGCACGGCGATGGCGGGGCCGGTGTACCACTACGACGCGGACGACGGCTCGGAGATGCGGCTGCCGGCGTACTACGACGACACGCTGTTCATCTACGAGTGGTCGCGGAACTGGATCAAGGAGGTGAAGCTCGACGCGGCGGGGAACGTGCTGAAAATCAACCCGTTCGCCGAGGGGCTGGCGTTCAACCGGCCGATGGACATGAAGATCGGCCCCGACGGGCGGATGTACCTGATCGAATGGGGGACGGCGTTCGGGGGGCGCAACGCCGACTCACGGGTCGTCCGCATCGACTACCTCGGCAATCGGCCGGAGGCGGACGTCGCCGGACGGCGCGTGTTCTACAACAACAGCACCTTTGACGGCCGAAACGGCGCGGCCGATGCGGCCGACGATGCCGCCGTTGCGACGGACAAGCAGGCGCTACTGCCGGGCGCGGGCCGCGGCGGGTTCGCCAACGTGACGAGCTACAGCAGGGGGATCAACGGGATCATGGTGGACGTGCGCGGACTGCCGCCGGGGAACAGGCTGTCCGCGGCGGACTTCCTGTTCCGCTCCGGGACGTCGTCCGACGTGTCCACGTGGACGGCGGCGCCCGCGCCGGCGTCGGTCAATGTCCGCCGCGGCGCCGGTGTGGGCGGCTCGGACCGGGTGACAATCACCTGGGCCGACGGCGTAATTCGAAACCGGTGGCTCCAGGTGACCGTGCTGGCCACTGTCCGGACCGGCGTCTTCTCACCCGACCTCTTCTACTTCGGCAACCTGGCGGGCGAGACGGGGGACGCGACGGCCGCGCTGGCCGTCTCCGCGCGGGACGTGCTCGACACCCGCTCACGCGTTCTTTCAGGTTCTGCCGGCGTCACGAGCCGGCACGACTTCGACCGAAACGGTGTCGTCAACGTCGCCGACCTGCGGACCGTCCGCTCCAATTTCGCCCGGTCGATCACACGATTGCAGCCGCCGGCCCTGGCGCCGTCGCAGTCTTCCGCGGCTTGGCCGTCGGCGGTGCTTGATTTTGCGGCGCCGCTGCGGCAGCGTGACGAGTCGCGGGCCGCGCCGCGCGGGCTGCTGACGTAAACGCTCACAATTGCCGACTCCATGGAAGTTGACGTCGTGTTGCTCCCGCGGGACCTGGAGCCCCGCCACCTCCGCGGCCGCGCCGTGGTCGTGTTCGACGTGCTGCGGGCGACGACGACGGTGGCGGCGGCGCTGGCGGCGGGGGTCAAGGAGATCCGCATCTTCGGCAGCATTGCCGAGGCCCGCGTGGCGGCGGGGCGGCACGGCGGCGGCGCGTCGACGCGCATCCTCTGTGGCGAGGAGGACTGCCTGCCGCCCGCGGGGTTCGACCTGGGGAATAGCCCGGCCTCGTTCTCCGCGGTTCACGCGGGGCGGGTCGCTTACATGAGCACGACGAACGGGACGCGCGCGATCCTCGCGGCGCGGGAGGCCGACGTCATATTGACGGGCGCCCTGGTCAACGCCGAGGCGGTCGCGCGGGCGCTGGGTGAGATCGGAAGGAACGTCACCCTTCTGTGCGCCGGCACCGGCGGCGCGGTCGCGATGGAGGATATGCTCGGGGCGGGGGCGGTCTTGGACGCATTGACGCGCGTCGGCCCCACGGTGTCGGCCGGGTCCGACGTTTCGTTAATCGTTCAACGGCTGTTCAACGCGACGCGAGACGATCTTTACGCCGCGTTAGCGCAGTCGCTCGGCGGGCGCAACGTCATCAAGGCCGGCCTTTTAGCCGATATTGATTTCTCCGCGCGGTGTAACGTTATGGACGTCGTCGGCGACGTTCAGAAGGACCCGCTGGCCGTGAAGCGCCGCGGGGCAAATTGACGATAATGAGAGGCGTGCCATAGCATGCGCACGGTGCAGTCCCCCCGCTCGAAATCCCGGGTCGTTGCCGTCGCCCTGACGGCTTCCGTGGTGCTCTCGTTGGCCCCGGCGGCGCTGGCGCAGTTCGGCGGCCCCGTCGCCGTCCGCGCCGAGCCGGTCGAGCGCCGGGCCTGGGAGATTTCACAACCTCTCGTTGCCAGCGTCGAGCCGGTGACCCAGACGACCCTCGCCGCCGAGCAGCCCGGCCTCGTCCTGGAACGGATGTTCGACGACGGGTCGACCGTCGGGAAGAACCAGGTCCTCGTCCGGCTGGACACCGCCCTGCTGAAGCGCGAGCGCGAGGCGGCCGAGGCGGCGCGGCAGGCGCTGGCCGCAGGGGCGGAACAGGCGAAGGTGCGTGCGGAGAACTCGCAACGCGAGGCCGACCGACTCAAGGGACTGCTCCAGCTCAAGAACGCGCCCGAGAAGGAATTCCGCGACGCACTCACCACCGCCCGCGTGGACGCCGCCACCGTTTCCATCCGCACGGCGGAGCTGGCACAGAAAGTGGCCGAGGTGGCGCGGCTGGACGAGATGATCCGCAAGTCGGAAGTCCGCTCCCCTTTCGCCGACGCCGTGGTCGCAAAGCGCTACGTCGAGGTGGGGCAGTGGATCAAGCAGGGCGACCCGGTCGCCGACGTGGTGCTGCTCGACCCGGTGTTCGTGCGGACGAACGTGCCGGAGTACGTGATCGCGAAGGTGAAGAAGGGCGACGAGGCGCGGCTGACGTTCGACGCGCTGCCGGGCAAGACGTTCACCGGCACCGTCGAGCAGATCATCCCCACCGCCGACCCCAACAGCCGCACGTTCCCGGTGAAGGTCCTGCTGAAGAACCCGGACCGCGTCTTCCAGCCGGGCTTCTTCGCGCGGGCGACGCTGCTGGCCACGACCGAGGCGAAGCAGTTCGTGGTGCCGAGGGACGCGGTGATCGCGGCGGGCAACCAGTCGCGCGTCGTGGCGGTGCGCGAGGGCAAGGCGGTCGTGGTGCCCGTCGTACGCGCGGGGGCAGAGGGCGACAAGGTGGCGGTGACCGGGGCACTTGAAGAGAAGGACCTCGTGGTGACGCGCGGCAACGAGAACCTGCGCGGCGGCGAGACGCTGATGGTGCAGAATGCGGCGCCGCCTCCCGCGGCCGGTGCCTCAGGCGGTCCCCCGTCGAAGACGGGCACCGGGTCGTAGTCGCAACTTTTCAAGAGAAGAGCCCCTCACCCCTGCCCTCTCCCCTGAGTACAGGGGAGAGGGGGTATGGCTTTTGAGCTTTTTCCCATGACCCTGATCGAACGATCCATCCGCCAGCCGGTCACCGTGACGGTGGTCGTGCTGCTGGTCGTGCTGTTCGGGGTGATGGGGTTGCTCCGCGTCCCCGTCCAGCTCACGCCCAACGTCGACCAGCCGGTCGTCTCCGTCTCGACGCGGTGGTTCGGCGCCCAGCCGCAGGAGGTCGAGCAGGAGATCCTCCAGGAGCAGGAAAAGGTCCTCAAGACGATCCCCGGCCTGCGGGAGATGAGCAGCGAGGCCACCGAAGGACAGGGGACGGTGCGCCTGGAGTTTCGGGTCGGCGTCGACAAGGCGGCGGCGATCGACGAAGTGGAGCAGAAGCTCAACCAGGTGCCGGAGTACCCGCCCGACGCCGACCGCCCCGTCATCGAGTCGGTCGACAGCAGCGCCCGCGACTGGATCGCGTGGATGCTCGTCCGCCCGCTGAAGAACGACCCGGCCAGCCTCAAGCCGGACGGCAACCTGTTCCGCGGGGACGTCGTCGAGCTCGAACAGTACCTCCAGGACTTCGTCAAGCCCGAGCTGGAGCGGGCCGAGGGCGTCCGCGACGTGCAGGTGCTCGGCGGGCGCCTGCGCGAGATGCAGGTGCGGGTCGACCTGGCGGCGCTGGCGTCGCGCGGCATCAGCATCGACATGTTCGTCTCGCGGCTCCGCGAGGAGAACCTCAACGTGTCGGCCGGCGCGGTCGCCGAGGGAAAGCGCGACGTGACGGTCCGCGCGATGGGGCAGTACGACGACCCGCAGCAGATCCGCGACACCGTCGTCGGCTGGACCGAGGCCGGGGCGCCCGTCTACGTGAGCGACGTCGCCGACGTGGGGATCGGCTTCAAGCGGCAGGTGTCGTTCGTCCGCTCGCAGGGGCAGGACGTGATGGCGCTGAACGCGAAGCGCGAGACGGGCACGAACGTGATCGAGGTGATGGACAACCTCAAGGCCCGCATCCAGAAGGTGAACGCGGAGGTGCTCGGGCCCCGCGGGTGGGGCCTGGAGCTGTTCCAGGTGTACGACCAGACGGTCTACGTCCGCCGGTCCATCGACAACGCCGGCGCCGACCTGCTGCTGGGCGCCGGCCTGGCCGCGCTGGTCCTGTTCCTCACGCTCCGCAGCATCGGCGCCACGCTGGTCGTGGCGGTCAGCATCCCGATCAGCGTCGTCGGCACGTTCCTCGGGCTCGCGCTGACGGGGCGCAACCTGAACGTGATCAGCATGGCGGGCCTGACGTTCGCCATCGGCATGGGGGTCGACAACACGATCGTCGTGCTCGAGAACATCTTCCGCCACCGGGAGATGGGCAAGGACCGGCTCCGCGCCGCGATCGACGGCGCGGGCGAGGTGTGGGGCGCGATCCTGGCCGCCACGCTCGCGAACATCGCGGTGTTCCTGCCGGTGGTGTTCATCGAGGAGGAGGCGGGCCAGCTCTTCAAGGACATCAGCATCGCGATCAGCATTTCGCTGCTGCTGTACCTGTTCGTCTCGCCCACGGTGATCCCGGTGCTGGCGACGCTTTTCCTGCGGAAGATGCCGGGCGGGTTCGTCGAGAAAGGCGACGAGCGGACCGAGACACCCGCGACGACGATGCTCGGGCGTCTCACGCGCCCGATCTCGCGCGGCGCCGCGGCGATGAGCGAAGGGTTCTACCGGGTGACCGTGTGGTTCACCCACGGGGTGCTGCGCTCGCTGGCGCTGGTGGCCGTGTTGATCGCGCTTGCCAGTGTGGGCTCGTGGTACCTGATCCCGAAGCGCAGCTACCTGCCCAGCGGCAACCAGAACCTGATCTTTGCGTTCGTCCTGACGCCCCCCGGCTACAGCATGGGCGAGTACCGGCGGATGGGCGAGCGGATCGAGTCGGTCCTCCGCCCCTGGTGGGAGGTCGGCCCGGAGGAGGGCGACACCGAGGAGGACCGGGCCGCCAAGAGGGAGAAGCTCAGGCAGCTCCAGGCGCAGTGGGTGAAGGTCCGCGACACCGTCGCCGTCCCCATGATGGAGAAGCAGATCGAGGGGATGCGCGCCGCCATGCCGCCGGAGGCGTTCGCGGCGGTCTCGGAACAGATGGTCGCGCAGCTCGAGCAGTTGCGCACGACCCCGCCGCCGGCCGGCATCGACAACTTCTTCTACGTGACGTTCGAGGGGCTCGCGTTCATGGGGGCGACGAGCCTCGACGCGCAGAACGTGGCCTCGCTGGCGTACCTGTTCACGGAGGCGGGGCAGGGGATCCCGGGCGTCCAGGTGTTCCCGCAGCAGGCGCAACTGTTCGACCTGGGCGACAGTTTCGGCAGCACGGTCGACGTGAACGTCGCCGGCCCCGACTACGAGGCGGTGCGGCGGGCCGCCGGCGCCGCGCAGGGGATGATCATGGGGAACCTGAACACGTTCGCGATCCCCAACCCGCAGAACTTCGCCATCGGCCGCGAGGAGGTCCGCGTGATCCCGCAGCGGGCGCGTGCGGCGGCGGCGGGGGTGACGACCGCCTCGATCCGCCGGGCCGCCGCGGTCGCGGTCGACGGCGAGATCATCGGCGACTACCGCGAAGGTGCCAGGAGCATCGACCTGACCATCGTCAGCCGCTCGGGGTCCAGCGTCCCCGGCGACGGCCAGATGGCCGGCACCGCCGCACTGGCCGACGTGCCCCTGGCGACGCGGCGCGGCGGGGTGGTGCCGCTGGCCGCGGTGGCGACGCTCCTGCCGACCGAGGCGCCGCAGCGCATCCGCCGCATCGAGGAGCTGCCGGCCGTCACGCTGTCGGTGCAGATCCCCAAGACGCTGACCGTCCAGGAGACGCAGGCGGCGCTGATGGACGGGGTCATCGCCCCGCTCCGCGCGCAGGGCCTCATCACCCCCGAGATGACCGTCCGTATGTCCGGCTCGGCCAGCAAGCTCGACCACTTCATGTCGAGCTTCGTTCCCGGCTTCGCACTGGCGGCGCTGATCACCTACCTCCTGCTCGCGGCGCTGTTCGAGAGCTGGGTGCACCCGTTCGTCATTATCATGAGCGTGCCGTTCGCGCTGGTTGGCGGGTTTGCCGCGCTGCGCCTGCTGCACGAGCTGCACCCGGAGATTCAGTTGGACGTGTTGACGATGCTGGGGTTCGTGATCCTGATCGGCACGATCGTGAACAACCCGATCCTGATCGTCCACCAGGCGCTGAACTACATCCGCGAGGGGATGGAGCGCAGGCACGCCATCGCGCTGAGCACACAGACGCGCGTACGGCCGATCTTCATGAGCGTCATCACTTCGGTGGCGGGGATGGCGCCGCTGGTGGTGTTCGGCGGGGCGGGGTCGGAACTGTACCGCGGGCTGGGTGCGGTTGTGGTGGGGGGGCTGCTGGTGAGCACCGTGTTCACGCTGTTGCTGACGCCGGCCCTGATGAGCCTCATGATGGACCTTCAGGAGGGGCTGCGGCGACTGTTCCGGCGGGGCGGCGCGGGTACGGCCGGTCCTACTTCCGGCGCGGGTCGCCGCGAGCCGGGCGCGAATGGGGACGATGAGACGGCGCATGGCGATCGGCCGGTGCGTGAGCCGTCCCACGCGGCGGAGCCGAAGGTGCCGGAACCCCGCGTGCCCGAGCCGCAGGTGGCGGCTTTCCGCTCGTCGCCGCTACCGCCCACGGCCTAAAATCCTTCCTGCCCCGCGGGCCATGACCAATCCGGTTGCGTGGCCGCCGAGGCATGGGAGGCATGTCAGTGGCCCGCCCCCTCCGCCGCGTAGTCATCACCGGGATCGGCGTGATCAGTCCGAACGGCGTCGGCAGCGAGGCGTTCGCGCGCGCCTGCCGCGAAGGGCGGAGCGGACTTTCCCGGCCGGACCACATCGACACCAGCGGCTTGAAGACGTCGTCGGTGGGGCGGGTGAAGGACGCGGACTGGACACCGGCGGGGGTGATGGAGCACGCGGAGCTGAAGCGCGTGCCGCGGATGGTGCCGATGGCGCTGGCGGCCTCGCGGGAGGCGATGACGCGGGCGGGACTGCTTTTCGACGCCGACGACGTCGAGCGGCAGCGGGATGTCGGCGTGGCTCTCGGCACTGGCGGCGGGGGGCTGGCGTTCGTCGAGGAGCAGTACCGCACCTTTTTCGCCGAGGGGACGGGGTCGCTCTACTCCATCACCGGCGGAACGCACGGGAACCTGTCCAGCGAACTGTCGATCGCCCTGCGGCTGCGCGGGCCGTCGCACGTCCTGTCCACCGGCTGCACGAGCAGCACCGACGCAATCGGGTATGCCATGATGCTGATCCGCGCGGGGGCGGTGCCGGCGATGCTGGCGGGCGGGGCGGACGCGCCCATTTCCAAGGGAATTCTTACGGCGTTCGAGAAGATGCGCGTCGTCTCCACGCGCCGGTGGGACGACCCGGCCTGTGCGTCGCGGCCGTTTGCGGCGGACCGGGACGGGTTTGTGCTGGGAGAGGGGGCGTGGATGTTCGTGCTGGAGGAGAGGGAGCGGGCGCTGAAGCGGGGGGCGACGGTGCTCGCGGAAGTAGCCGGTCATGGGTCGACGTGCGACGCGTACCACCGCGTGCAGATCGCGCCGGACGTTGTCGAACCGGTGCGGGCGATTGAGCTTGCATTGGCCGATGCGGGGGCGGCGAAGGACGATGTGGGGTACGTCAACCTGCACGGCACGGGAACGGACCTCAACGACCGCATGGAGACGGCGGCGCTGCGGAAATGCTTCGGGGCACGCGCGGCCGACATTCCCATGAGCTCCACCAAGTCGATGATCGGCCACCCGCAAGGCGCCTGCGGCGCGGCCGGGCTGGCGGCAACCGTGCTGGGCATGCTGGCGGGGTCAATGCACCCGACGATCAACCTGGACCGGCCCGACCCGCAGTGCGACCTGGACTATATTCCGGGCGAGGCACGAACCGCGGAAGTCGACGTCGCGTTGTGCAACTGCATCGCGTTCGGCAGCAAGAACAGTGCACTGGTCGTGAGGCGGTACCGGGAGTGAACCGCCCGGGCGTTCGCCCTACGGTTTCCGCTTCCTCTCCTCGACGTCCTCCTCGCCGGCGATGATCGCGACCGACGCCATGCCGATGAATAACCCGGTCTCGACGACGCCCGCACGGCCGCGCAGGGCGAGGTCCAGGCCGCCGGGGTCGTCGATGCCGTTGAAGCGGCAGTCGTAGATGTAGTTGCCGTTGTCGGTCTGGAACGGGGCGTCGGCGGTCCTGCGGAGGGTGGGGGTCGCGCCGAGGGAACGGAGAAACGGTTCGTGCACTTCGTGGGCGAAGGGTACGACCTCAACCGGGAGCATCGCCTTCGTTCCGAGTGTCGGGACGGCCTTGCCTGCGTCGGCGATGATCACCAGAGACTTGGAGTTCTGGGCCACGATTTTCTCGCGCAATAGCGCCCCGCCAAGGCCTTTGATGAGGTCGAGATTGGGAGCGACTTCGTCGGCACCGTCGATCGTAACGTCCGGCCGAGGGCATTCGGCGAGGGTGGTGAGGGGGATGCCCAGGTGGGCCGCCCGGCGCTCGGATTGGCGGGACGTCGGGACGCCGCGGATGTCGCGGAGGCGGCCGTCCTTCAGCGCGGCGGCCAGCGCCTGGAGGAACAGGTCGGCGGTGGAGCCGGTGCCGAGGCCGACGACCATGCCGCTGCGGACGTACGCGATGGCCGCCTCGGCGGCGCGCTGCTTCGGACTCATCGCCGGCCAAGATAAGCGACCGCCGGCCGCGCGGCCAGCGGGGGCGGAATCGCGCAAACACCCTGCGGTTTCGCACGTTCGCAGCCCCCGGCGGCTCAATTATTTACGTCATAAATTGCCCGCCGCCGCATGCGTTGACCCACCCCCCGGCGGCGCATAACATCCGCACCTCATCCGGACAAAACACGAGGAGATAATGATCGTTCCTCACCCTCAGACGGACCTGAAAAACGTGGACCCGCGCGCGGTCGCCCGGGTCGCCGAGTATGTCAACAGCCACACGCCATCGCAGCCCGTCCCCGGCCTGCCCCACCCCCCGGTGATCCCCGGCCGAGGCCCAGTCTCGATGCCGATGGGCATGCCCGGCCCCGGCGGCGGGGGGGCGTACAACCGGTACCGGGAGATGACGCTCGAGGAACTGCTGCTCGAGAACCGGGTGGTCTTCCTCATCGGCGAGATCAACCACGTCTCCGCCAGCCGCGTCATCATGCAGATGCTTTACCTGCAAAGCCTTAAGCGCGACCAGGACATCAACCTGTACATCAACAGCCCCGGCGGCGTCGTCGACGACACCCTGGCGATGTACGACATCATGCGCTTCCTCACCTGCGACATCGCCACCTACTGCATCGGCCGCGCCGAGAGCGGCGGCGCCGTCATCTTCATGGCCGGCAAGAAGGGCAAGCGATACATCCTGCCCAACGCTAAAGTCATGATCCACCAGCCTTACGGCGGCGTGTACGGGCAGACGGCCGACATCGAGATCCAGGCCGAGGAGATCCTGAAGACGAAAAACACCCTCGTCCAGATCATGGCCAAGTGCACCGGCCAGCCCGCCGAGCGCGTCCGGGACGACAGCGAACGGGACCGCTACTTCGACGCCCGCCAGGCCGTCGAGTACGGCATCTGCGACGAGGTGCTCGGCGAGGACGCGCCGCCGGCCCTGGCCGAGGCCGCGGCGGACGGCACCAAGCCGAAGTAACCCAGTGGCTGGCTTCCAGCGCGTGCACGCCAAATTAGCGAATCGAGACACGGGCAGGATGCCCGTGCCACTTGAATGTTCACCGCCGTCGACCACCCCTGCATCGCCTGCCTCGACGTGCGGCGGCAGGCCGACTGGTACTGCCGTAACCTCGGCATGCGGGTCGTCGCCACCGACGGCAAGGAACCTCCCGGCTACCTCGTCGGCTACGGCGACACGACCACGGGCGGCGCCATGATCGAACTCGTCCCCGCCAAGGACCCCGGCCCGCGGCCGGACGCGCATGCGAGGTTCCAGCCCGGCATCCGCCACGTGGCCCTGCGCGTAAAGAACTTCGACGCCGCCCACGAAACGCTGCGCAAGCTCGGCGTCAAGTTCACCGTCGACCCTGGCACCGCCCTCGGCGGCGGCCGGACCGTCCTGTTCCGCGACCCGGAGGGGAACGAGCTCCAGATCGTCGAGCGGTAGTTTGTGGCACGGGCATCCTTGCCCGTGTCCGGGATTTCTAGAATGGGGACACGGGCAAGATGCCCGTGCCACAGATGAAGCCAACCCTGGTCCCGATCGTGTTGTTGGCGCTGATCCAATCAGCGCCCGCGCGCGCCGCGGACGAGGCGAAGTTCTACCCGCCGGAGGGGTGGACCGTCGGCAAGCAGCCCGACGGCACGCCCGCGGTGCTGGCGCCCGGCGTCCCCGCCGGCAAGACCTGTGCGGTGCTGATCCTGCCCGACGCCGAGGGCGAGGTGAACGTCGTCTTCCAGATGGGTTGGAAGGCCCTGACCCAGGAATTGAAGATCGTCAGCGGCGGGGAGGTGCG
>Ga0075421_100007750_pt1 | contig 13156 bp, 8 predicted proteins | sample SoiMetdeltSBSDD5_FD_75292 | JGI IMG/M metagenome (GOLD analysis project Ga0075421, IMG submission 75292) | Bulk soil microbial communities from a Populus tree surrounding site in Tennessee, USA - Soil MetaG P. deltoides SBSDD5 | ecosystem: Environmental > Terrestrial > Soil > Tree plantation... | reverse complement strand
TGTATGGGATGTTGCTTATTCGGTAGGCCGGGCAATCGATCTTTATTATAACAAAAAAGAACAGATGAAAAGCATGATCGATATGATGATGAACATCGATCACTCGTGGGAGAGCTCGGCGATGGAGTATATTAAATTATACGAGTCTCTTAAATGAGATAATAGATAATGGTGAATAGATAATAGTGGCTGAGAATTGGGGAACTTAATTTTTTTTGTATACCTTTTTATTCAATTTAACCATTCTATAAAACTTCTTCTTATGAGTAATAATAGTATTCTGAAATCCAAAAGTTTTGATTTCGCAGTCAGGATTATCAATTTATATAAATACCTGAAGAAAAAACACGATGAGTATATTATTTCACAACAAATAATCAGGGCTGGGACTTCAATAGGAGCCTTGATAAGGGAGGCAGAATTTGCCGAAAGCCGAAAGGACTTTCTTCATAAACTGCATATAGGTTTAAAGGAAGCAAATGAAAGTGTTTATTGGCTGCAACTATTACACGCGACCAACTTCATAACGAAAAAAATGTTTGATTCGATGATAAACGATGCAAATGAATTACTGAAAATGCTAATTTCAAGTGTAAAGACAATGAAATCAAAAGCAGTTACAGCCTAAAAATTATCATCTATTATCTATTCACTATTATCTATTATTTATGGCTATCAGAACCATTACTCATTCCAAAGAAATCCTAAGTGTTATACTTGGTGGAGGCGCAGGCTCTCGTTTATATCCGCTTACAGCAAGCAGAAGCAAACCTGCTGTTCCTATTGCAGGTAAATATCGCTTAGTGGATATTCCAATTTCAAATTGCCTGAATAATGGGATTGGACGAATGTTTGTGCTGACACAATTCAATTCTGCTTCATTAAATCGCCACATAAAAAACACTTATCACTTTAGCGCATTCAGCCGGGCCTTTGTGGATATACTGGCCGCAGAACAAACTCCTGATAATCCTACATGGTTCCAGGGAACTGCCGATGCAGTAAGACAAGGTCTCCGTCATGTTGAGCCATTCGAAAGCGATTATATATTGATATTATCAGGCGACCAGTTGTATCAAATGGATTTTGCAGAGATGCTCGATAACCATAAAACGTTGGGCGCCGATATATCGGTCGCTACAATTCCAGTCAATGAAAGAGATGCCCCTGAGTTTGGGATTCTAAAATCTAAAGAAGGTCTCATCGATTCATTCATTGAAAAGCCGAAGAAGGAGTTGTTACCAGAATGGATAAGCGACACAGGTGATGAGATGAAGGTAAAAGGAAGGAATTACCTGGCGTCAATGGGTATTTATATTTTTAACCGGAATCTCTTATTTGATTTTTTGCAAAATGAATTTAAGGATGCAACGGATTTTGGTAAAGAGATCATCCCACAGTCAATAAAGAAATATAAAGTTGCCAGTTATCAATATACCGGTTACTGGACTGATATCGGGAATATCCATTCATTCTTCGAAGCCAATCTTGACCTGACAAAAGATATACCTGATTTTAATTTGTTTGATAGCGACAGAACGATTTATACACGCAGTCGCATGTTGCCGCCTGCAAAGATCAGCGGCACGACCCTGGAAAAAACATTGGTTGCTGAAGGCTCTATCATTCTTGCCAGCCGTGTTGAACATTGCGTGATAGGTATTCGTTCCCGTGTGGGCCATGGAACGACACTGGTTAGCACGTATATGATGGGAAGCGATTATTATGAAACCATCCAGGAAATAAACAACGCAAAGGAGAGAAGCATTCCTTTGCTTGGCATTGGTAATCGATGTTATATTAAAAATGCCATTATAGATAAGAATGTTCGCATAGGTGATGATGTTCGGATCAATGGCGGTGCACAACTTGAAAACAAAGATCATTCTCTTTATACCGTGAAGGATGGAATCGTGGTAGTAAAGAAGGGGGCCATTATTCCAAACGGGTTTGTGATCAGTTAAGTATCCTCTCTTAATTCTACCTTATTACCTTAGTAGCATAACAGATCATTTATTAGATGACGTTATTAGCTTATTAATGTTTTAAAATAAACTAATAAGGTTTTTCATTTCTTAGGTTCATCTTTCTACTAAGGTGATAAGGTTTGTCTTCCTTCGAATGGAACAGAGAACCAATAGAATTTATTTTGATTTTATCATCAAAATGTGTGTCGAATACATAATCTTCCTATCTTCCCTTCATTCTTCACCTAATGATTGCTTGCTATGGCCGGCTCCACTTTTTCTTTTGAGAAAAGATCCAGTTTAAAACCCAACCGCACTTTTCTGCAGATCATAAACATGAGTATTGGATTTCTTGGAATTCAATTCGCTTTTGGTTTGCAGAATGCAAATGTTAGCAGGATATTTCAATCCCTGGGTGCTAAAATTGATGAGATACCCATCTTATGGATTGCAGCTCCCCTTACCGGTCTTCTTGTTCAGCCCATCATCGGCCATATGAGCGATAAGACATGGCTGGGAAAATTTGGCAGACGCAGACCTTATTTTATGATAGGTGCCCTGCTCGCAGCACTGGCCTTGTTCATATTTCCAAATGTATGGGTCTTGTGGATGGCGGCTTTGCTTTTATGGGTGCTTGATGCATCAATAAATATTTCGATGGAGCCATTCAGAGCTTTTGTGGGAGATATGCTTCCGGATAAACAACTAACGACAGGTTTTGCTGCCCAGAGTTTTTTTATTGGAGTGGGAGCCGTTATTTCATCCATACTCCCTTATGTTTTAGAAAAGTTCGATGTGAATAATGAGGCGGTTACCGGAATTCCTGATACAGTAAGAATATCTTTTTATATCGGCGCCGTTGTTTTTATTGGGGCAATTGCTTATACGGTGTTTACAACAAAAGAATATTCGCCGCAACAAATGAAGGAATTTGGTGAATATAGCGACGCGGATGTTCATACAAAGAATATTAAAACTCCTGCATCTGTATTTTTAAAAAGGGGAATGATCTGGTTCTTAATTGGAGCGGTATTATCCGCACTTTTATATTTACACAACCTGAATGCATTAAACAAACTAGAGAAAGAATTGTACGTACTCACAGGAGGCATTGCTGCGTATGGCTTATTTCAACTGCTGGCAGGAACATTTCATAAAAATGGAAATGATAATGGCCTTGTTGAAGTGCTGGATGACCTTGGCCATTTACCGGATACCATGAAAAAACTTGCGATCGTACAATTTTTTTCCTGGTTTGCATTGTTCTCGATGTGGATCTATTCTACACCTGCACTGGCACAACACATTTATAATACGGTCGACACTTCTTCTGTCGAGTATAATAAAATTGGAAACTGGGTAGGCGTTCTGTTTGCATGTTATAATGGATTTGCTGCCTTATTTGCTTTTTTACTCCCGGTACTTGCAATGAAATTTTCACGGCCCATTACACATTTGATTGCATTAATTTTTGGAGGCCTGGGCCTGATCTCTTTTTATCTTTTTAAGAATGAAAACTTATTGATATTAAGCATGGCGGGAATTGGATTTGCGTGGTCAAGTATTTTGGCGATGCCCTATTCAATGCTTACCAAATCGTTACCTGCTCATAAAATGGGAGTATATATGGGCATCTTCAATTTCTTTATTGTAATACCGCAAATACTGGCTGCTACCTTATTGGGAATATTTACAAAGCATTTATTCGGTAACCAGGCGATCTATTCAATTGTACTCGGCGGATGTTCTATGATCCTGGCTGCTTTTCTTTCATTACGTATAAAGGATAAATAGACTGTATGAAAAAAATAATTTTTCTTTTTATCTGTTCCTTCATCATTGAAGAATCATTTTCTCAAGCTACAGCTGAGGTATATCCATCCAATTGGTGGGTGGGAATGAAAATGAATAAAATTCAGCTGATGGTGTATGCGAAAAAAGCGGCTGAAATGATCCCCTCAGTGCAACCACCTGCGGGAGGAACGAGGTTGGCGGATGGAATTATTCTAAAAAAGATTCATCATGTAGAAAATCCTAATTACGTTTTTTTGGATATTGAAATAGGTCCAAATGCAAGGCCGGGCATTCGAAAATTTCAATTTGTCGCACCGGGTTTTCATACGACAATTGATTTTGAACTCAAAGCCCGCCGCATGGGAAGAGGAACATCATTTGCCCAGGGTGTTACTTCAAAAGATCTTGTTTACCTGTTGATGCCTGACCGTTTTAGCAATGGCGATCCTTCAAATGATCGCATCGCCGGAATGAGAGACCAAAGCCTCAATCGTGATTCTATTTATCATCGCCATGGCGGCGACCTGCAGGGAGTGATCAATCATCTTGATTATTTAAAAGACTTAGGAGTAACCTCCGTATGGATGACTCCGGTGATCGAAAATGATATGCCCAACAGGACAGAACATGGTTATGCATTTACTAATCATTACAGGATCGAGCCCCGTTTTGGCGGCGCAGAAGCCTATAAAAAACTAAGTGATGAATTGCATAAACGGGGAATGAAGCTTATCCAGGATGCGGTGTATAATCATGTCGGTATTTATCATTTTACAGTGCAGGATCCGCCGATGAAAGACTGGCTTCATCAATGGCCGTCATTTACGCAAACAACTTATAAGGACCAGACTGTTTTTGATCCTTATGCGGCGCCATCAGAAACAAAAGTTTTGCAGGATGGCTGGTTTACCAGCCAAATGCCGGATATGAATCACAACAATCCGTACGTAGCTAATTATTTAATACAACATGCGATCTGGTCAGTGGAGGAGTTTGGTGTGGATGGGTGGAGAATTGACACTTATGTTTACAATGATCTTAAATTCATGAACCGTTGTAACAAAGCCCTGATGGACGAATATCCTAAGCTTACATTATTTGGTGAGACATGGGTTCATGGAGTTTTGAATCAAAGCTATCTGTGTGAAAATAATTTTGCGATTCCATTTAAAAGTAACCTGCCGGGAACTACCGATTTCCAGCTTTTATTTTATGGAATTCAGGCGGCGTTAAATGAATCGTTCGGTTGGACGGATGGCGTTAATAAACTTTATACAACAACGGCCCAGGATTTTGCTTATAAAGATCCGATGCGTCAAGTAATTTTTTTAGGCAATCATGATCTTGCCCGGTTTTATTCTGTAGTAGGAGAGGATACCACAAAATATAAAATGGCGTTGGCATGGTTAATGACGTTTCGCGGCGTTCCTCAACTGTATTATGGTGATGAGATTTTGATGACTGGATTTACAAACCCCGATGGAAATGTCAGGTTGGATTTTAAAGGTGGATGGTCAGAGGACAGGGAAAACAAATTTACCCGGGAAGGAAGAACTCAAAAGGAGGATAATATTTTTCAATACTTAAAAACGTTTGCCAATTTCAGAAAGAAATCTTCCGCTATTACAACGGGGAAATTAATGCAATACCTTCCGGTCAATGGCGTGTATGTATATTTCCGTTATGATTCAAAGCAAACTATAATGTGTGTAATGAATACAAATGAAGGGCCCGCAACAATCGATCTTTCACGATTTAAAGAAAGAATGGGTGGATTCACCAAAGCTTATGATATAGCAACGGGTGTTACCTTTAATCTTGAACCGAAGCTCACCTTAGGTGGGAGATATTTATTGGCAATGGAATTGTCCAAATGATTCCTTGCAAAGAAGAAATGATCAGAGGAAGATATTCCAGACCGATTGTTTACCCCAGGTTCCCCAGTTTTTTGAAACTTTTTCTACCTGTTGTTGTAATTCCATTGCTGGTTTCTTTTTTCCTTTTGTAGGCGGAGCAATGATATTTGTATTAACCCCGGTTACCTGCAATTTGGTTGCGATCCAGCTGGAAAACATCCTGGGGATGGTAACGCCAAGTATCATTCCAGGCAAACCATGGATGCCCATAGGACCCCCGCTCACGGTAATTTCATCTGTATAAAATGCAAATACATAAACGCTGTCGAAAATTTTTGTCTGTGCTTTTCTGCAAACAAAGCCAGCTATTTCACGGGTTTCGTTTGGCACAAGTTTCCAGTCCATTTTCATTAAAGAATCTGCGAGCAGGTAAGTCTGATCAAATACAAACTTTTGATTTGTCCTCGTATTCGCATTAAAATCATTGTACCAAATATTCTCTTCGGCATTATTCGTACCCCAGGGCATTTTATCCTTTTCGTTCAGCCGGTCAAATTTGTAAACCGTCTTATTATCATTAAATGTCAGTTTATAATACGTAGTTGAAAAATTCGGCATTCTATCCTTAAACATTTCTGCAAAGAATCCATCGCCGAACATGCGGTGATTATTTACTCTTACTTCGTATTCGATGGTTCCTGTATTGATAAATTGTTGTGCCTGCGTTGCAGCAGCCGCAAAGATCAAAAAAGAAACAAATATTTTTTTCATCTTAATTGGTTTAATAGATCAGAACATTTTTGCCGGTTTTCCATTCTTGGAAATATTCCATGTAGCTGTCAATAGCCAGAATCTTGTAAGTGTCGTGTAATATGTTTCTGTAAAACTATAGCTGCTGAAATTCCTGTTATATCCACGGTTTTGTTTCAGGATATCATTTACCTGCAGTTTCAATTCAAACTGGTTCTCTTTAAAGAATCTTTTGGTGACAGATCCGTTCCATATCGTATAACTGTTGTTTTGTGGAAATCGCGGATCTTTCTGACGCAACTGGACAGAGAAGTCGGAACCGATATCGATCTTCTTGGCTATTGTTTTTGAACCACCGGCAGACAAACCGATTGACCAATAATCAGCACTTGCATTTGTGTTTACCGAAGATTTTGTATCGTTCCAGCTTAAATTAGAAGACAGGTACAAATTATATTGTTCGGGTTTGTATGTATTGGCGTAAATCTGTAAACCGTATGATTTTGTCCGGTTAAGACTTTTAAAGCCATTAATGAACTCAACGGTACGATTCAGATTGAAAGTAGGACCCAGCCCGATCCTTGCAGCAAGGAATTTTATTCTAAAACCATAATTGGTATAAAGGCTGATATAATAGTTACCGTCGGCATTCACCGTTTGATAAGTCCTTTTACCATTGCTGTCGATTGTGCTGGATTGAACAAAGGCATTGTCGGTAAATGAAAAACTCAGGTTCGTGAACAGGTTTTTTTCTTTTAACACATTATAAGAATTATACCCGCCACTGATGTTGTGCCTGAATGACTGCCTCAAATTCGGGTTCCCGATGTAAACGTTTAGGGGATCGGTATTCACACGGGTCGGTTGCAATTGTTCCAATGTCGGCGCATTGGTAGATCCATTATAACCAATACGCAAACTTTCACTGGTCTTAAACTTGTACGTATAGTTTGCCCGCGGAATAAAATTCACAAAATTGTAGTTTGTAATAAGGCCGTCGGTCAGGTCTTTCTTTTCAAATTGGTTAAAATCAACGGCACTACCGAAAGTGATATTGTGTTTTTTCTTATTGATCCGGAAATTTATTCCAGGCGTGTTTTGCGTTCTGTTAAATACAAAGAAATTACTAAGCGAGTCAACCATCTCTTCGTATTTCCCATTGATGCTTTTGATATTGGTCAGCCGCTCGCTTTTATTATTGGTGTACGTAAATCCATATGTGAGCTCCATATAAAAATCTTTCATGAGCGGTTCCGTATAAGAAATTCTCGAGTTTATGGTATTGTTGATATTATCGTTAATGTTTTGCTGATCGGTTGTGTCCCGGTGATCAAGCACGCCGTCAGTATAGTAATTATTCAATGAATATAAAAGACCATTAGATTTCGACCGGCTCCAGTTGAAATCGGTGCTGATAGAAAGTGTCCTTGATAATTTCTTAAACTTATGTCTCCAAAGCAAGTTAGAAGTGACATTGTTTTTATCGGAGTTGGTGATGCTTCTTCTTGTGCTGTTATTTATAAATTCTTCGTTCTCATCCAGCATTTCGGAAGAATAATTTATTCGTGAAAGGTTTGAGTTGTTATTGAACCTTGATGTCCACTTCAGGGAATTGTTTGAATCAAGGTTGAACTCAATGGTCATATTAGCAGCATGTTTATTGGTCGAGGTGTAATTCTCAGAGCGGCTGTTACTACTCCAGGGGCTTTGGTTAGGTAAAAATGTTTCTGAAAATGTCGTCGTGACGCCGGGTGAAATAACTTTCGAATATTTATAACCACTGTTAAAACTATGTTTACCGTTATGGAACTTATCACTGAAATGGGCACCGGCGTTCCAGTTTCTTGGAATTCCGTTTCTACCGCCAGAGTAGTTATCGTCACCGCTTGAAATACTGATAAACATTCCTCCATCGTCATTCATACCGGTAACCATATTATCGGGGCCACCACCATAATTCTGCGCATCCTGCCAGTCAAGATTTGTCTGGCCTGTGTTACTCATGATACCATAACCTGCCAGCTTTCTTTTATTCCTAAAGAAATTTGCCATGGCCGAATTATCATACTTATCCTTTAGCCCGCCACCCAATTCAAATTTGCCAAAATAACCGGCAAGCTTTTTCATTTTAAGATTGATCGTTTTATCTCTTACGCCATCATCAATACCTGTAAATGCTGCCTGGTCGCTTTTTTTATCAAACACCTGTACTTCCTGTACTGCATCTGCACGAAGGTTTTTAGTTGCAATACCAGGATCGCTACCGAAGAATTCTTCGCCATCTACAAGAACCTTGGTCACTCTTTCACCCATGGCAGTTATCTGTCCACTCTTATCAACCGTGATGCCGGGTAGTCTTCGTAATAACTCTTCTACGTTGGCACCAGGTCTTACTTTAAAACTATCGGCGGTATACACAAGCGTATCGCCCTTGATCTTTATCGGTGACCCGCTTTTTACAATTACTTCTGCAAGCAATTTACTTTTTGGAGTAAGATGAACATTGCCGAGATCGAGAGGGGTATTATCTTTTATTTCAACGTTGTCAAAATAATCACCCATATACGGATGCGTGATCAGCAGGATATAACTGCCCGGTCTCAGGCCATCAATTTTAAAATTGCCGCCTTTATCAGCACGCGTAAATTTTACAAGTATTGAATCTTTTTTAGTTAAAACCGAAATAACAGTGTTGGCAAGTGCCCGGTTTTCCGAGGTGTCTTTTAAAGTTCCTCTTAAGGTTTGAGTTTGGGAAAATGATGCAGTAACTATGAAACATAACGAAAGACAAAACAGCAGTTTTCTCGTGGACATAGACAGAGGTTTAGGTTAATTGTTTGAGCAGTTTTATAGAGTACGAAGAATTTCTGAGACGCTAAGTTGTACAATATCTTTGAATTCCGACTATCCTGACTACTAATTTTACGTTAAAGGGTTGTATATTCCATAAGCGGAAAACCGAAACAAAAATTGTATGACGCAAAAGTATAAGAAATCCACAGATGAGGACAAGCTAAATGAGAATGATATAAAGCAGCCGACCAAAAAAAGCAAATACGAGGAGGAGAATTTTGTGGACGCTTCCAAACCTGTTTGGAACTATTCCATACTTAGCGATGAGGATATAACTAATTATCAGAACGGAACACATTACACTTTATATAAAAAGTTCGGGTCGCACTCAATACAGGTGAATGGAACCTGGGGTATGTATTTCTGTGTATGGGCGCCAAATGCAAAATCCGTTTCTGTAAAAGGTAATTTCAATGATTGGACCAATCATACTCATGAGCTAAACCCGCGTTGGGATAAAAGCGGGATATGGGAAGGATTCATCCCTAACTTTAATTTAGGCGAAGTTTACAAATATCATATTGTAGGATATAAAAACAGGGCATTGGACAAAGGTGATCCGTTTGCCAACTTTTGGGAAAAACGACCAAAGACGGCATCCATCACCTGGGATATGTATTATGAATGGCAGGATAAGGAATGGATGAAGAAAAGAAAAAAACATAATGCACTTGATGCTCCATGGAGTGTATATGAAGTGCATTTGGCAAGCTGGCAAAGACCTGATAAAAATGATGAAGAATCTTATAATACGTACGACCAGATCACGGAAAGGTTGGTTCCCTATGTGAAAGAATTGGGTTTTACCCATGTTGAATTGATGCCTGTAATGGAACATCCGTTTGATGGCAGTTGGGGTTATCAATGTACGGGATATTTTGCGGCTACCTCACGCTTTGGTGATCCACAGGGATTGATGCGAATGATCGATGCATTTCATAATGAAGATATCGGTGTAATTCTTGACTGGGTGCCATCGCATTTTCCTTATGATGCACATGGCTTGTTCATGTTTGATGGTACGCATACATATGAATATGCTGATATGCGTAAAGGATTTCACCCAGACTGGAACAGTTATATTTTTAATTATAAAAGGGGAGAGGTCAAATCATTTTTAATAAGCAGTGCGAGATATTGGTTTGATATGTTTCATATTGATGGCATCCGGGTTGATGCCGTTTCATCGATGCTCAAGCTAAATTATTCCCGCAAGCATGGACAATGGGAGCCAAATGAATATGGTGGTGATGGCAACCTTGAAGCCATTGCCTTCATAAAAGATCTAAATGAAACCATCTTCAGGGATTTTCCTGATGTTCAAACGATAGCTGAAGAAGCTACAGATTGGCCCGGTGTTTCAAAGCCAACCTTTAGTGGTGGCCTGGGCTTCGGAATGAAATGGATGATGGGATGGATGCATGATACGTTGGATTATTTCAAGATCGACCCAATTCATCGCCAGCATCACCAGGATAAGTTTGCTTTTAGCATGATGTACTTCTATGATGAGAATTTCATGTTGCCACTTAGCCATGATGAAATAGTGCATGGCAAGAGCCCGATGCTTTACAAAATGCCGGGAGATGAATGGCAGAAGTTTGCTAACCTTCGTTTGCTTTACTCATACATGTGGACGCATCCTGGTGGAAAACTTTTGTTCATGGGTGATGAGTTTGGACAAACAAGTGAATGGAATTATCAATCAGAATTGGATTGGTTTTTGCTGAAATTCGACGGTCATCGGTTATTGAAGGATTGTATAGCCGATTTGAATCGATTATTGGTTGCAGAACCGGCACTTTGCCAAAATCAGTTTACTATTTACGGGTTTGAATGGGTCGATCTGAATCACAGAGCGGAATCAGTTATAAGCTATAAACGGAAAGGAAAAAAGAAAACAGACGATTTACTGATCGTTCTCAATCTGACACCAACGGTGCGGAATGACTGGGATATTTACGTCGAAGGCAAGGCATTTACCAAGGAAATTTTCAATTCCGACTCAACAAAATATTGGGGGACGGGCAACGTTTTTAATCCTGATATAAGATCTGAGTTGGTTGATAAAGATCAAAAACTCTATAAGTTAACACTGAATCTACCGCCGTTAGCTGCAATCGTTCTTAAATGACCTATTTTGATCGTTTGTGGAGCATTTAAAATATTGAGGCTAAAGGCTATGAATTGTCAACTTAAGAAACTATTTTTAGTAGCAAAACCGTTTTTCAGAAATCCAAATTATACCCTATGAAGTACACTCTACTCACCATCTTAACCATTGGAGTTGCTTCGGCAGCTTACTCCCAGGCGGACAGCGCCAATTTATACTTTCAAAAAGCTTTAGCAGAAAAACAAGCCGGTCGCAAACTTGAGATCTGGAAAAATCTTGATAAGGCCTACAAATACAATCCAAACGATAAAGCAATTGTGAGCGAGCTTGCAGACGTTTTGCTTAGCCTGAACAAGTACGCGCAGGCAAGAGAAATGTACCAAAAACTTGAGCAAATGGGTGATCATTCACCTGCCTTATATAAGCAGTTACTGACCCTTTCATTTAACACAAAGCGTTTTGATGATGCGATCATCTATGCCGATAAACTGAAGAAAGCTGATCCAAACGAGAAGGTTGGTTATTATCTCGGTAAGATCTATTACGACAGGGATGATTACGGGGAAGCCATTAAGTATCTACAGGCAGCGGAAAAAGAGGAACCTCAAAATGCTGAAATACCGTACCTGATTGCCCGCAGTTACGCGGATATGATGAATTACAAATTATCTGTCCCATATTTTGAAAAGGCGATCAACATTGCCCCGGATAAGAATAACTGGATCTATGAGCTGGGATTGATCCACTATGCGATGAATTCTGACAAAGAGGCGTTGAAATATATTTTGCTTGCTGGGGAAAAAGGCTATAAGAAAGACAATGATTATATGGAGAATCTTGGCGTGGCTTATATGAATGCCGGTAAGCTTGAGGAAGCCATGGTCATCTTAAAAGAAATTCTTGCAAAGAAGCCAAGTGACCTGAATATCCTTAATATGGTTGCTGAAGGTTATTATTATTCAGGTAAATACCAGGAGGCTATCGATTACTGGGACAAAGTGCTGATGTATGATAAAACAAATGCGCAGTCGCTTTATATGATCGGAATGAGCTACCAGAAAAAAGGGGAGAAGGAGAAGGGTGTAGCACTTTGTGATAAAGCAATAGAGATGGACCCAAGCCTTTCCGTTTACAAGCAGAAGAAGTCTTTGCCAGGAATGTAACAATTAATTAATATTCGAAAACCGGCAAGTGTCAGTGATGCTTGCCGGTTTTTTGTTGCCTAATATTTAACTTCATCGTACAAAGAAAAAGACATGAGCGCAATCCAAACCAAAACCGCGATGAGCAAAAAGGAACTGTGGGAAAGAATAAAAGAATATAAATTCAATGACCTCGTTCCAAAGTCAACGCTTGCTGATATTATTGAATTACTGGGAGGAAAGAATGCACCGGTAAGAGCCTTTGCAAATAAGATCATGAAGAAACACAGGCTGCCGCGCGCATTTACTTTCAGGGCTATTGAAGAGTATAAGAAATTCGTTTATCTCGGCGTTATCAGTGATTTTATTGTAACACCTTCGAAGTATATCGATCTGATATGGCATGAGCACCTTCTATTCAGTAAAGCTTACCGTGAGTTTTGTAATGATGTCATCAATTATCAATTCGATCACCAGCCTGAATTGATTGCAACGGATGGTCAAACAGAATTATTTACCCAACAATACCTCGAAACATTGGATCTGTACAGGAAAGAATTTGGAATGGAGCCACCCGAAAATATCTGGGGCACTCCAAAGTTTGATAACGAAAGGATCGATGCACCAATAAAAAAGTCTAAAAAGAAAAGTGATAATAGCAGCGGTGTTTCGGGTGATTAT
>Ga0075421_100007749_pt1 | contig 13157 bp, 5 predicted proteins | sample SoiMetdeltSBSDD5_FD_75292 | JGI IMG/M metagenome (GOLD analysis project Ga0075421, IMG submission 75292) | Bulk soil microbial communities from a Populus tree surrounding site in Tennessee, USA - Soil MetaG P. deltoides SBSDD5 | ecosystem: Environmental > Terrestrial > Soil > Tree plantation... | reverse complement strand
CCGGCCGGCCCAGAAATGCTGGTCGTAGGTGAACGGGCAGGCAACGGACGGCACTCCCGCACGCATCGCCTGTGCCGTTGTGCCTGCCCCGCCGTGGTGCACCGTCGCCGCCATACGGGGAAACAACCACGTGTGGGGGACCTCGTCGACACAGTACATGTCGTCATCGAGCAGCCCGGGCGGCCCGCCCGTGATGCCTTGTAGAACACCGCGTACCTTTGCCCGACGCAACGACTCCACGATGGCACTGGCGCGTGTGGGATCCGCATCCACGACGCTGCCGAAACCCACATACACCGGTGCCGGACCAGCGCCAAGGAAGTCGACGAGCTCCGTTGGCGGCGTCGGCTGCGGCAAAGGGTCTAGGAACCAGTACCCGGTGATGTGGACCGTGGACGGCCAGTCGGCGGGCCGTGGCACCACCGATTCGCTGAAGCCGTAGACCACCGGCACACCTCGCCGTCGAAGAACGGCGGACGGCCCTCGAAGCGGGAGCCGCCGAAGCTTCATCTCGGCGACCCGGTAGCGGTTGATGGGTCGGCGGAACATCTGCCACTGGATCTGCTCGGAGATCACATAGCTCATCCGGTTCAACAGCGGGCCAGACCTTCGGCCCCACGGCGCCATCGGCTCGGCGAACTCGCGAGTAGGCGTGAGCGGCACGAGTGCAGCGCGCACGGTGGGCACACGTCGACTCTCGGCGGCGAACCAGCCAGCAAGTCCCAGCGGAGAATGCACGACGAGATCGGCTTCGGAACAAGCGGCCACCTGTGCATCTCCGATCTGGACAACAAGGTCTTCCACCAGCCGACGGATCTGTCCGAGAAGTCGGATGGCGTTGCGGCCGGCGGCTAGCCTCGCCTGCCCGGACGGGGTGTGCAGAACCTCCATCACGTCATGACCGAGCGAGGCATGAGTCAGGTGCGCCGACATGACCAGATCCCGATACTGGTCGAACGCGGCCACCGTCACCTGATGTCCCCGTTGGGCGAGACCCATGCCGAGTGCGACGAACGGCTGCACGTCGCCGCGGGATCCAACCGCCAGAAGCGTGATGCGCATGCTCAACCCCACATCGTTCAGATCGCGATCGCGGACAGCGGCGCCGCGCTGGCGAGGAGCGCGGCGAGCTGGCTGCGCCCGCTGACTCCGAGTTTGTGGTAGGCGCGCCCGAGGTAGTTATCGACCGTGCGGACGGACAGACTGAGCCGCTCTGCGATGTCCGGCGAGGACTGCCCGTCCGCGGCGAGCCTAACGACCTGCAGTTCGCGAGGAGTAAGGAGCTCGTACAGCCCGCTCAATCCCAGCAGTGGAGTCTGCACCCGGCCACACTCACCGACCAGCACCATCATCTGCGCCAACGATGTCTGCGCACGGGCGCGGATGCCAGCTCGGGCGTATAGGCGATGTGCGACCGCTGCCGCCTCCGCCGCGTAGAGCAGGTGGCCGAAGTCCGCCAGCACCTTAGCCGCCGACTGCAACTCGTCTGCGTCACCGGCGTCGAGCGCGCAGGCGGTGGCTGCGAGCACTGGAACAACCGTGTCGCCAAGCCCGCAGGCAAGCGTGCAAAGTCGGGGCAGGACCAGGCCGGCTTGGCCCAGGCGTGCCGCGTCGAACAACGCCAGTGCCTCAAGAGTCGGCTGCCCGGTCTGGCTGGCCAGCGTCGCCGCGGTATGCAGGTGCGTTCGCGCGGTCCGGACATCCCCGCGGGCCGCGGCTATCCAACCGCGATCCCGTTCGACCCAGGCGTCGAAGAATGGTCCTGGCGGGTCGGCGGTGTCGAGCTGGTGCCCGTCCGGGTTGCCTATCGGCTCCGCCAGCGCCCGAACGGTGGCCAGCGCAGCGAGGTAAACCTGTCCCATCCGGAACGCCGGCACCTCGACCAGCAGTTCGGCGGCTTCCGCCAGGTCCGCGCCCGCGGCGGCGATCCGGCCTTGGGTTCTCGCAACGACTCCCCGGACCGCCGCCCCCACTCCGACGAGTACCGTCGCGCCCGGGCCCAGTCCGGCCGCCACCTCGACGGCCCAGCGATAGCCGCGGTCGGCCAGCTCCGCGGCGCGACGCAGGTGTCCACCGGCGGTCAGGGCCAGGCAGCCAGCGACGGCAACCTGCATAGGGCCCCAGACGTGGCGGTCGATGTGCCGCTCGGCCAGGGCCAGGCCGCTGTCCAGCAATGACATCACGGTCGCATGCTGGCCTTGCACGCCAGCTGCGGCGAGGACCGCCGCCGTGGCCCAGTTTCTCGCCTCGGGCGTGAGGTCCGCGGTTCGCAGCACCTCCTGGCCGACTCGCATGGCCTCGGCCGGCGCCCCGGCGAAAACCATCAACCAGGTACGCGCCGCCTCGACGTCTGCGTCGAGCGTCGCCGACGGGTGGTCGTCGCCATCGGCGAGGACGGCGTCCGGTCGGTGCGCGGGTGTTGTCCAGAACCGGACCTGGTCGCGGGTGATCAGCCAGCGGCGCTGCTCCTCCGCGGTACGGACGTGGATCTGCCCGTGCGGCAGAGCCCTGGACGCCTCCTCGTATCGGCCGGCGCTGGCCAGGACCTCGGCGAGGGTGAGCTCGCCGGCCCAGCCGGTCTGCGCACGGGCGAGTTCGGCGAGTTCCTTGCCGAGCCCCGGGTCCAGCCGGTTCATTGCCAGGCGCGCCGCAGAAGGGATGAGGTCGGACGGCACGGGCAACCCTGCGCCACGCCGCCACTGCACGGCCAGTAGGTGGTCCTCCTGCCGGCGGAGCGGCGTCCCGCCGAGCGCGTCGACCAACATTCGGAAGATCTCTCGCTGGTGCGACCGCGGCGTTCCGTGGCGGATCACGTCGGCGTACACAGTCCTGGCGAGGCGGACGACGTGGCGCGCACCCGACTGCTCCACGCGGACCAGCTCCGTCCGTTCGGCCGCGACGATCGTGGGGCCATCGACCAGCGAAAGTGCCATCGACACGGTCAGCGGTTGCCCGTACGCGAGCAGCTCGCCGAGGTGCCACGACCCCTGGTCGGTCGGGGCGACGATGTGGTGACGCACCACGTCGTAAAGGCGGCGCGTGACGAAGTCGCCGCCGCTCCACCGCCATCTGTTCCCGAGCTGCCGCAACGCCTGCGTCTCGACAGCGGCGCGCAGCAACTCACGTAGGAGTAGAGGGTTGCCCCCGCTCGCCCGGACCAGACTGCGCAGGCCGACATGATCCAGTTGGTTGCCGAACTCGACGGCGAGAATCTCACCGATGGCGCTGTCGCTCAGTGGTTGAAGGTCGATGCGCGCGACAAGGTCGTCTCGCCACAGCGCGGCTACCGCATCAGGTGACGGGGCCCGTGCGGGCGACGTGAGCAATGCGAAGACGTGCTGCTGCGCCACCAGGTGGAACAGCAGCGCCGCCGACTCGTCGTCGAGCAGGTGCGCGTCGTCCACGACCAGGACCGGTCGGGTTGCGGCCGTGCTCTGAAACCTGGCGAGCAGAGCCCGGAACGCGTCAAGGGACGTGCTGACAGCCTCGCCCGCGGGCAGCAGGTGGGCCATTGCGCCGAGCGGGATCGACGCGGCCGAGCGTGTCGCGGTCACGTGGGCCGTCCCGGCCGGGCTCGCGATGGCGCGCGCCGCCTCCCGCACGAGCCGGGTCTTACCGACCCCGACATCGCCGGTGACCAACGCACCGGCCGCAACGCGCTCGTTCGACCCACCGTAGGTGGCGAGGAGCCGGCCCAGCTCGCGTGCTCGACCGATGAGCGGCCAGGGTCCGTCCGGCATCGGCCAAGATTGCATCGATCACCACCAACCTCGCATCTCTCCAGACATTCGATACAGGATGACCGATCGCTCGGCGAGCAGCCGATATCTACCCGACCGCCTGACGAGGGCATCGTCCATTCGGACGAACGTCCTCGGCGGGCCGGTCACCCACTGCCAGTGTGTTGATCGGCTAGCCTCGATGACGGCGAATGCCGGGCGTTAGACGGGAGATCGGTGGCGTGGCTATCGGCTGGTTCGACCGCGACGTGCGTGGCCGCACAGTCGCGATGTCCGTCGCAGCGCTGGTAGCCGTGTTCCTTCCAGTCCAATCCACGGCCTCCCGATTCCGTGCGATGACCGGTGAGGGACTCCTCGATCTCGGTGGCGGCGACACACCCGCCGAGCATCTGTTCGGCTACTCACCCGATCATGCGTACAACCTGCTGGTGGCGTACGGCCCGAACGGCCGGCGGTCTCACGTCCGGTTCACCCTCCTCTGCGATGTGCCGTTTCCTATGGCGCTGTACATCTGCGGGTCATTGATGATCCGCCACGCCTGGCAGCGCCCCGATGTACGTCGGCGATTGGCCATCGTGCCACTCGCCTATCTGGTCGCTGACTATGCGGAGAACGCCGGCATCCTCACGATGCTCGTGTCCTACCCCAAGCGCCGCGATGCTGTGGCCCGCCTGACCGCGACCGCGAACGTTGCCAAGAACGCCCTCGTCACGTCGCTTGTTCTGGCTATCGCGAGCGGCTACCTTGACCGGCTGAATCCTCGCCGCCGACGACGGTACTCATAAGGCGACACCTATAAGGCGTCGCTGCGGTGGCCGGAGTCGATGGTGGCCGGTGATCCCGCCCGGGCGGCGGGGCCCAGCTCGTGATCGGCCCGCATCGCCTGCTGCGTCCACCAGGTCAGCCCGAGCGCGGGCGCGACGAGCAGCGCGGCCCACGTCAACCCGACGCCGAGCTCGAGGACGGCACCGGCGAAGACCAACCGTTCCAGGACCAGCACCGCGTGCGCCCGCAGCGCGAGCCGCACCGGAACCTGATCCTGGTGCGAGCGCAGCAGCGCCATGGCGGCGGCACCGAGCACCGCGGCCGCCGCCAGCGCTGTCAGATACCAGCCCAGCCGTCCGCCGCGGGCCAGCACCACGCCGCCGCCCGTCGCCGCGGTGAGTGCCAGGCCGTAGAGCAGCAACGTGGTGCGCACCGCGGGCCGGACTCCGTGGCGTACCGGCAGTGTCCGGTACCCGCCGGCTCGGTCGCCGGCCACGTCGCGCAGCGTGCCGACGAGGTTGGACATCGCGTCGTGCATCCAGAACGCGACGGCGAACACCAACAGCGCCCGGCCAGCGGGGTTGCCCGGCGCCGGCGGGCCGGCGGATAGCGCCCCGTAGAGTAGCGCGAGCGCGCCGAGCCCGCCGCGAACCAGGTTGCCCGCGAAGCCACGGGCCTTCAGCCACCGGCCGTACCCGATGATGCCGGCGCCGGCGAGCACCGCGACCGCGGTGGTTCCCCAGCCGCCCGACACCGACAGCGCGCCGAGCACGGCCAGGCAGGCGCAGCCGCAGCCAAGCGCGGTGCCGGCGGGCAACCGGCCGGACGGGATCGGCCGGTGCGGCTTGCTGATCGCATCCAGCCCACGGTCGAAGTAGTCGCCGAGGTAGTGCCCACCGATCCAGCCGACGGTCGGCGCGGCCCAGGCGACGGCGAACCGCGACAGGTCGTGTGGGCCGCCCGCCAACCCCGCGCCGGCCAGCCCGACGAGTCCGACATACCAGAGCGTGTACGGCCGCCAGGTCTGTATGTGAGCCAGCAGCGCGCCGCCGGAGTCCGCCGCCATCTCAGGGCTCCCGTGCCGTCGCCCATCGCGCGATGACGGCGAGCACGGCGACGCCGGGCGACGGCACCAGGCTCGCCAGCTCGTGACGCGCGCGCTCACCGTACGCCGCAGCTTGCCGGAACGCCCCGTCGAGAGCGCCGGTCTCGGCCAGGACCTCGCGGACGCGTTGTAGATCCGTCGCGTCGGAACAGCCGCGGTTCAGCGCGCTGGCCAGGTCTTGTCGCTGCGCATCCGTGCCGGTCTGGTAGGCAAGCATCACCGGCAACGTGGGCCGGCCGTTCGTCAGGTCGCTCGTGGCCGGCTTGCCGGTCGCCCGGCCGGGCAACGAGTACGGCAGCAGGTCGTCGCGGATCTGGAAGGCCATGCCGACGTGCTCCCCGTAGCGGGCCAGCTGCTCCGCGAGCGCCGGGCCGGCACCGCCGAGAACCGCGCCGATGTGACACACCGCGCGAAGCAGCGCTCCGGTCTTGAGTCTGATCATCTCCAGGTACTGAGCCACGCTGGTATCCGGGTCGCCGACCAGCTGAGCCTCCAGCGCCTCACCCCGACACAGGTCCGCCCCGGCCCCGGCGAGCACGTCGGTCGCGGTGACGACCCGGTCTGCCGGCACCCCGGCCCGGCTGCACTCCACAATGGACTCGAACGCGCTGAAGATGAGGTGGTCGCCGGCGAGGATCGCATTCGCGAGACCGTACGCGGCCGGTACCGCCGATCGGCCACGGCGGGTTGCGTCGCCATCGATGATGTCGTCGTGCACCAGGGTCGCCACGTGCAGGTACTCCATGCCGAGGGCGGCTGGCAGGACACGCGCCGGGTCACCCCCGACCGCTTCCGCCGCATGCAGTGTCATGATTGGACGGAGCAGCTTGCCGGCGGGGATTAGGGCGTACCGGATGATCGCTGAGAGGTGGTCGGTCCGCCCCGGCCATCGGCGGTCCAACTCCTGCCGCAGCAGCCGGCCGGACTCACTGCGTGCCAGGTCGTTCATGACGTCGCTGCGGTTGCCGGAGGTGGCAAGCGTCACCGTGTCCGCCCTCCCCTAGTCCTGTTCGTCGCCGCCTTCCCGGGACGCGCCGACCTCAGCCGACGTTGACCTGGTACACCGGGAAGTACCCGTTTCCGGGGATCGAGTTGGCCGCATAGTCTTTAGCCAGTTCAGGCACGGATTCCCACGGGTACACCTGTTCCGCGCTCATGTCCGGGAGAAAGCCGGTTTCCAGCTGGAACTGGACGATCTCCGGGATGTCGGAGACCCGGCAGGCGTGGGTGTGGACATGGATGTGCCGTGCGATGCACTCGATGGCTCGCCATGTCTCAAGCCTCATGCCGTGCTTCCATCCGACCGTGGCGATGACCGCCTGCCGCCCGAGCGCCTTGAGCGTCGTGCGGTAGAGCGGCCCGCCGATGTTGTCGATGAATATCGACACGCCGTAACCGTCGCTGAGTTCGTGGATGTGGCGCAGGAACTCCCGCTGAGCCACCTTGTGACGCTCGCCCGCGGCGGGGTCGTCGCGCGCGGCGCGGGGGTCGGTGTCGAGACCGGGAAACTGCCGCCGGTCAATCGCTTCTATCTCCCACTGTCGTAGCCGCTCGATCCGCTCGGTACTGGATGCGGTCATCGCCACCCGGAAGCCGGCCCGCCTCGCCAGCTCCAGCTGGGCCACCGTCACGCCACCACCCCAGCCGAAGGCCAGCGGGTTCTTGACGTCATTGACGTCCATCTGGCTGCGCCAACAGCCATAGGCGACCTTCCAGCTGTCCCAGGCGGTCCAGTAACGGGTGTACGGGACCCACTGCAAGGTCGAGTAGCGTCCGCCGGCGGGCACCTTGTGCAGTACCCGCTCGGGCAGTTTGAGCTGCTTCGCGAGCAAGCCAACGGTACCGGGCGCGTCGAAGCCGTGAACCAGCTCGATGTAGCCGTAACGGTCCGTCTTTCCGGCAGCGATGAGGAAGCACACGTCGCCGGGGGCGAGCGCGGCGACGGATGTGCCCACCTCGGCGACCCGAACAACACCGGTGCTGCCCAGCACGATGGGGTCCTCGCCACGTTGCCGGCACAAATCCACCGGGCTGCGCTTGAGCGCGTGGGTCAGGGCGGCATCCCACGCTCCGTACAGCGGCTCTACCACGACCTCGTCGGGTGCGGGGTCGTCAAACGTCACGGCCTCCAGGTGAAGCTCGCCAGGTGTGCTGCCCGGGAGCGCGTCGCTCGGTCCGCGATGCAACACCCACGCCTCGGTGGTCCTCATGCTGCTTCCTCCGGTAACGGTTCGGGGTTGGGCGGCGTGGCCGACGAGCCGAGGACGTCGCGCAGCCAACGTTCGACCGCTTTCGCTGTCTCGACCGCATGCGCGCCGTCCATCATCGTGAAGTGGTCGCCCGGAACGTCCACGGCGGTGTGGTCCAGCTGCCAGGTTGCTTTCCATGCGCCGTCGGTATCCGCGCCGCCGAGCGGTTCGCTCGCCCGCACGAGGAGGGTCTTCGCGGCGGTGGCCACCGGTGTGTAGTCCAGGCTGAGATATCGTGCCCGCGCAGTCACCCATGCGTCGTCACCGGTCGCGGCCAGCGCATCCCGCGCCAGCAGCAGCTCATGTGCCCTCGTCCACCAACGCGGCGAGTTCACGCCGGTTCGGGAGGCGAACCAGGTGGTGTCCAGCAGGATCAGCGCCACCGGCAGGACACCCGTGCGCTCGAGCTGGTTCGCGACGATGCTGGCGACGAACCCGCCGGACGAGTGTCCGACGAGCGCGAACGGCTCACCGTCGACGGCGGCACGAACCGCGTCCGCGACGACCTCGGCGACCGCGCGAGCATGTGCGGGAAGCGGTTCGCCGGAGATGAATCCCGGCAGGGTGAGCGTGGACAGCCGCCGGGCGCCCGAGAAGCTCGCGGCGAACCGCGCGTACTCGTACGGGCTCGGTCGCCACGCGAAGGACGGGATGCAGATCAGCCGCGGCTGCGCCGGCCCGGCGCACAGGTCGACACAGCGCACGGCGGTACCGCGGTCGGTCGACGAGGTGAAAGACGGCCGATACCCGGCGAGGTCGGCCAGCAGCCTGGTCACGGCAACGGGCTCGCCGGCGCGGCACGCCTGAAGGAAGAGGTTGCCTAAGCTCTCGGGCGGAGTCGGCGCGGCGGCTCCCACCGCCTCAACGCGCTCGACATCCGACCCGTCGGCACGCAGCCGTTCGACGAGGTAGCCGGCCACCGTTGCGGGGGTGGGATGGTCCAGCGCCACCGCGGTCGGGATGCGCAGACCAACCGCGTTGCTGAGGCGGTTGCGCAGCTCGACAGCACTCAGTGAGTCGATGCCCAGATCCAGGAGGCGGTCGTCGGGGTCGATCGCCTCGCTGGAGTCGTACCCCAGAGCCGCGGCGACGTGCGCGCGAACGAGGTCGACGAGCGCGCGCCGCCGCTCGTCGTCTGGCATGCTCGCCAGACGCCGGGCCGCACCCGGGTCGTCGACGCCGACGCTCGATGCTACGGCGCGCCGCGGTACCGGGCCGGCCAGGGATCGGCACATCGAAGGCATCCAGGTCGAGGACATAGCGCGGAGCCGTTCGAGGTTCCAGCCCACGAGGACGAGCAGCTGCCCGCCGCCCTGCCAAGCGCGATCGAACAGCGCCAGTCCCGTTGCGTCGGACAGCGCGACAATGCCGGCCCGCTCCATCCGCGCCACGGCCGCCGGGTCCGCTTCGCCGCGGCCCGCTGTGGCCTGCCAGGGTCCCCAGACCAGCGACTGGCCCGGCAGGCCGCACGCGGCCCGGTACTCGGCCAACGCGTCGAGGAACGAGTTGGCCGCCGCATAGTTCGCCTGCCCGGGGCTGCCCAGCAGGCCGGCGGCCGAGGAGAAGAGTGCGAAGATCGACAGGTCGCAGTCTCGGGTGAGTTGATGCAGGTGCCAGGCGGCGTCGATCTTCGGCCGGATCACCCTTTCCAGGTGGCGGTCGGTCAGGGCGGTCAGCACGCCGTCGTCGAGGACCGCGGCCGCGTGGATGACCGCGGTCAGTGGATGCGCCGTAGGTATCGCGGCGAGCACGCCAGCCAACGACCGTCGGTCGGCCACGTCGCACGCCACGATGCGCGGCACCGCGCCCAGGTGGCGCAGGTCGGTGTCAAGCTGCTCGGCCCCATCGGCGTCGGGCCCGCCGCGGCTCGCCAGCACCAGGTGCCGGACCCCGTGGGCGGCCAGGTGCCGGGCCAGCAACCCGCCCAGCGTGCCCGTACCCCCGGTTATCAGGACCGTGCCGTCCGGGTCGATCCGCCGCGGCATGGTGAGCACCACCTTGCCGACGTGCCGGGCTTGGCTGACGAACCGCAGTGCCTGCCCGCCTCGACGCACGTCCCAGGTCCGTACCGGAAGCGGGTGCAGTTCGTCCTGGCACAGCAGCTCCACGACCTCGGCCAAGATCTCGCCGAGACGCTCGGGCGTTGGCTCGGACAGGTCGAATGGGCGGTAGTGCACGCCGCGGTGACCGGCGGCGACGGCAGCGGGGTCACGGACGTCGGCCTTGCCCATCTCGAGGAAACGCCCGCCACGGGGAAGCAGCGTTAGGGAGGCGTCGACGAGCTCACCGGCCAGCGAGTTGAGTACCACGTCAACCCCGTGACCATCCGTCAAGGCCGCGAACTGCGTGGCGAACTCCACCGAACGCGAGGATGCGATGTGTGACGGCGCCACGCCCAGTGCGCGCACCGCATCCCACTTGCCGGGGCTAGCCGTCGCGAACACCCGCGCGCCCAGGCGCCGCGCCAGCTGGATCGCGGCCATCCCGACGCCGCCGGCGCCGGCGTGGATCAGCACGGACTCGCCGGGGCGAAGCCCGGCGATGTCTACGAGCGCGTAGTACGCGGTCATGAACGCCATCGGGACTGATGCGGCCGTCTCGAACGACCAGCCTTCGGGTATGCGCACCACCAGCCGGTGATCGGTGACACCGACCGGGCCGAACGCCCCCGGTACCAGCCCGGTGACCCGGTCGCCGACGGTGATCCCGGTGACGGCGTCACCTGTCTCGGTGACCACGCCCGCAGCCTCGCTGCCCATGACCGCGCCCGGCGTAATGCCCATGGCGGATAGGACGTCCCGGAACGTTGCGCCGGTGCTGTCTCGCACCGGTGCCGCGCCCGGTGCGGTCCCATCCCGGTACATGCCAAGACCGATGAGCACGTCCCGGAAGTTGACTCCGGCGGCCCGGATGTCGACGCGGATCTGGCTGTCCAGCAACGGCTTCGACAACCATTCGCACGGGATGAGGCGCAGGCCATCGAGCGTGCCGGCGCCGCCGGTCTCCAACCGCCAGCCGTCAACGCCGGTGGGCGGCGTCAACACCGTGCCAGGCTTCTCGTATCGCAGCCGTGGAACATATGCCACGCCGTCGCGTAGGGCGACCTGGGGTTCGCGGTTCGCCACCGCGGTCGCGACCACCACGGCCAACGCCGGTCCAGCGTCCGCGGGGCGGTCGACGTCGACCAGGAGGAGGCGCTCCGGGTGCTCGGTCTGCGCGGACCGTACCAGCCCCCAGGCCGGCGCGTGGACCAGGTCGAGCACGCCGTGGTCGCGGGTGGTCGCGACCGCTCGTGAGGTCAGGATGACGAGCCGCGACTCGGCTAGAGCCGGCGCGGACAGCCAAGCCTGAATCACCTCCAGCAGCCCGGCCAGTGCCCGCCGGGTCGCCTCGGGGAGGTCGGCATCCGTGTCGGGGTCGGTTGGTGGGCTCACGAGCGAGTGGAGGGTGAGCGGCGGTGCGGACAGACCCGCGGCAACCGCGGCGGTGAGGGTGGCCACGTCGGGTTGGAAGGCGATCGACCTACTCGCCGCCGGCGCCGCCTCCTGAAGATCCAGTGAGGCCGGGCCCAGGACCGTCCACTCCAGATCAGGCGCGGTCGACATCGTCGCCATCGGAACCCAGTCCACTCGCTGCACTATGGTGTCGGCGTTGGCTGGCGGTTGCTGGAGCTCCTCGAGTGGGGCCGGCCGGACCCGCAGCGCCTCGACCGATATGACCGGCCGGCCGGTGGCATCCGTCGCGTCGATCGCGACCGAGTCGGCACCGATCCGGCGCATGCGTACCCGTAGCTGCTGGGCGCCGGCCGCAGCGATGGAGACCCCGCGCCACACGAACGGCAGCGGTGGGCCGGCGAACCCCTCGGTGAGCCCGGCCGTCCATGCCAGCAGACCGGGGTGCAGCGCCGCGTCGAGCAGCGCCGGGTGGATGACGAACTGGTTCGCGTACTCGCCGCCCGCCTCGGGCAGCGCGACCTCGGCGCAGATGTCGTTGCCGTCCCGCCACGCCCGGCGGAGCCCTCGGAAGGTCGGACCGTAAGCGATACCGAGCTCGGCCAGCCGAGGGTAGAGGCCGTCCGTGTCCACGGCGACCGCACCGGGCGGCGGCCAGGCTTGTCCCGTCGGCGCGGCATCGGGCGCCTGGCTTGCCAGCGTGCCATCGGCATGGTCTATCCACGGCTGTTCGACGGGTGCCTGCTGCGGTCTCGAGCTGACACAGAACGTGTACTCGCCAACGCCGGCCGGGGTGAGGGCGACCTGGATCGCCGCCGCACCCTTGTCGGGCAACACCAGCGGGGTATGCACGACCAGCTCGCGCAGTGCGGGACAACCGACCTCGTCGCCGGCGCGGATGGCCAGCTCCACCAACGCCGCACCGGGCAGGACCCGTACACCGGCTACGTTGTGCTCCGCCAGCCAGGGCTGCTCCGCGGGCAGCAGCCGGCCGGTGAGCACGCGCCTTCCGTCGCCGGCCAGCTCGACCGAGGCGCCCAGCAGCGGATGTCCCACGCTCACCTGGCCGAGCCGGATCGCGCCCGGCGTCGCGGTGCGGCTCGCGTCGAGGCGGAACCGCCTCCCTTGAAACGCGTACGTCGGCAGCTCGACGCGTCGCGGTTGCGCGGGAGCGAACGCGGCCTCCCAGTCGACGCGCAGGCCGTTGACATGTGCCTCGGCGAGGCTGGTCAGGAAGCGGTCCAGATCGCCCCGGTCCCGGCTCAACGACGCCATGACGGTCGCGTCGACCGCCGCCGCGCCAATGGTCTCCTGTACTGCGGAGTTGAGGATCGGATGAGGGCTCACCTCGATGAAGGCGCGGTACCCGTCGGCCAGCAGAGCGCGTGTCGCCGTGTCGAACCGTACCGGCTCGCGCATGTTGCGGTACCAGTACCCGGCGCCAAGTTCGGTCGCATCGACCACCTGTCCGGTGACAGATGAGTACAGCGACACCGTGCCGGCCCGTGGTCGCAGCCGCTGCAGTCCACTGAGGACATCGTCGCGAAGCGCATCGACCTGGGCGGTATGTCCGGCGCCGCTCGCGCCACGGATTCTGCGGGCTCGAACGCCAGTCGATCCGCATACGCCCAGGAACTCGTCGAGCGCGGCAAGACGGCCGGCGACCACGCATGATGCGGCGCCGTTGACGACGACCACCTCCAGGTGCCCGGGCCAGCGGCGGATCTCATCGCCCACCCAGGCCGCGGACGACGAGATCGCCGCCATGCCGGCGTCGTTGGTGGAGGCGATGCCCGACATGAGCCGGGCGCGCAGGGCAACGACACGCGCCGCATCCTCCAGCGAC
>Ga0075421_100007748_pt1 | contig 13157 bp, 10 predicted proteins | sample SoiMetdeltSBSDD5_FD_75292 | JGI IMG/M metagenome (GOLD analysis project Ga0075421, IMG submission 75292) | Bulk soil microbial communities from a Populus tree surrounding site in Tennessee, USA - Soil MetaG P. deltoides SBSDD5 | ecosystem: Environmental > Terrestrial > Soil > Tree plantation... | reverse complement strand
GGCCGGGACCACCGTTGTACGCGGCCAGCACCAGATTCCAATCGCCGTCGAAGAGCTTGTTCAGAGTCTTCAGATACTTCGCGGCCGCGACCGTTGCCTTCTCCGGATCGGACCGCTCATCGATGTACCAATCGTGATGCAGGCCGTTTTCGAGCGCGGTCGCCTTCATGAACTGCCACGGACCTTTGGCCTTCGCCCTCGACACGGCGTTTGGTTTGAAACCACTTTCGATGATCGGGATATATGCAAGATCGAGTGGAAGCCCTTCGGCGCGGAAGACCTTCTGAATCATCGGCAGGTACTGCGTGCCGCGGGTCAGGCCATCCTGGATGAAGTCGTGCAACCGGCCCTGAAACAGCTCGACGTACTGGAGCACGCGTGAGTTTTGCGGAATCGGAATGTCGTGCTCCGTCGCGGCGAGGTCTTCTTTCACCGTCTCGGTCGTTTGCGGGGCGGCTTCCGGCTTGGGGACGGTTGCCATGTCGAGCAGCACATCGATCGACGCTGGCTCTTCCTTCTTTTCAACAAACCCGTCGCCCTGCCGCAGCGCCGTCACCTCGTACGCGTTGATCCGATCGACGAGCCGATCGAAATGGTCGCGCAGGCGCGCGTCGGTCCGCGCGCCGTAAGGGGACTCGAGAAGGATGTCGACCGCACGATCGAACTCGGCCCGGGCCTTTTCCAGGTGTCCAACATTCAGCTCCCGCTCCCCAGCCTCGAAATGGGACTGGGAGGTTGCGATGAGGGACGCGATAGGGTCCAGGGGACGAGGAACGGCGACGGGAGGCGCCGATGGCTTGACCTGTACGGGAACGGCGGGTGCCTGAGCCTTAGGCTTGGGGTTCGAACTGCACGCCGCTGCCAGGAGAACTACGACCGTCGCAACAGGCCACCATGTACGCGTCGTCATGCTTGGCTCCCCTCAAGGACTTTCCGGACTTGCGCAATCCCGAATTGCAAGCCGGGGGCCCTGAAGAGGTCGCCCCCAGCGCCACCTGCCGGTGGGTCTGGTCCCTGCCTTCCGCGCCTGGGTGCCCGACAGGCTCTACCGGCTCCGGCCGTTTACGTGTCGACAGTCGACGGATGCCGATGCGACCCACGTTTTTGCGATAACCGGGCAAAAACAGTAAGCCGCGGAGCCCGACAAATTGCTGGGGCAAAAAGAATAACATCCACCTCAGGTCGAGGTCAACCCTAACTCCAACCCGCTCAACAATAACAGCCAAAATTGTGATCAGCGGGGCCAGCTCGCCTGGACGAAGATGCGGTGCGCTTCGGCAAGGTCGCGAGCAGCAGGAGTGATAATCGTGTGATCGCTAATCACAATTTTGCGACCCTGTCGGACCGCTTGGCGCACGTCGTCTTCGCATACGAAGTCCGCCGCTTTTTGCACGGTGGGCGAGGCTGATGACGAATCCTTGGGAGCCACCGGCGCTACGTCGCGGTGATCGCCGGATGGGTTGGTCACGGGATCCGGGACCTCATGGCGAGCAGTGGGCGGCGGCGGCGTGTAGCCCCGGGAGGCGAGGAATTCATCGATTCTCCTCGCAAGGGGCGCGGCAGCAATGCCACCCGGCTCACGCGGCGGTTGCGGTGCTTTCGGCAACGGCACCCCGCTGGCTGGTGCTGGGGCTTCCCGCCTTACGACCGCGGGGCTGATCTCGTACGCCACCCGCTTGATATTCAGGAGATGCCGCGGCGAGATGTTATCGGACGTGATGTTTCCGCCGTATCCGCCGCATCCCAGCGTCATCGACGGGTCGAGTCCCGTTGTAAGGCCGATCGATCCGTGTGTCGTTGGCGTATTCACGACGATTCGGTAGGCTGGCTTCTTCAATCCGAACTGCAGGATCACATCGTCGTTGCGCGAGTGGATCGACATCGTGTGGCCCATGCCGCCATACCTGAGGATCTCCTTGCATCGTTCGCAGCCGTCGCGCCAGTCCTTGACGACGTAGAACGAGAGAACGGGACAGAGCTTTTCGATCGACAACGGGTAATCGCGGCCGACGCCGGCAAGCTCGGCGATCAGCACCCGTGTGGTCGCAGGCACCGAAATACCTGCCTGTTGGGCGATGTAGGTGGCGGGCCGCCCGACGAGCTTTGGATTCGGCAGACGCTGCGGGGTCACGAGCACGCGGCCCACGGCGTCGATCTCTGCGGCCGACAGGAAGTGAGCGCCGTTGGCGACGAACTGCCGCTTCACTTCCTCGACAAGAGGTGCGTCGCAGACGACGGAGTTCTCGGATGAACAGAGGAGACCGTTATCAAAAGTTTTGCCCGTGACGATGTCGCGGACCGCTTTCGGGACATCGGCTGAGGACTCGATGTAAGCAGGTGCGTTCCCAGGACCTACCCCGTAAGCGGGTTTCCCCGCACTGTATGCGGCGCGAACGAGTCCCATTCCGCCGGTTGCCAGGATGACTGCCGTCTCGCGCGCCTTCATCAACTCCTGCGTCCCCTCGAGGGTGACGGTAGTCATCCAATTGATCGAGCCTTCCGGCATGCCGGCCGACCGCGCGGCCTCGTTCATGATCTCCGCGACACGCGTGATGCAGCGTGCCGCAGCAGGGTGGGGGCTGATCACGATCGGACAGCGCGCTTTTATCGAGATCAGGATCTTGTAGATCGCTGTTGACGTCGGGTTCGTCGACGGGACGATAGCAGCGACCACGCCGAATGGTTCAGCGATCTCGATCACCTTCCTGTCGTCGATCCGCCTGATGACGCCGACCGTCTTCATCGGCCGGATGAAGTTGTAAACCTTCTGCGATGAGAATAGGTTCTTCTCGACCTTGTCGGAGACGACGCCGTAGCCGGTCTCCTCCTGGGCCAGCCGGGCAAGTGCCTCGGCGTGCGGGGTCACGGCGGCGGCCATCGCGTCGACAATCTTGTCGATCTGTTCCTGGGAAAACTCGGCGAGAGCCGGAGCCGCTGCTTTTGCGCGCCGTGCGAGCGAGCGGGCTTCGCTGATCGAGCTGAGATCGCGATCGGTCTGGGCCGTGGGCTGAGCCATGCGTGCCAGACGAGAGGGTTACGACGCCTTCGCGTCCTTGAGTTTCGGGAGAATCTTTTCGACTTCCGCGTGCGGTCGAGGAATTACATGCACCGAGATCAACTCGCCGACGCGGCGCGCGGCCGCCGCCCCCGCGTCGGTGGCCGCCTTGACGGCGCCGACGTCGCCGCGCACGAGGACGGTGACATACCCCGCACCGATATACTCCTTGCCAACGAGTACCACGTTGGCAGCCTTGACCATCGCGTCAGCTGCTTCAATAGATCCGATCAGTCCGCGGGTTTCCACCATTCCCAACGCTTCGAGCATCAGTCTCCTCGTGAACGAGTGAACGTAACATATTGCAGTAGCTCGGACAACTAAGTTAGCATTCGCCTTCTGTGAAATTCCGGCGGAACGGCGACCCCTATCAACAATCTGGTTGATGAGGGGGGTCTGCAGGCGCCCCCGTTACTGACCGCTACTGCTTACCGAGAGTTCATGTCCAGACGAGTTGCTGTGCTCACTTCCGCCGCGGCGGCGATCGCCATTGCGGCGTCAATTTCCTGCAGTCGAAACGCGGACAACGAACCGCCGGTTGCGACGCCATCGCTGACGCTCAGTCGCGACAAGGTGGCAATTGGGAGTCCCGTCAAGCTCACCTACAAGTTCGTGGTTGCGCCGGACGCGAAGTTCAACACCGACTACTGGGTCTTCGTACACGTGCTCGATCCGACCGGTGAACTCCTCTGGACCGACGATCATCTGCCGAACCCTTCGACGTCAACGTGGAAACCCGGACAGACTGTCGAGTACACGCGCACCGTCTTCGTGCCGAACTATCCCTATATTGGTGAGGCGCTAGTGCGCCTGGGACTGTACGACCGGGTGTCATCGAACCGACTGGCGCTCAATGCGCAGCAGGTGTCGCGGCGGGAGTACCTCGTTGCAAAATTCCAGCTGCAGCCGCAGTCGGAAAACATTTTCCTCATTTATAAGGATGGCTGGCACCCGGCCGAAGTCGCGACCGACAACGCGGCGTCGGAATGGCAGTGGACGAAGAAGACAGCGACCATCTCCTTCAAGAATCCGAAAAAAGATTCGACGTTTTACCTCGATTTCGACGCGCGGACGGACCTGTTCACTCCGCCGCAGAAGGTCACGCTCAAGATTGGCGACCAGACAATCGCGACGTTCGCGGCGGACAACCGGGAGCGCAAGCTCTTGACGTTCCCGATTACGGCAGCTCAGCTCGGCAACGGCGACATGACGGAGCTGGTGATCGACACCGATCGGACATTCAGTCCTGGAAGCGGAGACGTGCGTGACCTCGGAATCCGCGTCTTCCACGCATTCATAGAACCCAAGTAAGGCGGTCTGAAGACCTCGCCCTTATACGTCCACAAACCCGCGGTCGCGCCCCTGAGTCTAAAGACCGGGCTACAGACCCGCTGCGTTTGCGACCGATACACCTCAAGGGGGCTCTTCGAAAAGCTCGACTGTATTGAATCTAGACAGAGCTTTGATTCGGATGCTAGGATAGATGCTTCGCATGAAACCAACGAGCCTGATTCTTCCAGCTGTGGCGCTTTTGGCCCTGCTGGCTGCGGCGGCGCCCGCCTCGGCGGAGATTGCGTTCCTGAGTTCCGGCCGAACCTTGTCAATCAAGGCTCACCGTATTGACGGTGACAACGTCGTCCTCACCCTTCGCAGCGGCGGCGAGGTGACCTGCGACAAGGATCTGATCACGAAGATCGAAGCCGACGAGGTGCCTTACGTCGATCCCGATGCGCCTAAGCTGGCAGAACCGGTAGGCAACCCACCCTCCGGCGATCAGGACGAGACGTCGCTCGATGCGACACCTTATGCGGAAATCATCGCTGCCGCCTCGGAAACTTACGGCGTGAACCCGATGCTGGTGCGAGCGCTGATTCAGGTCGAGTCGAGGTTTCGGCCGACAGCCCGGTCGCGCAAAGGTGCCATGGGCCTGATGCAGTTGATGCCCTCGACGGCCCGCGAGTACAACGTCCGCAATCCCTTCGAGCCCAAGGCAAACATCGAAGCGGGCATCAAACACCTCAAAACGCTGATCGATCGATTCGGTTCTTCCATCGAGCTCGGACTGGCGGCGTACAACGCGGGACCAGGAGCAGTTGAGAAATTCAACGGCGTTCCGCCGTACCGTGAAACCCGCAACTACGTCAGCCGCATCCTGTCGCTGGCCGGCCTGAAATAACCTGGGCGGGTCCTGGGGTCAGGCCCCGGTCATTGCTCCGGTCAACCCGGTCGTTGGTTTACACACTTTTCAATCGCGCGGCACGAATTTCTTCCAGCCGGTTGTGATCTCCTGCTGTCTAAACTTGGGGACAATCCCGCTCGGGGGTTGGTCCGGGTGATATATAATTTGCGGATAGATCGGCCGATAATGCCCACACAGACAAGATCTTGCGCGGACGCCAGGGTCTTGCGCGAATAACGAGATGGAGTTCCGCTGCAGGCTCGGTACCCCCGGCGGGGAGATCGTCGAGGGGATCTACGTCGCCGAAGACGAAGCGCGCCTCAGGCGCGAGTTCGAAGAGAAGGGCCTGTACGTCCTGGGGATTCAGCGGGCAGGGCGAGCGGCCCTCGGCTCCTTCAAGCTGCCGCGACGCACTCGGATCTCCTCCCGCGAGTTCCTCGTGTTCAACCAGGAACTGGCAACGCTGCTGAAAGCCGGCATGCCCCTGGTGCAGTCGCTCGACATTCTGCGTCAGCGCGTGGCGAACCCGCTCCTCAAGACGGTGCTTGACGACGTGTACGACCGGGTGCGCGCCGGCAATTCGCTGTCGGAAGCGTTTGAGGCGCAGGGCACACTTTTCCCGGGTATCTACACGGCGTCCCTGCTCGCTGGTGAGAAGAGCGGAAGCCTCGAGCAGGTCATTCGACGGTATGTGGCGTACGTGAAGATCATCTCGGCGGTGAAGCGAAAGACGATCTCGGCCCTGGTGTACCCAGCAATCCTCCTTCTCCTTTCGTGCGTCGTCGTCGCGATCATCGTGTTGCGGGTCGTGCCCGAGTTTGGCGCGTTCTACGAGCAGTTTGGGCGGGAACTGCCGTTGTCGACGCGGATCATCGTCTCCTTCTCGAACTTTGCCGTCGCGTATTTCTTCGTCGGTCTGCTGGCGATCGTCGGGGTGGTCGCCGCGGCAATCGCGTGGCTACGTCGATCCGGCAACCGCCGGCGGTTCGACAAGTGGCTCCTTGGTATTCCAGCGGTTGGACCGATCGCACAGAAGTTCGCGACTTCGCAGGCGGCGCGCACGTTAGCGACGCTTCTTGGTGGCGGCATCCCACTGGTCAATGCGATCGATGTCTCGGCGCGATCGATCGGTAATCAATACATGGCGCACGAGCTGACGACGGCGGCGCAACAGGTGCGGGAGGGCAGAGCGCTCGCGTCGGCAATGATGATGAGCGGAGCGTTTCCGGATGTTGCGATCAAGATGGTGGAAGTGGGGGAGTCCACCGGCGCGTTGCAGGAGATGCTCAACAGCCTGTCCGAGTTTTATGACGAAGAAATTGAGACGAGCTTGACGCGATTCATCACCATCGTCGAACCGGCGCTGCTCGTGATCATGGGCATCATCATCGCCGCGCTGCTGCTGTCGCTCTACATGCCGCTCTTCAATCTGTCGTCGATGATTTCATAATCAGCTTGGAGCAGGAATGCGAACGGAGTGGAGCGAGCAGCGGAGTGCGAGCGTAACGAAGTGAGCTAGTCGGGGTGCAGGGGGCCCCGACGATACATAAATGGATACTCAACCGCCACCGACCGACACCGATCTCTATGCGGCCGGTGTCGAACCGACTGACGCCGATCATGCGGCGGAGGTCGCGCAGGCGAAGCGGCTTGCCGAGCGATATCGGCTCGAGTTTGTCGACCTGTCGCAGTTCAGCATCGATCACGAATTGTTCCGCGCGATTCCCGCGGAGCTGATGCTCCGGTACGGATTTGTTCCCTACCGTCGCGATGGGCATTCGCTCGTCATCGTCGTTTCCGATCCTACCGATTTGCCGATGATCGACGAGCTGGCCGTGTTGCTCGCCACGCCGATCAAGGTAACGGTCGGGACGCCTTCGGCGATTCAATCGATTCTGAAGAAAAGTGAGAGCTCACAGCGCGTACTTGAAGACGCGACTGAAAGCTTCACGATGCAGATCCTGCGGGAGGACGACGCCGGTGACGAAGCGCTCACCGTCGAAAAGCTGACCGCGGATGCGAGCCCGGTCATTCGCCTGGTGGACACGACGATCTACAGTGCGATCCAGCGCCGTGCCAGCGACATCCACATCGAAACGCAGGATGATGCGGTGCACGTGAAGTACCGCATCGACGGTGTGCTGCAGCCGGCGATGCGGCCGATTGACAAGCGCTTTCACAGCACGATCATCTCGCGCGTCAAGGTCATGGCGGAACTGGACATTGCCGAGAAGCGGGTGCCGCAGGACGGCCGCTTCAAGCTGCGCATGCCGGGCAAAACGATCGACTTTCGCGTGTCGATCATGCCCAGCGTGCACGGCGAAGATGCCGTCATCCGTATTCTCGACAAAGAATCCATCAGCGAGCAGTTTCACGAGCTTCGGCTCGACATCCTCGGGTTCCCCGACGACGAGCTGCGGCGTTTCCGCAAGTACATCGCCGAACCGTACGGCATGGTCCTCGTTACCGGCCCAACCGGGAGCGGCAAGACGACGACGCTGTATGCAGCGTTGTCGGAAATCAAGTCGATCGAGGACAAGATCATCACGATTGAGGATCCGGTCGAGTATCAGCTGCGAGGAATTACGCAGATCCCGATTAACGAAAAGAAAGGGCTCACCTTTGCGCGTGGGCTGCGGTCGATCCTCCGTCACGATCCCGACAAGATCATGGTCGGCGAGATCCGCGACGCGGAAACCGCGCAGATTGCAATCAACTCCGCACTCACCGGGCACCTTGTGTTCACGACAGTTCACGCCAACAATGTGCTCGACGTGCTGGGACGCTTCCTGAACATGGGCGTCGAGGCATACCAGTTCGTGTCGGCCTTGAACTGCGTACTGGCGCAACGCCTGGTGCGAAACATTTGCATCCACTGCAAGCGGCCGCAGAAGATCACTCGGGCGATGCTGGAGGAGTCGGCGCTGGATCCCTCGCTCGAGCACCGCGGATTGTTCTTCGAGGGCGCCGGCTGTATCGAGTGCGGCGGCACCGGGTATCGTGGGCGGACGGCAATCTGCGAGTTGCTCGACCTGACTGACAACATTCGTGAGTTGATCCTCAACCGCCGGCCGACGTCCGAGATCAGGAAGGCCGCTCGCGATGAAGGCATGCGATTCCTCCGCGAGTCAGCCGTCGAAGTGGTTCTGAAGGGTGTGACAACCCTCCGCGAGATCAACAAGGTGACGTTCGTCGAATGAGTGCTGCATTGCCTCGCTGGCTCTCCAATCGTCCGCCCGCCGCGGCCGTCGAAATCAACCCGCGACGTGTGACGGCGGCGGTCATCGCGGATCAGGGCCGCACCCGTGTCCTCAGCAGCTATGCCGGTGAGCCACTGGCTCCCGGTGTGGTCGAGGCGGCACTGAACGCGCCCAACATCCACGACGCCGCGGCCCTGACGGCGGCCATTCGCAGCGTGCTCGACCGGCTGTCGTCGCGGCCGAAACGGATCGCGCTCGTACTGCCCGACACGATCGGCAAATTGTCTCTGATCCGGTTCGAAAAAATTCCTGCGAAGGTGCAGGACCTGGATCAGCTCATTCGCTGGCAGGTCAGGAAAGCCGCGCCGTTCAAGATTGAGGATGCGCAGGTCTCGTGGGTGCCTGGCATCGTGCCTCCCGAAGGCGGCCGCGAGTACATCGTGACCGTCGCGCGACGTGACATCATCCAGAGCTACGAGCGCGCCTGCGAAGCGGCCGGCGCCTATCCCGGCATTGTCGATCTGGCGACGGTGAACTTGATCAATGCCGTCCTTGGAACCGACACTCGCGCGACGCCCGCGACCGATTGGCTGCTCGTGCACGTGGCCGCCGACTACAGCACGATGGCGGTGATTCGCGAATCGCAAGTCATCTTCTTTCGCACGCGAGCATCGGACAAAGACGACGATCTTGCAGATCTGGTGCATCAGACGGCGATGTATCACGAAGATCGGTTGGGCGGAGGCGGCTTCGCGCGAGTCGTCCTCGCTGGCGCATCGCTTCGCGGACCTGAGGTGGCGGACCTCCTGCGCCGCGAGCTCGAAGGCCGTCTCGGTACGCGCGTCGAGGCACTCGACTTCCGCGGCGCAGTCGCGTTGCGCGATCGGATCGCTGCAGCGCCAGAGCTGCTCGACAGCCTGGCGCCAGCCATCGGGCTCATTCTCCGGGAGCGGGTCGCTTAGATGCTGCGCGCCAACCTTGCGACACGCCCTTTTTACAACGAGCGCGCGATCCACCTGCTGCTCGCGGTCGCGGCGCTGATCGTGTTAGCGATCACCGTACTGAATGTGAGTCGCATCGTGACCTTGTCGCGGCACAGCACGGATTTGTCTTCGCGCACCAACGCCGATCGAAACGAAGCGTCCAAGTTGAGTACCGAGGCGTTGCGTATCCGGAGAACGATCAACAAGGATGAACTCACGCTGGTTGTCAACGCCGCGCAGGAAGCCAATGCGTTGATCGATCAGCGGACGTTTTCGTGGACGGAGTTCTTCAATCAGATCGAGGCGACCATCCCGCCGGACGTGATGCTCACATCGGTTCGACCTTCGTTCAAGGATGGTGTCACACGCGTCACCATGATTGTGCTCGGTCGCCAGATTGCCGATATCGACGAGTTCATCGAGAAGCTCGAGGCCACCGGCTATTTCGAGGAACTCGTTCCGGCGTCCACCGAGACCACTGACGATGGGCTACGGCGGTCGACAATCGAAAGTGTGTACGTAGGAAATGTGGCGGCGACTGAAGGGAAGCCGCAGGAAGCTGCACCCGCGGCTCCGGCCAATCCGACGCCACCGACGACCACCGAGCCGGGCCGCGCCGGTCAGCCACCATCAGGAAATGCGCCGGCGCCCCAAGTGCCGCGAGATCGGGGGCGGCAATGACAGATGCGCGCCGTGTGCTCACCGAGAAGCGCAGACTGATTCTGCCGATTGTGATCGCACTCGTGGTGAACATCGCACTCTTCGCGATCGTGGTGTATCCACTCTCGAAAAAAGTGGCGGGTGGGGAGCAGCAGTCGAAGGCGGCAACGAGCGCGCTCACTGCCGCGAAACGTGACTACGACGCGGCGCGCGCGACGGTAGCAGGAAAAGGACAGGCCGATCAGGAGCTGCAGAAGTTCTACAGCGGCGTGTTGCCGCCAGATTTGAGCGCCGCACGACGAGCGACGTTTCTTCGGATCGAGCAGCTGGCGCAAAAGTCCAATCTGCGACTCGAGCGCGAGACGTCCGATCCGAAACCGCAGCGCGACAGTCAGCTGGTGAAGTTCACGTATCGGGCGTCGCTGTCGGGTGAGTACCGGAACATTCGTCACTTCATCCATGAGCTGGAAACCGCTCCGGAATTTCTCGTCCTCGAAAATGTCGAGCTTACGCAGAGCGAGATTGAAAATCGCGGGTTGAATGTCAGCGTCGACATCGCCACGTACTACCGGACCGGAGCGAATGGAAACTGAAGCGTCAACCCGACCTTCGGGCCGACCGAGACCGTGGCTCCTCGTCGCCTTGGCGATCGTGGTTGCCGTGGCGCTGATATCGTGGCTGCCCGTAGGAAAGCCAGCCGCGCCCGGACCGGCACCGTCTAATCCCCGGGCAACACAGAGGGGCAAGACCGTCGAGAGTGTGCAGCCGGGGGATCTCGAGGTGCACCTGAAGGCGCTGAGCGAGCCGCGTCCGGACGCGCAGTCGAGCGAGCGGAACCCGTTTCGGTTCTACGTGAAGCCGCCGCCACCTCCACCGCCGCAGCCGAAGCCAGTTCAGCCGCCGCCGACGCCGGAGTCGACTGTGCCGTCCCCACCGCCGGCTCCACCGGCAATCCCGTTAAAGTACATCGGGCTGTTGGAGGAAAAAGGTGGTGGAAAGTTGGCGGCATTCAGTGATTGTCGGAGTACGATGCGCGGTCGCGAGGGGGACATCATTTCAGGTCAGTATCGACTCGTGAAGATTGGCGTCGAGTCGGTGGTCATGGAATATGTCGACGGCCGCGGCCGGCAAACGATTCGGCTGTCCGGTCAGGAGTGCGTCGGGAAATAGCCCGCCTTCGCACCGTTTGTTCGACGGGTGCTACGGCGAGGCAAGGCCGCGCGGTTAAAGACGCGAGCAAGCGCAGCGAAGCGAGCCACGCGAACGGAGCGAGCCGACGAAGCGGCTCGCGAGAGAGCGTGAAGGGGAGTCCGAGGGGCGAAGCCCCTCGGATCTAAAGATGGAGTGGCGGTGTTGGTGAAGCACAAGATTGCAATTGCAATCGTTCTTGCGATGTGCGTCTCGGGATGTGCTGCCGGGCGCGCGTACCGTCAAGGGCAGGAGGCGTCGCGTGTTGGCGACTGGGACGCCGCCGTCACGCACTACACGACGGCAGTCCAGGAGAGCCCGAACAAGGCCGAATACAAAATCGCGCTCGAACGGGCGGTCCAGACTGCATCGCGCGAGCATTTGAGCCGCGCGCACGAGCTGGAACAGGCCGATCAGCTCGACGCCGCGCTTCTCGAGTACAAGCGCGCGCTCGACATTGATCCCTCGAATCGCCTTGCTGCGGCAAAGAGTGTCGAGCTCGAGAAAACTATTCGCGATCGCATTGAGGCGTTGCGTCCAAAGCCGCAAATAGAGATAAAGCGCGAGGAAGCGCGACGAGCGAGTACGCCGCTGCTCAGTCCGACGTCGCCACTGCCGGTCGTCAGCTTCGGGCCGAATGCAAGCGTTCGCGACATCCTGAACTTCATCGGCACCGCGACGGGAATTAACGTCACCTACGACCAGCAATATCAAGACAAGGCCTACACCGTACGGCTTGAAGACGTCACGCTCGAACAGGCGCTGCAGCAGGTCACGGCGGCAAACCAGCTCTTTTACAAGGTTCTGAATCCGAAGACGATCATCATCGTTCCCGATAACGCGCAGAAGCACGCGCAATACGACGACCTCGTCGTCAAGGTCTTCTTCATCTCGCACGCGGACGTCGCCGAAATCTCGCAGATCATCAACACGATCATGCGTGTCCCGACGATGCCGGTGCAGCCGACGGTGCTGCAGAACAAGACGGCGAACACGTTGACGGTGCGCGCGACGGCTCCGGTCATGGAAGTCATCGAACGGATCATCAAGGCCAACGACAAGCCGCGCGCCGAGGTGATCGTCGACGTCCAGATCCTCGAGGTGAATCGCAAGCGAACGAAGGATCTCGGGTTGAATCTCAGCGCCTATGCGTTGGGGCTGACGTTCTCGCCCGAAGTGGCTCCGCCAAACACGCCGAATAGCTTGCCGAGCGCGCCAACACAGCCGCCGCCCTTCAATCTCAACACCATCTCACAGGGAATCAGTACCGCGGACTTCTACCTCAGCGTGCCGACGGCGGTCATCAAGTTCCTCGAGACCGACTCCCGCACGAAAGTGATCGCGAAGCCGCAGCTTCGCGGCGCTGAAGGGACCAAACTGACGCTGAACCTCGGCGATCAGATTCCGGTGCTGTCGACCGTCTTCGGCGCCGCCGTGCCCGGAGGACTGGCGACGACCCCGCAGTCGTCGTTCAACTACAAGGACGTCGGCGTCAATCTCGAAATGACCCCGCGTGTGACCTACGAAGGGGAGATCGTGCTCGATGCCTTCATGCTGGAGAGCAGCGCGCTTGGTCCAAGCATCAGTGTGGCAGGGCAGGACGTGCCGTCGTTCAGTTCGCGCAAGGTCACGACCAAGCTTCGATTGCGCGAAGGGGAGTCGACGTTGCTCGCTGGGTTGCTCCGCGACGAGCAGCGCAAGATCCTGACAGGTTTCCCAGGCATCACCAAGACCCCCATTCTCCGGGCGCTCTTCGGATCCACCAACGACGAAATCAACCAGTCAGACATCGTCATGCTGCTGACGCCGCACATCGTGCGCACTCACGAACTCACGGTTGAAGATCTGTCGTCGATCTACATCGGCACGCAGCAGAACGTCGGCCTCGGCGG